>Ga0078894_10000287_pt1 | contig 34175 bp, 31 predicted proteins | sample LauGreSu1BDMLBSD_2_FD_67506 | JGI IMG/M metagenome (GOLD analysis project Ga0078894, IMG submission 67506) | Freshwater lake microbial communities from Lake Michigan, USA - Su13.BD.MLB.SD (version 4) (version 4) | ecosystem: Environmental > Aquatic > Freshwater > Lake | place: Lake Michigan... | reverse complement strand
GTGTCGGTTGCCGCGGCCTCGGCCGCGGCGCAGGACGCGCTCCGTGCCGCGACGCCCGCGGACGTCGAACGTGGTCTCCGCACGGCGCTGATCGCCGAGCTCGGCGAGTCGATGCTCGACGGGTTGCTCGGCCTCGGCTGAGCCTCGTATTGTTCCCGGTCGCCGCCTCGCCGCCGGTCCGTTCCTCACCCTGACTCCTTCTCCCGTGCTGCATCGCCATCTCTTCACGTCCGAGTCCGTCACCGAGGGGCATCCGGACAAGGTCGCCGACCAGATCTCCGACGCCGTCCTCGATGCCCTCCTCGCGCAGGACCCGCACTCGCGCGTCGCCTGCGAGACGATGGTCACCACCGGGCTCGCCACGATTTTCGGTGAAGTGACGACGGCGGCGTGGGTGGACCTCCGCGGCCTCGTGCGCGAGACGATCAAGCAGATCGGCTACTCTGAGGCGGGAATCGGCTTCGACGCCGACTCCTGCGGCGTGCTGAACGCGCTCGGGCAGCAGTCACGGGACATCGGGCAGGGCGTCGACACCGGCGGTGCCGGTGATCAAGGGATGATGTTCGGCTACGCCTGCGACGAGACCGAGGAGCTGATGCCGCTCCCGATCACCTTGGCGCACAAGCTCACCCAGGCGCTGGCAGACCGTCGCAAGGACGGGACCCTCCCCTGGCTCCGGCCGGACGGGAAGTCACAGGTCTCGGTCGTGTACGAGGATGGCCGCCCGGTCGAGGTCGACACGGTCGTCATCTCGACCCAGCACGCGGACACGGTGGGGAACAAGGCGATCCACGCCGCGGTGAAGCGGGACATCATCGAGGCGGTGATTCCCGCCGAGCTGCGCGCCAAGAAGATGAAGGTCCACATCAATCCCACGGGGCGCTTCGTGATCGGTGGGCCGCACGGGGATGCCGGGCTCACCGGTCGGAAGATCATCGTCGACACCTACGGTGGCATGGGGCGGCACGGCGGCGGTGCCTTCTCGGGCAAGGACCCGTCCAAGGTCGATCGCTCGGCGGCCTACGCGGCCCGTTGGGTCGCGAAGAACATCGTGGCCGCGAAGCTCGCTTCCCGCTGCGAGGTGCAGGTCGCGTATGCCATCGGGGTCGCGAAGCCCGTCTCCGTGATGGTCGACACCTTCGGTACCGGGGCCGTCAACGAGCGCGTGATCATGAAGGCGGTCGAGCAGGTCTTCGACCTCACGCCGCGCGGGATCATCGCGGCGCTCGACCTCAAGAAGCCGATCTACGGCCCGACAGCCGCCTACGGGCACTTCGGCCGGACGCCGGAGAAGGCCACGCGGTTCGGGAAGTCGGTGTCGCTCTTCACGTGGGAGCGCACGAACAAGGTCGCCGAGCTCCGCCGCGCCGTGCGCGGCGGCTGAGGTGGGCGACCGCGGGCGTCGGCCTGCTGGCGTGATCTCGCCGCGTGGTGAGGCCGCGAGGCGCCGCGGTCGCGCGCTCCTCCTGATCGGCGCTGCGGTCGTCGGTGGGGTGGCGTCGCCCGTGGCGAGCCCCCTCCGGGCGCAGTCGGTCGCCGTCGGTGAGGCGCGGAGCATCGCCGGTCGGATTACCCGTCCCGACGCGTCGGGGGACCGGCCCGTCGCGGGTGCCTGGGTCACCTTGCATCGCGTCGGTCCCGATGCCGCCGGTCCCGTTGATTCGATGCGGACCGGGGCTGATGGACGCTACGCCTTTCGGTATCGCGCCACCGGGGACACGCTCGCCGTCTACTTCGTCTCGACCAATCGCGGTGGGGTGAACTACTTCACGCCGCCGGTGCGCGAGCGGGTGGTCCGGGACGGCGTGGCCGAGTTGATGGTGTACGACACGTCGAGCGCGCCGCTGCCGATCGCCGTCCGCGGACGGCACGTCATCGTCACCGCCGCCGACACGGGGAGCGCGCGCCGGATGGTCCTCGAGGCGTATGAGCTCAGCAACGACGGGGCGGTGACGCGCGTCGCCGGGACGGACGGCTTCACCTTCGAGGCGCCGCTCCCCCCGGGCGTCGACGCCGTCGCGCCGGGGCAGGGCGACGTGTCGGAGGATGCGATCCGTGTCGTCGACGGCCGCGTGCGGATCGACGCGCCGCTCTCGCCCGGTCTCCGCCAGTTCTCGTTCTCCTACACGGTGCCGGTCGAGGCGCCGCTTGAGATCCTTGTCGAGGCCGCGGTGCCCGTGCTCGAGGTGCTCGTCGAGGACGCGCGTGCCACTGCCAGTGGTGCCGGTCTCGCCGCCACCGATCCCGTGGAGATCGAGGGGCGCCCATTCAAGCGATTCCTCGCGCAGGATGTCGCCGCGGCGCAGACGCTACGGATCGTGGTGCCTGCGGACCCGATGGGTGGCGATCGGCGCGTCGCCGTGATCGCGATCGGCGTCGCGATCACCCTGGTGGCCGGGCTCCTGTTCGGGGTCGGGCGCGCCTGGCGGCAGCGCGGAGCGCGCGGTCCGTCGCGCGGTCCGGCGCGCGGTCCCGACGCGGCAGCGCGCCTCGCGCTCGAGGTGGCTGCCCTCGACGAGCGCTTCGCCGCGATATCGGCCCCGACCGACGAGGAACGGGCGGTGCACGCGATGACACGTGCCCGGCTGACGGAGCGCCTCGCCGCGTTGCTTGCCAAACCCGGCAGCGCGGCGTAACGTCCTTTCGACAACTGAACGCGGACGCGGGAGACGGAAGCCGGTGGAATGCCGGCGCGGCCCCGCCACTGTATCGGGCAGCTGTACGTCACGCTCACGACGCCACTGGGGACGACCCCGGGAAGGCGGGCGCGACGGCCCGGAGCCAGGAGACGACCCACGTCCGTGCCACGATCGACCCTCGGGGGAGGGTTGGTGGCGTCGGTGACACCTCGGGTGCTCCTGGCCGAGGAGTGACCACGTGCATCCGAACGCTCCTCCGGTCCTCTCGGTGGAGCGTTTTTTGTGCCGTGCGTCCGATTCCTGTCAGTCATCTGGCTCTGTGCGGCCGCGGCCTGTTCGAAGGGGGCGAACGCCCCGGCGACCGGCGCCGTTGTGGTCGATGACTTCGGGGATTCGGTCCGGCTGACGTCGCCCGCACGCCGCGTCGTCTCGCTCAACCCGGTGCTGACCGAGTTCCTCCTCACGATCGGCGCGCGCAATCGCCTCGTCGGCCGCACGCACTGGGACCTCGGCCCGGCGGCCGACATCCCCGACGTCGGCGATGGGATGCAACCGAACGTCGAGGCGATCCTCGCGCAGCGGCCGGATCTCGTGCTCCTGTACCAGAGCGAGTCGAATCGCCCGGCGGCCCGACGGCTCCGCGAGGCGGGCGTGATGACGCTCACGCTCCGCACCGATCGGGTCGCCGACCTCTCGCGCGTCGCGTCGATCGTCGGGGCGGCGGTGGGGCTCGACTCGGCGGCACGCGCCGCCGCGGATTCCGTCGCCGCGACGATCGCCGCGGTCGCCTCGGCACCGGCGCCGGCGCCGCGTCCGACGATCTTCTGGCACATCTGGGACGCGCCGGTGATCACCATCGGGGCCGGGAGCTACCTGGATGAGCTCGTCGAGGCCGCCGGTGGCCGGTCGATCTTCCACGACCTCCCTGCCGCCTCCCCGCAGGTCGCGCTCGAGGAGATCGTCCGCCGCGACCCGACCTATGTCCTCGCCGGTCCCACTGGCGCCGAACGGCTCCGGACGAGTCCCGCCTGGCAGGCGGTGCGTGCCGTCCGCGAGGGGCGGATCCTCGTCGTTGACACGTCCCTTGTCGGCAAGCCTGGCGTGCGGATGGGTGAAGCCGCGTTTCATCTCCGGGCCCTCCTCTCCGCCGGATCGACCGCGCGGTGAATTCGCGCGTGGCCCTCCTCACCGCGCTGCTGGTCGCCGTCGCGATCGTCAGCGGCCTCGCCGTGGGCGCGGTTCCGCTCTCGCCTGGCACGGTGATCGATGGGCTTCGCGGGCAGGGTGATCCGGTCGTCCGCGCCATCCTCTGGGACCTCCGGTTGCCGCGCGTCGCGCTCGGACTCGCTGTCGGGGCGGGGCTCGCCGTCAGCGGCGGCGCGATGCAGGCGACGTTGCGGAATCCGCTGGCCGAGCCGTACCTGCTCGGCGTCTCCGGTGGTGCGGCGGTCGGGGCGGTACTCGCCACCGTCGCCGGCGTGCTCGCCCCCACGGTGATGCCGCTCGCCGCCTTCCTCGGGGCGATGGGCGCCGTCGCGCTCGTGCTCGCCGTCGCCCGCGCCGCGGGTGGGGCATCGGACCCACGCATCCTCGTGATGGCGGGCGTCATCGTCGGGGCCTTCTGCACGGCGGCTATCATGGTCGCGCTCGCGACGGCGCCGGAGGGGACGGTCCGTGGCGCCCTTTGGTGGATGATGGGCTCGCTCGCCGATGCCACCTGGTCCGACGTGCGCTGGGTGGGGGGCTACGTCGCCCTCGGCGGTGCGCTCCTCCTCTGGTGGGGCCGCGATCTCGATGTGCTGGCGCTCGGTGAGGAACCTGCCGCCGCGCTCGGGCTCGACGTCGACCGCGTCACGTGGCGCGTCTTCCTCGTCGCCGCACTCATCGCGGCGGCGACCGTCTCCGGCGCCGGGCTCATCGGCTTCGTCGGGCTCGTCGTCCCGTCGCTTGTGCGGACCCTCGGCGTCACCCGTGTCCGGCAGGCGCTCGCCGTATCGGCCGGCGTCGGCGGTGCCCTCGTCGTTCTCGGCGATGCGGTCGCGCGCCGCATCGTCACGCCCGCTGAGCTGCCGCTTGGCGCGGTGACGGCGCTTCTCGGCGTCCCGTTCTTCGTCTGGCGGCTCCGCGCCGCGGCCGCACGATGATCGAGGTCGATGGGCTCTCTGTCCGCTATCCGCGCGCCGCTCGTCCGGCGCTCGATGGCGTCTCATTCACGGCGCGCGCGGGCGCACTGACGGCCGTCGTCGGCCCGAACGGTTCCGGCAAGAGCACGATCGTCCGCACGCTGCTCGGGCGCGTCCGGCCGTCCGCTGGCACGATCCGCGTCGGTGGGGTTGGCGCGGGGGGGGAGCCGGGCGGTGAGCCGGGGCGTGAACTGCGCGGTGGGCCTGGCAGTGAACCCGGTGGTCAAGCGGGGGCGTCGTCGATCGTCCTCGGGGATGCGCCGCTCGACCCCGTGCGGCGTCGCGCCCTCGCACGGCGACTCGCCGTGGTGCCGCAACGCGAGGAACCCGCCTTCGCGCTTCCGGTGCGTGACTTCATCGCCTTGGGGCGGCATCCGCACGGCCGGGGATTCGGCGGCGAGACCGCTGCCGATCGCGAGGCCATCGCGTCGGCCGCCGAGCGGGCGGCGGTGACGCCGTTCCTCGCGCGCTCGACCGCCGAGCTCTCGGGCGGCGAGTGGCAGCGCGTCCGCGTCGCGCGGGCGCTCGCGCAGGGCGGGGAGGTCCTGGTCCTCGACGAGCCGACGACCTTCCTCGATGTCGCACACGAGATGGCGGCCTTCGAGCTCTTCGACGCGCTGGCGCGCGAGGGCCGTACGGTCCTCCTCGTGAGCCACCAGCTGAACCTCGTGGCGCGCTTCGCCGATCACATCGTGTTGTTGCAGCAGGGCCGCGTGGCGGCCGATGGCAGCGCGGACGAGGTGATGCGCGGTGAGGTGTTGGAATCGGTCTACGACTGGCCCCTCGTCGTGAGTCGTGATCCCGCTGTCGGGGCGCCCGTGCTCGTGCCGCTCCGCGGCCGGGGGAAGCGTTGAGTCACTCCGCCGTCGCACGGCTTTGCCCTATGCGTTGCCCCTGTCGCTGCCACCCGTCACCCGACCTTCGCCTCTTCCACTTCCCAACCCGCCCCATGCGCGCTCTCTCTCTCGGCTCGCTCCTCGTCTGCTTCGCGCTCCAGCTCCGCGCCCAGGCCACCACGCCTTCCAGCACGCCATCCACCACGTCGCTCCCCGCCGCTGTCGTCACGGCGACGCGGCTCCCCGGGATCCGCCTCGCGCCCACGGCCACGGCGACCGTCCTCGACGGCGCGGCGCTACGCGCCGAGGGGGTCACGCACGTGGCGGACGCGTTGCGACGGGTGCCCGGCCTCACGGTGACGCGCGTGTCGAGCGCCGGATCCCAAGTCGCGCTCTTCATGCGGGGTGGGCAATCGAACTATGTGCGCGTCCTCGTCGATGGCGTTCCGGTGAACGAACCCGGCGGCGTCCTCGACCTCGGCCGCATCACGCTCGATGAGATCGAGCGGATCGAGGTGGTGCGCGGCCCCGCGAGCGTCCTCTATGGCTCCGAGGCCGTCTCCGGCGTCATCCAGCTCTTCACGCGACGGAGCACCGGCCCGCGCACGAGCGCGGAGGTCGGGGCGGGGAACTACGGCACCCAGCGTCTCTCGCTCGGCCGCGACGGTCGCGTCGCCGGTGTCGCTTGGACCCTTCAGGGGGACCGGCACTTTACCGAGGGGGTCCTCCCGTTCAACAATGCGTATCGCAACGAGGGGGTGAGCGGCACGCTCGCGACGGGCGGGGGCGGTCGCACCGATCTGCGCCTCACCGGCCGCTACAACAGCTCCGTCTACCGCTATCCGACCGACTTCGCCGGTCGGCTCGAGGATCAGAACAGCGAACGCGTCGACCACCGGCTCCTCGCCGGGCTCGACGCCGGCGTGCGGTGGACCCCGCGGCTCGAGACGCGGCTCGCCCTCTCGACGGCCGAGGCATCCCCTCGGACGAACGACGGGCCGGACGGTCCGGGGGACACGCTCGGCTTCTACGGCTACTTCTCGCGGGGGACCGTCGTCCGCCGACTCGCGGACCTGCGCACGACGCTCCGCACCGGGGCGCAGGGGGCGGTCACCATCGGCGGTGAATTCTCACGCGACACCGAGCGCAGTGCCGACCTCTCGGTCAGCGCTGAGGCGGAGTACACCTCCAGCTTCCGTGCCGCGCGCGAGAATCGCGCGCTCTATCTGCAGGTCCTGGAGGAGCGTGGCCCGGTGAGTGTGCAGGTGGGTGGACGTCTCGACGAGAACAGCGCCTTCGGCACCTTCCGCACGATGCGTGCGGGGGCGGCGTGGCGGGTCGCGTCGACGCTGCGGCTTCGGGCGTCGGTTGGGAATGCGTTCAAGGCGCCGAGCTTCTACGAGAACTTCGCGACGGGGTGGGTCACCGGAAACGCGACGCTGCGACCGGAGCGTGCGGCCTCGGCCGAGCTCGGCCTGGAGGCGATCGTCGGTGGTGCGCTGGTCCGCGTGACCGGGTTCCAGCAGCGGTTCCGTGACCTCATCCAGTACACGGGGCTGCCGCCCGTGGAAGGCGCCCCGAACTACTTCAACGTGGCCGCGGCGAACGCCGGCGGCGTCGAGGTCGAGACGACGCTCCCCGAGCTGTTCGGCTTCCGTGGGACGGCGCAATACACGTGGACTGACACCCGTGTGACCGACTCCGGCTTCGACGAAGGGGAGGCGGCCAATCTCGTCACCGGCGGCCGGTTGATCCGCCGTCCCGAGCACGGCGCGAGCGTCGCGCTCACGCGAGCGGTGGTCGCTGGCGGGACGCTCTCGGTCGGGGCGACCTACATCGGCCAGCGCGCAGACCGCGATTTCTCCGAGTGGCCGACGACCGCGGTCACGCTCGACGCCGTGACCACCATCGATCTCGGCCTCGACCTGCCCGTGCCGTTCACGCGGGACTGGCACCTCGTCGCGCGGGCGGACAATGCACTCGGAGTGTCGTACGAGATGATCCGCGGGTTCGCCGCGCCCGGGCGTACCTGGTACCTCGGGGTGCGCGGGACACGCTGAGGTTTCGGCGGCGTGGCGGAGTAGCTTTGACCCGTGCTCCTCACTGACGCCCTCGTCCTCCACGCCTTCGACTACCGGGAGACCTCGCGAATCGTCCGGCTGGCGACGCGGCAGGCGGGCGTCGTCTCCGCCGTTGCGCGCGGGGCGCGGCGGCCGAAGAGCCGGTTCGGTTCGGGGCTCGACCTCTTCACCAGCGGAGTCGCCCACCTCGTGCTGCACCCCACGGGGGACCTCCACACGCTGCACGCGTTCGATGTCGGCCGGGCGCGTCCCGGGCTCGGTGATTCGCTCGCCCGCTTTCGCGCGGCGAGCGCGCTCGGGGAACTCGGGCTCCGCGTCGGCCCGGAGGATCCCGGGGGTGCGGTCTTCTCCGCGCTCACCGAGGGATTCGATGCCATCGCCACGTCACCGGATCCGCTGGTTTGCGCGGAGACGCTCGGCGCGGCGTGGCGCCTCGTGGCGGCGGTCGGCGTGGCGCCTGCGTTGACGCACTGTGCGGCGTGTGATCGTGCCTTGGACGCGGCCGAGCCGGCTCGGTTCGCGCCACGCGCGGGTGGCGCGCTCTGTCGCGTCTGTGCGGCCCTGGCGCCGGGGGCGAGGCTGATCCCGGCGGAGGCGCGGGCGGCGCTCACCGCCTGGTCGAGCGGCGAGGCGGTCCGCCTCGAGGAGAGTCCGGTGCGGCGCGCGCATCAACGGCTCCTCCGTGAGTTCGTCGAGGAGCATCTCGCGGACCGGACCCCGCTGCGCGCCTGGCGGGCGTGGGAGTCGGAGGACCGATGATCCTCGGGACCGCCGGGCACATCGACCACGGCAAGACTGCGCTGGTGCGCGCGCTGACCGGCGTCGAGACCGACCGACTGCCGGAGGAACGGCGCCGCGGCATCACCATTGCGCTGGGATTCGCTCCCCTGCGGCTCGACGGACTCCCGCCGATCGGAGTGGTCGACGTCCCGGGCCACGAGGCCTTCGTGCGCACGATGCTCGCGGGTGCCAGCGGAATTGACGTGGCGCTCCTCGTCGTCGCTGCCGACGAGGGCGTGAAACCGCAGACGCGTGAGCACCTCGAGATCGTCCGGCTCCTTGCGGTGCCGCGGCTCGTCGTCGCGCTCACCAAGCGGGACCTCGTCGACGTCACCCGGGCCGCCGAGGTGGACTCGGCGGTGCGCACACTGCTCGCCTCCACACCATACGCCGACGCGGAGCACTGCGAGGTCTCGAGCGTCACGGGGGAGGGGGTCGAGGCCCTGAGGGCGGCGCTCGCACGCGCGGCCCACACCGTCCCCGGTCGCACGGACGCCGATCCTTGGCGACTGCCCGTCGATCGCGTCTTCACCGTGCGTGGCGCGGGGACCGTGGTGACCGGCACCGCGTGGAGCGGCCGGCTCGCGCGCGAGGCCGCGGTCCGCCTCCTGCCGACCGGGCGTGAGGCGCGGGTCCGCACCATCGAGATGCACGGGGCGGCGGTGGAGGAGGCGCGCGGCGGGGCCCGCGTCGCCCTCGCCCTCGCCGGGCTCGCCCGCGAGGAGGTGCCGCTCGATGCGGTCCTCGTGCGTGCGGATGAGCGGTGGGAGACGACCCGTGTGCTGCGCGCCGACGTGGCACTGGTCCAGGGCGCGGATCCGGTCGGCCCACGCCATCGTCTCCGCTTCCACGTCGGTACGGCCGATGTCGGTGCGCGTTGCGTCGCGCTCGGTGGGCCGCTGGTCGGCGGCGAGGCACGCGCCGTGCGAATCGTCCTCGATGCCCCCGTCGTCCTCCGCACGGGTGATCGATTCGTTCTCCGCGGTGGTGCGCGGATCGGCACGCTGGGCGGTGGGTGCGTCACCGATCCGCTCCCCACGTCGGCACGCGCACGCCCGTGGCCGCACGCCGGGGCCACCGACGCCGAGCGGCTCGGCTGGATGCTCGATGAGGCGGCGGCCTCCGGACTCGCGCTCGCACCCCTCCCGCAGCGTCTGGGTCGTCGTCCGGCTGAGGCGCAACGTCTCGTCCGTGCGCTCGAGCGAGTCGTCGAGCTCGATGGCCGACTCCTGCGCGCCGAGCATCTCGACGGCGCTCGGCAGCGGTTGCTGAGCATCGTGGATGCGGCGCACGCGGCGAATCCGCTCGCGCCGGGGTGCGATCGCCAGACCGCACGGGTCGCGCTGCGGGTCGCTCCGGGGGTCGCGGACGAGGTGATCCGCCGGGCCGAGCGCGCGGGGGTGCTCGTTGGTGAGGGGCCGTGGCTGCGGCGCCCGTCGCATCGCCCGGCGGAGGACGCGGGCATCCGCTCACGGCGCGACGCCGTGCGGGGCCGTCTGGACGCAGCCGGCACCACGCCGCCGTCCCGCACGGAGCTCGTCACGGAGTTCGGGAAGGACGTGATTGCCATCCTGCGGCAGCTGGAACAGGAGCGGGCGGTTGTCGCGATCGCGATGGATTGGTGGTTCAGCATCGGGGCCATCCGCGACCTCCTCGCCCGGCTGGGTGCGTTCGTGCGGCCCGGCATCCGCTATGCCCCGTCCGAACTGCGCGAGCCCCTCGGCATCACCCGGAAGTGGCTCATCCCGTTTCTCGAATGGTGCGATCGGCGTGGGATCTCGCGCCGCGAGGGCGACGGGCGCGTCTTCCGTGAGGTGCCGGCGGAACCCTGACGGTCCGGCGAATCGGCAGGGGGCGATGTCATCGCGTCGTGCCCGTCAGCCGATTCGGCGGGGAATGACTGGCCGGCGATTTGCGCCGTCGGCGGGTATCAGCTGGGCGGTGCACCATGCGTGCCGGCCAGCCTTCCCGATCGCCCCATCGTCCCGAGGTTCCCGATGATTCCCGCCGACCGTCTCACCGTCCGTTCTCAGGAGGCCCTCGCCGACGCCGTCGAGCGCGCGCGCCGGGCGGGTCACCCGCAGGTGCACGATACGCATCTGCTGCAGGCCCTTCTCGCCCAGGCCGACTCGATCGTCACGCCGATCCTCGCGAAGCTCGGCGTCGCGCTCTCGGCGCTGCAGGAGGCGCTCGAGCGCGAGTGCGCACGCTATCCGAAGCAGACCGACGCGCAGCCCACGCTCGGGCGCGAGCTCGCCGCGGCGCTCGATCGCGCGGAGCGCGAGGCCAAGGCGCTCGGCGATGCGTATGTCTCCACCGAACATCTCCTGCTCGGCCTCGTCGAGGGGCGCGGCGGCGATGCCGCCGCCGTCCTGTCGGCGCACCGTGTCACGCGGGCGACGCTCCTCGACGCGCTCACCGCGGTCCGGGGAGCGCACAAGGTCACCGACCAGAGCCCAGAGACGCAGTATCAGGCCCTCGAGAAGTTCACGCGCGACCTCACGGCAGATGCCCGGGCCGGGAAGCTCGATCCCGTGATCGGGCGCGATGAGGAGATCCGACGCGTCATCCAGGTGCTGTCGCGCCGCACCAAGAACAACCCCGTGCTCATCGGCGAACCCGGCGTCGGCAAGACCGCCATCGCCGAGGGGCTCGCACAGCGCATCGTCCACGGCGATGTCCCGGAGTCGTTGCGAGGCAAGCGGCTCGTCGCGCTCGACCTCGGAGCGCTGATCGCGGGGGCCAAGTTCCGTGGCGAGTTCGAGGAGCGACTCAAGGCCGTCCTGAAGGAGATCACGGCGAGCGAGGGCCGGTTCGTGATGTTCATCGACGAGCTGCACACCCTCGTCGGGGCGGGGAAGGCCGAGGGGGCGATGGATGCCGGCAACATGCTCAAGCCGATGCTCGCACGTGGCGAACTCCGGGTGGTCGGGGCGACCACGCTCGACGAGTACCGCCAGCACGTGGAGAAGGACCCGGCCCTCGAGCGCCGCTTCCAGCCCGTCTTCGTCGGCGAGCCCACGGTGGAGAGCACGATCGCCATCCTGCGCGGGCTCAAGGAGCGGTACGAGTCGCATCACGGCGTCCGCATCACCGATGGCGCCGTCGTGGCGGCGGCCACGCTGTCCAATCGGTATATCGGCGACCGCTTCCTTCCCGACAAGGCGATCGACCTGATGGACGAGGCGGCCTCGCGGCTCCGCATTGAGATCGACTCCCTTCCGCAGGAAATCGACGAGGTGGAGCGTCGCATCGTGCAGCTGGAGATCGAACGACAGGCACTCGCGAAGGAGAGGGAGCCGGCCACCGTCGCCCGTCGGACCGCGCTCGAGCAGGAACTCGCGGAGCGTCGTGAGCGCACGAACGCGATGAAGGCGCAGTGGCAGTCGGAGAAGGAGGCGCTCGGCGCGGTGGGGAAGCTGAAGCAGCGGATCGAGGAGGCGCGTGGCGAGGCGGAACGCGTGACCCGTGCGGGCGACCTCGGGAAGGCCGCCGAGATTCAGTACGGGACTGTCCCGGCGCTCGAAGAGGAGCTGCGGACCGTGGAGCAGGGGCTCGCGGAGCGGAAGCAGGGCGCCACGACCTTCCTCAAGGAGGAGGTCGGGGCCGATGACATCGCGGAGATCGTCGCGCGCTGGACGGGGATCCCGGTGCAGCGGATGATGGAGTCCGAGCGAGAGCGGCTGATGGCCCTCGACGCCGAGCTCGCGCGGCGGGTGATCGGCCAGCGGGAGGCGGTCACCGCCGTCGCGAACGCCGTGCGACGCTCGCGCGCCGGCTTGCAGGACCCGAACCGTCCGGTCGGCTCGTTCATCTTCCTCGGTCCCACCGGCGTTGGGAAGACCGAGACGGCGCGCGCCCTCGCTGAATTCCTGTTCGACGACGAGCAGGCGATGGTGCGGATCGACATGTCCGAGTACATGGAGAAGCACGCCGTCGCGCGGCTCATCGGCGCGCCGCCGGGCTACGTCGGCTTCGAGGAGGGAGGGCAGCTCACCGAGGCGATCCGTCGGCGTCCGTACAGCGTCGTCCTCTTCGACGAGATCGAGAAGGCGCACCCGGATGTGTTCAACGTGCTCCTGCAGATCCTGGATGACGGCCGGCTCACCGATGCACAGGGACGCACCGTCGACTTCCGCAACGTCGTCATCATCATGACGTCGAACCTCGGGTCGAGCTGGATCCTCGAGCAGGGGACGGCCGACTGGGCGCTCGTTGAGACCCAGGTGACCGCGGCACTGCGCGCGCACTTCAAGCCGGAGTTCCTGAATCGTGTCGACGAGATCGTCCTCTTCCGGCCGCTTGGCGCCGCCGAGATCGCGCCGATCGTGGATCTGCAGCTCGCCCGCCTCTCGCGGCTGCTCGCCGATCGGAAGCTCTCGCTCATGGTGACCGCAGAGGGGAAGGCCTTGCTGGCGAGCGAGGGGTACGACCCGGCCTTCGGTGCGCGGCCGCTCAAGCGGGCGATTCAGCGGCTCGTCCAGAACCCGTTGGCAGCGGCCCTGCTCGAGGGCAAGTTCAAGGAGGGCGACGCGATCATCGCGCGTCCGGCGGGCGATCACCTCAGCTTCGAGCGCGGATGACCGGACGGACGATCGGGCGATGGGCGGCGCAGTGGGGACGGGCGGTCGTCGTCCTCGTGGGCATCGTGGCCTGTGCCGCGGGGGACCCCGAGGCGGGGACATCCCCCCCGCCGACCGGGGTCGTGTCACCGCCGCCGCCGCTGCCGATTGCCACCTGGGTCGATCACGAGGACGGCACGATGCCGCTCGTTCTCATCGCGCCGCACGGCGGCGATCTGGTCCCCGCCGATGTGCCGGACCGAACCTGCTCCGGCTGCGTGGTGGTGAATGACGCCAACACGCGTGCACTCGCCTTGGCCATCGCCGCCGCCTTCGAACAGCGGGTGAATCGTCGGCCATTTCTGGTGGTCAATCGGCTGCAGCGTCGGAAGTTCGACGGGAACCGCGAGCTCCTTGAGGCCACCGGCGGGCACCTCCCGCTCGAGCCCTTCTGGAACCTCTATCAGGCGCGGATTGACTCCGCGGTGGCGGGGGCGCGTCGCGTGCATCCACGCGCCATCGTGATCGACCTGCACGGCCATGGGCATTCGGTGCCGCGGCTGGAGATCGGCTATCTCACCTCGGCCGCGTCGCTTCGGCTCGCCGATTCGCTCCTTGGGCCGATGGTGGGGCAGAGTTCCATTGGCGGACTCCACCGGACCGCAGTCAGCAGGGATTCAGGTGTCGTGCTGCTGCGCGGTCCGCGCGCGCTCGGCTCCCGCTTCCGCGCGCTCGGATTTCCCGCCGTCCCATCCGATGTCGATCCCGCCCCCCTCGTCGGCCAGGAGTACTTCAACGGGGGCTACAACACGGTGCGTCGCGGGTCGGTCACGGGGGGTGCCGTCGATGCCATCCAGATCGAGACGCACTACACGGGCGTGCGCGATACACCGGAGAGCCGCTTCGCCTTCGCCGAAGCGTTCGTGACCGCGCTGCTTGCCTATCTGCAAGACCACTACGGCTGGAGGCCGCTCTGACCGCGCCTGTCGTCTTCGCGTCGCGCGCCGAGGAGGATGCGTGGTGGATGGGGCTCGCGCTCGAGGAGGCGCGGCGGGCGGCCGCGGCGGGAGAGGTGCCGGTGGGCGCCGTCGTCGTGGCGTCTGGGGCCGTCGTAGCCCGGGCCGCGAACGCGATGGTCACCGGCCGCGATGCCACGCAACACGCCGAGCTGCGGGCGCTGCGGGCCGCCGCGTACGCGCTGCGGGAGGCACGCCTCGGGAACGCGACGCTCTATGTGACCCTCGAACCCTGCGCGATGTGCGCCGGCGCGATCGTCCACGCGCGGGTCGGGCGCGTCGTCTTCGGCGCCTGGGACGAGAAGGCGGGGATGGCCGGGTCGGTCGGCGATGTGCTCCGGCATCCCAAGCTCAATCATCGTCCTGAGGTCCACGGAGGGGTGCGCGCGGAAGAGGCCTCCGTGCTGCTGCGCGACTTCTTCGCGTCCCGCCGTCCACCCCGCGAGTAGCGCTGACGCCGCGCCGCGAGGCGTTGCGAGGGGCCGCGGGAGACCTCGAGGGACGGACAGAACCACCGCGGCGGGGGCTGCGGTGGTTCGAGGGTGCCTAGGGTCGGCAGCGCGCCGCGGCGACCCGGGCACGCACATCCGCGGCATCCCGCGTTCGCCGCGCCGCATCGGGTGCGCGGAACGTCATCAGGTACGCGCCGTCGGGCATCGTGTCGGTGCGGAGTCGGTCATATCCCATCGCTCGGAGTTCGCACGCGAGCAGCCGCGGCGGAGTCCCGTGACGGTCCGTGGGCGCATCCTGATCGAGGATCGCGAGTCGTCCCCCGTCCCGGAACGCCGGGCTGAGCCGGTGGAGCAGGGCGAAGGGCTCGCTGATCTCGTGATACATGTGGATCATCAGGGCGACGTCGATCCCGCCGGCGGGAAGGCGTGGGTCACCGGCCGTCCCTTCGACGACCACCACGTTCGTCCACCCCGCCTCCGCGACCCGCGCGCGGAGCAGGCCCAGATAGCGCGGTTCGATGTCCTGCCCGTAGACGCGACCGCTCGGCCCGACGCGCTCGCTCAGGTGCCGTACGTAGTAGCCGTCCCCGGCACCGATGTCCGCGATCCGCTGTCCGGGCCGGACCCGGAGCAGCTCCATCACGATCTCCGCCTCGCCGAAGGCGTCGCGGTCATCCTCGGCGATCCAGCGCGGCGCGACGATCCGCGACACCGGGCGGGCCGGGGCGGGGAAGCTGTCGGTCCCACTTCCTTGGGCCTCCACGGCACGCCAGCTCAGGCTGAGGAGGAGTGGGACGACCGCGGTGACCCGACGGACGGTCGTGAGCGTCGTGATGTGCGTGAGTGGCATGCCAGCAGAACCCGGGTCGCTGCCGCCGCGTTCCCGACCGAGCGATGGGCGTTGACCCCCCCTCTGCGCCCGTGGTAACTTCCCCGTTCTGGACAGATGGCCGAGTGGTTGAAGGCACCGGTCTCGAAAACCGGCATACCGGCAACGGTATCGTGAGTTCGAATCTCACTCTGTCCGCTCGCACGATCCGGCGCGCCGGAGCCTCGTCTCCGGTGCGCCGTCGTGCGTCAGGCCTCCGGTCGGGTGACGGAGCCGCGCAGGGACAGGTGGCCGAGCGGTTGAAGGCGCACGCCTGGAAAGCGTGTAATGGTGAAAGCCATTCGCGGGTTCGAATCCCGCCCTGTCCGTCGGAACGGCAGGGTCCGCCAAGGCGGACCCTGCCGTTCGGCCGTTCGGCCGGCCATATTCCCTCTCCGGAATGACAGACGCCTCCGCCGTGGTCCTCAGCGCGCGCGCCGTCGCCCGGACGATCTCCCGCATGGCGGACGAGATCCTCGAGCGCACCGACGGCCCCGACGGCGTCGTGCTCGTCGGCATCCAGCGTCGTGGGGTCGAGATCGCCGACCGGCTCGCTGACGTGATGCGCGACCGCGACGGATCGGTCGTCCCCCGCGGTGCCCTCGACATCACGCTCTACCGAGACGATCTGCAGACCGTCGGGCCGCGCCCCGTCGTCGGCCGCACGCACCTCCCCGTCGGCATCGACGGGCGGACGGTCGTGATCGTCGACGACGTCCTCTTCACCGGCCGGACGATCCGGGCCGCCCTCGACGAACTCGCCGACTTTGGGCGCCCCGCGCGGATCATGCTCGCCGTCCTCGTCGACCGCGGGGGGCGTGAGCTCCCCATCCAGCCCGACGTGGTCGGGAAGGTCGTCGACGTCGCCTCGCGCGACCGCGTCGATGTCTTCGTCCCCACCCTTGACGGTCGCGATGAAGTCGTCGTCTCGCGGGGGGCGGCGTGAGCCTCCTCGGCAAGGACCTCATCGGGCTCGAGGGGCTCACCCGCGAGCAGATCACCACGATCCTCGACGTCGCCGATCCGCTGAAGGCGATCTCCGAGCGCGCGATCAAGAAGGTCCCCACGCTGCGTGGCATGACCGTGGTGAACCTCTTCTTCGAGGCCTCTACGCGCACGCGCATTTCCTTCGAGTTTGCTGAGAAGCGGATGTCGGCCGACACCGTGAACGTCGCGACCGCGGTCTCCAGCGTCTCGAAGGGCGAGACCCTCGTCGACACGGCGCGGAACCTCGAGGCGATGAAGATCGATATGGTCGTCATCCGCCATCCGGCCTCCGGGGCGCCGCGTTTCCTCGCTGATCGGATTGAGTCTAACGTCATCAACGCCGGCGACGGGACGCATGAGCACCCGACGCAGGGCCTCCTCGATCTCCTCACCCTGCGCAGTCATCTCGGCTCGCTCGAGGGGAAGCGGATCTGCATCTGCGGCGACGTCCTGCACTCGCGGGTCGCGCGCTCCAACATCTGGGGCCTGAAGGCCCTCGGTGCGCAGGTCGCGGTCTGCGGGCCGCGCTCGCTCCTGCCGGGTGCCATCACCGACCTCGGGGTCGAGGTCTTCGGGCGGATCGAGGAGGCGATCGGCTGGGCCGATGCGCTCAACGTCCTCCGCCTGCAGCTCGAGCGGATGGAGCGGGGCTACATCCCGTCCCTTCGCGAGTACAACCGCATCTTCGGGCTCACGCGCGCGCGGCTCGAGCGGGCCCCGAAGGATCTGTTGATCCTCCATCCCGGCCCGATGAATCGGGGCGTCGAGATCGACTCCGACGTCGCCGACGGTCCGCACAGCGTCATCCTCGAACAGGTCACCAACGGCGTCGCCGTTCGGATGGCCGTCCTCTATCTCCTCGCGGGCAACGCGCCGGCCCTCGCCGACGCCGCCAAGGCCGACTCCGCATGACTGCTCCGCTCTTCCTCACCGGGGGTCGTCTCGTCGATCCCTCGCAGGGCCTCGACGCCGTCGGGGACCTCCTCCTGATCGACGGGAAGGTCGCCGCTATCGGCGGAACCATCGCCGGACCCGAGGGCGCCCACCGCATCGACTGCGCGGGCCAGATCGTCGCACCGGGCCTCATCGATGTCCACGTGCATCTGCGGGAGCCGGGCCGCGAGGACGTCGAGACCGTCGCGACGGGCGCGCACGCGGCGGTCGCCGGCGGCTTCACCGCCGTCGCCGCGATGCCCAACACGCGACCGGTGACCGATAACCAAGCCACCGTCAGCTTCGTGAAGCGTCAGGGTGAGGCCGCCGGGTTCGCCCGCGTCTATCCGTACGGCGCCATCACCGTCGGGCAGATGGGGGAGACCCTCGCCGAGTTCGGGGAGATGGTCGCCGCCGGCGCCGTCGCGGTCAGCGACGACGGCAAGCCAGTCGAGAACGCGCACATCATGCGCACCGCGCTCGAGTACGCGCAGACCTTCGGCATCCCCGTCGTCGAACACTGCGAGGTGATGGCCCTCGCCCACGGCGGCGCGATGCACGAGGGTACGGTCTCGGCGCGCCTCGGCCTGAAGGGGATTCCCGCCGAGGCGGAGGAGATCGACGTCATCCGCTGCATCCTCCTCGCCAAGCTCACGGGGGGACATATCCACCTCTGCCACCTGAGCACCAAGGGGTCGGTCGACCTCGTGCGCTGGGGCAAGGATCAGGGGGTCCGTGTGACGGCGGAGGTGTGCAGCCATCACATCTCGCTCACGCACGAGGCGGTCGAGGGGTACAACACGAACGCCAAGATGAACCCGCCGCTCCGCACGGCGCGGGACGTCGAGGCGTTGCAGCAGGGGCTGAAGGACGGCACCATCGACCTGCTCGTCACCGACCACGCGCCGCACCACTACGACGAGAAGGAACGTGAGTTCGCCGACGCGCCGAACGGCATCGTCGGGCTCGAGACTGCCCTCGGCGTGAATGTCACCTGGCTCGTGGAGCGCGGCGTTCTCACCATCCCGCAGCTCGTGGATCGGATGAGCTGCCTGCCGGCGAAGGTCTTCCACCTCCCCGGGGGTACGCTCCGCGCCGGTGCGCTCGCCGACGTCACGGTCTTCGATCCGTCGCGGTCGTGGGTCGTCGATCCGGCCGCGTTCAAGTCGAAGGGGCGCAACACCCCCTATGGCGGGCAGACCCTTCGGGGTCGGGCGACCCGCACGATCGTCGGCGGCCGGCTCGTCCACGCCCTCGACGGATGAGCCGGCGGGTGACGGACCTGACGGAGGGGGCTCGTGGGGCCGTCTGAGGCGTCGCGGGCGGAGGCGCTCGACGCGCTGCTCGCGGACAAGCGTCGCCACGAGGGATACCTCCAGCGCCTTGAGGAGCGGCGCGAGGCGACGCCTGCCCACCTGTTCGCCCGCCTTCACGAGGAATACAGCGCTCGCCTCGCCGAGTTGCGACGTCGTGCCCTCGACGAGGCGGCCGCTCTCGCCGACGGGCTTGCGGAGGACGAAGCGGCGGTCGCCGAGGTGGAAGGACGGCTCGCGACGATCACCGAGGAGCGCGCCGAGGGTGAGCTGCGGGCGGCGGTCGGGGAGTACGACCCGCGCTCCTGGGCGAAGAAGCTCGCCGCGCTGAACGCCGCCATCAGCGCCGTGGAGGGTGAGCGCGACGCGCGCCTCGCCGCGCTGGAGCATCGGCGGGCGCTGCTCGCGGAGGCGAGTGGGGCGGTGGAGGGGGCGCCGATCCCCGAGCTCCCTGTGGTCGCGCCGCCACAGATCCGGCCGATCATCGCGGCTCCGATCCGTCTCGATGCCGTGCCGCCGCTGTCGCCGATGGCTCCCGCGGCGCCGTCCAGTCCGCCGCGGCGTGCGGCGGCACCCGTCGCACCCGTCGCACCCGTCGAGGCGATGCCGCCCCTCGCGCCGGAGCTCCCATTGGCCATGGCCCTCGTTCTGCCAGACGGTCCGCTGGTCGCTCCGGTCGATCCCGCGCCCGACGCACCAGAGGCGAGTGGAGCGGCCGACTCGGGGAAGTCGCTTCGATGCGAGGGGTGCGGGACCCCGAACTTCCCCAGCGAGTGGTACTGCGAGCGCTGCGGCGGCGAGCTCGCCGCGGTCTGATCCGGTCGGATGGGCGAACGACAGAGGCGCCGCGACCCTGTCGGTCGCGGCGCCTCATTGCAGCGATTCGTCAGTTACTTGGACTTCGCAATCGCGGACTTCTGACGGGCGGCGGTGTTCCGATGGATCAGCCCCTTCCGCGCGGCCCGGTCGAGCAGCTGCGTCGCCTTCTTCTTGGCGGCGGGGGTGGACTCGGTCGACTTCGCGGTCTTCAGCGCGGTCCGGAGCGCGGCCCGCTGCGACCGGTTGCGCGCGGTCGCCGCCTTGGTCTTGCGCATGTTCTTCTTCGCGGACGCGATTCTCGGCACGACGGTTCTTCCTTTCGAATGGGGATCGACACCTCGCGCCCCTGCGCGGGTGACAGCATCGAAACGTGGGCGGGGCGTCGAGCTAAGTCAAGGGAGCGTCGTGCTTTGACTCCGCTCGCCGGGCGCCCTACCTTACACGTCGACTGCCCGTGACGGGCCTCATCCGATCCGAGTGACCTTCGCCTCTTCCTCGCCCGCCGACGGCGCGTTCGTCGTCGACATCTCCGGCTTCAACGGGCCCCTCGACCTCCTCCTCTCCCTGCTGAAGGACGAGGCGATCGACATCTATGACATTCCGGTCGCGCGCATCTGCGAGCAGTTCCTCGCCCGGATGCACGCGCTCCGGCTGAACGAGGCCGCGGAGTATCTCGAGATGGCGGCCCGCCTCATCCGCATCAAAGCGCAGATGCTTCTGCCTCGGAAGGAAGGCGATGAGGGGTGGGAGGATCCGCGCACTGAGCTGGTGCGCCGCCTCCTCGAGTACCAGCAGATGCGCGAGGTCGTCGAGGTCCTCGAAAAGCTCGGTGAGGACCGGCGCAGCCGGTTCAACCGGAGCTTCCTGCAGCAGGCGGCCGCCCCGCCGCCGGCGCCGCTCGCCCTCTCCCTCACCGATCTCCTCTCGGCGGTGGACCGCGTCCTGCGTGCCGCACGGACCCCCTCCATCCACGAGGTGATCCCGCGCCCCCTCGACGTCGACGGGGCGATCACCGTGGTACGCGCCGTGCTGCGGCTCCGGGCGCAGGCCCGCTGGCGTGACGTCGTCCGTGAGGGCGCCGAACCCTGGGAGGTCCTCTCGGGGCTCCTCGCGCTGCTCGAGCTCGCGAAGCAGAGCGAGCTGCATCTGACCCAACCGCGACCCTTTGCTGACGTGGAGATCCGCCGTGAATTCGCTGGCGAAGCTGCTTGAGGCTGCCCTCTTCGCGAGCCCCCGACCGATGGCGGTCGAGGAGCTCGCGGCGCTCGACCCGGAGGCGACCCCCGCAGCGGTGCAGGCGGCGCTCGAGGAGATCCGGGAGCACTACGACGTCGATGGCCACGGCGTCGCGCTCGTCGCGGTCGGGACGGGCTGGCAGATCCTGACGCGCCCCGAGTACACCGAGGCCATCGAGCGGGCGCAGTTCGCCGTGCGCCCGCAGCGTCTCTCCCCGGCGGCGCTCGAGACGCTCGCGATCATCGCGTACCGCCAACCCATCGGCCGCGCCGAGGTGGCGGAGATTCGTGGCGTTGACGTCGGGGCGGTGCTGAAGAACCTGCACGAGCGTGGGCTCGTCGATGTCGTCGGCCGCGCCGAGGGGCTCGGTCGGCCGCTCCTCTACGGGACGACCCCGCTGTTCCTCGAGCAGTTCGGGCTTCGGCACCTCGAGGAGCTCCCGCGGAGCGACGAGCTCGCCATCGCCCTCCGCCGCGATGCCACCGTCTCGTCGGCCGAACCGGAGGCGGAGCCGGCCGCAGAGCAGGCCGAGGATCCGGCAGCGGAGCCGGTGGCGGATGCCATGGCCGAGCCTGCCGCTGACCCGACCCCCGAGCCGACGGCGCAGGATGTGGCTTCCGAGGCGGCGGTTGTGGCGCCGGAGGCTGACGTGACCGCGGCGGCCGCCGACCCCGACACGACGGTCCCCTCCCCGTGACCGACGAGGCGATGCGGATCCACCGCGCGCTCGCGCGCGCTGGGATCGCGTCGCGACGCAAGGCCGAAACCCTCGTCGCCGAGGGGCGCGTGCGCATCAACGGGGAGGTCGCCCGCACGGGACAGTCGGTCGATCTCGCGAAGGATGCCATCACCGTGGACGGCCGACCGGTGGTGCTCCCACAGGAGACGACCTGGCTAGTCCTCAATAAGCCGGCCGGCGTGCTGACCACTGCGCGCGATCCCGAAGGACGGCGGACGGTGTTTGACCTCGTCCCGCCACGCCCGGGGCTCACCTACGTCGGGCGCCTCGATTACATGACGGAGGGCGTGCTCCTCCTGACGACGGACGGTGAGGCCGCGCACCGCCTCACGCATCCGAGCACTGGCGTCGAGCGGACGTATGTCGCGACGGTCCGCGGCCACGTGCGCGAGGCGGCCGCCGCAATCCGCGCCGGGGTCGACCTCGAGGATGGCCACGTCGTCCCCGAGGCGGTCGAGGTGCACGAGGGGCCGGCCCCGCGCACCTGGGCCCTCCACCTGACGATCCGCGAGGGTCGGAATCGCGAGGTCCGTCGCCTCTGCGACGCCGTCGGGCTCGAGGTCCTCCAGCTCGTCCGGACCGCCTTCGGTCCCGTGCGGCTTGGCGCGCTCGCCCCGGGCGCGTCCCGCGCGCTCTCGCCGAAGGAGCGTGACCTGCTGCGCGCCCTGCTGCGGCCGCGGCGCGGGGGCCGCGGATGACCGCGGCCGATCCCCGCGCCGCCGCGCGGCCGGAGATCGCGGTCCTTCCGAGCGACGTCGCCGACCGCATCGCCGCCGGCGAGGTGGTGGAGCGACCGGCCTCCGTAGTGAAGGAGCTCGTCGAGAACGCGCTCGATGCCGGCGCGACGACGATCGACATCGAGATCCGTGAGGGGGGGCGCGCGGCGATCCGCATCAGCGATGATGGCCACGGCATGGACGCGGCGAACGCCGCGCGCGCCGTCCTCCGCCACGCGACGAGCAAGATCCGTGACGCCGAGGACCTCGTCGGCGTCGCGAGCTTCGGGTTCCGCGGGGAGGCCCTCCCCGCGATCGGGTCGGTGGCGATCCTCACGATCGAGACGGCCACCACCGACGGCGATGGCGTCCGGGTGATCGTCGAGGGCGGCGCGCCGCCCCTCACGGGCCACGTGGCGCGTCGGCGCGGGACGACCGTGACGGTCGAACGGCTCTTCTTCAATACGCCCGCTCGGCAGAAGTTCATGCGGGGGGCACGGGCCGAGTGGCGCGCGGTGAGTGAGGTCGTCGCGACGATGGCGCTCGTCCGGCGCGACGTGCGGATCGCGCTCAAGCACGACGGAAAGGAGCAGTGGACCCTCCCGGCCTCGTCCGATGTGCGCACGCGCGTCGCGCCGCTCTGGGGTCGTGAGGTCGCCGATCGCTTCGTCACCGTGGAGGACGTCACCGGCACCGTGCGCGTCTCCGGGATCGTCGAACGGCCGAGTGATGTGGGGACCGCCGCGCGCCGTGTCTTCCTCACGGTGAACGGCCGCGCCATCCGCGACCCGGGCATTGTCCGCGCCGCGGAGGCCGCGTACCGCACGACGATCCCCGCCGGCGTGCGTCCGAGCCTCCTCCTCGAGGTGGAGCTGCCCGGCCGTGAGCTCGACGTGAACGTGCATCCCGCCAAGGCGGAGGTGCGCTTCGCCGACCGGTGGACGGTCGAGCGTGCGGTCGAGCGCGCGGTGCGTCGCGCGCTCGGCACGGAGGATGCGGCGGCGGTGATGGGCGCCTTTGCGACCGCCCCCGCCGCAGTGCTCCCACTCGGGACAATCAGCGAACCGGAGGCCCTGCGGACGCCCGCGCCGATGGCGCCGGCGCCGCTGTTCGACGCCCTCACCGCCTCGGACGCCGTCCCGGTCCCGGCGGCGCGCCCCGAGGAGGAGTTCGTTGTCCCGCCGCTCGTGCAGCTGCATCGCACCTACCTGGCCTTCGAACGCGAGGATGCGCTCGTCCTCATCGATCAGCACTCGGCGCACGAGCGCGTGCTCTACGAGCGCTTCCTGCAGGGGTTCGAGGGCGGCCGGGTGACGGCGCAACGGCTCCTCTTCCCCCTGACGCTTCACCTCTCAGCCGCCGAGGCCGAGGCCTTCGAGGCGCATCGGGAGCTCTTCGCGCGGCTCGGGTTCGAGGGCGAGGGGTTCGGCGGCACCAGCCTCCTCGTGCACGGGGTGCCGAATCCGCATCCGCGGTTCGACGCCGAGCGATGCCTGCGCGAGACGCTCGCGGCCTTCACCGGCGACCGGGAGGCGGGCACCATCGCCACGCACGAACGCCTCATCGCCACCGTCGCCTGCAAGGCGGCGGTGAAGGCCGGGGATCTCCTCGCGCCAGACGAGATGCGGGCGCTCTACATCGCCCTCGCGCGCACCACGCTCCCCGCCCACGACGTGCACGGCCGGGCGACCATCCTGCAGGTCCCATGGGACGAGGTCGACCGACGCTTCGGTCGCCGATGACCGCGCCGCGCCCCCTCACGATCATCACCGGGCCGACCGGGGCGGGGAAGTCAGCCCTCGCGTTGGCGCTCGCGGAGGCGCATGGGGCCGTGATCGTGAGCGCCGACTCGCGCCAGATCTACCGCGGCTTCGACATCGGGACGGCGAAACCGACGACGGTGGAGCGTGCACGGGTGCCCCACGAAGGGATCGATGTCGCCGCGCCGGACGACCGATGGTCCGCCGGCCGCTGGGCGCGTGAGGCCGCGGGGTGGATCGCGGCGGCGGAGCAGGCTGGCCGTCCGGTGATCGTCTGCGGTGGGACCGGCCTCTGGCTCCGTGCGCTCGTGTCGCCGCTGGCGCCCGTCCCCACGCTCGACACGCCGCGTCGCGCGGCGCTGGCCGAGGCGTTGAGCGGCCTGTCAACGGCGGAACTCCGCCGCTGGGTCGAGACGCTCGATCCGGCCCGGGCGGGATTGGGTCGCGCGCAGTTGCTGCGCGCCGTCGAGATCGCCCTGCTCTCCGGGACGCGGCACGGCGACGCGCTCGCCGCTGCACCGGCGGAGCCCCCGCGTGCCGCCCGATGGCTCGTTGTCGATCCGGGCGCCGCGCTCGAGGCCCGGCTCGTACGACGGCTCCACGAGATGGTTGATGCCGGCTGGGAGGACGAGGTGCGTCGACTCATCGACGCGGTGTCGCCCGAGGCGCCGGCGTGGAACGCCTGCGGCTATCGGGAGGTTCGACACGAGGTGGCCGCGGGCCGCCCGATCGGCGGGGTGCTCGAAACGGTGCGGGTCGCCACGCGACGGTATGCGAAGCGGCAACGGACCTGGTTCCGTCACCAGCTCGCGGGGAGTGCCGTCACGCGGGTGACCGAGACGGGCGACGCGGCCCGTGACGCGGCGTTCCGATGGTACGAGGAGGAGGAGAGATGAAGATCGGCCTGACCTGCTATCCGACGTATGGGGGATCCGGCGCCGTCGCGACGGAGCTCGGCATCGCGCTCGCCGCCCGTGGGCACGAGGTGCACTTCATCTCCTACGAGCATCCGTTCCGCCTCCCGCACTTCCTGCCGCGGGTGTACTTCCACGAGGTCAGCATCGGGACCTACCCGCTCTTCGAGTACCCGCCCTACGATCTGGCGCTGGCAGTGCGGATGCACGATGTGGTGCTGGCGCACGAACTCGATCTCCTGCACGTCCACTACGCGATCCCACACGCGACGAGCGCCTGGATCGCCAAGGAGATGCTCCGCGAGCAGGGGCGGCGGCTCCCCGTCGTGACCACGTTGCACGGGACCGACATCACGATCGTCGGGCAGGACCAGTCGTACCGGGCCATCACCCACTTCTCCATCGAGAAGTCGGACCGCATCACCGCGGTGTCGGAGTGGCTGCGCGCCGAGACGATCAGCACTTTCGCCTGCGAGTGTCCGGTGGAGGTGATTCCGAACTTCGTGGACCCTGCTGTCTTCGATCGCTCCCGACACGGGACGGCGCTTCGCCAGGAGCTCGGCGGCGGGTTGCCGGTGCTGATGCACATCTCGAATTTCCGACCGGTGAAGCGGGTCTGCGATGTGGTGCGGATCTTCGCGCGGGTGCGCGCCTTGCGGCCCTGCGTCCTCGTGATGGTCGGCGATGGCCCCGATCGCCACGCCGCGGAGGAGGAGGCGCGCCGCCTCGGCGTCTTCGCCGACGTGCGGTTCCTGGGCAAGATTGACAGCGTCGCTCCGCTCCTCGCTGCCGCGGACGTGTATGTGTTCCCCTCCGAGAGTGAGAGCTTCGGCCTCAGCGCGCTCGAGGCCCTCGCCAGCGGCGTGCCCGTCGTCGCCGCGAAGGTCGGGGGGGTCCCCGAGGTCGTTCGAGACGGCGTGACCGGCGCGCTCCTCCCGCTCGGAGACATCGACGGGATGGCCGCCGCCACGGCGCGCTTTCTGGAGCCGACGGTCTGGGCGTCGGCCAGCGCTGCAGCCAGCGCCGATGCGCGCGCCCGGTTCGCGACCGCGGATGTCGTGGCGCGCTACGAGGCGCTCTACGCCGACGCGCGCGCCCACGTGCGCTGAGTCCGCCGAGTACCTTTCGCACATGCAGGAACCGACCGTCTTCCAGGCGCTCGTCCTCGGGATCATCCAAGGGCTCACCGAGTTCCTCCCCGTCTCGAGCTCGGCGCACCTCGCGCTCACACCGTGGGTGATGGGATGGCCGCCCGCCGGTCTCGCCTTCGATCTCGCGCTGCACGTCGGGACGTTGCTCACCCTCGCGTGGTACTTCCGCGCGGAGTGGCGCACGCTCCTGCTCGGCGGCATCACGTTGCTCCGGCACCGCCGGGCCGTGGATGAGGCGTCGCGACGGGCCGCGTTCATCATCGTCGCCTCGATTCCGGCGGGGCTCGCCGGTGTTCTGTTGGATGACTACGCCGAGAGCGTCTTCCGGGCCCCCGCGATCACCGCGACTGCGTTGATCGTGATGGGAGTCGTGCTCTGGGCCATCGACCGCGGCGTGGCGGCGCGTCGCGATCGCGCCATGATGACGTGGCGCGACGCGCTGGCCATCGGGTGCGCACAGGTGCTCGCCCTCGTGCCGGGCGTCTCGCGCTCCGGCTCAACGATCACCGCGGGCCGCGCCCTCGGCTTCGACCGCAGCGCCGCCGCCGTCTTCTCCTTTCTGATGTCGATGCCGATCATCGCGGCGGCCGTCGTGCTGAAGGTGCCGACCGCGCTCCGCGAGACCGGGATCACGCTCCCGCTGGTCGTGGGCGTGCTGAGTGCCGCCCTCTCGAGCTGGGTGGCGATCGCCTTCCTGCTCCGCTACGTCTCCCAGCGCGGCTACGCCCCTTTTGCGGTCTATCGGGTCGCGCTCGGGGCCGTGATTCTCGCGCTTCTCGGCACGCGAGGCGCCTGGTGACCTGGTTCGGCCACGACGGGCCGTCCCTGGCACGGCGACTCGGGCTGCCGCGGGTTGAGGCGTACGCCGCCCTGGCTTCGACGATGGATGAGGCGCATCAGCTCGCGGCGGTGGGTGCGCCCGCCGGGACGATGGTCGTCGCCGAGTCGCAGACGCGTGGTCGGGGCCGCGAGGGACGCCGATGGCTCTCCCGTCCCGGCGCGGGCCTCTGGGTCACGATGATCGAGCGGCCGTCCGATGCGGAGGCCGTCGCCGCGCTCTCCCTCCGTGTGGGGCTCGCCTTGGCGCCGGCGCTTGAGCCGTGGAGTGACGGGGCGGTCGCGCTCAAGTGGCCGAACGATCTCTTCGTCGGTGAGGGGAAGCTCGCGGGCGTGCTCGTCGAGGCGCGGTGGCGCGGGGACCGGCCGGACTGGGTCGCGGTCGGTGTCGGGGTCAATCTGGTGGCGCCGGAGGAGGTGCCGGTCCCCACCGCCCACCTTCAGGGCGTCGAACCCATCGAACTGCTCCGCGCGACCAGCGCGGCGATCCGCGGCGCCGCGGCCGCCGTCGGGCCGCTCACCCCCCGCGAGCGCGACGCCTTCGCCGCGCGCGACCTGGCCGCTGGCCGTCCGATTCTGGCGCCGGTGCCGGGTCTGGCGCGCGGCATCGCGGCCTCCGGCGCGCTGCTCGTTGAGACCGCGGCCGGAGTCTCGTCGCACGCGTCGGGATCGTTGATCTTCGCTTCCATCGAGGAGGGATGTTGATGTTGCTCGTCGCCGATGTCGGGAATACGGAGACCACGCTGGGGCTCTGCGAGGGTGAGACGGTCGTCGCCCATTGGCGTGTCACCACGGAGGCGGCGCGGACGCCGGATGAGGTGCATCTCCTGCTCGATGGGCTGTTGCGGGCCGGCGGCGTCGATGCGCGGCGCTTGAGCGGGGCGGCCGTCGGCTCGGTCGTGCCGGCGGTGACCGCGCCGCTCGCCGAGGCGATGCGGCGCCTCACGGACCAGCCGACTGTCGTGGTCGACGCGCACGCGCCCCTCGGGATCACGTTGGCGGTGGACGAGCCGCTCACCGTCGGCGCCGATCGGATCATCAATACCCTCGCGGCGAGCCGGCTACATGGCGTGGACTGCATCGTCGTGGATCTCGGGACCGCGACTACGTACGACTGCATCACGTCCGACGGGGTCTTCCTCGGCGGCATCATCCAGCCCGGGGTGCGGACCTCGGCGGAGACGCTCTTCCGGCGCACCGCGAAACTCGCGGCGACCGAGCTGACGGCACCGAAGCGAGTGATTGGGACGCGCACCGACGAATGCATCAGGTCGGGGGTCGTCCTCGGGGCGGCCGCGTCGGTCGATGGGTTGGTCCGCCGCATCAAGGCGGAGTGGCCGCGGGCGACGGTCCCGCGGGTGATCGCGACCGGCGGGCTCGCGACCGTCATCCAGCCGCACGCGTCGGAGATCGAATCCGTCGAGCCCGATCTGACCCTTCACGGACTGCGGCTGGCGCACGGGATCCTGACGGCGCATTGAGGCCGGGTCGGGCGGGGAGGGGTGGCGCGCCGACGGCGGCCGGAACCCCATCCGGCAATTCTGGCAGACCCTCTGCCGAGACGACTTTCTGCGTGTCACTCTGACCGTCATAAGCCGTTGTTAAACAATAGCTTAAGTCGATTCTGAGCCCAGTTGACTGGCCCGATTCTTGCGCCTAATTTTGAACGTGTTAGCACTCCTGTGAACTGAGTGCCAACGCAAAGTGGGTTGTTTCATATCCCTTCACTCACACCGTTGGAGAATCTGATCCATGGCGAAGAATGCCAGCGAGAAGGTCGCGCCCCTGGCCGACCGCGTCGTCGTCAAGGCGATGGAGGAGGCCGAGCAGATGCGCGGCGGGCTCTACATCCCGGACACGGCGAAGGAGAAGCCGCAGCAGGGCGAAGTGATCGCCGTCGGCCCCGGCCGCACCGAGGACGGCAAGCGCGTCCCGATGGAGGTCAAGACGGGCGACAAGGTGCTCTATGGCAAGTACTCGGGCACCGAGGTCACCATCGACGGGGAGCAGCTCCTCATCCTCCGCGAGAGCGACATCCTCGCGATCGTCAAGTAATCCTCTCCCTCCCAATCACCTAGGTCCACTGACATGGCTGCCAAGGAACTCCATTTCAACACTGACGCGCGCGCGGCCCTGAAGCGCGGCGTCGACCAGCTCGCCGAGGCCGTGAAGGTCACGCTCGGTCCGAAGGGGCGGAACGTCGTCATCGACAAGAAGTTCGGTGCCCCGACGGTCACCAAGGACGGCGTCTCCGTCGCGAAGGAGATCGAGCTCTCCGATCCGATCGAGAACATGGGCGCGCAGATGGTGAAGGAGGTCGCGACCAAGACCTCCGACCTCGCCGGCGACGGCACCACCACCGCGACCGTGCTCGCGCAGGCGATCTTCCGCGAGGGCCTCAAGAACGTGACGGCCGGCGCGAACCCGATGGCGATCAAGCGCGGCGTCGACAAGGCCGTCGCGGCCATCGTCGAGGAGCTCAAGAAGCTCTCCGTCCCCACCTCGGGGAAGAAGGAGATCGCGCAGGTCGGCACCATCTCGGCCAACAATGACCCCGAGATCGGCAACCTCATCGCCGAGGCGATGGAGAAGGTCGGCAAGGACGGCGTCATCACCGTCGAGGAGGCCAAGGGCCTCGAGACGACCCTCGACACGGTCGACGGCATGCAGTTCGACCGCGGCTACCTCTCGCCGTACTTCATCACGGATCCGGACAAGATGGAGGCCGTCCTTGAGGACGCCTTCCTCCTCATCCACGACAAGAAGATCTCCGCGATGAAGGACCTCCTCCCGGTCCTCGAGAAGGTCGCGCAGACCGGCAAGCCCCTCTGCATCCTCGCCGAGGACATCGAAGGTGAGGCGCTCGCCACGCTCGTCGTCAACAAGCTCCGCGGCACGCTCCGCGTCGCGGCCGTGAAGGCCCCGGGCTTCGGCGACCGCCGCAAGGCGATGCTCGAGGACATCGCGACCCTGACCAAGGGCAACGTGATTTCCGAGGAGGTCGGCTTCAAGCTCGAGAACGCGGTGCTCGCCGACCTCGGCCGCGCCAAGCGCATCGTGATCGACAAGGACAACACGACGATCATCGACGGCCACGGCGACGAGGACAAGATCAAGGGCCGCATCAAGGAGATCGAGGTCGCGATCGAGAAGTCGACGAGCGACTACGACAAGGAGAAGCTCCAGGAGCGGAAGGCGAAGCTCGCCGGTGGCGTGGCGGTGATCAACGTCGGCGCCGCGACCGAGAGCGAGATGAAGGAGAAGAAGGCCCGCGTTGAGGACGCGCTGCACGCGACCCGCGCGGCCGTCGAGGAGGGCATCGTCCCGGGCGGCGGCGTCGCGCTGATCCGCGCGCAGAGCGCCCTCAAGGGGATGAAGCTCGATGGCGACGAGCAGATCGGCGTCGACATCATCAAGCGCGCCGTCGAGGAGCCGATCCGCATGATCGTCGCCAACGCCGGCGGCGAGGGCTCCATCGTCGTCGAGAAGGTGCGTGCCGCGAAGGACAAGAACTTTGGCTACAACGCGTTCTCGGATGAGTACGAGGACCTCGTGGCCCGCGGCGTCATCGACCCGACGAAGGTGACCCGGACGGCGCTGCAGAACGCCGCGTCGATCGCCTCGCTCCTCCTCACCACGGAAGCGGTCATTGTGGAGAAGAAGGAGAAGGAGGCGCCCGCCCCGGCCGCGCCGGGCGGTGGCATGGGCGGGATGTACTGAGCCGCCACGCCCCCGGTGGGACGAAGCGCCCCGGTCGCGACTGCGACCGGGGCGCTTCGATTGCGGGGCGGCGTGTGGGGCATCGCCATCGGCGGACCGCCGACGCCGCGAGGGCGCGGACCCTCCGTACGGCACCCTCCCGGTGGGGAAGGTTCAGTTCCGCGGCAGCAGCTCCGCGGAGCGCTCGGCGCTGTCCACCTGCTCGACCACGCGCTCGATGAGACCGGACCCGATGTCGTAGACCCATCCGTGCAACATCGGTCGCTTGCCGCGGGTCCAGAAGTCCCGGATGATCGGCATCCGGCTCAGCACGCCCACCTGCTGCAGCACATTCAGGCGGGAGAGCAGGTGGAGGCGCGATTCGTCCGTGCCGCAGGAGGCGAGTTCAGAGGCGTTCCAGCGGATGACGTTCCGGATGTCCGACAGCCAGTTGTCGATGATCCCGTTCGTTGCCGGCCCCTGCGCCGCCTTGAGCGCTCCGCAGTTCGAATGGCCGCAGACGATCACGTGCTCGACGTCGAGGACGCCCACGGCGAACTGCACCACGGAGATGAGGTTCAGGTCCGTCTCCCAGACCTGGTTGCCGATGTTCCGGTGGACGAACATCTCGCCCGGCAGTGCGCCGGTCATCAGCTCGAGTGGGACACGGCTGTCCGAACAGCCGATCACGAGGTAATGCGGGGTCTGCTTCGCCTCGCGCTTCGCGAAGAAGTCGGCGTCCTGGCCGACCATCTCCTGTGCCCACGCGGCGTTGTTTTCGATCAGGCGGTGATAGTGCTTCATTGGAAGGCTCAGGTGAGGGGTCAGTGCGCGCCGGCGCCGGTGGAGGTCTCCGGCACGCTGACGAGCCGGTAGTCGATGCCGCGGAGTGCGGCCGTCTCGCGGAAGTTGTGGATCACCTCGAGCACGTCCGGATCGATCCGGCGAATCTGGCGGCCGTCGAGCTCGAGACGCGACCCGTCGGGCATCCCCTCGAGCGCGCTCAGGAGCGCCCCCTTGTTTAGGAAGTTGACGTACGGATGCAGTTCGAGACGCCGGAGGACGGCGCCCTTCGGGCTCACTTCCGTGTACGGTGGGCTCTGCAGCATGTCCTTCAGCAGGAAGAAGACGCCGACCGTCATCCCAACGGCGATGCCCACGAGGAGGTCCGTGACCAGGACAACCACGATCGTCGTGACGTAGGGGATGAACTGCGACGCGCCCTGCCGCCAGAGCGCCCGCCCGATCTGCGGATGCGCGAGCTTCCATCCGGTGTGGAGCAGGATCGCCGCCAGCGCGGCGAGCGGGATCCGGTTGAGCAGGGCCGGGATCGAGACCACCGCGAGCGTGAGGAGCACCGAGTGCAGGATCGCCGACCAGCGGGTCCTGGCCCCGGCACCGACGTTCGCCGCCGAGCGGACGATCACGCCCGTCAACGGGAGGCCGCCGAGGACCCCCGAGACGATGTTCCCGACGCCCTGCGCGACCAACTCGCGGTTCGGCGGCGCCTCGCGCTTGTACGGGTCCATCTTGTCGGTCGCTTCGAGTGAGAGCAACGTCTCGAGCGAGGCCACGATGCCGAGCGTCACGCCGATACGCCAGACGGCGGGGTTCGAGATGGCGCTCCACAGCGGGGTCGTGAACTGCGCCGCCCACTCCGCGCCGCTCGTCGGGACGGGGAGGGCGACGAGGTGGCTGGCCTCGATGACGAGCCCGGGGGCGACGATCGCGAAGAGCGCATTGAGGCCAAGACCGAGCAGCACCGCGACGAGCGGCGCCGGGAGAAGCTTCACCTTCGCCAGCGGCGTCTTCGGCCAGGAAAAGAGGATCACCAGCGAGAGGAGGGAGACGACCACCGCGCCGTGTTGTAGCGTCGCGAGCGCGTCACCGAGCGCGGAGAAGGTCGTCCCATCCGTCGTCTGACGGAACGACTCGTTCCCCATCGCATCGGCATCATAGCCCACCGCGTGCGGGAACTGCTTCAGGATGAGGACGATACCGATCGCCGAGAGCATCCCCTTGATGACCGACGAGGGGAAGTAGTAGCCGATGATCCCGGCCCGGGCGGTCGCGAGGACCAGTTGGAGCCCGCCACCGAGCACGACGGCCACGAGGAACGCCCGGTAATCCCCCAGCTGGGTGATGGCCGCGAGCACAATCGCCGTGAGGCCGGCCGCGGGGCCGCTGACCATCAGGGCGGAGCCGCTGATCGGTGCCACGACGAGGCCGCCGACCACGCCGGCGATGATCCCCGCAAAAAGTGGCGCCCCTGACGCAAGGGCGATGCCGAGGCAGAGCGGCAACGCGACGAGGAAGACGACGATGGACGCCGGGAAGTCAGCGCGCCAGTCGATGGCCGACGAGTTGGAGGGTGTTGGCATCTCAGAGGCAGGGGCGAGTCGATGGGACCGCGGATAATCAATCAGAACAATAACTCTCCCCATTTAGTCGGCCAATACCGCGCAATCGGGCCCCTCACCCCCCTTCGCGATCGACACCGCCGCGGCCATCGGGCCGCGTGCCGTTCTCGTTTCCCCGTCGCGGGACGGCCTATATCCCGAGTGCGAGCTGACCCGCGCGCCGCGGCCCGTCGAGGTCGAACGCCACCGCCACCTCACGACGCGGGGCCACGCGCACCCGAGTGCGATGTCCCGCCCGCCGGAGCGCCGTCTCCACGGTCCGCCCCGCCAGCTCCGGGGTGTTGTTCACGGCGCTGAGATGCAAGAGGACGACGCCGCGGAGCCCCGGATGCGCCAACTCCGTCGCGAGCGCGCTGCAGCCCGCGTTGCTCAGGTGGCCGCGCCCGCCGCTGACGCGCGCCTGCAGCGCCGGCGGGTACGGGCCCGTCCGCAGCATCTCCGCGTCATGATTCGCCTCGAGGCAGAGGGCGTCGCATCGCGCGAATGCCGATCGCAGCGCGTCCGGGACGGCGCCGAGGTCGTGGGCGATGCCGACGCGTGCGCCCGTCGCTGTCGCCGTCACCACGAAGGCGCAGGGCTGGGCGGCATCGTGCGGCACCTCGACGGCCTCGATCAGGAATCCATCGGTCGGGTACACGGTGCCGGCGGTCATCGGCTGGCGCCACCGGGCTTCCACCTCGCCGACGGCACGGAGTGTTCCCGCGGTCGCGATCACCGGCCAGCGATACTTCTTCTGCGCGCGCGCCGCGCCGACGGCGTGATCCTCGTGCTCGTGGGTGAGGAGGAGTCCGCCGATCGATTCCGGCTCCACGCCGATCGTCCGCAGCCGTGTCGCCACCGCGCGGGGCCCGAACCCGCAGTCAAGCAGCAGGCGATGCGGGCCGCTCTCGAGGACGAGCGCGTTGCCGGAGCTCCCGCTCCCGAGGGTCCAGCCTCGCATGGGTGCGGGCGTGGCCTCAGCCGGCGTCGCGGGTGGCGTGCGCCGCGCGGAGCTGCGCCCGCCCGCCATCCGTGAGCACGACCTCGCGGCGCGCCATCACACGCTCGGCGACGGCCTCGAATTTCTCGAGGGCGAAGGTCCCCCCGTCCTCCGGCGCTCCCCACGCGAACGGTGGCACGACCTTCGGCGCGACGCCCGCCACCACCACGTTTGCCCCCGCGCCGATCACACTCCCCGTCGTGAGCCGCGTCCCGATCCCCGTCTTCACGTGGTCACCGATCAGGGCACCGAGGA
>Ga0078894_10000286_pt1 | contig 34344 bp, 23 predicted proteins | sample LauGreSu1BDMLBSD_2_FD_67506 | JGI IMG/M metagenome (GOLD analysis project Ga0078894, IMG submission 67506) | Freshwater lake microbial communities from Lake Michigan, USA - Su13.BD.MLB.SD (version 4) (version 4) | ecosystem: Environmental > Aquatic > Freshwater > Lake | place: Lake Michigan... | reverse complement strand
TTGCCAATGCGTTAATTGACGCTAGGTCAATTCCAGCACGTACAACGTATGCCCTGTTGCTTACGCCTAATAAGCTATAAGCCGCTTGCAATCCGTATTCATTTTGCTCGCCAGCATGGATTGGGTTGTTTGATGCGTCCGTTTTAAATACTGGATCACCAAAAGTATCTACAAGATCCTTCTGGCTAGTAATTAAATATGTCTTTCCAACGTTAGTTGCCAGTGTACCTGGAGCAATTCCTGTGCCTGCTCCGTTTTGCTTATTCTCTGCCGTTGCTACAATAATTAGAGGTACTGTACCTGGAGCGGCTGGGGTATAAAAGCTCTCATCGATAACTGTTACGCTTACGCCTGGTGATGATAGTGTTGCCATTGTATGGTCTCTCCTAAGATTCTTCTTCTAAAGTATTTAGTGTTTGTTGGAGAAAACATAACGCAAACAAGCCCAGAAAAGGGACCAAAAAGGTGCGGAATAAATACTTTATGGCAAGACCAATGTGTTTATGCGGGTTTAGACCGGCCGCAATCAACTATAAAAAAGATGGCCGCACTTATTATAGAAGTAAGTGTGAGGCATGCCTACGTCACGGCGGGGTAGCACACGGATTTCCCAAATGGTATCTAGATGGATACCGTCAAAAAGATACTTGTGAGAAATGCGGCTTTAAGAGCAAACACAAAGAGCAATTCAATGTGTTTCACATAGATGGCAATTTAACTAACAGTCGCCCCAGTAATCTTAAGACGATATGTGCAAATTGTCAGAGAGTCCTACATAAAGAGGGCGTTCAGTGGCGACAGGGAGATCTTGTTCCGGACTTGTAATTACTTGTTTTACTTGCTGGTATAGACTGTCAATTGTCCCGTTGTTATCTAAAATAATATCAAAATCAGTACCAATCCAAGCGGTTTCGCTTGCATGAATCTTTTTCATTTTGAGATCATTCATAGCAACATTTGATCCAGCGTTTGCATCCAATGCTGTTTGATACCAGTCTGGGAGTTCTCCTCGCTGTACCCAAGCAATAATGCCGCCAGCATCTTTAATTGATTTAATTTCGTTAGGAAATCTACAGTCGCTGATGACTACATGGTCGCGACTAGTTCTAAGTTTGTTCTCTAAACTAGCAATCCAAATATCATCATGGAATGCTTTGCGACAAACTTCTGTACCCCAATACTGTAAAACCCATCTAGGAGTAAGGCTAGGCATATCCAATCTATTTGCCCACCAAGGATCTACTTGTTCACGCCATTCTCGGGCTTCTTTAGTGCGCCCTTCTAGCATAGTGCGGTCCCAACCAAATACATGTGCCACTGCATCTTTAAGGGTGCTGGCAAATGATTCTCGTCTAAATTCGTGGAAGTTTGTTAGATAGTCCGCAACAGTGTCTTTGCCCGAACCAATAAAGCCGCATATACCAATAATCATTGTACTCTCCTAAAGATAATACAATTTTATATGAATATTAATGCAGTGTCAAGAGTTTATACGCCGTATTTGTTCTTTTTGCGAGCTGGAACTGGACTAACTTTATTGGTATCGTCCAATTCTTTACTTGTCATATCGCCATGGTTTAAATCTTGATAATTCGCACCAACTGCCTTGTATGCTTGCTTGAGCATTTCTTGTTCTTCTTTAGTATATGGATGAGTGGACTTCCTCTTACCAATCCAACTTTTTGCCTTCATTTCTGTTGGTAGTGGGTCTTTGCCGTTAGCGCCGGCGACAGCCATTCCCAGTCTATAAGAAGTATAGTCGCCACTAACACGCTCTGAATCGTTATAGGTGTTTAGACCGGCAGTTGCTTGAGACTGTCTTTTAGTGACTGCCTTTTGACTTGATTCAGAGATGATGTCTAAAATTTTCATGTTATCCAATTACCAATGTATAGCCTGTGCCGCCTGAAATATAAAGCTCTATTTCTTTATCTAATTTTTCAAGTTCTTCTTTACCAGCAGATTTTAGATCTGCCCCGTTAAGTCCGCCTGCTCCGCCAGGTCCAGCAATCTGACTAAATTTACCGCGAGCCTCACCTAGCATAATTTTGCAAGTTGCCAAGGTATAATCTTTAAACCATTGCCCAGCATATAAATCTTGTAACAGTATATAGTCTGGTCTGTAGTTGTAGCCACGAATCATTACTTGTTCGCCTTCACTAAAAGGACGCTGTAAAATCCTCAATGTGTGAGTAGTGGGAATCCACTGGAATTCAATATATGCTCCAAACATACGACCTACCATTTCTTGATATTGGGCAAACATATCGTATGTTGCAATACCTCCCAACATTGTACTGTTTAACAAGTAGGTATTTGTGTAGGCTAAATTGAACGGTTCAAACTGTGTACCACCACTGCCACCCGCGGTTCTACTGCCAATTGTTCTACGGAAAATACTACGAACTTCTATAATTTCGTCTGGCAGTCTATAATCATTAACATCTTGTGCTAGCTCTAAGAAATAATACGATTCTTCTACGGCGCCGCTGCTTCGCTGACGATATCGTGCTAGAGCACGGTTTAAAGCGGTTTCGTAGTGCTTGGGATCAAGCTCAACATCCACCATTCCGTCGCCCAACATGGTACGGACGTAGTCATAAACTTTTTCTCTTTCAGCTAAATTTGTACTTGGATTTGACATTATTAGATCTCCGTGTATATTTAGCTGCCGATAAATATACTACTATGCCAAGACTAAGTTTATATAAACCAGAGAAAGGGAACGATTATAAGTTCATAGATCGCCAAATTGGGGAGATGTTCCAAATTGGTGGTACGGATTTATACCTCCACAAATACATAGGTGTCAACACCAGCGAAGAAAACGCTACTGCTGCTGAGCCACATTACGATGCACTAAAAGAGACTAATATTCAGGATCTTTTATTACTGGAAAATAGGGATAGAAAATATGACCCTAGCATTTATAAAGTTCGGGGCATTTATAATGTACAGAATTTAGATTTTAATTTGAGCCAGTTTGGATTGTTTATAGACAACGATACAGTTTTTATGACTGTTCATATCAACGACTGGATTTCAACTGTGGGTCGTAAACCAATCAGTGGTGATGTGTTGGAATTACCACACTTACGTGATGATTTTGCACTTAATGATTACACACTTTCACTACCTCGCTACTTTGTCATTGAAGATGTAAGTCGTGCCAGCGAGGGATTTAGTATTACTTGGTACCCGCATTTGTACAGAGTTAAACTTAAAAAGATAGTAGATGCTCAACAATTTGCTGACATTTTAGATAAACCAGCAACAGACGCAAACGGAGATCCATCTTCACAAACATTGAGAGATATTCTAAGTACTAACGCTAAAGAAATTGAAATTAATAATGCATTGTTAGCACAAGCTGAAGCAGATGCTCCGTTAAGTGGGTATCAAACACAACAATTCTTTACTCTTGCTGTTGATCCAAACACTGGTAAGCCAGTACTACAAACTGCGGATCAAACGGCAATTGATGCAAGTTTTGTTGGCAGCGCAGATGGTGGAACAGATGCTAGTGCTATACACGGACGTGCTGTACGTAGTGGCTATGTTGGCTACTTATTAGGCGACGGTGTTCCTCCTAACGGTGTTGATTTTGGTCATGGAATAAATTTCCCAGCAAGCGCACATTTAAATGATTATTACTTGCGTACTGACTTCATGCCTAATAGATTGTTTAGGTATGATGGAACACGTTGGGTAAAAACTGAAGATGCAGTACGTATGACCATGTCAAACACTGATACTAAGCAAACACTTAAAACTAGTTTCATCAATAATACTGCTAGTGCAGAAATTGGTGGCGAAGTTATTGTAGAGCGTCAAGCATTGAGTAAGGCTCTAAAACCTAAGGCAGATTTATAATGCAATTTTTCTATGATGGTCAGATAAGACGTTATTTGTTACAAACAATTCGTTTGTTGAGCAACTTTGTAGTAAAATATGGTGACGGCACACTTAAACAAGTGCCCGTTATGTATGGTGATAGCGATAGACAAGTTGCCAACATTAATCGTCAAAACAGTGAAAATAAGATTAACAGTGCTCCGCGTATTGCTGTTTATATTACTGATTTACAAATGGACCGAGAAAGATTGGCAGATGCTACTCACGTGGGCAAGGTACACATTCGCGAAAGAGACGTTGAAGACGGTGCGTATACTAGCACACAGGGTAAAAACTACACTGTAGAACGTTTAATGCCAACACCATATAAACTAACAGTTAAAGCAGATATTTGGAGTACAAGTACTGAACAAAAGTTGCAGATATTAGAACAAATTATGATGTTGTTTAATCCTAGTTTGGAAATACAAACAACTGACAATTACTTAGACTGGACCAGTTTAAGCGTGGTCAATTTGACTAATATGACATTTAGCAGTAGACAAGTACCAGTTGGTGCAGAAAGTAATATTGATGTTGCTTCATTAACATTTGACATACCAATATGGATCAGTCCACCAAGTAAAGTTAAAACACTTGGCGTTGTTACCAATATTGTAATGGGTGTTTATAAAGGCGGAATTTCTGCCGGTAATGGTTATATTGATGGTTTGGGTGTAGATACTGTTGAGGCAGGTCCAAACTTTAGCGACATATTAGACAAAGCAAAAACCAGTATTGAAAACTTTGGCATAACTGTACACGGCGGCAATGCTAGAATTTTAGATTCAGGCGAAAATGTTACTCATGCTAACAATAATTCGTTGTATGTTAGTGTTAAAATGGGCAATAATATAAACTGGAGAACTATTTTAGATCCGTATCCAGGACAATTTAGACCAGGAGTTAGTAGATTATTTCTAATTCAAGAAGATGGTACAGAAATCAGTGGAACTGCTGCATTAAACCCAATTGATGAGAGCGTATTAACTATTAGTTGGGACTTAGACACGTCTGGTAACACAGATATTGCGTCTATAAACAGACCTAATAGTCCAGGAACATTTGACGCTATAGTTGATCCAGAAAAAAGTGGTCCAGGTGCTGGTTTAGATGCACCGTCAGTTGGTACACGATACTTGATTATTAACAACATTGGTGGCGGTATAAGAGAAACACTAATTGCTGAAAATCGCAGTAACAGATTAGATACTAATATAGAGTATGATAAAATTAAAAATTTTAAAGTATTTGTAAATGGGTCAGAAGTGAGTGCTATTGGATCCAATGTTGCCGACATGTTGGTGTTGCGTTTGGATGCAACTGTTGCAATTGATGATGAAATTACTTACGAATTATACTTGAATGAAGATGGAAATGGTCCAGATGCATGGAAGAATGCTGATGGCAGTGATTTTATTGCCAACACCAACGACATTATTGAGTGGGACGGCGACAAGTGGAACGTGATAATGGATGCTGGTGCCACAACTACTACTATCATAAAACTAACTAACATATATACTAACGTTCAATACAAATGGAACGGAGTCCAATGGGGCAAGAGTTTCGAAGGCGAATATGCGAGGGGTACATGGAGACTAGAACTATAAAAGATAAAATTGTCTGTAGCGGGGCTGTATTTTATGCCAAGCAAACAGGTAGAATTTTATTACTACAAAAATCTCATGGAAAACATGCGGGCACATGGGGCTTGGTTGGCGGAACTAACGATCAAGGCGAAAGTGCTTGGCAGGGTCTACAGCGTGAAATCCAAGAAGAAATTGGCGAGCCTCCCGCTATAATTAAAACAATGCCGTTAGAAACATTTGTGAGTAATGACAGTGTCTTTAATTTTCACACGTATCTATGCGTAGTAGAAGAAGAATTCATACCCACATTAAGTGACGAACATGAAGGATGGTGTTGGAGTTCTATTGACGGCTCACCTAAGCCGTTACATCAAGCATTGCGTAGTAGTTTTGGCAATAAAACTATGCGTACTAAATTACAAACTGTGTTTGATGTAATTGATTTAATGTGAATTTTAGTCATTAAAAAACGCTGCCTGAGCAGCGTTTTTTTGTGGTTGCGTATTACGCTTGAGCTTCTGACCAACGTAGTACTAACGAAACTTCTTGGTCGCTACCACCAGTCAAGTAACAGTTAATAGCTAACACGTCTGGACCATTTGGGTATACTCCTCGACCACCAATGGCAGTATTAGTAATTTCCTTCAACTGTCCTAAGTTTAGTGCTGTTTGATTATTAGGCAAACCAACGAATGAGAAAATTTGTTCTCCCGGATATGCATAATTCGCAATAGATGAGAATGACATCGTTGATCCAATTGGTACGTTACCAGTAAATGATCTGTTAAAGAATACTGTTCGATAGTTAATACCACTAACGTTAAATATACCACCAATAAACGATACAGTTGTACCACCTGGGATAACTGCTTGTACAGCAGTAGTCGGTGATGTTAAAATCATACCAGGTCTAACGTTGGCAACGTCAGTGGCCACAAAATCAGCATAATATGTTCTATTTGCTGCATATCTCTGTGTATCAGCGTTAAATGACACAGTAAACGTGTTGTTCCAAATTACTGAGCTACCAAGTGCAACTTGTGCAAAGGATGGCTGACCACCAGCAGATGGGTTTTGCAACGAACGCCAATCAATATCTGTTGGTGTAATTGGGTAATTACTTGGGTTTAAAACACCCTCAATAACAATACCAGAAGCACTACCTGTACCCGCAGTAACTTCAATACCTTGTAGTAGTAATTGCGCTCTGTTAATTAATTCTCTATCACCCAAATCACCAACAATAGCGTTTGAAACACTTGGAGCCAGACGAATTAAGAACGCTGTTTTACGAGTTGTACTTGCAACAAATGAGGTCGCTTGGTAGTTAAACAAATATCCACGATCAGTATCAAAGCCGCCATCTGTTAAATAAGCACTACCCCAGTGGCTAATAACTGGACTTGTCTTATTGCTTATGAATACAACGCCAGTTCTAGTTGAGTGGCTAGTAGCATCTCCAGCTGTATAAGTTCTAGTAGCGCCTGCTGTAAAGTTGCTCAATGAAGCAGCTCGAGTTATTCCCCCTAACGTAGTAGATGTTTTAGATGTATACGATATCATTTCGTTATCAATATACACAGTTCCTGAGCTTGGGAAGTCAGTTGTGTCATCTAACGGAATTGATGTTGCTGAAGCTGAAATGTCAGCTGACAACATTGCCAATGCGCCGTCATTATGAACTTCGTAACGCACTGGTAAGTTAGCAGATCTCATAAATGCTTCTGTGTTAACGTTGTTATTACGTACTCTGTGTACAAATAAGAAGTTACCTTCTTTACCACGTAGCATGTAGTCAATAAAACCAGCACCATACCAGGTATATTGGATACCAATCATCTGCATTTTTGTAATGTCAATGTTGTATCCGCTTGGTCCTGATCCGTCTGCTGCATCTCTGTTCCAATCTTCTTGATAGAACACTCTATCTTGTATGCGACACAATTTTATTTTACTACCAGTGTTTGCTCCTCGATAGTCAGGCGACATTGACAATGAAGTTTGACTTGATACACTAGTTACTGTATGTGTCATACCTTTAATAACAATTCTGTCACCTGCTTTTAATTGGTCACGGAATCGTGTATTTGTGCCAGTTAATGAGTTACTGTTAGGAGTTGCTGTTACACTACCTGCAAGTTGGAATGTTGCCGATCTTACAGTAACTCCTAATCTTTGTCCGTTATATTGCCAGAACATACCGTTTTGGTCGTCAAAACATCCAGCACGTACAGTTGCTCCATTCCATCTATATAATGAAATTTGTGCTTGACTAGTTAGTGTCGCAGTTGTTGCGCCAAGTTGTTGTGTGGCAATTACTGTAAAAATACGTTCACTAGTGATTGATGAAACAACGTACTCGTTGTTATATCCACTAGTTTCTACACCAATAATTTTAACGTCTGCACCTACTTGTAGTCCGTGATCAACGTCGTCGGTTGTAAATGTAATTGTACTGCCAACAGCTAAACCGTCTGATGTTGCTAATAGTAAATCATAGCTAGGAGCAAACAACGCACCAGTTGTATACATTAAGCCTTTACCAGACTGATAACGAATGTAGTTCTTGCTCATACGAATTGCTTGAGCACCGTGCTGCGGACCACCAGTTCCTAATTGTACGCCGCCGTCGTATGGTCTATGAGAGAAGAATGTGTCAGATCTTGTATATATGATACCAGTTAATCCAGTAGCATTAATACTTCCTTGCGCTCTTGCAGTATATCTAATAACAGTTGGAGATGGAACTTGTTCAACATAGAACGGACCAGCTGCTAAGTTTTGATTCAACGCTGCTGATGTGATGTTAACTAAAATACCAGCGCCAGGAACTAATCCGTGATTAGAAGTAAATGTAACTTGAATTACTGCAATTGCCGCAAACGTAATTGGATTAATTGTGTTCAATATTGAAGTAGTTGCTTCTGAAATCACAACTGTTGAGTAAAACGGAATTGCTTGACCACCAGAACTAGTTCCTGATACTGTTGCGTCTACAACTGAACCACTAGTATCAACTTCAGTTACGGTTAAAATTAAATCATGCGTGACAATTGCGCCGCCTAATGAAGTACCTAAGACTTTTAATCTATTACCAACAACATAATTATTGCCGCCAGTGCCTTCCACAGCATTGAACGTATATGATCCAGAACCTTTACCAATAGTAACTACTAAGTCTGCACCTTTTGTAGCTGAATTAGTTGTTGTCTGTGCTAGATATGATGCCGTACTAGCATTTGCAGTTCCTGAAACTACACTGAAAATTCCCACTCCGCCTGAAACATCAACAGTTACTATTTCTAAAACAATATCGTTTGCTGGGCTTGTTCCGCCTAATAATGTTCCAACAACTTTGACTTTATCTCCAACAACATAACCAGTTCCAATAGTTCCAGTTGTAACTGTAGTATAAGTTGTTCCAGATGTACTTACGTTGAATGTTAAGGCTGCACCGTTACCAGTTAACAGTGTTCCAGTTAAAGCGGTATATGTATCATCATCAAGTGCTGTTCCACTTGAAGCCACAGTTGCAATTTTTCTATCCGTTGTAACAGTTAATACTGTTATGGTCATATCGTTGGCCGGAGTTGCTCCGCCTAATTCAGTTCCACGAATAATAAACTGGTTACCTGAAGAATACCCGCCAATGTCATCTACAAATGCTGTTGCTCCAACAGATTCATTAAAGTGTAATAACGCTGAAGTATTCGAATCGTTCACATAGGGTGAAGTTGCTACTGTAAATCCTGAAGTATGTCTTGCAATACCTTTTGATACTCTAAATTCATCTACGAAGCCGGCGAATCCGTCACCTGCTCCTAAATAATCTGCTCCAATAACTAAAGGGCGTAATGCATACGTTGTCCCGTCAGTCCAAGTACCTTGACTTTGCCCGTCTAAAAATACTTCTGTAAATCCTGAAGATTTTGAAACTTCCAAGTGGTACCATGTTTCTGCACTGATGCTATCTAAACCAGTTATTCTTGTTGACCCACTAACATACAAATAAACATTATTTGATGCATTAACACCTAGCAAAACTGCACTGTCTGAAGCAGTGTTACGCATATCTACTAGTGTTTGGTTCACTCCAACTGAGTCTGGTCTAAACCAAAAGTCAATAGTAAAGTCACCTGTTCCAAATTCTAATGCAGTGTTGCTAGTAATTGTTGCATAAGAAGTAGCAGTTGCTGGAGACACTAGATTAGCTAGACGTAAGCTATTTCCGCCAAATCTTGCTTGTGTTGCAGATGTTTGAGAATCAGTACCACTTGTCACTCTTGCTGATCGGGTTGCATCACCGCTGTTAACAATCGTTGGGGTATAAACTGTTCCGTTTGACACAACTGAGAACGTTGCACCAGTTCCAACTAACGTGAAAGCTGTCGGGTCAGTTGCCGGAGACGCATAAGATGCTGTTCCAGGATCTGCTAAACCACTAAATGTCACTGCGGTAATTCCGCCAGAACCATTAACTGTTGTAACTGTAAAATCTAAATCGTTTTCAGGACTTGTACCACCAAGATCAGTTCCTAAAATTCTAAACTTATCTCCCGCAACATAATCTGTACCAGCAGTAGTTGGGGTAACTGCGGTATAACTAGTACCAACTCGTGTTACAGAAAATTCTGCGTTGATACCTAAGCCAGTAACATTTGTGGTTGCTTTGTTTGTGTATGTTTGCTGGTCAGCACCAATGCCAGAACTGGTAAACCCAGTAACTGTTCCACCAACACCAATTGTTGAGACTGTAATAACTAAATCATTTACGGGAGAAATACCGCCTAAGCTAGAACCTGCAATAATTAATGTATCACCGACCAAATATCCAGTTCCTAGTTGGCCAGAAGTTACTGTGGGAGTGTATAGATTTCCGTTTCTAGTAACATCAAATTTGACTCCAGTACCAGTACCAACAATACTTGTTGGTTGAATTCCGCTAAATTCTGCTGCGTCACCAATTAATGCAGAGGTTAGTGGTGATGACAAGGATACTGTTGTACCGTCAACATTCGTAACAACAGTACTAGTACCATCTCCACGATCAATTGCAAGACCAACTTGAATACCAGTAGTATCAGTAAATTCTAATACAGAAGAGCCGGCTGGCGAAGTATCTGCTAATGTTTGAGTTACTGCAACACCTGTTGCAATACCATCTCCCAAAGCAGTGACCGTCAATATACCGCCTGTACTATTAATAGTTGCAACTGTTAGCAAGCAATCGTTTCCAGGACTTACACCTTCTAAATCTTCACCTGAAATGGTGATTTGATCGTTAACTGCGTAGCCAGCACCGGCCGTAGTTGGGATTGCTGTATAGACGCCTTCTTCTCTAGTCACTGTAAAAACTGCGTTAGTGCCTAATCCTGAAACGTTAATACCAGTTAAATCAGTATAGTCTACTGAATCTGGTGATCCAGTGCCAACAATAGAAGTAATTGTTGCACCAACTGGAATAAATCCACTTGCTGCCACTGGTGCATTATTAGTTGGAATAGAGCCAGTGTAAGGAATCACTGTTGAACCCGCAGCCACGTTCAATGCTGGGAAGAACGTTCCTGAACTACCTTGACTATAAACGTTAAATGTAGGTGTTCCAACATCTGCTCCAGTATACAGGCCGCCCCTACGCAATAGCGTATATGACTCTTGTAACTCGGTAGACGCAATAGTGCCAACTTTTGCTTTGGCATAATATGTAAATTGTGTAGAGCTCGGAGTTGTATTGACTAAGAATACACCCTCTGCTCTTGAAAATCCAGAAACTGCTGTGGACAATGCCCTAATAATAAATGGAGATCCATTTTGTAATCCGTGTGCTCCACTGGTTGTTACAGTAATTAAGGATTGACCAGTACCGCCAGTGCCAGATGACGCATCAGTTGTGACTAAGGTCACAGTGGTATCAGTACCTGGAATCTCATATACACTAGGATATGATCTGGCTAATGATAACGCTTGCCACTTAGTAGGCTGTAGACCATATTCAAAGTCAGCGTCAAGCATGGATTGTGCCTGCGACATTCTGTGACGTTCAATTGCATCTGTACCAAAATCATATGGTCTAGTTCTTAGTTCTTGGAAATCCTCAACGAAAATTTGAATTTGATCAGTTGAAGACATTGCTGAAGTATCAACGTTTAACGTAATGCGTGTTGTACCGTAGTTGATTTCAGTGTCTATATCTGGTGTTGTTGGATCTCGTTCTGTTAGGGTAACTCCGGCTTCAGGATCTGCAAAGTTGTATAGAATAATATTATCTGTTACGTTAGTAATTAATAATAATTGATCTCGTGTCCACTTACCGCCAATATTAAGTGTTCCAACACCATTTACTAGTGTTGCGCCGGCGTCAACACCGTCAGCAATAACTGTTGTTACTACTCCAAATAGTGCAGAAATTGCAGTGTCAGCACCAGTCTCAAATGATAAGTTAGTGTCAATTGTTTGAGTTGTTACTACTGGCGTTTGCAAACTTGCGTATGGCAAGTTTCTAATAATATAGTTATTAATTAAATCTTTAATAAAATTATGCGTTGCAATTTCAGGTGTTCTATCACCGTCAACTTGCGGCACACCATTTAACCAATATTTGGCCGCTACTTCTTTGGTATTTCTATTGCCAGTGTAGCGTAAATCCCATGCAATCTCAGGTAACACATATCCAATATCACGACGACATTTTTCTTCGTTGTATGTATAGTTGGCAAATGTTGCGCCGTAGCTGATTACTGGAAGACTAGTTAAACCGTTTTGAATTACACTGGTTATAATTGTTGATAGTGAAGTAATTCTTGCTGATGCCCCAGCTTCGCCAGCAGTCCCTGAAGTTACTTGAGTAGCTGCTGATTGTAATGTTGGATATGTTGTTTTAGTAAAAACATAATCGTTAATAATCGTTGCCAAGTAGGCATGACCATAAATTTCAGCTAATCTGTCACCGTCAATTTGTGGAGTTGTTCCAGACCAGTATACAGAGGCTGTTGATCGAGTGTCTTCGTTACCGCCGTAGCGCAAGTCGTTGATATATCCGTCAATTACATAACCTGTATCTCGCTTACACTTCGTAGAATCATATGTGTAACCTAAAAATCCTGGCTGACCAGTTGCTACTTGATTTGCTATCCAAGCTGTAAGTTCTTCTTTTAAGAACTCCTTGTTTGCTGTTAAAAGTGCAACTGCATTTGGAAATAGGTTTATTGCAGTATCTGCTTCAATTTGAGTATCAATGAATTCTTTTGCTTCATCAATAATAAAGTTTATGTTTGCGTTAATTAACGAGTATGCATTTGGAAACGCATTACTAAGCCCAGATACCCCTGGGGTAAAAACGTAGTTCTGTATTCTTTTCTTTGCCATTGTTATTCCTGTTTATAGTCCAAATGCTACCGCGAATGCTAAACTTTTTACAGCTTGGCGGTCTACATAAAATTTTGTTGTTAAGTGCGTGTTAGTAGTTGGCTCCGAGGCTGTGACAGTTTCAGCAACAATCAATTCTCCACCAATATTTACATTTTTTGCAATACCTACACCACCAGAAACGACTAGTGATCCAGATGTAGTGTCATTACTTTCTACAACAGAAAGTGCTGATATAGGATTATCAGCTTGTAAGAATGTAAACTGACCAGTATTCTTTGTAGTAGCACCAATTGACCCAGTAATTCCAGTAGTAGAAACTAAGCTAGTAAATCTACCGGTACTAGGTGTTGATTGTCCAATTGGTACTGCGTCAACGGAGCCGCCAGTTATTTGCACGTTAGTGAATGCACTTGCGCCAATACTTAAAATATTTCCAGTAACATTACCTGTTAAATTGCCAGTAACATTACCTGTTAAATTGCCCAGTACATCACCAGTTAAATTACCAGTTATCGCAAATGCGTTTACTGTGTTTACGCCAAGTTTGTCTATAACAACAGAGCCAGTGCCCGTTGTTACAAGGTTAATATTTCCGTTAGTGTTTGTTGCTGTGATAGAATTAGAATTAATTCTAATATTGTCAACGTCAATTTGAGTTGATGTAACTGCACCAAAATTACTTTCTGGCCCAGTTATAAACCCACTTTCTGACTTGAATTGTTTAAGTATAGCTACGGTCATGACGTTATTTTCTCATTATTACTTATTTACCACTTTTTAAAAGTAGCATAATTAGTAGCCTACAACGTCGCCAATTGCTATCCAAGATGCTCCCGTTCTAAACAATGTGAATGTTGCAACGTCAACACTATTCAATGCGCCGTATGTTGGAACTGTGTTGTTCTTCCAACGTAAGGTCTGTGCATTTCCATTAATTTGAATTGCTGTAATTCCGTACGGTGATGCTCCTTGAAGCAAGGATACTGTAATTGTAGTGATTCGGTCACCTGTTGTTGGAACGTTGGTAAAGTTAGCTGTAAAACTAGACAACATGCCACTGTGGTAAAATTCGTCACCTGTTGCAAAGTCGTGTACAACTACGGGAGCATTACTTATAGATATTGTACCAACCATACTACTATGATATTGGCAAATATAGTACAAGGTACTTGGTGCATCTAGAGGCACTGCGAATATTATAGTACCAACATCATCTCCATTGTTGGTCACGCCTGTTGAATAAGCACTAGTTGTACCAGTAACTTGCGCAGTTTTGATCCAGAAAGGATGACTAGAAGCATTGACGTTAAAGGTATAAGTAACTCCTCTTACTAAATTCAATGTAGGATTACTATCCCCGTTTATTAAATATGCAGATGATCCAGAATTTGTTACAGTAAAAGTGCTAACTCCAGCACTGCCAGTTTTATTGTTTAATACCTTAGTTGATTGTTGTAGTGTTGTTGTACCAGTTAATACTACATTAGCATAAGAAACAGTAGCATCAATTCTGTTAGCAGCGTCTTGTGTTGAACTGTAAGTAAATGAAATTCCAGTATGTGTTCCAGTTGTAAGTGCTGCACCCACTGCATCTACTGCACTTTCATCAGTGTATGCTGCTGGTAATGTTACACTTGCATCAATTCTATTGCTGGCATCATTATAGTTAAAGCTAATATTTGAGTGTGTACCGGCTGTAAATAATGCTGCTGCTTGATCTTGAATATATTCAGCAGCCACTGTTGCATTGATAACGTTACTAGCATCAGCATAAGCAAACGAAATACCAGTATGTGATCCACCAGTAAACATTGGGGCTACGGCATCTTGTGCATTTTCGTCACTGTACATTGTAGGGTATGAAACTGTGGCATTCATTGTTCCTGCCAAGTCATTGTAAGTAAACGAAATACCAGAATGTGTTCCGCTAGTTAATATCAATGCTGCTGCATCTGCTGCTTGTTCGTCTGTATAGATACCTGCGTTTGCATTCACTGTTGCGTTGATAGTGTTATTAGTATCGTTATAACTAAACACAATACCGGTGTGTGTTCCGCCAGTGAACATTGAAGCTGCGGCATCCTGCGCATCTTCAGTGGTGATACCGCCACCACCGCCGCCACCGCTTGAAGTAAACGTGATCGTATCGTTAGATGCATTTGTGGTAATTGTCATACCAGAGCCAGCAATAAACGTAATTGTATCTGATGTAGTGTCTGCTACAACATTATCTTGTCCGTCAATTTGTATAGTACCAAATGCGTTTGCACTTGTAGGAATATCAGAGAAATTAGCTAGACGATTCCAAACTCCAGAATGGGCATAATACAATTTGCCTGTGTCTTGAGCATATGCCACCATGCCTCGCCATGTGTTAGCCGGGGCTTCAATATTCAAATCGTTAAGTGATGCCCAGTTGGCACGGATGTAACTCTTTGCTCCAGTAGCATATAATGTGCCTAATATTTGTAGGAACTCACCGTTCCAAGAAAGTCCAGCACCAGTATCAGCAACAACTGAACCAGTGCTTGGGTAGTATGCTAATCTATTGGCTACACCAGCACTAACTCCGCTTGCGCCTCCGCCGCCACTACTTGAAGCACTAATTGTGATAGAATCTCCACTAGCATTAGTAGTTAACGTAATGTTTGGGCCAGCAACTAATGTCAATGTGTCAGTAGATGAATCTGCGACAACTGAACTTTGCCCGGCAATTTCAATAGTGCTAAAACTATTACTACTAGATCCGCCGCCTGATCCTGATTCGTCAGTGCCGTTATACCAATTTACACCATTGTATTTTAGCACTTGTCCAGCTGTTGGAGTTGTGATAGTTACATCTGTTAAATCGTCCAGTGTGCTTGCGCCGCCACCTGAGCCACCAGTACCAATAACAGTACCGTTTATGGTTGATCCAGCTGGCAAGTTTACTGCTGAGCCAGTCGCTGTAATTAGGGCATTGCCTAAAATAAGTGAATTTCCACTTAGGTACAAATCTTTCCATCGTTTACTTGCACTACCTAAATCAATACTACTAGTTACACTAGGTAATAATGAAACATTAATTGAGGTAGGTTCTAAATTACTTAAATCAGTTGCGGCGCCGCTAGTTGTTCCACCACCGCTTCCGCCCGAACCACCACTACCAGAACCGCCAGTGCTTCCAGAGTCACTTAACGTTGTGACCGTAATTGCGTTTCCTAAGCCAGTAGTTGCTGAACTAAAATAATATAAAGCCGCTGGATAGTTATCAGCAACTGAAATTTCTATATATCTACTGGATGCTGCTAAAAATAATGCTGAATTAATGTAATCTGCTTTAGTTACTTTTTTGTTATTCAAATAGTAACTTATTCCAGGAACATAAATGCTGTTTACATCATCAGCAGTTGTACCAATAACAAACGGATGTAAATCATTTGTTCCGTATGACTGGTCAAATCTATATGTTAAACCTTTATAAAAAGTCAATGCTGGTTTAACATCATCAGAAGAATACGGTCCAGAATTAATTGTAAAAGCTGGAGTTCCATTTACTTTTGTGAAATAATAAACTGTTGCTTTTGATGCTGAATCAACAATCACTTCAGCCAGTGTTGCAAAAGCTGTTACTTTAATATTCTGTAAACCAACAACTGCTGGGGTTGCATACAACACCAATATACTATCTGTAATATCGGCTTGTACATCTATTAAATTTACCCCAGTATTAATTCTACCGTATACTGTTATAGACGCTTTACCTAATTTTGCAACAACTGAAACATTTAATGTCTCACGCTGATCACTTCCGCATTCCGCATGTATTACATAGTGTGCTGAACCAAACGTGTCAGTATTAAACTCATGTAGCGCATTCGTAACGGGGCCGTCTACTATTAATGTTTCGATTCCTGTAAACGCAAGATTAGTACCATTAAGAAACTTAATTGATCCTTCATCTTGCGTTATAAGTCCAGGTAACCATGATAGATTAGTTGACATTTTTACCTTTTAGGTTAACCTGGGTAGCTGTGCATTGTAGACCAAGCATATGAACCAGCATTACCTGCCGTATCTCTATATGCTGCTGTTCCAATGTGTCCTTGAATAATATGATTACCTTCACTGTCGCCATCAAATCCGCAGATCATAAAACCGCCAGTGTCTGTGATAAACATTGATCCATCGTAACTATCATGTCCAAAACCATATACTCCGGTGATCGTTGCACCTGGAGGTGTTAACGCTCTGCGCCAGTATTGGTTAGAACCTTGATCTTCAGTTTCAGTGTTCCATGGACTTGTGTCACCTGCGCTACCCCATGCTAAACTACCATAGTTGTTGTCGCCCATGCCCCATACTTCGCCGTCGTCGGTCACACACAAGAATGTTGTATAGCTAGTAGCACCCACGTGAGTTGGTGTTGCATCTTTTACATAACGAACTCCGCGAACTGCTGTTGGATACATCGAATATGAACTACCAGCATCTCTTCTATTAGAACTGCTGCCTAGTTGGCCATACTCGTTTCCGCCCCAGATATATGTTAATCCAGTGCCTTTTTCTCGCATGATAATGTTCCAGTCATCAGATCCAACGACCCAGAAATTTTCAATACTATGTTCACTATACCAGTTCTTATCCATACGAGTAAACTTAGCACTACGTTCACTAGTAGTATAAATTGACATGTTGTAAAGTCTGTTATAGGCGTTTCCACTATATTCACCAGCTGTCCATAAGTAGCCATTGCCATCTAAGATAAATGTCCACTGATATGTTGCATGGTGTTGTCCGCCTATGATAATCTTCTTGATGCCGCCATGTTTAGCCCAATCAATGTTAATACGTACTGGAGTCCACTGTCTGTTCAAAGCGTTAGCAACTGCTGAACCGTGACGATCTGCAAGACCTAATGCGCCACGTGGGTCAACACCCCAACCCCATAAGTAGCCGTCTTCGTCAACTGCCAATGTCCAACCATAGTTTCCACCACGTGAATAGATGTCAACAATTTTCTTATAATCAAAGAAACTTTGAGGAATACGTTGTGGCTTAGTTTGGTTAGTTTGTGCGGTACCACCACTGTTAGTTGTAGTACTTTCTGGTCCTAAGCCTAATTGACCGTAAACATTGTAGCCCCATACCCAAACACTGCCATCATCGCCCAACGCAAAGCAAGAGTTTGCATCAGTTTCATAGTGACCTTGACTTGATTGTGCTGCTTTGATAATTTTAGTTTGACTAAAGCTCTTAGGAATAGTATTACCCCACCAGTCAGTTAAGTCATTGTTAGTAACACGAACTGGCCATTGTCTTGTAGTTGTATCACTTGTTGCCACACCTAGTTGACCTTGTGCATTGTAACCTGCAGCATACAACTCGCCGTTGTTCATAACCCACAGACTGTTACCATAACTACCAGATCCGCCGTTGTAACACCATTGAATAACTCTAGGGTTCAATCCGTCTGGAGTAGTAAATGTACCAACACCGCCGTTATCAGTACTTAATAACCAATCAACAAAACTAAAACAAGGAGTTTTAAATCCAGAATTTCGTGTTGAATTGTTCATACTAGAGCCAACACCTGCACCTGAATACATCATACCGCCAGCGTATGCATTTCCGTCGTGACCAATAAATCCAAACATGTAGCCAGGACTGCCGCCCTGGAAACCTACATCCCCGTTATTACGTGTCCATCCTAATGGTTGTTGATTGATAAAATCTGCAACAACGTAACGTTGGTCACGGTCAGAGTTTTCAAAAATCTTTGTCCAATATGTTGTATCTAACACGTATGTATTTCTTACACCACCGCGAATGCAGATGTATAAATCGCCGCCTAATTCAACAATGTCACCTAATGTGTATGTTGTTCTTGGAGCCCATGTACGTCTAAATGCCATACCTGGAGCCATATCAACCCAATAACTAGTGTTTGTAGGATCTATAGATCTAAACGTTAGTGTGGAAGGGATGGCTTGGTAGTTATATGTATTAATACCGGTGTCTGCAACAATGATCTGTTCTGCTGGAAGATCTTTGATACAAACGTAACTAGATCCTCTCCACTGAACTACATCATTAGTTACATATTGAGTGCTTGGGCTCCAGATGCCCAACCATCTATTTCGTAATTTTGTGATATCTATAGAACTCATTTTATTGTCCTTATTATGCTAAAATGCTTGTGCCAGGTAGACCTAATCCTTGTAGCAATGTTTCTTTTTCTGCTTCAGCTGCTGCCAACGCTGCCGTAAAATCTGCATCGTTATTTGCCAACGCTTTGGCTACACTGTATAATGAATGGCCTAAAATAAACGCTGTTTCAATTCTTTCAAGTTTTTCAGTTACAGTACGCAGTTGTTTAGCAACCGCTTTGATTGCTGCAACATCTTCTGCTTTATCAAAATCATAAGTCTTTGATTCTGAAGCTTCATCTGCATCAACTGTAATGTTTGATGTATCGATACTAAAGTAAAATGTGCTATCCACGTTACCTAATTGAATAACGTCGTCTGTACGTTCGTTATTTTCTCTAACAAACCCTGGGTTTGTCACTTCTGCTTTTTCTACGAAACTAAAAATTTTATATGTCATGTTAGACTCCTTTAAATTAATTTGCATATCCACGGGAAATTTGCTGTGGATATAAGATACTACCCGGGCTATCCCATGTATTTCTTTGGTTACCCATTAAGAAACTGTTAATTTCTTGGTAAATTCCAGCAAATCCATTCCCATGAATTGCCCCGTTATCACACAACCAGTAGTTGTTTGTGCCTCGATTGCTTGAACTTTGATCAACACAATAAATTATTGCATCAATTACTTTTGCACCAGCTGGGATAGCCATCCTAAACCAGTAGTAGTTAGTACCGTCTTGTTGGTTTGAGTTGCTTCCGTACTCATTGCCGTGTCTGTTGTAGTTACTATAACCGTTACACCATAGCTCGCCTCTGTCAGATAGAGCAAAGTTTGTCATAGTGGTACTATACATACCTCTCATAAACACACGCTTTAAATTAGTTGCGTTAGGAACTAATGTTGGGCTAGTTTGTGGAGTTGTTTGATTACCAATACCTGAGTGATAGTAAGCGCCATTATAACCAGCAAAATATGTATTACCATTTGTAGTACGCATGTAAAGCTGGTTGTAACCGTTTGGTGCTGCGGCCCAGAAGTTAGTAGTAGCAGCCGCTGTTGGTGATGTTACACTTCTAGCTAACGTGTTGTTGTTAGTTGTACTTGCGTTAAGTGCGGTACCATAACCGTTATAACCCGCATGCCACATGTATCCGTTGCCATCTAACACGTGGAATGATAAACTACTTGTACCACTAGCAGCAAATTTTAATATTCCGCCAGCTGTGACTGGGTTAAACGCTAAGATCTTAACTGGCTTATAACGATCAGTTGTATCACCTACACCTAATTGTCCAGTGCCATTATAACCCCATGAGTATAAGAAATTACTCTTTGTTCTAACATAGCAGCAACCATATTCCATACCAGTTGCTAGTACGTCAATAATTTCTTCACCGCCAAAGTATTCTCTTGGAATTCTACGTGGGCTATAACCGTTGGTTGTTGTACCACGACCTAGTTGGCCATAACCGTTGTAACCCCATGTCCATACATCACCTTCGTTATCCAACGCGATACAGTGATGTGATGATGTTTCATATCCTTTTGATACAGAGATCTTGATAATCTTACGATCGTTCAAGTTCATAACACGCTGTGGACGAGTACTACCAGTTGTGAATCCGTTACCTTTTTGGCCGTGACCATTATATCCAATACCCCATAATTCGCCATTGTCGAACAAGAAATATGTTGAATCGTAAGTTTGTTCAATTTGGATACACTTAGGTGGTTCACCTGAACGGTTATACAATCTATTATATCCGTTTGCTGGATTAAAGTCTGATTCCATACGAGGCTGTTGTCCGCCATCGCTGTTAACAGCATCTAATGACTTATAGAAGTCATACCACATAAAGTTCGTTTCTGTCCAGAAGCTAGTAGCACCGCCGCCGTCGGTGTAGAAGCCGTTGTTGTTAGATGTACCAGCACCCATACCATAGATTCTGCCAGTTGAAGAAATATAAAATACTTTTCTATATGAGCAAGGATCTTCATCGCTATTGTGCAAATATGGCCAGTTAATTGGTCCAGCATTTGGCATCCACATAGCATTATCTTGTCTACGCTTAACTTGATTACCAGTTAATAAATGCCACACGTGATTATTTCTTTGTGTGCTTTGTTGTCCAGTCCAATCAATATATGCACTTCTATTTGCTTGAGTAGTATCAGGAATTTCTCCGCTGTTATCTGCTAGAGCAATATACATTGATCCATCCCAAACAACTACATCGTTTCTGTAGTATTGAGTAGCATTAGCCCATACACCAGCAAATTTCATACCGCTGCTGATTTCTTCCCAATACTGCCAACCTTGCCAGATAGGGGAAATTGTCAATGTAGCCGAGTCAGCAACTCCTGAAACGCCGTCTTGTTTATAGTATAAAGTGTTTGGCGCATCAATTGGCACTGTGATTTCAACATAAGCGCCGTTTTGACCAGGAGTTCCACTAGTAGTTACACCAGTTGTATAAGTTGTACCGTCAGTACTTGTTGCAAATCTAAAGTTGATACTAGCCATCGTGGTTGACGATACGTAAAAGCGATATCTGTGCCCTTTTTGCATTGCAAAGTTAGGATTCAATCTACCATTTAGATAAAATTTACCACCTGACTTTGTAACGTTATAAATTACTGTTGGTTGTTGTGGATCATAAATTGCGCCATACGCACTTTGTCTAAGCCTTTTGGCCGGTGCTAAACGATTTAATCCCTCACCCGATGTTGATGCAGAGTGCGTTTGCTTACAGATCCAAACTGACCCGTTATTGTAAACAACGTCATCTTTTTCGTACGCTGTACCAGAAGCCCACGCTCCACGCCATAACAGCTTAATTTTTCCAAGATCTAATATTGCCATTTTATTTTCCTTTTAACTTGTAATAACCGGGTTCATGGTATTGTAGTGCGATCCACTCAATGTACCAGTTATACTATATGAGCTGTTATATCCGGCTTGATATACACGTCCGTTTCTATCCAGCCAAGTGCAACGATTATATCCAGTAGAGCCGCTATCTGCGTATCCTTGGAATTGTACATCTGCTACTTGTCCGACCAAGTTAGGCGGCATCTTAACCATTTGGAATGCACGTGAACCTGTAACCTCTCTGCCGTTTCCATCTAAAGTTGTATAGTGATAAGCTGCGTTAGAACCTAAACTCAACTGACCATAAGTATTTCTTCCAGCCACAAAACTTAGGCCAGTTTCAGTAACTACACAAACAGATGTTGTTACACCAGTTGAATATCCACCAATTGCTGATAATTTGGTAACACCAGTTAAGAATGAATCAGTGCCGCCAATGTTTTTATAAACTTCTTGTGCTGTGCTGTATTGTGTAACGCTAGTTGATAATGTTCCACATTGACTTCCGTTGTTTGCTCCAGCGGCCCATAATTTTTTGCTTGCAACGTCTGTTACGTACATTGTGCCATACTGTGCAGCAACTAACCAAACATCGTTTGCAGTTCCTAATGATCCAGGTCCTGATGTAACTTGAGTAAATGAGTTTTGTTGGCTAGTGTTATTCAACATAAACTGTCCACTTGAATTGTAACCAGCTACGAAAATAGTTCCTTTGCTAGTTAAAATTGCTGTGCTAGAGTACGGTGTACTATCTTGTGCGTCACTAGTTACTAGTTTCCTAATTGTACCAACACCGGCTTCAGTCCATACTTGTGTTGTAACTTCAACTGGGATACTTCGGTTTGTAGTATTACCTAAACCTAATGCTCCGTAACCGTTATAACCCCAAGCAAAGAATGTATTTTGATCAGTATATGCAAAACTATAACCGTATTCGCCGCCACCAGCCCAAATAGCCACAACTTTTTGTGAGCCAACTAGGCCAAAGAACGCTTTGCTAATTAGTGTAGGAATGTTACGATTGGTTGTTGAGTTATCACCAATTTGTCCGTAACCATTATAACCCCATGTCCATACTTGGCCGTCTTCGTCTAACGCCATGCAATGGTGTGACGATGCTGAACGTTCACCGCCTGAGCAAGCGATTCTCTTTATACGAACGTTTCTAAACAAGTGAGTAGATGTATTTGTTGCCACTGCTGTTTCAGTATACGTTCCGCCTACACGGGCAACATATCTATTGCTGTTACTGCGATCACCACTTTCACCGTTGGCGCCATAGCCGCCGTGATAAACTTCACCGTTATTAAATAAAATACACCACCAATTCCAGCCACTTTCAACTTGAACTACACGTGGAATTTTTCCATCTGGTGTTGAGTGTACGCCAGCGCCACCGTTGCTGGTTGAACGGAACCAATCGTTAAAGTAGAAACTAAACGTTTCTGAATGTGGGCCAACTGAACCGTAGTAGCTTGGTTGACTATTTGATGTACTTAATCCCCATGTACGCCATTGTCCGTTTTGTGTAATAAAGCCACTACGATCATAACTACCAAAACAATTCTTGTTATTACCTTTTAAGTAAGGAGCTTCAGTTTCGTCAACACGACCATAGTTGGCAAACATATAACCTTTGTCTGTACTTTGTCCGTGAACACCCCAAGATTCAGTGATGTTGTTGTTAACTAAACTAACTGTACCGTCGTTGTAAGTATTAAGGCTGACTGCTGTCCAGTATGTAGATGCGATTGGCAAATATGTTGATGTACTATTGCTAGTATGAGCTAAAATACATCTGTAAACGTGTGTAGCAGTTCTAGTAAACGTGCCAGCATTTGTCGAGCCAGTAGTAAATGAAGTAGTATACTTTACAACATCGCCAACAGCGTATGCTGTTGACACGTTGTTGTGAGTGCCTCTCCAATTGAATGAAGCTTGCCATTCTGTAAATTTGGTCACATCTGTTGGCAATGTTCCTGCAGTTGTAGTTGCTGTACACAGGTACCATTTACCATTGTACAAGACTACATCGTCTGCGTAGTATACAGCACTTGCACTGTACACTCCTTGTTTAACGAATCTTGTTGTTCCTAACGCTGTTGTTGTCATATCGAGTCCTTAATTCTTACATTGTAATTATCAAATGCCCTGAAGCATTGATAGAAAAACTGGATCTTACTTGACCAATGTACGCTTGATCTCTAATAGTCGCAGAATCAATTGTGTGCGATACAGTGTTAGCTGTATCTGCATGTTCTTCAACATATGAAATTCTACCAGTTGCTACTGTAAAATTCAAATTTTGGATAGTTGGAGCGTATGTATAATCAGTGTAAGTCTTATTTGTTAAGTGTGTTCCAAGTGTTGGAGCAATACTTGTTCTTGGGATTCTATTAAACAATATTCCAGTAGTTGGATCAACTGTTGTTAGAATCAAATCTAATGCACCAGTAGCACTAATAGTATTGCCTTCTAAGGTCATACCACCAATTGTTACTGAGTTGGCAACTAAGTTTGAACCACCTGCACCAATAATGTTTTCAACGAATGTCTTAACAGCTCGCTGTGTTGGAACAATCGCATCACTTGCAGAAGTCATTAATGGGTCTGCACTAAATTCTCTAATGCTCACACCGCTGCCGCCTAACGCTACTGAACCAAGTTGCAATTCATTCAAACCACTCAAGTTAAACGCATCAGCGTTCAATGTAGCAATACCAGTTGCTTGTTCTACACGGAACAATTCACCAACTCTAAAGTTACCATCTTGGTCAGTACTTGTGTAGAACACACGACCACCACCGTACTCAATAACTTCGTTTGCTTGGCTTGGCAGTTGACTTGGTGTGTCTGGATAGTTGGTTGTTGCAATTCCACCAGTACCAATGTTCAAGAAGTCATGTCCAGTTAAACGCACATTTGAATAACGTTCTGTAAATGTAACTACTGTAGATTGTGCTGGAGCTGTACTAATATATGGGCTGATACGAATTGTACCAGAAATATTAGGACTTGAGCCGCTTTGGTCTTGGAACGCAACTACTCTGTAAGTAATGCTATCACCTGCAATAGCAATGTTGCTACCTGCTTTAGGAGCTGCTGATAACCCGTTTACTTTTAAGTAGCCGCCAGTTTGTAAAATGTCTGCATAACCGTCACCAGTGATTGTTGCACTAGCAGTAGTGTATGAAGTTCCTCTGTTTGCGTATGTAAATCTTGTAATTGCACCGTTTTTAGTTACAACTGTAGCAACTGCTAGTACGCTGGCATTTGGATCAGTAATAACAACTGATGGCAAGTTACTTGCATTATAACCTGAACCACCATCTAAAATATGAATTGCAATAATTTCACCAGCTTCAACTACTGCACGTAGTTTTGCTTCCACTGCTGGAGCAGTTCCGCCAGTTAAACGTACACGCGGTTCAATCCTATAGCGTGTTGTTTCGTTTAATACAGTTTCAATTGTTGTTCCGCTGATTAAGTGATCCCAACCAGGAGTGCCATCATCTGTAGTAACAGTAGCAACTTTTGTTCCGCCGTTGTAAGCAGTAATAATACCAGTTTGTCCAACACCTTGACCGTCGATAAGAGTAATTCTCATACCGTTGTATGCGTTAGTTGCTGTTTGATCTGTTAGACCCAATGTAATACTTGTGTTCGTACCTGTTTGTGCATTGTTTAATGCATACTTGTGATCCAAACCGCTGTTACTAATGTCAACTCTTGAAACTGCTCCGCTTGCATACTGCGCTGTAATACTTGCACCAGCGCCATTACCTGCAACGATAACTGATGAACTAGAATAAGCTTCACCACCGTTTAGTATTTCAAGTTGAATAATTTGACTACCACCAGCTAGTACTGCACCAATAATTGCTTCGTTGTTTCGGTTATTAACTGTACCAGTTGACGGAGTTTCTGTCGGGTCTCCGTCTTCTGATACTGCACCGTATGTACCGTATGAGTTGTTGCCGTTAACACCGCGAATTGTTCCGCCGTTTGTTGTCAAATAGCCCATGTAGCAGAAATATGTAAACACTGAAACAAGTTCTGCTTTGGCCTTACCATTTAACCATACGCCAATACCACCGTCGATAATTTGTGTAAAGTCGTTTGCTACCATGGATTTGTTACCGCCATTGTGTAACGTACCGTCAACTTTTATTCCACAAACACCTGTACCAAATGAAGTACAGTTTTGAAGATACGGAGATTTAGTAGTAATCCAAGCATTAGTATCGCTTGCGCCAGTGCCTGGATCTAAACTAACAAATGAACTTTGTGTACGTTGTGTGCCGCTTGCGCCGGCTGCTGCTAATGTGTTGACCAAACCACTCATTGTGATGTTGCGTAAGTTAGAACCGTTACGCATACGGAACATGTCTTTAGCTTCTTCACCGCTTGCTGGAGTAACAATTACTGTACGTAATTCGTCGCCTACTAAAGAAACGTTAGCTGGAACTACAATTGGAAGTAATTCTGCGTAAGTTCCAGTTTTAACGCTAATAGTTGCTGTACCAGTTACGTTTGCACAAGCATACGCAATAGTTGCCCATGGACGATCAATAGTTGTTCCGTGGCCAGCCGCATCAGTACCGCCTGGTGCTACATAATAAACTTTTGTTCTTGCACCAAATGTGGCCCATACTGGATCTGTTCCGTCTGAACGTAAAATTTGGCCAGCTGTACCTAATGGAATATTGTAGTTTGCACTTGCTCCGCGAGCAATCATATCACCGCGGTTTAGTGTTACATAGTTGCTGTCACCTTCAGATAATAACCCGTAGTTAACTGCACTGATGTCCAAATCTGGACGTAATGCGCCAGTGTTGCCTGAAGTGTGTGATACTTTAACACGATAGCTGCTGCTTCCGTAATTAACAACGTCGCCAATTTTGTATGCCTGAGCTGATGCCCAGTTGCCAATAAAGTTTAGACCTTGAACAATTAACTTCCAATAGCTGGTATTTGTTGCTACTTGGTTACTGTTATCGACAATTGCTTCGTATGTGTTACCACCAAATTGTACAACATCACCAACTTTGTAACTTGTCACTGAAGTCCAAGTACCTTGGTTCTTATAACCAGTTGTTAGTAATTCCCAATATGATGTTGCAGTAGAAGGAGTTTGACCGCTGTGGTTTTGTTGAGAAACATAAGCATATCCGCCGTATGTTACAATGTCACCAATTTGGTACGTAGTAGAGTTGCTCCATGCGTCTTCAAATTCAAGACCTGGTACAAATAAGCTAAAATTAGCTGCGTTAAATGATGCCGAGCTAGTGTGGCTAGTAGTACATAGATAAACGTTTGGACCATATTTGACCAAGTCGTTTAACTTATAAAGTACGCTACTGCCGCTCCAAACACCTTTGTAATCAAAACCTTGTACTAGTACTGAGAATTTTGAAGGTTCAAATGTTGATATACTAGTGTGCGCTGTTGTAACAATATATGCAATACCACCGTATACAACGATATCATTGTTTTCATAAATTGTTGCTGGAGCCCATGCTGCTCTGTAAAGAATACCTTCTTGCATTCTTTCCCAATTTGCGGCATCAGTACTGAATGCAACACTGGACTCGTGCCCAGCAATACACACATATGAACTGCCGCCTACACGTACAACATCGTCTTTAACATAGTCGTAACCAGTTGTCCAAAGACCACGCCATACAAATCTTAATCTACCAATTTTAAATTCAGCCATTTTTGAATTTCCTCTACTATTTTTTATTTATCTTTATACATCAGCTGGGTATGTGCGATCCTCGCCCACCAGCACTGCTAAGTTACCATCTTCGTCAATGTAATAACTTAAAAGTCTATCATCCCAACGATACTGTTCGTATTTGAGATTTGCATACACTAATTCGTGATTAACTGCACGTCCATTTAAAAAATCTAAACCCACTGCAAACTTTTCGTAACTTTCGTTCGAGTCACCTGGGTTATTAATTACAACTGCTTCTCCATTTAATTGATCAATGCGATCAATATAAACATCGCCAGCATCACTTCTACGTAGTCCGTAAAAGTATCTTGGTTTACCTTGTAGTAGGTCTGCTGCACTATTACCTAAAAAATATGTCATAATCTAGTACCTTAATAAATTTCAACGAAACTTACAATAGCATCAATACTATTGGGCTGAGTTGCACGAACTAGCAACTGATTTTCTGTGGCCATAATAAGTTTTTCGCCTTGGTTTACAACTCTTAAACTACTACCTGGAGGGATAATAACGCCCTTCACATAATAGCCTTGTGTGCTTGTGTCATCTTCAACTAGTACATCTACAATGGTATTACTTCCAGTGATATTAGTTAAACTTAAACCAATAACTGTGCATCTTGTTAAGTTGGTTGTTTGTACTAGCGTTGCTAGATTAGTCCCAACACCTTTTACTACTACGTTTTTAAATGTCGTTGCCATGTTCTTATTATCCTAATGATATTGCAAAAGAGATTGCTGTATCTTCAGCAACTTGAGCTGAAACTGCACCAGCAGAACCTGATGGACTAGACCAACCTACACCGTCAAATACTTCTAATGCTTTTGATACAATATTGTATCGTGTCATGCCCAGCACAGAATTGGATGGGGAAGGACGTTGCAATTCAGTTCCTCTTGGGGGTACAAAACCGTTTGTACCTACAATTTTAAAGTAGCCAGTTCCTGATTGTGCAATTTCTGTAATTGCGTTATTGGCAATATTAGTAATTGTATTACCAAGAATTTTGATATTATCTAATATTACACCACCAGTTCCAGCACCTCTTAGATATAAATCTTGTCCTGTAGTAGTATTAATTTCATTACCATTAAAAATTAACTGTCCAATAGATAGTGAAACTAGGTTTGCAGTATCTGCAAACACGTTACTAACATACAAGTTATTCCACTGTAAATCAGGAGAACCAATGTCGTAGGTGTTGGTGGTTGTTGGTACTAGGTCGCTGGTAATGCTAGCATTAACTGTGATAGTATCTGTAGTTGAATCGCCAATTGTGATATTTCCACCAACTACAATATTTCCAGTAGCTGTTACATCTCCTGTAACATCTAAATTTCCAGTAACATTAGTGTTTGCTATTAGGTTAATTACTCCAGATCCGTTTGCACTGATATCTAAATTTCTATCAGTTACTGTTGTAGAAATCGTGTTGGTAGTAAATTGCAAGTCATCCACTTGCAATTTAGCATGGTATATTGTTGGGTTTGTTGCTGCTGGACTAAATGTAATTGTTGACAAATCACTGCTGATAGTATTTTCAGTAATGTGTAAATTGCCTACATCTAGTTGATCATTTATGGTTAAGTTAGTAGTGCGGGTTGTACCGTTAACATCCAAATCTGTCGTCGGACTGGCAGTATTCACCCCTATACGAGAGTTATTAACATCAAGAAATAATAAGTCGGTCTCAAAGGCTAAGTTGACCCCGTCACGGATCAAGTTTGACTTTAAGAGCGGACCTGAAATGCGACCAATAGCCATAGCTCTCCTTAACCCCGTGTTTCACGGTTAACCACCTTACATTGCGGGTTTACCACAGTTGAATATCGCAAAAACATGGTCTGTCTTTACAGTAAAAGTATTTATCGGATTGGTTAAATTAGCCCAGGATAATGCTATAAACGTTACCAAGTTCTTGCATATCTTCTGGAGTTAAAAATTCTCCAGGGCCAGTAGCAACATAGTATACTGAGCCATCAAAGCATTCCATATATCCTACTTCAGTATTCCATCGTGTCTCGCCAACTTCAGTAAAACCGCGTTGAGAATTGTCTCCAACTGGAATAATAAATGCATTTGTGTCAGTAAATTGAAGGTATCCTGTACCAGTAGAAGTAAAGGTTACCGGGGTATTAAGTTGATTTGTGATTATGTTATTTTCTATTTTGAAATCTTCTAAATAGATAACTCTTGTATCTGGATTGATATAAATTGGATCATTACCTTGCGTGGCAGCGATGTCATTTGCACTGTTGGCAATGTATAATTTATTGTCTACAAGGATGGAATTTTGACTTAGACTTCCAATTTCAGCGTTGGCTACTCGCAGTAATGCCCATGCCTTGCCTGGTGCGCCCAAGTTATAATAATTGTCAACTCCTGGCAAAAGAGCTTTGTCAAATTCGCCATTAAAGTCTAGTGCGTCTGCTGCGGCATCACCCAGTATTAAGCTACCACCATAGGATAAATTCCCTTGGATGTTGATATTTCCAGTAACATCAATTCCACCAGTATTAACCACACTGCTTTGTAAATTGATTGCGCCGCTGCCGTTGGGGTCAAATATTACGTTACCATCAGTAACATTTGCACTAATAAAGTTATCGTTGATTTGTAATAAACTTGTTGTAAGTCTATCATGTGAAATTGTAGGTGTAGTCCCTAGTGGACTAATATTCAATGCACCAGTAACTGTGCTAAAAGATCCATCTGCATTGATTTTAACATTGCCAATTGTGGCAGTTGTTGTGATACTTAGTATGTTAGTATCTAAAAGACCATTAACATCTAAATCATAAAGAGGATTGTCAGTGTTAAATCCCAGCTTATTGCCAGTTACGTCAAAGTAAACTAAATCAGGATCTGTTGGACCGTTTCTAAAAGTGAGGTCAACACCATCACGGATCAAGTTGGCGCTTAGAAGCTTTCCACTGATACGACCAAGACTACCATTTCCAGTATAGCTTACTGGAGCTGGATTATATAATGGTCCGCTTGGAGGTCCGCCGCCGCCTGATACTGGCATATTTTACCCCTTACTGGTCAAAACCGTGTAGTACGGTGACTGGTTTTAAACTTGGAACTGCTTCACCAAACACACAATAATAACCTGTTGTGTATGGGGTTAAGTCATCACTTGCTCGTCCAACAATAGAAACTGTGGCGCCTGCTGCTTCATCGTTAACTGTTTCTGCAACTGTTAATATGTCTTCTAGCACGTTGGTAATAGTAAATGTAGCATTGTTGTTTGCAGATCCAGTTACAACAATTTTTTGATCAATTCTAAATCCCTTGTCAATAAAATTTACTACCGCAGTACTACCGCTAATAATAAATTTTGACGCACTGTTGAAAGAAATAACGGACGCAGTTACATTCGCCGGGTTCTGAACAATGGTATAGTTTGTGTTGAATAATTGTATTACGTTTTCAACAATGACCAATAAGTTTGCTCCAGTCCAAGTTGTTCCGCTTGCTGCGGTTGTGGGTGGAGCTGGACTCAATGGCCCAAATGTTGTCTCAACATAGTCACCTGTACCCAATGTTTGTTGTGTGATGCCGCCTGACTCTTTATATCTAAATTGTCTCCATGCACCACCTTGACGTGCTTCTAATTCACCAGAAGTTTCGTTATAACGTATGTGTCCTTCAATTGGAGTTGCTGGACGTGAGCCGTTGGGACCACTTGGTATCAACAAGCTATTTGTTGACTCCATAATAATTTGTCTGTTATGGTCAATGGCAACACCGTTGTCCTTGACATTATACGGACTAAGTTGAGATTTTTTTAGAAATCTCATATTACGCTACCCTCAATGATGAAACTGTAACGCTTAATCGTGTATTTGTATCTGCAATAGCTTCTACTTTATCTCCTGCCTCTAATACAATTTTTTCTGCATCAAATGTAAATGTTTCGCCAGCTGGGATTGTTAAATTATGAATAATTTTATTTGTATTAGTAGCGGATGCTGTTGATTTTACAAGATTAACTGACTGTAAAACTACGTCAGACACGCTATAGTTGCAAAAGAATAGAGTAGTAATAGCATGTTCTTGTCCAGATGCCACTGGACCATAAATTGCTGCCGATGATGTTGTTACTAATGCGCTTTGGATTGCCATGTCTATTCCTTAAAATATCATACTAAACACTAACGATCTACGTCTGCTTACTAACTCATCAGCAGTGGTTGTGTTTGTAAAAAATAATCCCGTTGCTCCAGGACCTTGTGTTGCTTGACTGTACATTTTGTTTTTGCCAGCAGTACTACTTGGTATTGAAGATTGATCTGACAAACTTAAAACCGAGTCAATATCCACCAAATTTGTATTTGATTTAATAGTTAGCGGAAAACCAGTTGTGGTATTAATTTCGTAACCACTTGTTCCACCTAATTGAATTTGATTTACCAAAAGACCAGAAGTATTAACTGTAGCTTCAAGCACCCCGTCTATGGTAAATTCTATTCTACTTGCGAGATCTCCAGCACCAGTATCAAATGCTATTCCTGAAGTGTCCAACGGTGTTAGTCCATTATATTTTCTAAAACCTGCAATAGGAGCTTCAGCAATCAAATCCAATACGTATGTTTGCACATACCCTTTATTTGGGATTGCGTTTGGGCCAGCTAGAGCTACGTTTGCAGAATAATCGTTTGACGAATTAACTGAAATGATCCCAGTGCCTGTGTTAATTTCTAAGTTGCTGCCGCCGGTGAACAAACTATTTGTTTGTAAACCTATTAGTGTACCAGCAGAATTTCTAAATGTAAATGCACCATCTATAATTGTGCCAGTTGGTGTTGTAAACGAAAGATTTTCGTCAAACACAAAGCTGGCGTCTTGGAGTAACCCACGTTCAATAGTAAGTCCTGAAAAATCAGTTCCTCCTCCAACGCCCGCTAATGTTTCACCTACGTTTAAATATAAAACCCTATCTGAAATCTCCAAAGTTTCTGAAGTAATAGTCGTTGTATTACCTTGTACTAATAAATCACCAGTAACAGTTGTTAAGCCAACACCTGGACCCGTGTTTAGTACGATGTTTCCACCGAGCTGTGTGACTACTTGATAGTCACCTTGAACTTTGACGACTTTAGACATGTTTATATTAGATAGCTGTTAAAATAATTACATCTGCTGATGAGTCGTTGTCTAATACCCATGTATAACGATTGCCACTGAAATCTGTAGCAACACGCTTGGTGAATTTTGCAATAGCAACTGCTCCAGGTGTTTGTCCTGTAACAGATCCACGGATACGAATTTCACCGTCAGCTGCTGGCTGTCCTGATACAAGAACACCAATTCTTAAATTTGTAGATGTCAAGTTAGTTTGACTTTCAGCGTCAGTGAAGTTGTCAGTGGCTTGGCGCATAACAACAAAAGTTTTTGCTCCACGCTGTTTTACGATTTGATAATCTTCTTGAAGTCCGCTGTCAGCTGTAAAAAATCCCTGAACTAACATACCTGCTTCTGTTGTGGCAAATGACCTAATTGCATTTGTGCCGAATACATCTTTCTTTAAAGGACGTCCCATTTGTTTTCTCCTTGAGTTAATGGCGTTCTAGGCCTACGCGGCGGGTACCGCATAAATCTTCTAGACAAAGTATTTATCGATTGTTAAAGAGTTACAAGTCAACAAAAAAGGACTCCGAAGAGTCCTTTCTGTATTACACTTAATGCAATATTACTGGAATGAAACACCAGTAATTGAAACGCTACCTAAGTAGTCTGCTGCGTTACCTAGAGATGACGCAGTATTTGACAACTCAACATAACCGTAACGTGTCATAAATGATACGACTGGTTCGAATGTTGATGGGTCAAGAACAACACCACTGCTCATCAATGGAATGTATGGGCAATAGAATGCTGCTGCATCTGACTCTGAAGAACCTTTGTAACCAACTAATACAGCTGAGTTATCAGCAGCGTAGCTGTTTACATATACCTTCATAGCACCGTTCAATGTACCAACAAACTTAGTGTTTGTAGGTGCTTCAAATGTACCTTCTGTTGTACGAGCAAATGCGCTTGTAGTAGCAGATTGTAGAATTGTCAATGCTTGTGGTGAAACAACAGCCCAGTTACCAGCACCGCGACGTGTACGTTGAGCGATGATGTTAGCAGCACGGTTGATTAGAACAGCTAAAGCAGCGTGTTCGTCACCAACGAATGTAGCAGTACCTGATACAGTTGCTTGGTTGTATGCTTGAACGTTACCGTTAGAAGCAGCTAAAGTAGCCAAGCTACCGATAACTTCTTGGTCAATTTCAGCAGTAATTTCTTGTGCCAAAGCAGCCATAATTTCTGCTTCGATGTCAATGCCTTGTTGGGCTTGTGCATCTTGAGCAGCTTCAAATGTCCAGCGAGCTGACAATTTACGTGTCTTCGCTTCAACAGTTTGCTTCAAGATCTGAATGCTTAAACGCTTACCAGCTGCACCTTCTAGAGCTGCTGTTGAAGCTGCTTTAGTTGATGAACCGTCGTTAGCAGAATAGCCTTCTGCAATCTTGAATGGGCTTAGAGCCTCTTCACCAGCAGTAGCGCCATATGTGCCACTTAGTGTATCGCTGTAGCGAACACGTAGTGTATGGATCTGACCAACTGGGCCAGTCATTGGTTGTACACCAACTAACTCGTTAGCAATAACGGTTGGCATAACGCGACGGATCACTGGAAGGATCACGCGATTTAGTGTTGCGACGTTGCCGGCAGAAGTAGCACCAGTG
>Ga0078894_10000285_pt1 | contig 34479 bp, 28 predicted proteins | sample LauGreSu1BDMLBSD_2_FD_67506 | JGI IMG/M metagenome (GOLD analysis project Ga0078894, IMG submission 67506) | Freshwater lake microbial communities from Lake Michigan, USA - Su13.BD.MLB.SD (version 4) (version 4) | ecosystem: Environmental > Aquatic > Freshwater > Lake | place: Lake Michigan... | reverse complement strand
CACGACAAATTTGAAATTTTTATAAGTCATAAGGCAATTATAGGTGGCGGTCTAAAATACGGTCAACCGCCAGCTATAACGCCGCACAACTTAATTATCTATCACTTGGTAAGCATGGCCTTGACGACTTCTCGCTCGTCCGTCAGCTCTTTGGTCGTAAGAGCTATCTTCTTGCGGATGAAATCGCTCAACTGCACACCTTTGACGATCTCGTATCCCTTGCCGTCGCCAAGCGAACGCACTGGGAAGGAGAAAATCAGACCGGGCGGTACATCATAGGGATTACCGTCACTGGTGACGGCCATGGAGAACCACTGATCCGCAGGAGTTTTTCTCAAAAGATTTTTGATTTGATCAATACAAGCACCAGCCGCCGATGCTGCCGAAGACTTGCCGCGCGCTTCGATAATGGCAGCGCCACGCTTTTGTACGGTAGTGAAGAAGTCTCCTTCGAGCCATGCACGCTCCTTGATGACCTCGGTGACTTTACGCTTCCCGATCAAAGCGTTCTCGAAATCTGGGACCATAGTAGAGCTATGGTTACCCCAGATAGCCAGATTTGCGATCTCGCGAACGTCAACTCCCGCTTTTTTAGCCAATTGAAACTTGGCGCGATTCTCATCCAACATGGTCATGGCGGTGAATCGATTCGCCGGGATATCTTTGGCATTGTGTTGAGCGATGAGTGCGTTGGTATTGCAAGGGTTACCAACAACGACGACGTTGACATTGCTGGCGGCGCGCTGAAGAGCCTTGCCCTGACCGACGAATATGTGACCGTTGTCACGAATGAGATCGTTGCGCTCCATCCCAGGTCCACGTGGCTTAGAACCAACGAGCAGTGCCCAGTTAACGCCCTCGAAGCCCTTTTCTGGCGTGTCGCAGATGTTAATTTTTTTGAGGGTTTTGAAAGCACAATCCTCGAGTTCCATAGCCGTGCCTTCAGCAGCTTTGATAGCAGCGGGCAACTCAACTAAATTGAGCTCAACTGGTGTGTCTTCGCCAAAAACCTCACCGGAGGCTAATCTGAAAAGCAGGCTGTAGCCAATCTGTCCCGCCGCTCCGGTAACAGCAATGCGAACTGGATCTTTCATTTTTATCTCCTCGTTATTCAGGTATCTGACCGTAGCAGTGGAATCTGCTACGACGCCCCTATAGCTATCGTCATTCTATCGGCCCAGCTTCAGTATGAGACGGAACCAGCACCAAGTGCCTTTTTGTAACAGCAGGTTGTTCCTGGTTAATAGTCCAAAAGTCTTCATTAGGCCGATACTCGTTGACCTGCGACCAGTGCACCGGTTGACCTTCGATCATGAAGTGCAGAACTTTGACCTTGCGAGTCGAAGCTAGCTCGTCGCGACATACCTTGCACCCATGAACCTGCCGCACCTGGCCATCAAGACGGACTCTTACCTCAGCCTGTTTATCTGCAATGACGGGACGGGAGCAGAAATAGCAGCCCTTGACCTCTGCCGCTAACTGCTTTGACGCTTGGTCTTGGAGCATATCTAAGTCCGGTGGGTCACCACCAAGCACCTGCCGCATAACGAGTTCGAGGCGGCCAACTCGTTCCCGCAGATCACGGATCAAAAATAATGCTGATTCGAGTGAGCTCGGAAAGGTGCCGAATGGCTCAAGCTTGCGTGTGGCGACTAATACCGTCTCTAGCAAAGCCAGCGTCGCCTCGTAATAGTCGAGTACTTTGACCTCTGAAGGATCCCTGGCACCTGGGCGCGACTGCAGCAACTGCAGGGAACCGCCGATATCCGTCACCACTTTTGTAACGGTTTCAAGCTGTGTAACAACCTGCAAGAAGCGCTTACGGTAGGCCTGTGCCCCTGAAATTTGTCGCTGCCGCTGCCAGGTATAAAGCAGGTAGCCTAAGCCGATCACTACCGCGGCCGTGATAAAGGGCAACCAGTTCATACAGTTAACTCCTCAGCTTTTCCAATCTACTGCGTCTGGCGAGCCGGATCATAGCAGACCAGTCGCACACAAGTCGATGCACGGCCTCAAGCAATGGGCAATTATTGCCGACACGGGATGTTGGAGGAGCCTAGTAATGGGTATGAGCTTCACCTCGCGACGAGTTGAGTTTGCCAGGATAACTCGCAAGTATCTTGAATACATCAAGCTTTACAAGGACTTAAATGGCGGATCCCAAGACGGGGCAACGCCGTTTAACGAATTTTATTGGCACATGACCTACTACAGTCGCTATGTCGGTGGAAAACGCCCAGATCAGGGCGGCTAGGTCCTTAAAATTTTCAAGAAACTCGCTAGCTTGACGCATCGGTTTGCGTTTACTATAAGCCAGTAGTAACGACGAATTGAAGTAGCTGCTCTGGAGCCTCACTCAGGTGATAAAGAAGAGCGGAACCAAATCGAGCGCCATCCAGGTCAAACAGACTGAAGATGGTTTGCACCTGGTCGACTCCATCTTATGGTTCGATGCCCAGGCCAATGGAGAATTATCTTTTCTCTCGGCCCCCGATCTTCAAAGTAATCCCAAAGTCCCACAGGTAATCGCCACTGCCGAGACTGTAAGAATACTCGAGGCCTTTCGACGAAAGCCGAACGCCCTTGTTTGTCAGTACAATCGCCCTTTCTCGATCGGGCGCCTGCGGATGGAGCTCTTACCCTCTGGATGCGTGCTAGGTGGCGCCTCTCTCTATGTAGAGATCGACGGAGGTCGCCTGCTATATGCTCCCAACCTGCAACCCCAGCGCGTTCCGACCGTTAGGCAGATGCAGCTTAAAAAGGCTCATACCCTAGTGTTGGCCCCAAACCAGCCGGATCCAAACCTAGCCCTTCCTAATCGCAAGCGCGAAAAAGATCGGCTACTTGAGACCGTCCAAAGTATGGTTAAACATGGCGTTTATCCGATTATTCTTTGTGAGCCTCTCGGGACCGCTCAAGAACTAACCAAGCTGCTAACGGATCATGAAATCCCTGTTGCCGTGCATGACGTCATTGCGAAGGTAAACAAGGTCTACGAGGACTCGGGATCGAAAATAGGTCCCTACACCAGGTTCACCCGCAAATACGCCAAACAAAAAGTCACGCTCATCCCACTACCAAATCGTGCAGGTACTACCCGCGTTACCAACCTACCCGAGGCTCCAATCCTCGGCGTGCTTGGAGCACCAGAAGACAACCTTTCTATAGGCTCAGGCCGCCAAGTGGCCGAACACTTTATTTTAGGTACGAACTTCGATGGGGCAGAGATGCGCGACATCATCACCGCAGTTGCCCCCAAGGAAGTCTACATTATGGGCCAATTTGCCAAGCGCTATGCGGCTGAACTCGCCAATATCGGGGTCGCAGTTAAACCGCTTTTTATTAACGACCAACCTACGCTTTTCTAAAACCTAGACACCTGACCACGAACTGGTCGACTGTCCCGACACAAGTCTCATGGGCTGTCGGGATAGATCAATAATTTCAGTTTTTTAAATTGAAAAAATCGATGGCGCGCTAGTTGCACAACGATGCATCAGTGCGGCATACACCGCTCCTTTCGTTCCCTTCCCCGCTGCCCCCATTCCCCCGGAGTTCTTGCTGATGCGCCCCTCGTCCCCGCTGCTCGAAAATCTTATTCAACAGAATTATTCAGGTGTTGAGCTACCGCCACTGTGGCAAGTCATTTATCAGGAAGCCATGCGTGGTCATCATCTTCTATTTAAGCGATCTGATGTCGAGCTTTTCGAATCACTTAGGTCAACCTATGAGTTGACTGAACTCGCAAGTCTCTCCCATGTCGAAGAGAACGTCATGGAGATCCTCTGCTGTCATGATCTTGATTCTATGGTGCGAGTGATTGACGCGATGCCCATAGGTCAAAGGCATCTTTTGTTTGTTTTGTACCAAAGGGCTCTGAAGCTTTGGCGCAACTACAGCAAAGAGCATATGAACTGATTTAAGCAATCGACCGCTTGCTCCCGTATTGGGGGATTTGTGCAATTTCTGCCCGGCTTAGGTATAATTAAGGTACCCCAGCCCCTACTCAGAAATTCCACTCATCCTCCAAATCGTTACGTCCCCGAAGGGAGCAAACTCCATGTCCAAGGCGTCGTCTGGCGAGCATTCCGGATTTTTTCCGCCTGCGATTAGCAAACTGAGCCGCATCTTTTTCCCTGAACATCGGTTTCAGCGTGAGTTGCTTCTTGTCATCGTACTTGGTGGGAGCGCTTACTATTTAACTGCACTGTTTAGTTTCGCTCCGATGGACCCATCTTGGTTTACGGTGGTGGTCCCAGAAACTACTCCAAATAATCTGGCTGGAGCATTTGGAGCAAATCTCGCAGCCCTAGCTTTTTACGGACTGGGAGCAGCCTCCTGGCTTATGGCGGTACCATTTGTGACCAGCGCGATTCTCATCGCGCGAGGCAAATCCAGCGCTTTAGCTTTTTCACGAATCTTTGGCTGGACTCTTGCCGTAATTGGGATTTGCAGCACATTGGCACTTCGATTGCCCATTTATAGCTGGAATGGTTTTGCCCTCCCCGGGGGAGGTGTTATCGGAGCTGGCATCTCTTACTATCTCATCAAGTGGATGGGGCGCGTCGGTGGCTGGATCACCATGATAACGATCACCGCAGCAAGTGCTCTCATGCTAGGTCGTAGAGCCATATTTGGGCCAATGGGGAAGAGTATAAGCGCTGGGTGGAAGTCGTGGCGTGCAGCCAAAAAACCAACCGTAACCCCTTCTATAATTCCCCTGGAAAGAGGTCCAGTTGCTGCCGAGCCATCTATAGTCACCGATACCGACAAAATCTTTGATTGGCCTCAACAGAGCACCTCCAACTTCATTGCTGATCAAAGCGATATTGCCAGCAAGTTTGCTGACTTTGGCTCCAATAATTTTGCTCGCACTCAAAGTGAAAGCCAGACAAATTCCAATTATGTCCGACCACCGCTTTCCGTCTTCCAAAGGTCCGATGGCAGCGCTAACACCTCCGTTCAAACAAGCGACCTTGAAGCGACGGCGGCATTGCTTGTTAAGACCTTCGAAGATTTTGGCGTAGAAGGTCAGATCGTCGGCTATCAACCAGGTCCTGTGGTCACGGTTTTCGAGTTCCAACCGGACGCTGGTGTCAAACAAGCTAAGGTGGTTAGCTTGATTGATGACCTTGCACTGGCACTTAAAGTTGACTCCATTTTTATCCATCCAGTACGTGGTAAGAGTGCCCTCGGTGTGCAGGTGCCAAACAGCAAGAGAGAGTCTGTTTACCTGGGCGATGTACTTGCCAATAGTGCCTTTACCGACAGTCCGGCCCCACTCACGTTTGGCATGGGTAAATCGATAAATGGCCAGCCGATGTGCGCAGATCTTAGCACCATGCCTCACCTACTTATGGCTGGAGCCACAGGTTCAGGCAAATCAGTAGGTATCAATGCCATGCTGTGCAGCATCATCATGAAAGCATCGCCCGAGGATGTTCGCATGATTCTGGTCGACCCAAAGATGCTCGAGCTATCAATCTACGAAGGTATTCCGCACCTGCTCATGCCCGTCATCACAGAGCCCACTAAGGCGTCTTTGGCACTTAAATGGGCGGCTGCCGAAATGGAGCGGCGCTATAAAATCATGCAGCAAGCCAGTGTGCGCAACATAGCTGGTTTCAACGATCTTTGGGCCAAGGCCAGCGACGATAAACGAGCTGAACTAAAGCTCGCCACGGGCGAGGAAAATCTAGAAAAGTTACCATTTATTCTACTGGTCATTGATGAGCTGGCGGATTTAATGATGACCGCTCCTAAGGACGTCGAATCATCGATACAGCGGCTGGCGCAAAAAGCTCGGGCAAGCGGAATCCATATGGTGCTGGCAACTCAGCGACCGTCCGTTGATATCATCACCGGTGTCATCAAAGCTAACTTACCCTGTCGGATTGCGTTTCAAGTCGTCAGTAAACACGATAGCCGTACGATCCTAGATTTAATTGGGGCAGAAAAACTTCTCGGCAAAGGCGACATGCTTCTGCAGCGTCCCGGAGTCGGAAGGCTGGAGAGGCTGCAGGGAGCACTTATCACCGACGAAGAGGTGTTGAATCTAGTCGCAGCCGTGAAGGCCACCTCACCGGTACACTACGATGATTCGATCATTGCTTGGATCGACGACGAATATGCTCGCCAACAGGATCAGGATAACGGTTCCCTCGACATGGACTCTCAAGGTGAGGATCCTAAATGGGAGGAGGCCCTAGCAATTGCCAGAAATCAGGGGACTATCAGCGCCTCATTTCTGCAGCGCCAACTCAAGATCGGCTACAACCGCGCAGCGCGCATAGTTGAGCATATGGAGCTACGAGGACTTGTCGATAAAGCTGATGGCGCTAAACCGCGGCGTTGGTTGGGCGGAAGCCATAGCCTCTAGCCATTACGAAACAGATTCCCAGCCAAAATGAGATCTAAAAACCTGACTGAGTCTATCTGCCATGGCTTCAAAAGAGTAGAGCGCTCGCGCCCTTTTGGCTCTTTTGACTTTGAGCTCTGCGGACTCATTTAGGCTGCGTGATATCCAATTCGTAAATGCTTCGATATCTGCCTCGATCGATTGGCCATTAAAACAAAATCCCGCGTCTTCAAAGAGAACTTCTGGAAGTGATCCTGCGCCAGAAACTGCTACCGGCGTACCGCACAAAAGAAACTCTTGTGCCACGCGACAGATGATTTCCGAGCCTAGGCTGGGGACCACCCCCAGGGCTGCAGAGGCCAAAAGACCGGCCACATTGTCCACTCGGAGGGTAGATATAACCACATCGCTGCCCAAGGTGAGCTTGGCTTTACGGGTCTCTTCTTCAAGCTGCGCAACGGTAACATTGGCTGGTTCGCCGACGATATGGAGTGCTGGCTTTCGGGGCTTATCCCCCCAAAGGGCTAAAATCTGGGCCATCCTTTGAATCATCAACGAGTGGCCTTTGACTGGATCGAGTCGACCAAAAATCAAAATTATGGGTCGATCCTCGCTACTGGCAGCCACTGAATCTGGTCGATAAAAGCGGGCAGTGTCACAACCGAGAGTGATCGATTCAATGGGAGCCTTCACGCCAATTGCTGAGAGCTCAGAGGCCAACCGCTGACTCGGTGCCATTATCATATCCAGAGCATCAAGGCTCAGGCGCTGACGCCACCTATAAAGAACTGAACTGGAGCGTATCGCTTCGCCACGAAATCTGATGACTTTAGTATTAGTCACTCGAGAAATAATCCCGGCAAGTACAGTTTCCGGACCACCATAAGTAAAGATCACGTCAGGTTTGGTGCGGCGAGCGGCTGAAAGCAACATTGGTAAACTATCTAGACCGAAACCACTGATGCTCGTGGTGGCCATCAGATCTACAGTCCGCCTTTCGGCAGGAGACCCGCGGAGCGGGAAGAAATGTACATCAACCCCCTGCAGCAAATTTGCCCTAGCACAACTGATGGCATACTCGGTGATGGCGCTATTCCAACGATTCGATAGAAAGTGCCAAAAAAGTTTTTTCACAGCGCGCTCTTGCGAAGTTGCAGCTCTCTCAGCTTAGCGTATTTGATATACGTGTAAAGGCTACTACAAAGGGCATAAGTGTAGCCTGGGTACCCGTCCAAAAACCCCAACCTCAGAACGTATCGGTACAAAAACTCCGTCCATGGACGAAGCCAATGTTTGATACCAAAAGGCATCGGGTGGCCGTGATTATAGTGGTTTTCGGCAACCCGACTGGTATAGCGATTAAAGCGATTAAAATAGTCGGTTAAATCAGCGTAGCTGTAGTGAAGCACTTCGCCATGCAATGACTCAATCGGGCCATTTATTTCAAGCCGCTCGTGAATCGCCGACACGAACTGCCCCGAACCACGCTTAAAAAGACGGATCGGGTGATCAACAGCTTTGCCAAATCTTAGGCGCCTACCCTGAAAAACCAGTCGCCTAGTGAGGCGAAAAGCAGCCGCAACTTCTGGGCCTGAGGTAATGCGAGCAATGGCTGCCTGGAGATCAGGCGTCAGCACTTCGTCTGCGTCGAGCGATAGGACCCAAGGACGACTGGCCAGTGCGATGGCCGCGTTCTTCTGCCCAGAAAAATCATCAAAATCCCTTGTCTCAACCCGAGCACCGTAGTCTCTCGCGATTGCTACAGTGCGATCGGTGCTAGCGGAGTCTAGGACGATGATCTCGCATCCCGAGGGGAGGCTTCTGAGACAATCAGCCAACCGCGCCTCTTCATTCAGGGTGATCAGTACGACTGATAGTTGAGGCGCAGAAGGCTTGAATTCAATCATCGGTATCTTTTAGTGACGGGAGAACGAGGCCGCCCATTGCATGTTGCTATCGCGATTTTCAAGGTCGATGATGACCGGGTAGCCTTTGCGAATCGTCTTGAAAGCGTTGGTAATTGCAACTTGGGCATAGTACCCGCGCCGTTTGGTGATCCTACCGTAAGCGATGACCCGAGCCTTCTCGTCCATGACTTTTACTCGGTCGCCGATGATACCTTCTTCGACTTTAACCACGCAAATACCACCACTTACCGAGCAGTTATAGACACTAGCGGCTTGCGCTGGCGATGCCAACACAAAATAACTGAGGGCAGCGAATGCAGACAGGGCGAGAAATAGATGGTGAGGGGGTGATTTCCGGAACATGACCAACAACCTTTCAGCAGCAGAGATGAGAGCAGCAACAGAGAGAGAATTAGAAAGGGAGAAGCGGCACCACGCCGCGTCGAGACTTAAGGAGCAAATTCTGTTCCGTGAGTGGTCATAGGGTTTTCAGGAACTTAACTGTGCAAGTATCGTCGACAAGGTAGGGGATGCGTCTAAACTTTGGACAGTTCGGCAGGATGCTGGCCAGGCAGGACTCAAACCGGAAAAAATTGGCGGTAATGGGTCTCATCGTCTATAGGTAGGGGAACCAAATATTCCGTCTGCTTGGGAGAAATAACCTTGGCCTCTGCAAACGACGCCCTGACGACGCCACTTGTCTTAGTGCATAAGTCCCTAAAAGCTAAAATGGTGCCCTTCGGAGGCTGGCTGATGCCCGTCAGCTATACGACTGTGCTCCAGGAACACAAGGCCGTGCGCGAAGCGTGTGGCGTGTTCGACGTGAGTCACATGGGCGAAGTCCTGGTGACAGGGGCTAATGCCGGCGCCTTTCTACAGTACCTAACTATCAATGATATTGAAAAGTTAAAGGACGGTTCGGGGCAATACAGCGCCATGCTTCACGATCACGGCGGCATGATTGATGACCTGATCGTTTACCGTCTCAAGTCCGACAGGTTCCTGCTTTGCGTTAATGCCAGCAATACCGCCAAAGACTTTGCCTGGATCGAAAAGCAGGCCGCCAAATTTGGTGGCGTTCAAGTGGCAAACGAATCCAGTGCATGGAGCCAGCTGGCTGTACAAGGTCCCAATAGCGCCAAGGCGGTCGAGGTTTTGATCGGTGCCACTGACCTCGCTCAGTTTCGCTCGCTTCAGTACATGGATATCATGAGCATCACACTTTTCGGCAAGGCGGCTTTGGTTGCTAGAACCGGCTACACCGGTGAACATGGCTACGAAATTTACCTGCCTAACGCTGTGGCTGAAAAAACCTGGCTAGCGCTCATGGAAACTCAGCCAGCTACAGGAATTCAACCCATCGGACTTGGCGCTAGGGACACCTTGCGTCTAGAGGCTTGCTACCTACTTTACGGTAACGACATGAACGATGAAGTTTCCCCTCTTGAAGCCGGAATCTCCTGGGCCACGCGACTTACCAAAGGAGAGTTCATAGGCCGAAACGCCCTCCTGGCGCAAAAAGAGGCGGGACCGAAAAGGTCGCAGTTCGCATTTGTGATGAGCGAAGACGGAATTGCCCGTTCGGGGATGGAGATTTATCGCAACGGGGAGAAAATTGGGGTCGTTACCAGTGGCTCGGTACTCCCTACAGTCGGTGGTGCTGGCGGTATGGCCCTTATCACCCGGGGTAAAGCCAGCTTAAACGACGAGGTCGAGGTGGACGTCCGCGGCAAAAGAAAACTTGCACGCCTTGTCCAAAAACCTCTATATAAGGCAAAGGTTAAGGGATAATTGCGGTCTTTTCGGCCTATTCTAAAAAGTCCCATTTACAATCATTTGGCGCTCGGAGCTCGCTATGGAATTTCCTGTTGGTTTGAAATACACCAAAGACCATGAATGGATCGAGCTAAGCTCGGGCGTTGCTAAGGTGGGTGTTACCGCGTACGCAATCGATCAATTAGGCGACATTGTTCACGTTGATTTGCCAAAAGTTGGCGACACATTTGAAGCCGGTGCTGCCTTTGGCACGATTGAATCGACCAAAACAGTGTCGGATCTCTACATGCCCGTAGCCGGCAAGGTCGTCGAGGTCAACAAGGCGGCCACTGACAATCCGGAGTCTCTACAGACCGACCCCTATAAGAACGGTTGGCTCGTAAAGCTCGAGGTTAAAGGCACCCCTAGCGCAGGCGCATTGCTGGATGCTTCCGCTTACGAGGCCTTTGTCGCTGACGGTTCGCACTGAATCTCATCAAGCCACTCTTGCCGTCGATAGGAGCATGAATGTCCAGTCTTAAGGATGCTCTGGCAAACCAAGAATCGTTTGCCCAGAGGCACATAGGCCCGAGTCCGTCTGAAATCAAATCGATGCTCAGTGAACTCGGGTACTCGACGCTAGATCAGCTGACTGATGCAGCGGTTCCTGCAGGAATTAGAGTTAAGAAAGCCCTCACTTTAAGCGCTCCTCTGACGGAGACCAAGGCGCTGGCTAAACTTAAAGGTATAGCCGTAAAGAATAAGCTTTTTAAGTCCTACCTGGGTACCGGTTACTACAACTGCATAACTCCACCTGTGATTCAGCGGAACATCCTGGAAAATCCTGGCTGGTACACACAGTACACCCCCTATCAGGCTGAGATCTCTCAAGGTCGGTTAGAAGCCTTATTGAACTACCAGACTGTGATCGCAGACCTGACTGGGCTACCGATCGCTAACGCGTCCTTGCTCGATGAAGCTACAGCGGCAGCCGAGGCCATGAGCGTGGCGCTCGCCTCGCGTTCAGCTGATAGCTCGCGGGTGTTCTTTGTCTCGCAAGATTGTCATCCACAGACTCTCGCCGTCGTGCGCACTCGTGCAGAACCTCTTGGTGTCGAAGTAGTGGTGGGTGATCACCGCAAGATAAACTTCGCCGAGGCGCCGTTTGGCGTACTCCTGCAGTATCCAGCGACCACTGGCGAAATTGACGACCCTTCCGCTTTCATCACAGCGGCTCACAAAGCCGGCGTGCTGGTGATCATGGCAACTGATCTACTGGCTCTGACTCTACTAAAGAGTCCGGGGGAGTTAGGGGCTGATATCGCTATTGGCAGCGCTCAACGCTTCGGAGTTCCGCTAGGATTCGGCGGACCTCATGCTGCTTTTTTTGCCACTCGAGATGAACATAAGCGCAAAATCCCGGGGCGATTGATTGGTGTATCGAAAGATGCCGAGGGCAAACCTGCTTTGCGCATGGCTTTGCAGACACGCGAACAACATATTCGCCGAGACAAAGCGACGAGCAACATATGTACAGCTCAGGCTCTCTTGGCCAATATGGCCAGCATGTACGCTGTCTATCACGGTGCTGAGGGATTAAAGGCTATTGCCACCCGCGTACACGGGTTGACCGGAGTCTTAGCACAGGGTCTAAAAAAACTTGGCTACTGCATTAGTAACAGCCACTTCTTCGACACGCTGAGCGTTGCGATACCACCTAGCTCTGATGCCAAAAAAGTGCTAGCTACGGCCGAAGCCAAATCGATCAACCTTCGTTATTTAGATGCTCACACCGTCGGCGTGTCACTTGATGAAACCGTCACTCTTACCGAGGTTGACGAGCTTCTGCAGGTATTTGCTGCTGCTATCGGATCTAAATCTAATGTCTCGACCGAATCAGTAGGCGCAACCATAGATTGGGCTATTGAGCCCAACCTGCGCCGAACTAGCCCTTTCCTTACACATCCCGTGTTTAACTCTCATCGATCTGAAACTCAGCTCTTACGCTACATTCGACAGCTTGAGTCGCGCGATCTTTCGCTGACTCATAGTATGATTCCGCTGGGGTCCTGCACGATGAAGCTCAACGCTACGAGTGAGCTGATGCCCGTGACCTGGCCTGAGTTCAACTCCTTACACCCGTTTGCACCCAAAAATCAGACCTTAGGGTACCAAGAACTATTTGCCGAGCTCGAGTGCGCTTTGCGTGAATGCACTGGCTTTGACGGTGTGTCCTTGCAGCCCAATTCGGGCGCTCAGGGAGAGTTTGCCGGCCTTTTGGTCATTCGTCAGTACCACCTTAGCCGCGGGCACCATAATCGCGATATTTGTCTGATTCCCAAGTCCGCCCATGGGACCAATCCAGCCAGCGCGGTAATGGCTGGAATGAAAGTGGTCGTGGTTGAATGCGACGCAAATGGCAACATTGACGAAGCAGATCTCGCTAAGAAAGCTGAGCATCACTCTGCCAACCTTGCGGCCCTCATGGTGACCTACCCGTCGACTCATGGGGTATTTGAGGAGAGCATCACAAGAATCTGCCAACTCATTCATAAACATGGCGGCCAGGTTTACATGGACGGCGCCAACTTCAATGCCCAGCTTGGTTTATGCAAACCTGGCGAGTTTGGTCCTGATGTCTGTCACCTTAATCTTCACAAAACCTTTTGCATCCCCCACGGTGGTGGTGGACCGGGCATGGGCCCCATTGCGGTCAAAGGCCACCTTGCGCCCTTCCTACCAGGCCACCCACTTGCTGAGTGTGGCGGAGACAAAGCATCTGGTCCGGTCTCTGCAGCCCCATGGGGAAGCGCGAGTATTTTACCCATTTCGATGATGTACATCTGGATGATGGGTGGTCGTGGTCTTACCGAGGCGACACAAGTGGCGATACTGAATGCAAACTATATCGCCAACAAGATGCAGGGCGACTTCCCCGTGCTATATCGTGGCACCACGGGACTCGTTGCTCATGAGTGTATCATCGACCTTAGGCCACTCAAGGCTAAGGCCGGCATCGAGGTTGAGGATGTAGCCAAAAGACTTATGGACTATGGGTTCCATGCTCCCACGGTATCGTTCCCTGTCGCTGGCACCATGATGATTGAGCCAACCGAGAGCGAAGACAAGGCGGAAATCGACAGGTTCTGCGAAGCCATGCACTCTATCCGCCAGGAGATTAAGGCAATTGAGGATGGTGAGCTACCACGGGACAATAACCCGCTTAAACATGCTCCCCATACGGCTGCTTGCGTCATGGCGGAAAGCTGGAGCAGGCCTTACAGTCGTCAACAGGCGGCATATCCAGCTAGCTGGGTGGGCGCAAATAAGTTCTGGCCCTTTGTTGCTAGAATTGATTCGGCCTATGGTGACCGTAATCTCGTATGTACCTGCGAACCTATCGATCAATATCGCGATGAAGGATAGTCATCACGACGTCCTCGTGACCGGCAGCTAGAAATCGAGCGCCAATGGTTTCGGCAAAGCAAACACTGCGATGCCGGCCACCGGTGCAGCCAACTCCAAGACGTAGGTAGTGCTTCCCCTCTTTATAATAGAGGGGGAGCAAAAAAGTCATCAAATCCTCGATTTTAGATAACATGACCTGCGCCTCGGGCTGCTTCAAAATGTAGCCGGAGACGGCGGCATCAAGTCCGGACTTGTTCTTTAGTTCTGGAACAAAATACGGATTATCGAGAAAACGCAGATCAAACATCATGTCGACAGGCTGTAACTGTCCATATTTAAATCCGAAGCTTGTGATCGTTACGTTTAGTTGCCGCGGCGGCAGATCCATACTCAGCCGAGACTCAACAGCCCTAACCAATTGCTGCGGACTCCAATTCGACGTGTCGAATACTACGTCGGCACACTCCTCAACAAAGCCTAAAATCTCACGTTCTCGCTCGATAGCCTCGGTAAGAGTTTCGCCGTTACGCAAGAGAGGATGCCGACGCCTTGTTGCACTAAAGCGGGTAACCAAAACAGGGGCATCGGCCGTTAAAAATATCGTTTGTACTCGTACCCTTTGAGCGAGAGTTCGCTGAATTGCCGGAAACTTTCCGGAAAAACTTTGATCTCTCACATCCATGCATAATGCTAAACCATGCTCAGCACTAATGCGCCCTGACTGTATTAAATCAATCGTGGGCTCAATAAGCTCAATAGGCAGATTATCTATACAATACATTCCAGCATCTGCCAGAGCCTTAAGCGCAGTTGAATTACCTGCTCCTGAAAGTCCCGTGACTATAACTACTGCTCCAGCTGACATCCCCGTAACCTTCGCTAAAAGTACTTTTTACGTTTACTCGATGGGAGAATTTGTAGCTGCTCACGATACTTGGCTACCGTACGTCGGGCAAGCTGGATGCCGCGTTCTTCGAGGATTTCAACTATGCGCTGATCCGAAAGGGGCTTACGTGCATCTTCCACCTTTACAAGCTCTGAAATCATCCGCTTGACGGATTCGCTAGCCATGTCCTGACCGTCAGCGCGAGAGACGGAGCTATTAAAGAAGTACTTGAGCTCAAAAACCCCTCGTGGGGTGTGCACATATTTATTATTGGTCACACGACTAATCGTCGACTCATGCATGCTGATATCTTCCGCTACGTCCTTAAGGATCATCGGCTTCAGGTACTCAACGCCGCTCTCAAAGAAATCACGCTGCCGTTTAACAATACTTTCCGTCACCCGAAAGATAGTCCGCTGGCGCTGTCTAATCGATTTGATGAGCCACTCAGCGGCTTTCATTTTCTCGGCGACATAGTTTTTATCGTCGCCCTTGGATTTCTTGTCGCTCATCATAGTTGAATAAAAGTCACTAACCCTGAGCTTCGGCAAGCCATCCTCATTGAGATTAACTACCCATTCACCACCTAACTTAAATACATAAACATCGGGTGTAATGTACTGAGCATCGTTAGCTCCGAACTGACGGCCGGGGACTGGCTCTAGGTCAGCGATGATATGGACGTTATCTAGCACTTCCTCCAGGCTGATCTGCATAGCTTTGGCGATAGCTGCAAAATTACGATTTTCTAGCTCGCGCAAGTGATTTTCGACAATACGCTCAACCACGCCATTTTTCAGATGGCTATTGCGCAACTGGAGATGTAAGCATTCCTTTAAATCTCTAGCCCCAACACCGTTAGGATCTAGGCGCTGGATTGTGTCTAGTATGCCGTCTACTTGTTCTTGGTCTAAGTTTTCTGACTCAGACAGCTCCTCGATGGAGATGGTTAGGTAACCGCGATCATCGATGTTACCTATCAAAAACGAGGCGATTTTTAGCTCTTCGTCATCAAAGTCGAGCTCGCCAATTTGTGCCAATAGGTACTCTTGCAGAGTACCTACTTTGCTAATGATATTTTCGTAATTTGGAAGTTCCTCATCGGCGACCTTCTTGGCCGCGGTAGATGACGCTGGTGCCTGCTCTTGATATCTATTTAACGCGTCCCAATCGAGCTCGCTGCCATCGTTATCGCCTCCAGTGGAATCAACGAGGCTGCCGGCCTGCTGTATCGACTCCGAGATCACCTGCTCTTCCGTACGTTCACGCTCGCGCTCAACCTGAGCAGCTTCCTCCGGGCTTTCGATAGCGTCTTCTTCTAAACAAGGATTTTCCGCTACCTGTGACGCCACGAACTGCTCTAGCTCCTGGCGCGAAAGCTGCAGCAGCTTTATCGCCTGCTGCAACTGCGGCGTCATCAGAAGTTGCTGCGTTAACTTGAGACTCTGTTTAAGTTCAAAAGCCATGTTGTTCCTGGCCTAAAGTTTGCAGGCGTCATTGGCGGTCATACATATATCATAAAGTCTCAGCGGGTCCGTATGCAAAAAAAATTCCAATTTTGCTCAGACTATAAAAATCCGCCAAAACATCTCATTAAGTTGAACTTAATCTTAGAATTTAAAGTGCTCACCAAGGTAAGTTTCTCGCACTACGGGATTTTCGGCCACCTCATTTGGTAGGCCGTGAGCGATGATTTGCCCCCCGGAAAGAATGTATGCCCGATCACAACTACCTAATGTCTCTCTCACGTTGTGGTCGGTAATGAGTACCCCTAAACCCTCGTCCCGTAATTTAACGATAATTCCCTGGATCTCTTGAACTGTGACGGGGTCAATGCCGGCAAAGGGCTCGTCAAGAAGCAGAAACTTAGGCTTGATAATGAGTGCGCGTGCAATCTCAACGCGACGTCGCTCACCGCCTGACAGCGCTGCTCCCATCGACTTAGCAATATGTCTAATTTGGAACTTTCCAAGAAGCTCATCGAGTAGTTGGGCTTGCTCTGAACGCGGTATCTTACATACCTCCATCACTGCGCGGAGATTGTTCTCTACCGTCATTTTGCGAAAAATCGACATGTTCTGGGGGAGGTAGCTAATACCTCTACGAGCCCTAATGTGCATGGGGAGGTGGGTGATTTCCTCATCACCCATGTAAACACAGCCTGCAGTGGGGTAGAGGAGCCCGACTACCATATAAAAGCTGGTGGTTTTGCCGGCTCCATTTGGACCCAATAAGCCGACGACCTCGCCCTGCTTCACACTAAACGAAACCGACTTAACAACCTTCCTCTGCTTAAATGAGCGCTCTAACTGTTCCGCACGCAACCTAATTAAAGATGGTTCGGTGGTTTCAACAGTGCTCACTTGCGTTTCTCCGTAGTTCTGGCGGCTTTAGGTGCACTTTTAGATGGTTCGCTACTTCGGTTTTCTGTTTGGACCTCACCCGCAACCCGATCAGCTCTGACCCAACCAGTATTCATCTCGTAAGTTATTTTCTTACTCCTGATCACTGAATCTTCACCACGCCAAAGCTTGGCATTTCCATCCAGTACCACCGTACGCTCGCTGTTCAAAAAAACCGCGCGGTCACCTAGAGCGCGAAATTTTTCGCCGCTATTTAGGTCGACTCCATTGATGCGAACGTGACCTTGTGCCACAACTCTTGTGACCTCATGCGAAGCCTCATTGAAATAAACCTGAGCATAATCGCTCTCAAGTTTCATATCCTCTTGAGTTACTAAAACGTCCTGCGAGAGCTCGACCATGCCCTTTTCCCTAAGACCCTTGAGCCCCATGCTCTCAAAATGAACCGGAGACTTCGCCGAACTGCTGCGGCGCTTACCGCTAGCCGACTTTCCACCGGACTTGGGTGGGATGACCGTGGTAGCAGAGGTCGATTTCTGATCTCGAGCATGAGGTGTGGGAGATTTAATTTGCTTGGGATTAGCTGACGAGTCCTCACTCGACCCAGTGTTACCTTGGTCTGCTGGAGTCTGATCCAACGGACCCGAAATGGGTTCTCTATTACCTGCGGAAGATGTGGGTTCTTCGTCCACAATATCGGCTCGACCTGTGGCAAGCCAGCATTGCAGCCCAAGAGTTAAGCAAAAGATGGATCTAATTGATGGCCTGATTATATACAACCTCACCTTTGACCTTCCCTGGCATGGAGAGTATTTGTGACACCAAATTGTATAAGAAACCGGATTCGCCAATGAATGTTCGTCCTGGGCCTTCGACCCTTACCGGATGCGATGAACGAACCGCTTTTTCCTTACCTATAAACTCAGCATAATCAGTAATGATTAAATGATCCTGAATGGCGACTTCGACAAAGCCACTTAACTCAGCACGCTCAAGTTCGTTGACCTGGCCAGGGTCTAGCATTTTGGTCAAGCTGCTAGGCTTAAAATAAGCCGTAGCGGACTCAGCTCGTAACTCCTCAATATCGTCCTCGGCCTTGAATTTAGTGCTTTTGACCTCGCCCTCAAGCACGACGACATTGGGCTCAAAAAACTCACCAAGATGCGCGGTGATTTTTGCTTTTAAATGATCGCCATCATAACGATATGCGACAAATTCCTCGAGGACAGCTCTCGGCTCCTTAGCCGAAACCCTGTTTATCCTATCCTTGATCGAGCTGGTTTCACGCGTCATGAATACGTAGACGGCAAAAACAAAACTCAGTAGGAAGCCTAGGATGACAAGTTTCTTTCCCACAAAAGTCCTTGGGTAAGCGAAACATGGGTCGACTGACCTAAGCCAGACCAAACCTATCTACATTAGCTTACTGGATCGTCAGAGTATTTTCGCGGCTAAAAGATCTTGAAGCCGAACTAACCCTGACAACTGCCCGGGATGATCTTCGCTTAAGACAAAAAGTCGACTGATACTGTATTCATTCATCATAGATACGGCATCAATCGCCAGGGACCTATCAGTAATGGTCTTGGGCATAGGAGACATTAGCTCTTGCGCCTTACACTGCAAAGCCGCAGCATCAAGTCGAAGCAACGCCCGTCTCAAGTCTCCGTCCGAAATTGCGCCAATCAAACAATCTTGATCATCTACAACCGCTACGATGCCCACATTGTCCTGGGTCACGCACTCTAAAACCCGATGAAAGTCGGCTCCAACGCCTACCCTCGGAAGCGATGCGCCAGCAAACATATGATCGCGAACCAAAGAAAGCCGCCTACCTAAGCTGCCCCCCGGATGAAGACTGGCAAAATCCTGCGGCGTAAATCCGCGTGCCCGCATCAACGCGACCGCCAAGGCATCGCCAAGTGCCATTGCTACAGTCGATGAACTAGTTGGGGCTAGATTGAGTGGGTCTGCTTCCTTTAGCACCGAAGCGTCGATTAAATGGTGCGCCAATTTAGCCAAGCTGGAATCAGGTCGGCCTGTTAAAGCAATAATCGGCACGCCCACGCGACGGGCAAATCGCGCGACCTCCAAGACTTCATGCGTTTCGCCGCCGTATGCTATGGCAAGTAGGCAGTCGCCGGTTTGTATTGCTCCAAAATCGCCATGGAGAGCCTCGGATGGATGTAAAAACATCGCGGAGGTCCCGGTCGAGGATAAGGTTGCGGCTACCTTTCGCCCCACATGGCCTGACTTCCCAAGCCCGGTGACGATGACCTTGCCCTTGCTAGCAAGCACTGTACCGACCGCTCCACTAAAGCTGCGACCAATACGGGTCGAGGCCAAATCTAAGGCTTTGGCTTCGACCGCGAGAACTTCCTGCCCCCAATGCTCGAAATCTGGACCATGATCGTTAAGCATCATACTTGCTGCTTTTGCTTATGTGTTAGGGCCGCCCTGACTAGCTCGCGGAAAAGTGGATGCGGGCTCATAGGCTTACTTTTTAGCTCTGGGTGGAATTGACAGGAAACGAACCAAGGATGATCCTTCAATTCCATCACTTCAACTAAATTTCCATCAGGTGACAAACCACTGAAGATCACTCCTTGAGCCTCAAATACCTCGCGGTACTGATTGTTGAACTCAAAGCGATGCCGGTGCCTCTCACTCACAACCTCTGAATTGTAGGCTTGGCGCACCTTGGAGCCGGTCTTGAGCACGCAGGGATAGCCGCCAAGTCGCATGGTACCACCTTTGGCAGTAACCGCCTTTTGATCCTCCATGATGTGGATGATCAGGTCATTAGACTTAGGCTCAAACTCCTGGCTATTAGCGCCAATCAGTCCAAGCTTATTACGGGCAAACTCGATTGCAGCCAGCTGCATCCCGAGACAAATACCGAGAAACGGCTTCTTGCTCCTGCGTAGGTAATGGATGGCAACCATTTTGCCCTCAACCCCACGCTCACCAAAACCACCCGGTACAATGACTCCATCGCAGCTATCAAGAAGTTCGGCGACGTTGCTCTCATGAACTTCCGATGCATCGAAGAGGCAAATCTCAACTTTTGCATGATTATAGATCCCAGCATGCGTTAGAGATTCGGTAATAGATTTATAGGAATCCCAAACATTGACATACTTGCCAACGATGCCGATTTTAACGTTGTGCCGAGGGTGGTCTAAAGTATCAACGATCCGATGCCACTGGGATAGATTGGGCGCGCCTGTCCAAATATTTAGTAAATCCACCACTACTTGATCGAAGCCCTGATCGTGCAGCACGACGGGTAGTTTGTAGATACTGTCTAAATCCTGAGCTTCAAAAACGCATTCAGGTTTTACGTTACAAAACAAAGCTATTTTTCTTTTTAGATCCTTTGATATTGCCTGATCAGAGCGGCAGACAAGTATGTTCGGCTGGATACCAATTTGCCTTAGCTCCTTGACCGAATGCTGAGTGGGCTTAGTTTTCAGCTCTCTCGCTGCCTTGATATAAGGAACCAGGGTCAAGTGAATGTATAGTACATTTTCATCACCGAGATCGTAGCGTATCTGACGAATAGCCTCGAGAAACGGAAGCCCCTCGATGTCGCCAACCGTTCCCCCGATTTCGACAATGGCTATGTCAGCGTCGGCAGCAACTTTGTAGATATTTTCTTTAATCTGATCCGTGATGTGGGGGATTACCTGTACCGTTCCCCCCAAATAGTCACCACGTCGCTCCTTACCCAAAACAGCGTCGTAGACCTGACCCGCCGAAAAACTATTTTGGCGATTTAGGGTGGCTGACGTGAACCTCTCATAATGCCCAATATCGAGATCCGTCTCAGCACCGTCCTCGGTAACGAACACCTCTCCATGCTGGGAAGGATTCATCGTCCCCGGGTCTACATTGATGTAGGGGTCGGCCTTCATCAGGGTAACTTTCAGCCCACGCGTCTCTAAGAGAGCTCCACAGCTCGCCGCCACGATACCCTTGCCTAGGGATGACACAACCCCACCGGTGACAAAAATAAACTTCGTGCGATTTCGGCTTTTCATCGGGGCCCCAAGGATTCTTGTTTTCTTTAGGATATCAGGAAGTTGTGAGCACTCATCTGCTATGTCTGGACGGACCTTGATCCTAGTGTTGGGTCCGTGATTGGTCAAGGCCGAATATATCTATGATTCTCTCAGTCTGCTAAAATTAAGAGATACCCTCACCCTCTAGGACCAGCATGGGCAATGGCGCACCAAGGCGGCTTACTCGTCACGCTACTTTGCTAGCGATGGGATGGATTTGCTCCACCGCGAGTTCTTGCCAATGGGTAACCACCAGAGTCACTGACAATAGGTCGGCGACTCAGCCAAGTTTGGTCATAAGTAACAGCGTATTCATTGACCGAACTGGTGGCGGTGACACGGCTACCATTCAATTCAAAACCTCTGCCGATGCACTATGCAAGCTAGCCATCTATGCTCAGGACCCAAGTCGCACGCCTACCGAGTCGGCCCCCAACATGGTCCGTTGCTCAAGTCCCGATGAGCCTCGCCAGGCTTTTGTCGAAAGACTCTCGGGGCTGCGCCAGGACACACTCTATTACGTTAATATTTTTACATGGTTGCCCTCCCAAAAAGAGGGCGGAGCATCAGTGCTTCGGGTACGCGAAACGGCCGACGTCCCGAGTATGGTTGTAGGTGATCCAAACGCTACACTTGGTAGTCTAATGGTTGCGCGCCTGGACGTGCCACTCAAGTCGGCTGAAGTCTTTCGGCACCGACCCACAGAGTCCATCGTGGCCTCTACCGTTAAGACTCAAGTTATGCAGCCCATGGGCTGCCATTTAGGGCTACCCCAAATACAAAACAACTTTCGCAGTCCGGATAGTGATCTGCAGATACAAAACTTCGCCTCAAGAGATTTTGCTGCCGCTAATGCCAAGCCACACCCCGAATATGGCAATCGGCTCCAACTCAACTACGGCTCTTTAAATGTCGGAATGAATCGATGGACCCTTCTATTTCAGGGCGGAGGAGGGGACATAGAGGTGCCGGTTCAACCGGTAAACCAGCTCCTATCTGTTGAGGTGGAATCGAAATCAATCATAACCCTCGATCAGGCATCACTATTACCTACAAATGAATCTCTGAGCGTAGATACCTCCAGGCCTCTCAAGTTCTCTTGGACCGTGGGTAATACTCTACTCGACCCCTCTTACTTCGTCGTACAGATCGGCAATCTGACTAACTCCGGCTCTCTTTATTGCGTGTTTAATGCCAATGCGGGTAGCGCAACTATTGAACCAGATATGCTCCAAAAACTCGACGATGGGTCCTTGGATCTGCAAGCAAAGCTGATCACCAACCAACTAAAAGTTAAAGAGGGTTGGTTGATCACCATAACGGATTGGCGCATGGGACGCTTGAGCAAATGAAGAGAAAATTTTCTATACCTTCTCTGTTGATTTTCATCGTAGCAATGCTGACAACTCCGATAGCTAAAGGAGCAACAGTTAATGCCGTCAGCGCTTCGAAGAGCATGATCTCTATCACTGTTGGGCCTGAAGAAAGTTTTAATGCGAAGGACCGCATATGCCTGATCGGTCCGAAAAAGAAAAAATTAGTCTGCGGCACGGTCGTCAAAGTAAAAGGTGGCTCGAAACTAATCATAAAAGTTCCGAATAAAAATGAGCTTAGTAGCATCAAAAAAGGCTCAAAAGCTAAGTTGGAGCTGCAGCCGGGTAAAGATGCTGGCGGAGAGGAACCAGAAGTCGCCAGTGCCGATCCTTCGGGTAGCAAGAAAGCGCCTTTCCGAGTTGCTGTCGGTTGGGCATCGGCAATTATGTTGCCCGCTAGCTACAATCAGATTTCCTATCTACCTCCCGAAGGCGACACACCGACGACGCTTTGGAAGACTGAGTCTGTTATGTCGAGCGGAATACTTCCACCTGCCTACCTCGGATTCGCTGGCGAGATTGGCATTCCGCTCGGCAACAAGGCTTTATCATTAGGCGGCAAGTTTCAGGCGTTTCAGTCCACGATTTTCTCTTCAAACTATGAAGTAGAGCTGACTGATCCGTTTGTCACAACTCAAACTTCTGGAAGCGCCTTTGGTATCTGGGCCGACTTCACCTTTCTGCGGAAGAACTTATCAAAAAAACTCGCCCTCAACATATACAGTGGGCTAGGTTTTGATCAGTACTCGGTCACCGTGAAATCAAGTAAGCTAACTGAAGCTGCACCCACGGAAGACGCCGGGGCTTTACTTCTCGCTGATGCAACCGTTGAGGGCACTCCCATCGTCACTGGGTCGGCAAAGCTAGGTTTGATCTCACTGCGAGCAGGAGCTCGCATGGATTTCCAGCTTATTAAGCAAGCCGGACTCTCCGTCGGCTCCACAGCAATCATACCACTTGCCGCTCCCATGAGTTCTGCTTCGGTCGAAGTCGTTGATGGCGAGGACAGGGGAATTGCTGACCCTGAGGGAGACTTTAAAACTGGCCTAGGTCTCGCTAAAAAATCATTTGCTCTAGATGTTTTAGTCGGAGCTTATGCCAGCTTTTAGACATGGGGTACATCCACTTCAATCCGGCGCCCATCTTCAAGTAGAGTCGGATCTTTAGCTATTTGAGCGTAAATCGTCGCTATTGAGTTGCGATATTCTACCGCTCCAAAACTAACACCATCCTTGAAAGCGGTGCGGCCTCCCCGATGGAAATTCAACGTTCTTACAGCCGTCCAGATTTTGAATCCCTTTAATAAGAACGAAGCGGCTTTACCTAGCTTGTTTGGATCGTTTAGCTGAACGCCAAAATCACTTTCAGCATATCCAAGTTGCTGCACCATATCGTAATTTATGTTTAGGATACTGATATTAGCCGCCGGCGTGTTGTCCTTGCTGCGGTCAATCTCAGACGTAGACATATAAGTCGTCTCCTGCATGGCTACTGCCACGATCAAGGCTGTCTCTTCAGCCGAAGCGCCCACTTCACTTAAGGCCTTCAGCAAGGAGCGCTTATTGCTGCGTAGTTTTTCACCGTAGTTGGTGATTTTAAACCGCGCGTTTCCTGGAACATCCAGAGCTATTGGAGCTAGTGGTTTATCCGGTAATCCTTGAATCACATCAGACCTCGGAGGGCTTTTCTCCTCAGAAGACGGCTGATGATTGGTCTGATTGGGAGACCTTTCAGGTGGACGTCGACCGCCGCCCACACTGCCGCCCTTCTGGTCCGTACCGCCACAAGCCAGCGCGGCAAAAAATGCCGGGACTAGTACAAAATTTATCCATTTCCGATTAAAATTTCGGATAAGCGTCTCTATTTGCAATTAGTCCAAGTACCGATGCTGAGAAGTTAGCAAATCTAATGCCAAATTTGGAGGCACCATAGCTGTCTCAGAATGCCTGGAGAAATTGCCAACCGACCTACAGGTGCTTGTGACTACGACATTTACATTTTGAAAAAATGTAAAACCAATTAGCAGCTCAGCAATGTACCGCTCGGTCCACCCATCGCATAAAAAATCAGCGACCTGAGCAAAGATTGCACAAAAAAGCGAAGCAAAATTCGGTCTCAATAAATTCAAAAAGACTTAATGGTCGAAATTTGCTGTGGAAAACCTGTTGATACTGATGTGGAAAAAGACATTAAGTTGGCTAAATTATTGGCAAAAAGATGGGCCAGCTGAAGTCCATTCTTGTAAAAACCTAGGGCCAACCAAAGACGACGAGGCATCGGCTGTGGAAAATCAATTGAGCCGATACCCGGAGTTCTGGACTTGAAACGGCCGCGAATTCCCCAAGAACTACTGAGAGAGGATGAAGTGATTAGTTTTTGAGCCTCTTGGCGAAGCAAGGCTACTGATTGCTCATTCGGTGCACAAAAAGACAAAGCAGTTTGTAGTCGCGATGTAGAACCATAAAAAAAGTTGGGGCCATCAAGGACAAGATTAATTTTCCCGATTTTCAAGATCATAGACTCGGGGCTAGAAAGCGACCCAGTAAGTGTTTCCCCCTCAAAAAGCTCTTGTCGCAAACCCTCAAAACCAGATCGCTCGAGAATCTCATTGCTAAAGACCCCGGTTGCAAGAACCACGTCCTCAGAGTGAACCTGTTGACCATCAAATAAACATATTAGCAAACCATGATCACGCGCTGGCGCAATGGAATGCACCAAACCCTCGGTAAACCGGACGCCACTGCGACGCAAATAAATTTCAAGCGCATCCAGACAAGCAGAGGGGTCGAACCATAAATCCTGGAAATAATGAAAAGCGCCAATAGCTTCATTGTGGAGTTTCGACTGCTGGGGAAAACGTCGCTTTAAGCCTTGATGGTCAAGCAATGCGACATTTTTACAGCCTGTGAATTGCCTGTGGAAAACTCGTTCTCTTATATGTCGGTATGTAGCTAAATTTGGAAAAGGCTCAAAAGCTCCATCAAAGTTTCGCGGAATTCGATGGTTAGAGAGACGCTCCAATCGCTCCAACCAACGTTTCAGCCCCTGATGGCCTGCTATCTTAAGCCCGAAGAAGGGATTCTGGGCGATTATGTTGCCTTTAAGCGTCGACGTTCCAACGGCAGCTCGGCTCGCAGCTCCTGGGACTGATTGCGGCCCGACTACTGTGACTTGCCACCCGCGTTCATGCAAAGCCTGAGCTACTGCTAACCCGACTACCCCTCGGCCTATCACACTTACTTGACGCTTGCTCATTCCGCGTTCGACCAATTAGCCCTTTATTATCAGGGCTTTACATCATTCGACGGCAAGCTCTGCGAAGATTTCCTGCCGCATCGCGGCAATTCCTGGTGTTTGACGTCCACTACTGACACGATTGGTCAGCAACATGACATAATCGCGCGTCTCAGGCCATAGCCAAAAAGCTACGCCGGTGAAGCCCATATGACCGATCGAAGCCCCCTTGCCAAAGGGTAGGGCGCTTGGATCTGCACCTTGGCGCCATCCCATCAAACTTCCATTGGGCGGATGCTTAACTGGCAAAACACGGCATCGAGAGTTTTCCTCGAGGAGCCTTTGACCAATTTCAGTAGCTAGAAGTCTCTGTAAATAGCTAGCAATTGCTCTACCGCTGCCGAAGATACCAGCGTGTCCAGCTACGCCACCGAGAGCCGCACAGTTTTCATCGTGCACCTGAGCGACAAGGTTTTCCTGTCTCAGTTCACACCAAGAGGTAGGGACAACCTGCTTGCTATCCCCGACATCGGCGCCAAAGCTCAGTTTTACGTCAACATCAGAGAGAAATTTCCCGCTAAATTCGTCAAAGATGACTGACAAATCCTGACCTCTGATCACCTCGAGTAGGTAGCCCAGAAGTATGAAGCCTACGTCACTATATATGTCTTCTCCCGCTGGGAGCTTTGCCTCTACGGCCCGATTCAGCACATTTACCATCAATCGATGCCTATTGGACCGCGTTTTAAGATCTTCTGGAGAAACCACTCCTAGGCGACAAATCCAAAAATTTCGCCATGCGGGAAGTCCTGACTTGTGCGACAGAAGTTCGGTAATCCTGATATTGAGTAACCGGCTATCTAACTCATGCTCATAGCCTTTAAGCCACTCTCCAACTGTCTTATGAAGAGGTAGGTTTAACCCCAATGAAGCTTCAAAAATAAGGGGGGTTGTCACGAGAGCTTTAGTCAGACTCGCTAGATCGAAGATAGATCGATTATCTGGCTGATGCTCGTATTCAAAATAAGGTGTTCGTTCGTCAATAGAGCCGCGAGCACAGTAACCGTGTGTAAATAGACCTCGCCCTAGGTAGAGACCAAAAATATCGGCGATTCTCGATTTACTTACCGTCACGACGTTCGTCCAATTTTTTAATCAAAATCGAATTTACCAAGCCTGGGTTCATTTTACCCTTACTCACCCTCATGATTTGGCCAACAAAGAAACCTAACACTTTATCTTTGCCTGCGAGGTATTGGGCCACTTGATCCGGGTTTCCGTTAATGACCTGCTCCACAATTTCAGCGATCGCACTTTCATCACTTACCTGAACTAAACCCAACCTATTTACAATATGTTCGGGTTTATCGCCGGTTTTAATCATTTCTTCAAAAACTGATTTAGCGATCTTACTTGAAATCGTACCCACCCCAAGCAGCTTGAGGAGATCTGCTAGAGAGGAGTGATCAATCACGGGTTGGCGCATGTCCCAGTTGTTTTGACCAGCTGCCGGAACAACTTCACCTATAACCCAATTAGCTACAATTTTGCTCGCTACAGAGCCACCACACGCCAAAACAGAGCGCTCAAAATATGCTGCTACATCCTTATCCTGCGTCAGAAGCTGTGCATCTTGTTCAGGAAGTCCATACTGAGCTGCGAACCTAGTCGCCATTGCCAAAGGTAATTCAGGAAGTTCCGCTTTTATGCGGTCTATTCGCGCCTGAGTGATATGTAAGAGAGGCAAGTCGGGCTCGGGAAAATACCGATAATCATGACTTTCTTCTTTGCTTCGCATTGGCGCGGTGCGACCGGAATCCGCGTCGAACAAAAGCGTTTGCTGAACCACTTTCGATCCATTCGTAATTAGATCCCTTTGACGCTCAATTTCAAAGTTAATCGCTCGTTCTACATTACGAAAAGAGTTTAGATTTTTAATCTCACAGCGAGTCCCCAGGACGGGGCTACCAAGCGGCTTTATAGAAACATTCGCATCGCATCGAAATGACCCTTCTTCAAGGTTGCCGTCACTGATACCAATATGACGTACTAGAGACCTCAAGCTCCGCAAGTACGCTGCTGCTTCCGCGGCGGACCTTATCACCGGCTTACTTACGATTTCGGCTAGTGGCATCCCTGCTCGATTGTAATCAATATGACTAGCCTCGCGAGCATGTATGTTTTTACCAGCATCCTCCTCAATGTGGATTCTGATAAGTTCGACCTTTGTCTCTTGATCAACCTGAACGGTGCCGCCTTCGCAATAAGGCTGATCAAATTGCGTGATCTGGTACCCTTTGGGTAAATCTGGATAAAAATACTGTTTGCGAGCAAAAACGCTGTACTCGCTGACTTTACCGCCAACTGCTAAAGCCAGTTTAATCGCAAAATCCACGGCTGCCTTATTGAGTACTGGAAGTGTGCCTGGCATTCCCAAGCAAACTTCGCAAACTTGATGGTTAGCGTCGGCGCCAAAAGTTGTAGCACAGCCACAAAATAACTTTGAATTCGTAGCTAATTGGCAATGTACTTCAAGACCAATAACAGGCTCAAACTGCACGGAACATCCCTCACAAAGCAGGCTGCCGTTTTAAGCTGGAACCTACTACATACTCGTAGGCCTTAGCCGTCGTTAGAAGTTGTTTTTCAGAAAGTGGGCGTCCAATCAGTTGCATGCCGATGGGAAGGTTGTTTTTATCCCAACCGCAAGGTACTGAAAGAGCCGGTAAACCGGCGAGATTTACCCCCAAAGTACAAATATCACCGAGATACATCGTCAGCGGATCGCTAGTCTTTTCTCCAAGCTTAAAAGCGGTAGTTGGAGCCACAGGAGAGAGTAGTATATCGACCTCTTCTAGTGCCTTATTAAATTCACTGGATATCAGGCGACGGGCCTGAGAGGCCTTACCGTAATAGGCATCGTAATACCCTGAGGATAAAGCAAAGGTACCAAGCATGATTCTTTGTTTTACCTCCTGTCCAAAGCCCTCTTGACGCGACTTTTTGTAAAGCTCTTTTAGACTGGTTACCTGTTCCTTCGTTCTATGCCCATAGCGAATGCCATCGTATCGAGCCAAGTTGGCCGATGCCTCAGCTGTGGCAATCAAGTAGTACGAGGAGACACTGTATTTTAACGATGGGATCGAAACATCGTATATTTCAGCTCCAAGTGATTGAAGTATCTTCGCCGCAACTTTAATCGCTGAGTCAATTGTCTCTTCTAATCCGCTGGAGAATAGCTCTCTGACCAGTCCAATTCTAAGACCTTTAAGATCTGGCTTCGCGTTCAGTAGATCGTTGTGGATGCTCGATGCCATATTTTTTCGACTAGTGCTGTCCCTAGGATCATGGCCAGCGATTACTTCGTGAACCAAAGCGATGTCGACAACATCTCGCGCAAAGGATCCTATTTGATCTAGAGAAGAAGCGTACGAGACAAGACCATATCGGCTAACAGCTCCATAGGTTGGTTTCAGGCCGTAGACTCCACAGAAAGAAGCCGGTTGCCTTATAGACCCTCCAGTGTCTGATCCCAATGCTACTGGAGCTAAGTCAGCGGCAACGGCCGCCGCCGAACCTCCTGATGAACCCCCTGGAACGCGCGTTAGGTCCCATGGATTAAGTGTGGGACCGAAACTCGAATTTTCGCTGGAACTACCCATTGCGAATTCATCAAGATTGGTTTTACCAAATATGATGGCGCCGGCCCTACGAAGCCTTTCCACTACGTAAGCATCGTAAGTTGGACGAAAATTTTCCAACATCTTTGAAGCACAGGTCGTGGGCATGTCGTGGGTACAAATATTGTCCTTGATCAACACAGGTACACCAGCCATTGGCAGGTGCTCACGGTCCAATAGCCTTTTTTCTAAAGCCTGAATCTGTAGTTCGATTGGCTGAATATGATGATAGATGTGGGAGTTTAGTCGACTAGCTAACTGCTGGGTTCTAGTCAGATAGAATTCTGACAGATCACGTATCTTAAGGTCACCCGACCTTACCCTTTTGCTGATTTCGTTGGCAGAAAACTGGTAGGGCTGGAAGGCGGCAATATTGGTCACACTGATGCTCCCTAGTCGATCACACGCGGCACCGTAAAGGCAGTACCCTCTGTCCTAGTAGCATTGCGCAAGGCTAAATCTGGCGCAAGAGAAGCTGTGCTTTGGTCCTCTCGCTCGAGTTCTGCGCTTTCAAATGCAAATTTCACTGACTTATCAGAAGACGGAGGTATCGCGTCGAGCTCGTTTAGATCACTCGCATATCTTAAAACGCGAGAAAGCTGCGTCTGAAAAACAAGAGTATCGGATTCGCTAAGCTGCAGATTTGCCAGATCTGCAACTTTTACGACCGTACTCTCGTCTACAACGATTTCCGAAGATCCAGCCAAACTAGACCTCTTCGCCCTCTAGCTTTTGAACTTTACAAAGGCTGATAACTTTCTCACCGGATTCTACGGACATAAGTCGGACACCTTGAGTGACACGACCGATAACACCAACTTCGTTGACGTTGAATCTAGTGATCTTGCCGGACGATGTCATAACCATCAAATCGTCATTTTCATCCACTTGAAGAATGCCGACAACTAGTCCGTTTCTCTCGGTCACTTTGATAGTGAAGATGCCCTTTCCACCACGAGATTGGACTCTGTACTCCTCGAGAGGCGTCCTCTTGCCGTATCCACCCTCACAAACAGATAGGATCGTGAAGTTGCCACGGATCACTTCCATCCCAATGACACGGTCTGGCTCGTTTGGAAGGCCACCAGTCACAATCTCTTCGGGACCACCTACAGCATCCAAAATCGAGTCACTGTTGTCACTTCCTTCACCAAACCTGATACCAACGACGCCTCGCGAAGCGCGACCAGTTGGTCGAATTTCCTCTTCGTTAAACCGAATAGCCTTGCCCCAACGGGTTGCAATTAGGATTTCGTTACTGCCGTTGGTGATTGCACAGCTAACAAGCGAGTCACCATCATCCAGCTTAAGGCCGATTATCCCGGATGAGCGTACGTTAGAGTAGGCCATAAGATCGGTCTTTTTAACGAATCCATGCGCAGTCACGGAAACGATGAAGTGACCTTCCTTGAATTCCTTAAGCGGCAGTACAGATACAATCTTTTCGCCTTCGGTGAGCTTACAAAGGCTCGCGAAATGTTTTCCACGGGAGCGAAGTGGTAACTCAGGTAATTGATATACCTTGAGCTCGAAAACTCGCCCGATGTTGGAGAAACATAGTAGCGTCTGGTGATTACTAGTCATGAAGACACTGCTAACAACATCTTCTTCTCTGGTAAGCATCCCGGCTTTACCCTTACCACCACGGCGCTGGGCCCTAATATCTTCAAGGGGAGTCCGTTTGACGTAGCCTGTATGGGAGACCGTCACCGCAACTTCTTCGTCAGCGACCAGACTTTCCATCGTAAATTCGTCGGCAGCAGACGCTATAATCTCAGTTCGGCGCTCGTCGCCGTGATTTTCTCGCAGGAATTTTAGTTCCTCGCGAATTAGGCTGGTTACTCGCTCAGGTTTTTCCAAAATATCCTTAAGATCGGCAATCAATGCCATGACTTCCTTGAAGTCAGCAACGATCTTGTCCCGCTCCAGCCCGGTAAGCCGTGCCAGCCGCATTTCGAGAATAGCTTTAGTTTGAATATCAGTAAGACCAAACTTGGCTATCAACTCTCCAGCCGCAATCGCAGGATCACGCGATTTACGAATGATCGCAACGACCTCGTCGATATTTTCTACTGCGATCTTTAAGCCCGCGAGAATGTGGCCTCGCTCCTCGGCCTTCCTTAGCTCAAACGCTGTACGACGGAGTACAACTTCACGCCGATGCTGGTAGAACACCTCCAGCAGTTGTTTGAGGTTCAAAATACGGGGAGCACCGTTTACAAGTGCAACAATATTGACTCCAAACGAACTCTGCATAGGAGTCAATTTATAGAGATTATTAAGGATAATGTCCGCGTTTTCGCCTTTTTTAAGGTCAATAACTACTCGGATTCCGTCCTTATTTGACTCATCCCTAATATCGGAAATACCTTCAATTCTCTTGGCGTGAACAAGCTCGGCAATCTTTTCAATCAATCTAGATTTATTGACCTGATAGGGGATCTCAGAAATTACAATCCGCTCACGGCCAGATTTACCGGAGTCCTCTACTATCGCTCGGGCGCGCATGATGACCGATCCATGACCAGTCAAATATGCTTGTTTAATTCCAGTGATACCGTAAATCAGACCGGCAGTAGGGAAGTCGGGTCCCTTTACGAAGTCCATCAGTCTATCGATCGAAATTTTAGGATCGTCGATGATGGCCTCTAGGGCCTGGACTACCTCTGATGTGTTATGAGGCGGGATGTTAGTTGCCATGCCAACGGCAATACCGCTTGCGCCATTGATAAGTAGCTGAGGTAGTCGAGATGGCATCACGACTGGCTCAAGTTCCTTACCATCATAGTTAGGCACAAAATTGACAGTTTCCTTGTCGATATCAGCTATCAAAAGGTCTGCAATCTTTTCGAGTCTGGCCTCTGTGTAACGCATAGCTGCGGCACTGTCGCCGTCGATTGAGCCAAAGTTACCCTGACCATCAATCAGCGGATAACGCAGACTAAAGTCCTGCGCTAATCGGACTAATGCCTCGTAGACTGAAGAATCGCCGTGAGGGTGAAAACGACCAAGTACATCACCGACGATACGGGCAGACTTTAGATACGGGCGATTATGGAAATTCCGAAGTTGGTACATGGCATAAAGAATCCGCCTTTGTACCGGTTTTAGGCCATCTCTCGCATCAGGTAGTGCACGAGAAACAATAACGCTCATCGAATAGTCGAGAAATGCCGAACGCATTTCCTCTTCGATCTTGATCGGGACTATGTGTTTGATTTGTTCCATGCTAGTTCCCTTAGACGTCCAAGTTGCGAACGTTTAGCGCATTTTTTTGAATAAAATCACGGCGCGGCTCCACATCGTCTCCCATCAAGGTAGAGAAGATATGATCGGCTTCCATCGCGTCATCAACCTCAACATTGAGTAGAGTCCTCTTAGTTGGGTCCATGGTGGTTTCTTCCAACTGCTCAGCGTTCATTTCACCCAAGCCTTTGTAGCGCTGGATGTAAGCACCCTTTCGACCCTCTTGCTCGATGAAAACCTTCAAGTCATAAAGGTTAGCTAAAGTGCCGGAATCAGCGTCAGCTGCTACCACTAGCTCTTTATTTTCCTCACCGTCTCCAGCCTCGGCCGCATTCTCGACCTCTACTTGCTCTTTACCAGATGCCTTAGATTTCTTGATGCGACTGAAAGTAAACGGTGCAACGGCCACTTCTTGCATCTGTTTACTGATGCGACGAAGTTCAACAATTTCTCCGGATCCAAAGAGTCCCGAGTCAATTACCGAAGTTTGCGGCAGGTCACGGATCCTGGTTTCAAGAATCACTTGGTAACGGCTGTGTTCGGCATCAAATACAATGCGGTCGGTCACGAAAAGCCGTTGACCAGCGAGTTTTGACTCCAAATAAGCCTTAATGCGCTCCACAAGAGTCTTTGCCGTCGCTTCATCAGCCAACGACTGAGGTCCAATCTCTTCATTTTCGACAAAAAATTGAATTAACTCCCGCGGTTTCCTGCGGGTACTTAGATCCATCAGTTCATTGTACCGAGATAGTTTTGCAATCAGACTCGATATAACACTGCGGTCGATGTCTTTACCCTTACCATCCCTAAGCTGCAGATTTGTCATACCTGCATCGATCAAAAAAGAAAGTAGAGCTGAGTCATCCTTCAAATAACGCTCAATTTTACCCTTACGGTATTTGTACAGAGGTGGCTGAGCTATGTAGAGATAACCACGTTCAATGATCTCAGGCATTTGACGGAAGAAAAACGTCAACAACAAGGTCCTGATATGAGCACCGTCAACGTCGGCGTCTGTCATCAAGATTATTTTGTGATATCTGAGCTTGGTAATATCAAAGTTATCTTTACCAATACCCGTACCCAAAGCCTGAATCAGTAGCTTAATCTCTTGCGATGACAGCATCTTGTCATAGCGAGCTTTCTCGACATTTAAGATTTTACCCCTTAAAGGCAATACTGCCTGGGTGCGCTTATCTCGTCCCTGCTTCGCCGAGCCACCCGCAGAATCACCCTCGACCAGGAAGAGTTCACATTGCTGCGGATCCTTCTCCTGACAGTCTGCCATCTTTCCTGGGAGACCAGCAAAATCTAGGGCACCCTTACGTTGAGTTAGCTCTCTAGCTTTTTTTGCTGCCAAACGTGCTCTTGCCGCATCGATGATCTTATTGACGACACGACGAACAACTTCAGGATTCTGCTCGAAGTAGGCTGTCAACTTCTCGCCAATTATGGTCTCTACCCAGCCTTTTACCTCAGTATTTCCTAACTTGTTCTTAGTCTGGCCCTGAAATTCAGGATTCTTCACCTTGACGGCGATAACCCCTGTTAAGCCCTCTCTGATGTCGTCGCCGGTAATTCCCTCTTTGAAAGTCTTGAGCATCCCAGTTGACTCTGCAAACTGGTTAACTACCCTGGTTAAAGCAGAGCGCAGACCAGTGACGTGCGTCCCGCCCTCATTAGTATGAATGTTATTTACATAAGAATAGAAACTCTCTGTGTATGCATCCGTCCATTGCAGAGAGCATTCCATAGCAGCTTCAACTTTGCTGCCATCCGTATTTAATTGGGTACCGGTTATATAGACCGGTTGAGAGTGTAAAGGAGTCCTGCCTTTCGCCAGGTATTCGACGAAAGACAAAAGTCCGCCCTCGTAATAAAACTCAGCCTCTTGATCCGAGGTTTCATCTTTGAGCGTGATCTTTACGCCTTTGTTCAAAAAGGCCAGTTCGCGCAGCCTTTTTGTCAACACATCAAAGCTAAACTTCGTTTCCGGGAATATTTGACCGTCGGGTTTGAAAAATGTCTGAGTACCGCGACTGTCCGTGGCACCTATAACCGTGACGCCGTCATCAGGCTTACCTCGTTTGTAGGACTGCATGAAAACTTTGCCGTCCTTACGAACTTCAACTTTGCACCACTCTGAGAGAGCGTTGACGACGGATGCACCGACCCCGTGCAGACCCCCGGAAAAGGCGAAGGCCT
>Ga0078894_10000284_pt1 | contig 34515 bp, 47 predicted proteins | sample LauGreSu1BDMLBSD_2_FD_67506 | JGI IMG/M metagenome (GOLD analysis project Ga0078894, IMG submission 67506) | Freshwater lake microbial communities from Lake Michigan, USA - Su13.BD.MLB.SD (version 4) (version 4) | ecosystem: Environmental > Aquatic > Freshwater > Lake | place: Lake Michigan... | reverse complement strand
ATTTCTACTTTTTCTTATACTTTTCCTATTCTTCTTATTTCTACTTTTTCTTATACTTTTCCTATTCTTCTTATTTCTACTTTTTCTTATACTTTTCCTATTCTTCTTATTTCTACTTTTACGTTTAGACTTTTTGTAATAAGTTTCTGCCTTTAATTTTTTTCCTACTCCAATGCCTTTTAAATAACATTCATAAAGTCCTCCAAATCTATCATAACCATCTGGCAAAACATCAGAATTTCCGCAATACTTTTTAGTCTTATCTATTGGATTATAAGGTTTTAAAAAATTCTTGTCAGGTTCACTTTCAAAACCAAAGCTTTTTCCTTTTAACAAACATGAATATCTTGTTCCTAAAGTCTTTTTACCGTTCAAAAGATCACTATGATTTGCATTATTTCCACAATACATTTATATAAAGATTAATAAATAATATAAAATATGACAGATAAAATTGATAAGATTTATCTTTTAAATCTTGAAAAGAGAAAAGATCGATTTGACCATTTTATAAAAGAATGTGAAAGAGAGAAAGTTGATATGAAAAAATTAAATGTTTTTAAAGCATTAGATGCTGAAACTTATAATTTTAAAGAAGAAGAGAAGAACCTTTTTCATAAAGATATGGATTTTAAAAGTTATACTTGGAAAGGATGTGTATGTAATCAATTAGGACATTATTATATGATAAAAGATATTGTTGATAAAGGTTATGAGATATGTTTAATATTTCAAGATGATTCTAAACTTAAAAAGGGGTTTTTAAAAGAATTAGATCTTGTTATAAACAATCTTCCAGATGACGCAGAAGTTATATGGATAGGATTGCATAAAGTCGCAATTTTGTCTTATTTTGAAGATTTTCCTATTGATGGAGAATATGATAAATTTTATATAAAAGAAAAAATAAATGACTATATTTCAATTTATAAAAATGATGTTAATCCAGCTACATTAGCTTATATAATAACGAAATATGGCGCAAATCAATATTTAAAATACATTAACGAAAATAAAATTGAAAAGGTTACAGATGAAAATTTTAACAAATACCTGATTGATAAAAATAAAATGTACGGATCTAATACTATTTTAGTTACCGGAAATTCAAAATTTAAAAGTGATATATTTAAATATGATAATAACGCATTAGAAAGAGAAATGATGGAATTATTAGAAATTTAAAAGAAGATTATTTTTATTTTTTTTTATTTTAATGTTATAATAAAATAAAATGAATCTACAATTATTAGGTTTTGGAGTATTTCTACTCGTAGTAGGTGTATTTAGCATTGCATCATCATCAATCGGAATCAATTGTTATAACAAATGCGATTCTGCCAAATCAGAAAGCAAGAACAACTTTAACTTTTTAGTAATCAATCTAGTTCTATCTATCTTGTTAACTCTAGCTGCCTTAGGTTTTCTATACCAGTTAGTAATGCTAAATAAATTTTCTAATTTATTAGCTTGAGAATAATATTCACTAATATTCACAATAATTTGGAACATGAGGTATTTTAGGGTTATAAAAACCTTTCTTCTCGGCTGCCACTAGTAATTCATCTAATATTTTTTGGAATTTATCAGTATGTCCTATTTCGTCGCAAATAGTATGTGCTATTTCGTGTAACAAAACAAGCATTAATTGATTTTCGTGATAAAGCTTACCTTTTTCATCTTTTTTACATATATGAACATATGTTTTATTTATGGTATAGCTTCTTTTCCCTTCAAAAAATTTAAGTTTTGGAATAATTTTAGTTACAGCTGGATGAACATCTTTAACTTTTTCAACTAAAGTTAATACATATTCATCTTCAGGCTTGTCTTCATAGTTTTCTCCTACTTCAGATATAATTTGGTAAGACAATAGTATAAATAAAAAGATTGCGAGAAATATATCTACATATTTAGAGTTTAATCTTAATTTTATTAAGAGTATAGCTAATAATATGATTAGAGATAAAAGTAATAAATAGCTTTTCTTGGACATTCTCATTTATTTATAAAAATGAAAATAAACAATAAAAAATACAAGATTATAAAAAAAAAGAGATGGAAGAAATTTTAAAGAAACTGTGTACTAAAAAAGAGAACTCTGATATCTTGAAAAAAAATATTAAAAACTACATTAAAAATAGTAGTGATAGTAATATCACTGAAGAGGATTTATTATATGAAATCGGTTTTATTATCAAAAATGAAAAAGAAAGTGTAAAAAATACATTTGATTTATTAAAAAAAGACAAGTTATTTCATAATCATCCGAACTTTGATGATATTTCAAAAAAACTAGACGAAATGGATCACTTTATGGATAAACCATTTGAGGTCACAGAAGGTGTTAATGAATGCAGAAAATGCAACAGTAAACGAACACTATCTTATAACAGACAGACAAGAAGCGGAGATGAAGGTCTTACTGTTTATGTGTTTTGCATTGAGTGTAAACATAGATACACAATGAATAGCTAAATTATATTATTTATGAATTAAATAATATAAAATACTATAAATATGATTAGAAATTTGATGGAAGCTATTGACGTATTATGTTCTTATGGAGAAGAAAAAGAAAGTAAAGAAGAAAATAAAAATGAAATAAAAAAAGTAAGAAATTTTTTAAAAATAAGGAATATAAATAATGATATTAATAATAACAATGAAATTATAAAAAATATAGTAGGTGAAAGCAATTTGACAAATGTGATAAGTACATTTTTGACAAGTTATATGAATACAGAAAGTACTAATATAAATAACCAAAATAACCAAAATAACATAAATAATGATATATTTTACGATTGTGAAAATCCTTTATATTTTTGCGAATGTGATGAAGAAATACAAAAAAATAGATCAGAATGTGTCATTTGTATTGAAAATATAAAATATTTTGATAGAGTTATAATTACAAAATGTAAACATGTATTTCATTATGATTGTATTACAACATGGATTAGAAATATGAAAACATGTCCTACATGCCGAACAGAAATTTAAATTAAACTAAATTTAGGACTATTTATATTTTTTTCAAAGTTTTTCTTTATAACATTTAATTTTTTTCTTATATTATTCAATTCGTCGTCTAAAATTGATTCGTTTCTATTTGTATTAAAACTTTTTATTTTAATAGAATTAGAAGGGTTTATTTTGTTTACAATTGTCAAATCGTCTATTATTAGTGTATTATAAGGCCCGTAGTTTTCAATGTCATATACATCCCATAATAGATTAAGGTTTTTAATTTGTTTATCTCCATATATATCTTGGCTATATTCGCAGTTATTTGAATTCAAAACATATTCAACTTTTCTTCCATTTTTTTCTATAACATTTCTTACAATAAAATCTACATAATCAGGACTTGCTGCAGACCATACGTTGACGTTAAAATTTTTAAAAAGCCAATCGAGAAACTTTTGAAGGTTTGGTCTTTCAAAAACAATATAATCATCGTCTAATCGATGATGTTCTAGTTTATTTAGATAAGAATTTTTTCTAAATTTATCAGGTGTTATAGAATATATTACTGTATTGTCAAGATCTAAAAAAACATTTATTTTTTTCCTTTTTGGCATTTGGTATAAGTATTTATTTATTATTAAATAATAAATAAATATATCAATTCTCTTACATACAATATTTAAGATAAATCTGAGGTGTAGGCTTATTCCATCCCATATTTCTTAAATTTTTTATAGCCTGATCATTACACATTTTTTCTGCTTCTTTTCCATACCCAATTCCTTCTCCGATTACTATTTTTTGTTTTGTATCTTGTTTTTCTAATAAAGCTACAACTTTAATTTTTTCATCTAATGCTGATAGACTTTCTATAACTTGTTTTGGTGGATATATGATTTTTATTTGCGGATAATAATCTGATGTTTCTTTTACTAAAGTCGTAGATGATATTAATTCTTCATAATTGACTTTTATGTCCAAGTCGTCCAATAATTTAGATATGATGCGATAACAGTATTTATATCCTTTTCCTTCTCCATATTTTCTATCAAAAACCATTTCTGTTATGGCGATAAATGATTCAAAAACATCTTCTAAAATTTTTTGTTTAGAATATAAATGTTTTTCTCTGTCGATAGCAGTTGAAATAAATGGCCAAAACCCAAGTTTTTCAGAAAACCCTGCAAGAGTATTACTTTGTACATATTTTATCTTTAATTTTGTTAATATATCTACTGCTTCTGAACAATTTATTTGAGGGAATCTTCGTGTCATATACCATAAAACAATCTTGTTTACAGTTCCGTCTCCTAAAATTTCAACAAATTCGTAATTATTTACAGGATCAACAGCTGATGTTGTAAATGCTATAGAGTATCTTTCTAAAGATTTTTCGTCTAGTATATTTTCTCTTTCTTTTTTAGAAAGTTCCGTCAACTCTAATGAATTGACCAAAATATTTTTAAAAGTGTTTCCACGAGGAGCATAGAACATCATGTTTTATTTTAGAATAAATATTTATGCTAAAATATCATTTTTAAGATTAAAAAATAAATCTTAAAAATATTGTAAAAGAACACAAACTTTAAGAACTGTCTTCATCATAGTTAAATTTATAAAAAGGAATCAAATCTCGTTCTATTTTAATAATAGAACTTAATGCTTTCTTTTTATTTTTTATGAAAGAAATATTATCAAAACGACTTAACATATCTAATATAAAGCTATATGGCTTTGAAATATAACAATCTGAATGAAATTTTATGTTTATTACATAACATACTATAAAAATAAAAAATAAACTTATTTTATTAACTCTTTTTTTATTATTTGAAATAACATTTATAACTGTATTTCTTGTATTTTTTAATAGATCATTTGAATCTACATCATTGTATAATGTAAACTCTTCTTCATCTAAAAAAAGTGTAAAATCATTGTCGTTTGTGTAAGAGTGTCTTAAGTATATATCTATATGTTTTATCTTATTCATATAATCTTCGAACAAAAATTCAAAGTCCATTCTTATATTATATAACTATATAATATAATTTTTAAAATCATTTTTGTTTATGCGAATGAAGCAACAGAAGCTAAAGATGTACCACTTGGAGTAGACAATAAAGCCTTCTCCATTGTAGTAAGTTTTGGATTGATTGATGCAACACCAGTTGCGCCATTTTGTTGGACAAAAGTTGCAATGGTAGCACCAGCTTCGCTGTTTCCTGCAATTTGTCCGAGAGCTCCAACACGTAAATCTTTTGGCTGTAAAGAAGATTGGAACCATCCCTTTTGGCATGGATCGGTGCATACTGCTAAATCTCCTCTAATCAAATCGCTTCCTCCTGCAGCTTGGCGCCATCCTCCTAAACGACCAGAAGAATACATTAATCTTTCATACATCATAGTTGGTTTTCCTGCACCTCCATTTTCCATAGTAGATAATGGTAATAATCCATCTTGCGATGAAAAATCAGCAGATGTTTCTTTATTTCCTTTATCAATAGCATCTTGAAAACTCTTTTGATTTGCTATATATGAAGGTCCTTCGTAAGGAGATTGTGAAGGAGACATATATCCTTCAACAATGTTTGCATAATCCATTACACCGTCTAATGGTTTTTCTATGTATGAATTATTTCTATTTGATTGATATTCGTCTGTTAATCCCATCTTATCTAATGATGGAGGATTGTATCTAATTTGAGAAGGAAGGTTTAAAGATGGAGATTGTAATGGGATATTTTGATTAAATTGTGGATATGATACATAATCATTTGAAGTTACAGCATTTGATCCTAGACCTCCGTAAGAATAGTTTGGTTCATAACCTTCGTATGATTCTTTTATCATTGGATTTCCAGATTTTGCAATTCTTGAAAATTGAGACATTTGCTGAGCTCTATTTTCGTCTGCTTTATTTGATAGAGTTGCTAATTGTTGACGTTGAGGAACTCCTTGAGCATTCATTTTTGCTACAGTCGCGATAGCTTGTTTTAATTGTGGAGATGGTTCTGCAAAGTTTACACTAGATAGAGTTTCTTTGCCATCTACTTTGTCGACTTGAACAGTTTCGTATACTTTTCTTAATTGAATAGATCCGTTTGGTCCCCAGTTTTCTTGTACTGTTTCTTTATTAGAATTAAGACCCATGACTAATGCGCCAACTCCTACGGCTCCGAGTAATGTTAAAAGTAAGTTGTCACTCATTTTTATAAAAAGAGAAAAAAAATATTTTTATTCGTTTTACATTTGATTATTTTTAAATATATTTTAATTATAAAAATTTTGTTGTTAATGGTGTAAATGGAAAACTGATATTTTTTCTTAATAATATATTTTTTGTTCGTTCAATAGAAATCTCGGCTTCGAGAACTCTATTAATAAGTTTTAAATTTTCATTTCTGATTTTGTTGCATGTTGTTTCGAGATGATGTATTTTGTCTTCTAAATCTTTTATTCTTTCGACCTTTTCTTCTAAATCTTTTATTCTTTCGACCTTTTCTTCTAAATCTTTTATTCTTTTTTCATATTCTCTTTCTTTATTTTCTTCCATAACTTCTAATTCAGAGTCCTCTGATACTGAAAACCATTTTCCGTTAATTATGCTCATTTATTTAGTTATAAGAATACTTTATATTTTAATTAAAAAAAGGATTGAATTCTGTTAACGTATTTTCACTATTTTTTTCGTTCTTTTGAACATGAGGTTCCTCAATTTCTTTGGAGTTAGAAATGTAAGGTCTTGTATTTACAATCTTTGGAATATTTAATAATAGATCAAAAACACCAGTTCCTGTCTTTGGCATCTTTCCCAACATAATGCTAGCAGACACCCCATCCGTAGATTCTTTCTCACCATTTACACCCGCTTTTAAGAAATTTTCGAGACTTTCTTCAAATGATGCTTTTGCCATAGGTCCGCAACCAACTTTCTTTTGTCCGTAACGACTAATTGAAATAATTGTTCCTGTATATGCCATTACATCTACTAGCAACTCTACATTAGAAGAGTTTACAAAAGAACCATCACTACTTACCACATCCATGTATTCTTCGATAAGAAATTGTCTAGCAGCTTCAATTCCAAAAATATTATATATTTCCCACATATCATTACAAATAGTCTTTGTTTTATCTACTAATGGATTTGAAAATAAACCATATAGATTACTTCCTTCTGTAGTAATAACCCATTCGTCTTTTCTTTTTTCAAAAAAGATATCTTTAATATTTTTTATTCCACATATTCTAATATCATATAAACTTGGTAGAATTCTATCTTCCATATGAATAATTTTAACAACATCAGACGGAATAATATCCTCTTTTCCTCCTTTTAAATTAAATTCCGTTTTTTGATACTTTATTTTTTTCTTTTCTACATCTACTGGGTCGCTTGATTCATCGTCGTTTTCATCATCATCATCTTCATTTTCTTCAATATCATCAAAAGATAACTCTTCGATTTCGCTTTGATCAACTTCATTTTTATCACATGACGAGGTTGAATATTCTTCAAGTCCTTTTAATTCGCTAAAACAAGATTCTTCTACGAAAACGTCAATTATTCCCTTCCAATCTGGAGTATATAAAACAATAGCATCTGAATATTCATCGTTAATAGCTTTTGCTATTAATTTCATTGTAACATTATACTCATAAATAATTGATAAATCAATATAAAAACGAAGTCTCCAACCGAGTTTTGTTTTATCTACTTTATAAATATCGCAAAATAAATGATGCCATTCTTCTAGTGGTTCGTTTTTTATAAGTTCGTAATTTTTTACTATTTTTTTAAATGTAATATCTGTAAATGTATTGCCAATTCTCTTTCTAATATCCAAAATCTCTTTGAATTCTTCGTTTAGATAAATTAGACAGTTTATCATTTTAGGAGACTTTGTCGCGTTAAGAAGTTCTGAAAAACGAGGAACACCGACAACGACTGTTTTTACAGATAAACCACATGCATGAAAAGTATTTAGAGTTGTCTGAGTTTGTCTTTCTCCTAGAGATGTACTTGCTTGAATTCCGCACGCAAGACCTCCTTCGGCAAGTGATTTATAATATTGTTTTACGATTTCTTTCTTAAATTGTTCGTACATCTCAGGATATATGCAAACTTTTGTAAGATCGTTATATAATTGAGTTCTTATACGATTTGCAATTGATTTTCTAACATATTCCGGAAGACATTTATTTTCGTCGATAGACATACAAATGTCTTCAATCTGGTCCTCTGCTAAATTAACTTTTTTGGAAGCTTTCATTTCTATTATTTAATTTGAAATGTTTTAGATATAAATTTTCATTTTTATAAATATTTATAAAAATGAATTTATCCGATCATTATTTCTGCGTCAAAAATTATATCGAAATGTTTTTTTAAAAGAACTTTATAACCACTGTTTATAGTTTTGAAATTGTCATTTCTAATAAATTTGATCAATGCATTTCTAAATTTTTCAAAAGTTTTATTTGAACAATAGTTTCTGGTATTAGATTGCATTTCATTTCGAGTCCAAAAGTCAATCCACCCGTCTATAAACATATAAATAAAGTTTTCATTTTTAATAAAAAATGACATTATATCTTCTATGATATCTTCTACATATTTATTTGTCATGCAATCGTATACAGTGTTTACATCTAAACCATAATTTTTTACAATTATTAATATCTCATTTCCATTATTACAGTTTTGTATTTCTTCGAGCAAATCATCCATTTATATTGCTATAATTTAATTTTAAATTATAAAATTAAATCATTTTTAACTTGTAAATTTTACAATCAAGTTTGTAGTTTTTTCTTTATATATATTTCCTTGGTCTACAATTATTATGTTGTCTTTAGTTTCAATTAATTTTAAAAGTGATTCTTTATCCAAATTAATCACTACTTTTTTCTGTTCAATTAGAAATGATCTTCCAAAACATTTTCTACATGAATTAAAAGAACTTATATTCATATTGTTAATTGTAATATTATGTTCTACAGTGCCTTTTCCGTCACACTCGTTACAATAAATATTTCTATTATAAACAATATCAAACTTTGAGTTTTCTTGTATAGTCGGAACGTCTACTTTAATAGTACAATTTATATCTTTTTGTTCTTTTGGATCTATTTTATCATGTGTATTGGAGTTATTGACATTACCAGAATTAACAAAATTAAATATAAAATCAAATGGAGGCATTCCTGGAAAACCAGGAGGACCTCTGTTCATTCCTGGAAAACCAGGAGGACCTCTGTTCATTCCTGGAAAACCAGGTGGAAATCCAAACATAAATCCAGGTGGCATTCCTGGAAAACCTTGCATTCCCCTTGCATCGGAATTGTTAATATTATTAATATCATTCGCACCTTTAATACCGTTTATATGATATAATTCTCTTTTTTGTTTATCAGTGAGTATATCTAATGCTTCTTTTATTTCTATAAACTTTTTTGTAGCTTCCTCTTTGTTTTCGTTTTTATCAGGATGATATTTCAAAAGAAGTTTTTTTCCTTCTTTTTTTATTTCTTCTTCAGTTGAATTAGGAGATATTCCAAGTCTTTCGTATAAAATAGTATCAATCATTTTAATTTATAAATATTATTTTAAATTGCGTAAACTTTATAATTTTTAATATAAATTATAAATAATGTATCGCAAACCTCCAAAACCTATTCACAAAAAAATGTTTAACAATATAACATCTTTTCAAGTTACAAAAAAGGATGAAAAAAAAGAAAATCTAAATACATCAAATACATCAAATATTGTAAAAGTTGACTTAAAACAAGAAATTGAAAAGCCATTATGTATATTTTTACAATTACATAATGATATAATAACACCAGAAATTATAAATGATGTCAATAATATTTATAACTATTACAAAGATTTTGATGTTTATATAACAGTTATAAAAGAATCATCTATATCTCTCATTAATCAATTGGTTTCAAATTTAGAATGGAAAAATAATATTGTTAATATCGATCTATTTTTTAATAGAGGAATGGATATAGGAGCTTTTTTATGGCAATTAGAAAGAATAAAAAAGAGATATCTTTGTTTATTAAAATTTCACACTAAAACTGATTCATCGTGGAGAAGAAATATGATTGATCCTTTTATATCACAAAACATTGAAAATTATATAAATGAACTTGGCGACTTGAATAATAAAATAGGGTTTATTGGTGCAAAAAAACTATTTTCAAATCAAGAATGGAGAGAATTTACAATTACAAGAGAAATAGAAAAATCTTCATTCAAAAGAACAACTCATATTTTTGAACGAAGATTTATAGCTGGAAGTATATTTATGATTAACTTTGAGCTAATTATAAAAATGTTAAATAATTATAGCATAAATAAGTTTGTTAAATCTTGTTATACAAATATGCCAATAGGAAGGGTTAATGACAATATACCACATTCATTTGAAAGATTTATATGTTATTATCCGATATTATTGGGATTTCGTTATAAACTCATATGATTTTATATTATCTACATATACATACTCATGAAAGACGTTTCTTGATATTTGGAATTCTCTGTTAATTTTTCAGCCAAATCTTGATTTAAATATACTTTTTCATCTTTATAATATTTAGAAATTTTATTAAACCAATCATAATTAAAGTTGCTATTTAAATTGCAAATATAAAAATAAACTTTTTCTACAACTATTCCAATGTATCTTTCTAATTCTCTTACTCCTTTTTTATCCATTCCAGATGATGAAAGTAAAACCAATTTTTTAATACAACTTTCTTCGACAACTACTTTTTCTTTAATCTTTAGTTCATTTAAATATTTTGGAAATAAATAGTTTTTACATATTAATTCTCTTTCATTCGTACCATATTCATCAACTTTTATTATTTCAAGTCTATCTAACATTGCAGGATCCGAAGGCAATTCATTCATACTATAAATAAACCATATTTTACTCAAATCTTGTGTTATTTCTGGACAATAATTATCTCTAAATTCATTGTTTTGAGAAAAGTCTGTTATATGTAAAAGAGATGACATTATTTCTTTTTTGTCAGATGCTTTATCAAATTCATCAAAGAATAAAATTCCATTTTTAGAACCCATTCTATTTAAACATCTAGAAATCTCACCTAATCTACTACCAACATATGTATAATCATGGCCCATCAAGAATTCTGGAGAGGTTATTCCTCCAAAACTTATTTGAGCAAAGGGAAGATTTAATGATTCTGAAAGAGATTTTGCTATCGCTGTATTATGAGTTACAGTCCAATCTTCAAGAACAAATCTTTCATTTCCATCTAAAGTAAAACCGTAATAGGTTCCTTCTCCCATATATTTTATATTCAAATTTTCTTTGGGTTTTGGAACTAAAATCTTTATATTTTCAAAAAACTCATCGTATATACATCTATAACCCATAGATCTTAATAAAAAAACAACTTTTTCAATTGGTTTATCTTTTCCAACTTTTATATTCATAAACTTATCTTCATATGAAATATAAGTTTTATTTGATATCAAACCTTTATAAAAATACTCCTTTGATACGTAATTCCATTTAACACACTCATCCGGAATAACACTTTGATAATCTGAATTTAATAAATTTATTCCATGCATAAAAGCCTGGTGTGTACACGATAGATTTCCAGAATATTTTATAGATGTTGGATAATATTTATTTATTTTTATAGTCGAAATACCATCATCCTTTTCTTCTAAAAGAAAATTCTCTAAACATATATCTTCAATTTTTTTAGTTTCGGAATTTGTCAATGTTAATATATGACTCCTATTAACTATATAATCTTTCCCCGCTTCCTGTATAATTTTATACATTCTCTCTACACCACTTGTAATTGATAATACTTTTCTAGGTTTGCAATCATCTCCCATTAGATTATCTCCTACACGTACATCACGAGCCTTTTTAAATTTCAAATTATACATTAAAATAAGAGTATCTCCATGGAGACATTTTCCTACACCAGGTTTTCCTACCAACGCTATGTTACATCCTTTACTATTCTTTTCTCTAAGTTTTTTATTTAAAAATAAAATTAACCTTTCTTTTACATTGTTCATTCCATATAATTTATTATTAAAATGTTCTGATGTTTCCTTTATCTTTAATGTAATATCTTGAATTTCATTTTCATGTATTTTATCAAGAGGAAGAGATAATACAGAATTTATCCATTTTTTTAATTTTAATTTTTCTTCTCCTTTTTCTAAATCATCATATTCATCTAGTTTTTCTTCTAAAACTTTTAATATGCTTTCAGAACATTTTACTTCATTTAACTTGTTTCTAAAATAAACAGAATCATCATCCTGTTTTATCTTACATAAATCTCCCTTATCTTCTGACATATACTTTACATATAGTTTTTTAATTTTATTTCGAAGAAATAAATATTCTTCTGTACATTCTGGTATTTGTCTAAGACATTCAAATTGTTCTATTAAATTTGCGCGTCGTTCGTCATTCATATTTGCTTTTAGTATATCAATTATAGAAATTTCTCTGTTTTTTATTATATCTTTACATTTTATAAATCTTTCAAAACACTCTGGACTATTCTTTTTGAATTCAGCTAAAGCTTTTATATCTTCTTCATCTAAATTTTCAAAATTTAGAATCTCCTTCTCATCTAATCCTAGTTCTTTTAACTTTTTTGGATAAAGATAAACTTCATATTCGTCTAAATCCTCATCCTCATCTTCGTCCTCGTCTTCCTCATCTATATCATCTTCGTCCTCGTCTTCCTCATCTATATCATCTTCGTCCTCGTCCTCGTCCTCGTCATCTTCATCAGGAGATTCGTACTCGTAGTCTTCGTCTTCGTCTTCGTCTTCTTCGTCATCATCTTCTCGATCGTCATAGTAATTGTTTTTACAACAAATATTCAATTGATTTCTTTTTTTAGAACGAGTTTCCATTTTAATCTGTTGTTTTTATTTTTAATATTAAATTTAAAAATAAACAAAAATTACTTAAAGAAATCTGAGAAGTTTCTGTTCTCTTTTCTCGGATATTTTAACTACTTCTTCATCTAAGCCTGAATATATATCAATATCTATTTTATATTTTTTAGGATAAAACATTATCCCTTTAATTTCTTTTATCTCTCCGTCTTTATAAATAATATCGCTATTTTTTATAGACTTTAACATTATGCCAAGATTTATTAAATTATACAACTTCTTTAATTGATAGTCAGTAAGTTGATAGATGTTCTTTGATCTTATCAAATAATTCTGAAAAAGAATATCTTTTAAACTCTTTTTCTTTATTTCAGTCCATTCTGTATCCTTTATTTTTTTAAGATTCTTTTCTGTATCTTCAAACTCTATTAATAAAGCTTGTCTGTCATTTTTACTCATTATATTTAACTTCTCTTTTAATAATTTTATAACATCCTGGCATATCTTTTCGGGTTCTTTTCCTATAAATTTATAAGTAAATTCTTTTCCTTTTATATTAGAACATAAAAATCCTTTACTTATATAAGATCCGTGAAAGCAATTTCCGTAAGATAATTCTTCAAATGTTTCTTTCCAAAAAATATCATTCTTAACATAATCAACACATTTTAAAAAAATTGGATATATCACATCTCTTTTCAACGGCATCACCTATACTATTTAATTTAATCGACATATTTTTAAAATGTTATAACGTCTTAAAAAATAATTAATAAAATAAATAAAATGATAGACAATACTGTCTATGAAGTAAAAAAAAGAATTAGCGCTACTAATTTAATGCAACTTATTGACATTAATGGAACTAAAAAGAATTTTCAATCTGATTTTGTAATAACTTTAGAAGAACCAATAAAAAAAATAAATGTATGTGTAATTAATCAAAATCAACTAGACAATGGCGACTTTGATTTTGAAGAAACTGAAAATGGAAGATATAATAGAAGAGTTGTATATAAAAAAAATCAACAATTAAATCATTATATAGCAATTAAAAAACATCATTCTGATAAATCTCCTGATAATATAAATTGTGATGTAATAATACATTTGCAAGAATTAGAGCCAGATGTCATCCCCCCTCCTGTCTCGTCTAAATCTCCTATTTCTATAAAACCTCCTGTTCCATCTCCCGAATTAAATGCTATTCCAAACTTAAATTTTGAAATGCCAGAAGATCATAAAAATATACTAAGAGAAAAACTACAAAAATTAAGCGATGACGATGAATATTTATCTTACAAATTAAAAGAAAAATATAAGAAAGAAAATTTTGAAAATATACAATCTACACCATCTCAAAATCAAAATATAGAAAATAAAAAATTATACTTAATTATTGGATCTATTTGTATCCTATTATTTGGTTATTTATTTTACGTGAAAAAGATAAAAAAGTAATATTCAATGCTCTATATCACATTTTTCCGATAATGCTATTATAGCACAACATATTCTATTTCCAGCATTACCCGTCTTTAAAGATTCTTCTCTATCTTTTCCTTTGCCTAGTCCTAAATCATCTGGCTTTTCGTGAATAACAACAGATCTTCCTAAAATATCATAAACATTTAGTAATGAATCTTCATATTCATATTCAAATTTGCCATTCTCATCAAACACTATATTGTTAATTAAGTCTCCAGCGTGTCTTTCCATTTTATACAAAATACTCCCATGTGTGGTATTATTTGGATTGTAATGAGGTCCTAAAGATGTACATCCTTTTCTTAAATCTCCGTACTCATGAATATGAATAGCATGAGTTTTTAAAGGAGTTCCTTTTAAATAAAATTTTACTTTTGTGGAAGAACTAAAGTTACATTGGTGAAAATAAACATTTCCTTTTATTTCATTGCTATCTAAAATACATATTGCATTTATAGATCTATTATTTCCCATTAATTTTATATTCTTACATAAAATTAAATTTTATTTATTTATTATTCTATTCATAATTCATATCATCTCTAATATCGCATAATACATTATTTACCATAGAGCAATATTCTCTATTATCACAATCAGTTATTAAAAAACGACGCAAGTATGTAAGATAAAATTTGCATTCATTTTCTTTATTTTTTAGTTTTTCAAAAAAGTAATTATAAAATAAATTATACTTTTTATTTTTTTCTAAATTTTCATATAAATATAAATCAAATAAACATGAAAATTTAAAATTATCATAAAATATATATTCTTTTGAGTATAACCATTGATAATAATTATTTCTATTAATTGATATATAAATATCTTTATGTATTTTTAATAAAAACAACATTTGTTTTGAATTAAATGGAGCGTCTCTTTTTTTCCATTTGTTTCTTATATTTTCTCTCCTATTATGACATATATTTACTTCTTTTATAATATCTTCTAGTTTTTCATCTCTATTAATAGAAAATAATAATGATGTACATGTCATCCCACTTCTGCCATGCCCGCCTCTACAATGAATATATATTTTTTTATTATCGTAATAACATTTTTTTAACTTGTTTATGAATTTACAGTATGTAGATATACAATCAGGAACGTCATTATCTCTTATTGGATAATGCATATATTTTTTTGATGGAATATTATAAACTACTTCTTCTTCTTTGTTATCATTATAAATGAGTTCATCATCTACAGTCAAATTAACAATTAAATCAAACTTCTCTTCTATAAGAGAATCAATTAATAATTGATTAGGAAAAGGTCCAAAATATATCCTATTTGGAATTAAACAACTAATCCATTGATAAAGTTTATCTTTTTCTTTAAACAAATACATTTCTATTTAATATTCTATATTTTCTATAATAATCTATTTTATTTTTATAATATAAATAAAATGTCTTGCAATAAATCATTTCCTTATGTACAAATATCAAAATTTGGAACAAAGTTAAATCCGGTATTAAAACTTGATCCTGTTGGTTCTTCTATATATAAAGATGTAGACTCGAATTTTGACATTGGAGATAGTGCAAATATGTATGGCCCTACACGTAAGAATTCTCAGTTATATATGGCGGAAAAATGCTCAAAAAATTGGGACGGCGCATGCGAGTTTCTATCTAGAAATGTAGATGATACTCATTGTAATCAAGGAAAAATATCATCTCCTCTTTTTATGACCCAATATCAACCAGGAAAACAGACAATTGGAGATTATTTAGTCGAAAACGCTTCTGTAAGAAGATTTTGCGATTTAAGTTCTTGTATGATGACACAAGAACCTTATGATTATAATAATCCAAACTCTCCATGGGTAACATCTTATGGATGTAGCGGAGTCGAAAAATGCATGCCAGTATGTTTACCTCCTCCAAAACCAGATGAAGATATTTTGCTTAATAAAGTTTTAGATAAACCACATCTTCATGTAGATCTTCTTGTAAATATGTATAAAAATGTAATGAGTAATAATGATAGAGATAAATATAAAAATACCAGAATAGAACAAATTTTTAATATTTTTGATGTTTATGTTAAAATGCACGGAAAAATATAAATAAAAATAAAAACGAATTTTTTAATATTTCTAAAATTATATTGTAATTTTAGAAAATGTCAAGTAAAAACGTCAAAAGTTTAAAAAAATCTGATAAAAATCAAAAGTTATTAACAGATTTTTTTAAACTTGAAATATCCAAAGTTATCGAAAAAAATAAAGATGAATGGAATTGTATTATATGCGGAACAAATATGGGAAATAATCCAAGACAGCTATGCGGAAAATACTATTGTTTATACGAAAAATATTAATATAATGTTATATTATACATTATATTTTATCCAGAATATGTGAAATTTGAACAGTAGTAAGATATTACATATAAAGGACCTGTTATTAGTGCTAATAATATATGTAATATACGATGTTCTTTATCACTAACTTTAGAAGCTAATAATATAGCCCATAAATAAAATATCATTGTTATAATTGTAAAAATAGTCATTTTTGTTCTACATATATCTGTAGTACATTCATTTTCTTTTTCATCATAGTTCAGTAGAGCTTTTCTAAGAGCTTTATTATATGTCTGCTGATCCTTACAAACATTATCATCCATTTTTATTATAAATTACTTTTTTTTCATCCTCTTTTTTTATTATTATATATATTTCGACATAAAATAATATCAAAATCATCTTTACTATGTATATTCTAAGAAAAGATCTAATGCCCTTTTATTATTATCATCCATTTTTATTATAAATTACTTTTTTTTCATCCTGCTTTTCATCATGTTTTTCATCATCTTTTTTTAAATTCTTATCATTCTTATCATTCTTATCATTCTTATCATTCTTCTTAATAAAATCGTTTGTTTTTTCCTTGTTATCTTCTTTTGGTTTAATGTTATATTTTTTTTGAATTTCATGCAATCTCGCTTCTATTTCTTCGATCAAAGCATCTATTTTACATGTAAACATAACATCTTCAATATAAGTCTCTTTAAGATTTAATAAACCATTAATACTATTTTTAAGATCATTATATATATTTTGACATAAAATAGTATCAAAATCATCTTTACTATCTATATGCTGACAAAAAAGCTCAAAACCCTTCTTTATTGTATTATTAACAAAATATAAAGTATTTGTTCTATCATCAATATGAAAAAAACTTCTACTTAATTTGTCTATAAAATTATTCTGTTGAATATACATATTTTTTACATTTATTTTATCTCCTTTATTTAATCTTGATATAAATTTCAATTTTGGTATAATATCTTCATTCCCTCCATTCATTTTATTCATTTAATAAACTTTTTAAAATAACTTTAAGTAAAAAAAATCTTTATTTATTATATTATAATATAAAATGGCAACATATGGATACGATTCAATGATTAGAAAAAGTTGTGGATATCGTAATTTAGGAACTTATTACTCAAATTTATATGGAAACGTTACAAACTACGATGAAAACGGAAATATTGTTAAAGCCTCTGTATTTGTTTCTCCACAATTTGGAGGTGTACCAAACGAAAATTACGCTGTTACAAAATCAATGGCAGCAGTAGGAATGGAGAGCGTAGTCGCAGGAAAGAAATGTGACACTTGGAGATCAGGCCAATGCTGTGACGGTAGAGTTCTTTCCAAGAGTGCTTATACTCAATGTGAAAATGGTTTATGCCCTGGTTACTCGGCAAAAGGAAATTTAGGTTCTAGATATTAAATATAATTTAGAAATAATTATTGTTTAAATATTTATAAATATTTAAACATAATAATCGAATGTCCAAGAAAAAGAAGAAAAATAAAAAATATATGTCAAATGTGACAGAAAATTGTAATATTAATTTAAAATACAATAAAAATACTGTCGAAATTTGTATAGACGACTCGTCCAATCCTCCTGTAGATACAATAGATACACCTAATTCTCCTATAGATGCAATAGATACGCCTAATTCTCCTATAGATACACCTAATTCTCCTATAGATACACCTAATTCTCCTATAGATACGCCTAATTCTCCTATAGATACACCTAATTCTCCTATAGATACACCTAATTCTCCTATAGATACACCCAGTTCTCCTATAGATGATACACCCAGTTCTCCTATAGATACACCCAGTTCTCCTATAGATACACCCAGTTCTCCTATAGATACACCCAGTTCTCCTATAGATGAAATAGTTACACCCAATTCTCATGTAGATGAAATAGTTAGATATATAAATAATATAGACACAATTGAGAATCAATTATGCAAAAAAAACATAAATGGTTATGACACCCTATTTAATCAAGAAATAAAATATGATTATGAAAATATCAAAAATTATGATTATTTATTAAGCGTATGTTCTGTTATTGATAATCATAATGATATTATCAAAATGAGTGAAATATCAAAAATAGCAAAACCAAATAAAAACGAAAAAATCAACACATTTATTGGATTATACGAAAATCTGTATAATTTATATAACATAACAAAAAAAACGTATGATAATGCATTAATTGCAAATATAAAAACTAAAATGACTAAGGATATAATAATAAAACATGCAATAGATTTTTGTTCTAAAAAGAATTATGATTGGTTACTATATATAGATCCAAAATATATAAATGTAAATACAAATATAAATCTAAAACTATTTTCAGATTATAGAAAAGTGGTAATAGTTAAAGATTATTGTTACTTTATAAATCTTAAAAGTAATAATAATCTTGAATATATTTTATAACTTAATTACTTAATAGTAATTAAGTTGATACCCCAGGCAGGACTCGAACCTGCAATCTTAACCTTAGAAGGGTCACGCCTTATCCATTGGGCCACTAGGGTTTTCTATATATTAGAAAACATCTTTAAATAATATTTATTTTTATTTTATTTTTATTTTGCGAAACATTTTTCAGTTAGAACTACAAAAGCATCCATCCATTTCCAAATAGCAGCTTGGTCTTCTGAATCTAGAGTTAAAAATAAACGTTTAAAATTCCGCGCTTGCTGTTCTCCTACGTAAGAAAATAAAACATTATCATCGAAAAAGCTTTTATCACGACTTTGGATTTTTCCACGCTGAGGGAGTAGACTGTCTTTAAATTTTGTAGCTACTTCTGTGATAGGAGCACGATCTTTAATAAGTATTCGAAGAGCTACAAAGTCTCCTTCTTTTGGAAACATATCAATTAGTTCATCAAAAAATGAAATAAGAGTTTTTTGTAAATCAGAATAGGCTTTTAAATCTCCGTAACTCATAATTAATTTATATTATAATTTTATTCTTATAAATTATAATAATAAAGTACAAATACAATTGTATTTTGTTGTATTAAATTTCGTATCTGTAATTACCGCATTTACAACTGTTTCTTTGTCGATAATTTTATCTTTATTTTTGTATTTATCTTTTTCAAACTTCCATTCTTTCATATTTGTTTCAGGAATAAAAACACTGATGTTGTCATATATTTTACCAAATAAACCTTTGTCCAAAATAAGAGAAGGTTTGAAAGAAATAACGTCTTTTTTCTCAGGTTTTACTACATTTGCCAAAAACTTTATAGAAAATAAAACATTTGTAGAATCTTTGCTTATGATATTATCTATTGAAATTATATCATCATAACTAATATGAGTAATCATTCCATCGTTTTCGTTGCAAGTTTTTTCATATTTAACCTTTAGTAGAGAAACTACTGTTTTGATAATATCGTAGTTTATTAAATTAGGAGTAATTGAAATTGTTTTTACTAGTTCTACTTTCTTTTCCATCTCTTTCGATATATAATATTTAGATTTCTTATTAATTTATTTTCATTTTTATATTATAAATATTATAAATTAAATGAGTTATAATATAGAAGGATATTATAATGGAATACCTTCTTACAAATCAAATTGTCATTGTTATAAATCTTCTTATAATTATATAATCTTAAAAAATAAAAAAATAATAACAGGTATAAAATGGGAATGTATTGAATTTATAAGAAGATATTTGTCTATAACTTACAATATTACATTTGATTTTGTTGAAAATGTTTATGATATTTTAAATCTTAAATATTTTGTAGATTTTTATAAAATAAAGCCGATTTTTTTTGATTTATATAAAAAAAGTTCAAATTTTTCTCCAAAAATAGATGATTTGGCATTATTCTATTATAAAAACACTGGTCATATTGCTATAGTTTCAAAAATAAGAGATCATAAGCATATTGAAATATGCGAGCAAAATTGGGAAAAACCATGGGAAAATAGCGAATATAGCAGAGTTATAAACATAAAAGATCCGAAGATTATTGGTTTTTTACGTTTTTTATAAATTATTATTATAAATGAATGATATAAAAGATTATTTTTCAAAATATATAGAAACTAAAAATAAATTAAAAGAACTTGAGAAAAAAGCTGACAAATATAATAAAATTATACAAGATTATATGACAAAAGAAAATATAAATTCATTTGAACACGACCATGAAGATAAAACTTATAAATTTAAAAAATCAATAGTAGCTAGAGAATCTATATCTAAAAAAGAACTTCCTTCTGAAATATGGGATAAATATTGCAAATCTACTTCATACGTAATGATATCTATGAAAGAGATTAAAGAAATGAAAAAGTAACTTTTTAAAAATATTAATTTTAGTTTTTGAACTAAAATTAAAACTATAAAATAAAAAAAAAATTATAGATGATCAGAAGACTTGATAATTGCTTTTTGCAGTTTTATAGTTGAAACCCTGTGATTAACTCTATGATTGACTTTTGAATTTTGAGGGGATGACGATGAAGAGGAAGCTTTTTCGAATACATTTTCTTCATTATCGTCATTTTCTTTTTTAGACACAGGCTTTCCTGCTTTTTTACTTATTGGGTGATTTAAAAAATTTTGCGAAATTCCGAATGAACTCATTTATTTATAAATAAAATAATCTTTTATATTACTTTTTTTACTTTTTTACTTTTAAAAACAATAAATAAATAAAATGACAGCATCACATGGCTATTCTACATATAAAGATCTTGTTCAATCTTATGACTTATCTGATTTAAGAAGAATCGAAAACAAAGAACCTGTTTATAGAAGAAATTCTGTAATGGGATTTTTATCAAATCATAAAGATTTTACTATTTTCTCTTACTTATTAAAGATATCTAACTCAAATCTTGTAACAGACCAGATACAATTTAACTCTACTGTATTTGTATGTAATGATGAAATTCTCAAACAAAAGTACGGAGAAGATTTTTTCATGAATCTTGACCGAAATAGTGCTTTAAAAATATTAAATTCTAATATTCTTCCAAGAATAGTAGGTAAAAAAACGTTACTGGCAAGAAGAGTAGCTATTCTCGATACAAAAGATGGGAGAACACAGTTGACTTTATTAAATAATAACGGAAACTTATCCATTTCTACAAGATGTTCTAATCTTAATTTTATATCAGACGAGATAAAACTTGATAATGGAATAGTATACGTATTAGATGGATTATTTATACCTGAAAATTTTTGTTTCTAATTTGATATTATTTTTAATATATTTTTATAAAAATATATTAAATTCGCGATGACTACAGGATTCGAACCTATGAGGGAATATCCCAGTTGATTTCTAGTCAACCGCTTTAACCACTCAGCCAAGTCATCTTTATTTTTATTTTAATTAAAACTATTATAATCGTTGTAAAATGATCCAACTTAAGCCTTTACAAAGTGATGTTGGATGTGTTTTTGAAGATTGTAGTAAGTTAGTGGCTCGCTGGTTCCAAGTAGTTTTGATAGTTTCTCGTCAGGAGTAAATTGACGACGATCGCTTTGGTTTTGTAGATTGTTATTCTTTACATATTGACAAATAGCCTTGGTAACATCAACACGAGAAACAAGTTGATCATCCTTTAGTCCAGTAAACTTTTGCATATCACGGCTGATCTTTACTGGCTTCATGAAGCCAGAGTTGGTTGAACGTGGGGCATTTTGACGACGAACGCGACGAGATGAAACACGTAGAGAATCAGTACGTAGTTGTTTTACTTGTTTTAGAACAGAACGTAAAAAACGTTGACCAACTGGACGAGCCTTCTTGCCATCATCACCACGTAGTTGAGCTACTTCTTCTTCTAGAGCATGAACTAGGGTATCAAATTGTTGTTCTAGATCTTCGCGAGTAACTTGACGACGTTGTTTGCGACCAGTGGTCTCTGATGATGAAGCATCAGCTGATACTGAAGCTGATGCGGATGCCGAGGCGGAAGCTGAAACTGAAGGCTCTACAACTGATGAAGGAACTGAAGACTGATCACGCTTTGAACGTGATGCTGATTTCTGTACTTGCTCTACAGCTGATTTAGCTGCTTCTACAACAGTTGATGGAGTTGATGGAGTTGATGAAGTTTTTGAGCTTGAAGTTGATTTAGTTTGCTTTGCCATTTTTTAATAAAGGAATATATCTTTAAACTGTAATAAAATATTTTAAAGTTTTACCCGATAATATAGTTTAAAAGTAAATATTTATTTAATACTTTTAATTCAATTTATAAAAATTATTTATTTTTTTAAAGATTTATAGTTTTATTTAAATAAAAAATGGACAATTCTAAACATTTAGCAGTAATTATGGATGTTTGCGAAAAAGCTCTTAAAACAGGAAAAAATCTTGACAAATCGAATGTAGTTCAAATTCTTCATAGTGTAATGGAGGTAGTAGAAACTGTTTCAAATTTAACTGGTCCAGAAAAAAAAGAAATAGCTATAAATTCAATGAACTATATTGTAGATAAACAAGACATAAAAGAAGAAGAAAAATTCGAGTTAAAATCGTTAATTAACGTTTTAGCTCCATCTGCTATTGATATTATAGTAAATGTGGGAAATGGAGTAAGCCAATTGGTCAAAAAATCGGCATGCTATTGCTTTTAATTTTATCATTTTTTATCATATGCTTCTTCAAATTCTAAATAAAATTCATCGTCATCTCCGTACAAAGGAAATCCTGTAGCATATTCTGGTATATGTCTCTTGTTATTGCTCTTATTTTCTTTGTTATCTTTTATAAATTTTTCTTTAGCCTGAAGTTTACTTGTTACGTCTAATAAAAATTTTCTTATTTGAGTTTCATCATGATCTCCGTCATATCTAATAAAAGGCTTTCCATTTACATATAATATAATTAATGGAACGTATTCAATAGGAACAATTGTATTTCTACTCATCATTACAATAGTATTTTCAGTTGTAACATTTATCATTCCAAATTGACAACCTCCAATAGTTCCTGGTAATTTTTTGAAAATAGGAATTAAGCGTTGACAATATACACATCGAGGAGAATAAAACAACACAAGACTAACTCCTCTTATAACATTACATACTATATCTCCTTTTGTTCCTGCTTGGACATTAAAATCTTCTGATTTTAAAAACAATAATCCACTCATTTTTATTTAGAATTAAAACTCTTTATATTCTTTTATTTAATTATTTTACTTTATTTTTTTAAAATTTATTATTTTCTAAAATAAAAGTAAAATAACTTATATACTTTAATATAATCATCAAATATTAATATTTCTTATTAATTATAAGAAATATTTCAAAATATATATACTAAAATTTATTTTAGAGATTTAGAAAAAGTAACTTTTTCTAAAAGTAATAAAAAAATATATTACTAAAAATAAAAGAATGGCTTACATGACAAAAAATGGACAAGTAATTGAACAATCTGTAAAAGAAAACTTTTCATACAGTTTTTCGTCTGGAAATAAATCTTTTTTATACGTAATATTATTAATTATAGTTCTTGTTCTTGCAGGAGTTGGTTATTATATGTATAATAAAAAAAGACAACAAAAATAAATATTTAGTTTAAAGAATTAGTCTATGATATAGATTGTTTTCAATCGAAAAAAAGCTCGTGTAGCTCAATTGGTAGAGCGTTGGTCTTATGAGCCAAAGGTCGACAGTTCGATTCTGTCCATGAGCATATTTTATACTTCTAAAGAAGTATAAAATTTATAATATGTTTTTTAGCGTTTTATAGTAAACCAATTTCTTTATTTAAAATATATTTTAAAGATTTAGTCTATAATATAGATTAGTTTCAATCAAAAAGCTCGTGTAGCTCAATCGGTAGAGCGTTGGTCTTATGAGCCAAAGGTCACCAGTTCGATTCTGGTCATGAGCATATTTTATACCCTTCAAAGGGTATAAAATTTATAATATTGTTAATATCTTAACACTTATTTTTTTCTTTCCATTCCCTCTTTTTTTGTCTGAATAAATCTTCCATAGATCTTCTATAAAAAAACTGTTCATCTGTTTCATCTTCATTATAAGGAAAAACTTTATTTATATAATCTGTGACATTTCCCCCGCTTTCTATAATATTAATCATCATCTCTTCGTCTGTAAGTTTTTTAACTAAAATCTTATCTTTCTTTTTATTTTTATCTAAAAATTGTTTCCTACATTCTCTTACCATATGTTGCTTACATTTTTCAGTATATTTGCTTTGTTGTCCATTTTTCTCTATAATATTGTTTAAAGCATTATAAAAAACAGAATACTCTGTCTGAGCATCTAAAGGAACATTATTTTTATTAAAGTATTCAAATACTTCTTTATATAAAAAATTATTTCTATCTTTAATAGTATTCAAATATTGTGGTAATAACATCTCTAAATCAGGATCAACAATTTCCTCTTCTTTTTCATTAAGATATTTGAATATATTTCGCGAAGGATCAGTACATGTAATATGATCTTCTAGAGAACGAGTAAGGTGTTTTGTCAATCCATTTATGTTGTAAGCATTATCTATCGTAAAAGTTGTAGCACAGTTTCTTAAAACTTCATTCGTCAATGGCATATTTATATTTATTGTAGTAGTAGGCTTTTCCGCAAGTTTCATTGTAACTCCTGTTGATATAGATTGAAGTTTATCATTTTGTTCTTTTAGTATTTTATTGTAACTTTTATATTCCATAACTTCGACCTTAAGTTTTGTTATTAATTCCTTGTCTTCTTTAATTTCAGATTCATATCTTTCCAATAAAGACTTTGTATTTAAATGATCCTTTATTTCCTTTTCATATCTTTCCAATAAAGACTTAATATTTAAACGCTCCTCTTTTAATTCCTGTTCACATTTATCCAATAAAGACTTGATATTTAAACGCTCCTCTTTTATTTCCAACTCGTACTTGTATTTAGAAGTAAATCGTTCTTCCTTTAATTCTAAATCGTACTTATTTACCAAATTTTTAAGTTCAATATTTTCATTTTTTAAAAATTCAAATGACTCTTTTGTCTGATCATAAAGTTTTGATTTTTTAATTTCTTCTTCATACATTTCACATTTTATTTTATGTTGTTTATAATATTGAATACCAAGTCTCTTTTTACATTTTTGACATTCTATCACCATTTCATCTTTATCTTTTCCTTGTAATTGTAAACAACTTTTAGTTGTTTTTTGGTGTCTTAATAAACATATTTTTGATGAGAATTCTCTATCGCAAAAATTACATTTATTTTTACTTTCATTATTCATTTTAGATTTACACTTTATTTATAGTTTAAAATTTTAAAACCTTTTTTCTTGCTGTGCAAGATTTTTTTCTTGCTGTGCAAGATTTTTTTCTTGCTATGCAAGATTTTTTTCTTGCTATGCAAGATTTTTTTCTTGCTATGCAAGATTTTTTTCTTGCTATGCAAGATTTTTTTCTTGCACATGTAAAAAAATAAAAAATTATTTTTTTAACGAAAAAATTACAATTTTTACCCTTATTTAAAGATCAAATATTGTTCTAAAATGCAAAAAAATAAAATTTTATTTTTTTGCATTTTTTTTATAAGTCCCACACACACAAAAAAAATGTGTGTGTGGGACTTATAAATTTTTTTAAAAATTTCAAAATTTATAAAAATTATATTATGAAATTTTTAAAATACTATTTGCTGTATCTAAACCTGATAAATAAGCTCCGTGAACAGTTGCAGGATATAAAGAAGATGTTGCTTCTCCTGCAAAAAACACTCTATTTAATAAAGGAGATGATATTTGTTTTCTATCTGATGGCTGAGAAGAACCTACGGCGCTATAAGAGTAAGATCCTAATGTATGAGGATCACTATTCCATCTTGTTATCGCATATTTTATTGGATTAGGTATATTTGGACCATATATTTTCTTAAGAGCATTCATTGCAGAATTAACAATTTGTTCATCTGGCCAATTCTCCATTTGACTAGCTAGATCTGCTGTAGAAAACATTACTAATATTGGTTTATTTAGTACATTAGCCAAGTTGAAAGATTCATTCCATATGCCTTTTGATTCTGAAATATAATTTATAACTTCGACATTTTTATCCCAAAAAACTTTAGGAAACTCTAAAAATAGTTTGTTTAATACTCCCATATTTATATTTTTCATAGCATTAACTTTTGTTTGTGGCAAAGGAGGATTGAATTTAATTTTTCCTGATTTTAAAACTCCTATCGATACAGTAATAGCTACATAATCTGTATTATATTCTTTATTATCAGATGTTTTTACAGAAACGCCCTTATTATTATAAGTTATTGAAGTAACTTCTTTGTTTAATTGTACATCAATTCCTTTTAATAATTCTTTTACTATTTTATCATATCCTAAAATCATTAGATCATTTCCTTTAAATTCTTCGCCTTCATCGTAATTTTTAAGAGACATATATTTAACATCGGAACCATATTCATGTTCTAAATTTACATTTATAGCATAATTCAGTTTAATTTTATCGTCATTTGTTATATTTTGTATATTTTGGTTAATACAATCTTGAATTGAAATATCATTTTTTAGACTTCTTCTATTACTATTGCATTTGTTCATTATTGTTTTATATATGTTATCAACTTTCGAATCTTCTATAGGTTTGCCGTCATAATTGTATAATTGGTTATTTTCATAGTTTGTAACTTTAGAAGGTATTTTAAAGTTGTTTACTAGTTTTGTTATTGGATTTCCACTACTTTGGTGTATCCATCCTGCGCCTAAATCAATAGGAACTGATAGAGTAGAAGAATCATTATACATTCTTCCTCCTACTCTATTTTTTGCCTCTAAAACTAAAACTTTAAATCCTTTGTCTTTTAAAGTTTTTGCTATTATAGCACCTGATATTCCAGCGCCTATTACAATAATACTTTTGTTTATGGGGGTTTTAACAGGGATATTTTTATTTCTAAAATTTAAAAAAGGTAATAAAGGAGGTCTTGAATTATTTGAAAAATATAAAAGAAATAAAATAACAATTAATGCTATTAATACAATTGAAAATATTATCAATGGTTTCATTTATATATTATAATATAAATGAAAATAAAATTCATACTGTTATCAATTTTTCTATTATTACTTTTTTTATTTTTTGTAATTCTTATAAATCAAAAATATGAAAATTATACTGAAAAAGAAATACAAAAAGAAATAAAAAAAATAGATAAATCAAAAAGTATAAAAAATACTCCTTATACAATAAGTACTGGACTTTTGATAGACTCTTTAATAATATCCAATAGTATAAATGAAAAAGAGAATGAATATGATATTTATTATGAAGAATATAAAAAACGAAACGATCCTACTGATAAGAATTATAAAAATTCATTCATTTTTGTAAACTTGGATATTACCAATTTTGAAAGATTAATAAGTGATAAATTATCCCCTAATAATATATTATGTAAAACAATTCATACTTATGAAACTTTAAAAAATAAGATTAAAAATAAGAACATTATTTATACTGGATTTACATCTTTAGATAGACATAATCCAAGTGTGATAAAAGACTATAAATCTTTTATTCATAATGTAGGAAAATCTCCTTATAAAGGAACTAAAAATGTTATAAATGTTTGGAGAAAAAATCCAGACTTTCCTTTATTGACTATTATATGTAGAAATAAAAAAATATTAGATAATGTAGAGATAAAAGACAATAAAAATATAAATCTAATAAACAAGTATTTAACAGAAGAAGAACTGACTTATGAAATAAACAAAAATGGTATTCATATATGTCCTTCTAATCATGAAGGATTTGGACATTATATAAACGAGGCTATGTCTGCAAAATCTGTGGTATTGTATACAAATGCTGTTCCTATGAACGAATTTTATGGAATACCAATAGATATAAATAAAAATATAAATGCTGTAACAAATAATGGTTGGTGTCCTTATTATCAAGTTGATGAAAATCATTTAGAAAAAATAGTAAGGAATATTATGAATAATAAATATGATTTAGAAGAAATTGGAAATAATTCTCGTATACATTATATAAGAAATGATTTAAAATTCAAGAATAGAATTAAAAATATTTTTGTTTAATATAAATGAACAAAAATCTATTGACATTATTAATATTATTCATATTTCTATTTCTTTTAGCAATAGGAGTATATAAATATTCGCAAGAAAATTATTTTCAAGAATACAATGGAATAATTCCTAATTATAAATTTTATAGACCATTTCCAATGGACCAATCGGAAGATATTTTACAAAAAGATAGATGCAAGTCTTGTAAAGGTTATAATAATATACAGTACGAACCTTATTGTCCTCATAATTGTAGACAATATGGAGTATCTTTATGTGACCAAGGAAGGATATTATAAGATTATAATTTAAGATCTATAACCTCCTACACCTACAGAGGATTCTTGTTCTCTTTCTTTTTGCATTTGTAAAGCTTTTGATATAGTACTTCCTCCGCCACTTCCAGATTTAATTGTTCTTTCGGGAGCTAATCGTTGTGAGTTTTCTGAATCTATATCAAATTTCACATTTTTTGGAACATGCATATAAGTATTTACGGCATTTTCTTTATCTGATCTATCTCCGCTATCTATAATATCATTCTCCAAATCTGCAATTTCTTCTAATGAAGATAGATTATTTATAGTTTGTTGCATCTTTTTTACACTATCTTGTTTTGGTTTAGGTTGAGGGGGTAATTGTGAAACAGACAAATCTTCCTCGTCTTCTATTACTGGTGTAACTGGTGTGACTTTTGAAATCTTGGGATTTTGTTTTGTCACATTATTTACACTACTTACATTACTTACACTACTTACATTAACGTTTGGAGATTGTGATACATTTTGAAGGTTTTGCATGTTTTGAGGAGGTTGGGGATTTGATATCATTTGAGGAGGTTGAGAATTTTGTAACATGTTAAAATGATTTTGTAGTAATAAAAAAGCCTTATCGCCTTCAAATAATTCAGTAAAACCAGTTAGTTGGTTTACTCTTGCTATACAAGGAACTTCTCTTATGTTTAATTTATCGCTATATACGATTCTTTCTCGTGTTTTTTTATTATCTATACATAATATGTTGCTAGGATCTACAAAAGAAGCATCTAATAAATCCATAAATTTTCTACAAGCTTGTGAAAATTTACTATAAATTAAAATGTTTATGTTGTTAGACTGAATCATTTTTGATTTATAAGTTATATTTAAATTAGTTATTTAAGTTTAATAACATTTTTTAGTTTTCCATTTGAAGTTAATACTTGATATGTTTTTGTTATTTTTGGTCTTTCTACTTTCTTTAAAGTGTTAGATGATATAAATTGTTTATCAGGCTTAAATTGTGTAAATGATAAGGCATTAGCATTTACTCGATTTATATCATTTGTATAATTAGTTTTAAAATTAGCTCGGAAGTTTGGATTTGGGTGTTTTATATTTTTTTTATTATCTTTAGTATTAAGATTAACACAAAGGTTATATTTAAAGTTAGTTCGGAAGTTTGGATTTGGGTGAGATTTATTCATAACTTTTTATAATTATATTTATTTATAAAATATAATATAATAAAACAATGGAAAAGTATGGAAAAGTTATAGATAGTAGTTTAGAAAGTTTAGGATTTTCGTATGACACTCCTTTAACAGAAGCTCTTGAAATATCAAACAATGTAAACATAAATAAACAATATGATAGAAAAGTTGATTTTAACCAATTCGTAGGATGGGACCAACAAGCCTCTTGGAACATATTATTAGATAAATTATTTAGTAAGTATACGATAAAATTAATACAAGAAAAAACTGCTTATTATTTAGATGGTGTTGATAACAAAGGAAGAAGAATAATGCCTTCTGAAAATGTTGTTGAAACAGCTTTACTTGGAATATTCAAAGATTATAGACCTAGAACAGGTGATATATACGGAAAATATTCTGTCGTAAATCCACAAGATAGAGACGATTACAATTATATTGTAGATATGACTATCTCTTTTTTGGTAAGAGAAATAAGAAATGATATAGAGATGTCTCAAAATAATGAAAAATTAACTATATGGACAACTTTATTAGGAGATTTTAATGAACATGGACTTAGACAATATCCTCCTATTAAAGTAAGAAATAAAAGACCAGATCCAATGTTATTTCATATGAAATATTAAATATTATAAAGGAGAGAATTAATAAAACATTATAAATTTATAATGTTTTATATAAAATATAATGGATACCAGATTTTGGGGAGGACCAGGTCATAAACTCTTACATTCAATTGCGTATTGTTATTCTTTCGAAGAAACTGAAAAAGATCCTGAAAAAGTAAAAAAAATTAATATTCTAATGGCATCTTTAAAACATATATTGCCATGTATATATTGTAGGAGATCTTATTCTAAATACATAAAAGAACTTACTATTAAAGATTTTAATAACGAAGAAAATAATTATAACATTTTTAAATGGTTATATTTGATACATAATAAAATAAATGATAAATTAAGAAAACAAGGTTATCTAGAAGAAAATAATCCTAAATATTCTGAAATTTTAGAAAAATATAAAAAATACGTAAAAAATATAAATTGTATGATCGGTTGGGATTTTCTTTATTCTATTGTATTTGACTATCCAGATTATTCTTTCGAAATGTCAAAAAGCAAATACAATTCATATGTAAACTTTTTTACCATTCTAAAAGATTTTTTGCCATGTAAAAATATAAGAGAACTATATAAAAATTATATTGAAAAAAATCCAATCGAAAATAACATGGAAACAAAAAATGATTTAAAAAAATGGTTGTATCGCTTAGAAAAAAAGATAAATAAAAGATGTTGTAACTACACTAAGAGATGTAAAAAAATAGAAAAATATGTAGTTTCAAAATGTAACAATAAAACTTGTAGAAAAAGTAAAAGTAAAAAATAATTCATGAAGAATATGCTTCTGATGTATGATTTTTAGGAGGCTTTCCAATTATGAGTGTCTCCATAAAATTATAGTTTAAAAATAATATTTTTTTGTGATACGAATACTTCCATATGTTATATGTTAAAGATAGCTGATCTCTATATGACTTTCCAATCATAAAATCAAATACGTTTTTCATGAAATCTCTAGTTTCGTTATTATTATTATATACTATTATATTAGTTTCAGCTAATCCATAATTAAGAGGCATTTTTTCTTTTTTAAAAAAATTCTTGTTGATAGAAACTCTCTCTGATGTATCTTTTTTAGCTCTTACTACTTCATCGCACTCCTTGTATATACAATTTCTTTTTGGATGTGTTTTAAATATAATGTTTTTTGAATTTTTATTCATTATATTATATATATAATTAAGGTCATTAATTCTATCATGTTTAAAAGTAATATAAGCATCAATCCATACAAGTTTATTATACTTTTCTAAAATGGGATGACCATTCCATTTTATATTTCTAGCACACATTACATTACAATCAAACGATTTTTCAACTTTGATAATTGTCCACGATGTATCAAAGATTTCTATATCAAAATTTGTAAATAAAATATAATCCCATCCTGGAATTTTTTCAAAAAATCCTGGCTTATCTATTGGATTTTTATTTCCAAATATAGCAGTATAAAAAGCATTCTTATTTTCTTCACTCATTTATTATTTAAAAAAGATGTTTAAATGTTTAAATAAAATAACTTTATTAATACATAAGTCTATAACGCGATGAGACTTGACGACTTTTTAATAAATATCTTTAACTAAAATTAAAAATAATTTATTTTTAATTTCTTTCAACTGAGAACTTCTCTATATTATAACCGAGAAATTCGATCATACTGTAGAATGTTTTCCTAGTTGAATTGTAAAAAAATGAAATCGTATTGTCATGATATTTTAAGTTTCTCTTCGTCTTCATTATTTATAATTACGTTAATAACTTCACCTTCATATAAGTCTTGTATCCAATCTTTTCCTTTAAAATAAGGAGGCGTGTCTTTTTCATCATCTCTAAAGAATTTCATATGATTATAACAGAAAACTTTATTATCTATTGAGACCAAAGTTCTCTCTAGATCAAAAATACCTTTTGATGTATCAAAGCATACATTGTATATTTCTCCTGAAAGTAACTTTATATTTACGTTTCTCATTCTTATAGTATTTTTTTGATACAAGTATTCTACATACTTTTTAATTATAGAAAGTCCATCATTTCCTCTCCCCTTCTTTTGACCATTCTCACTAGACCATTTATCAAATTCTAAAAGTCTTAGAGGATACCATTCAAGACCATAAGATCCTGCTTCGTATTTTAGATGTATCATCCTTGTCTTTTCCGTTATTTTCATATATTTGATGACATCTTTGTTTCTTGTTCTTTTTCTAAAAAAATATTTTATATTATTATGATATCTAAGGTGTGTATAAATAGAATCAAGCGTCTTTTCATACTTACGAATAAGATGATGAGTCACCTTTTCTGTCTCATCTGCGATGAGGTGTAAAGATTTAAGAATAACAGCCCACTTTGACATTATTTATAAGATATTATCCTTAAGATAGTCCTTTAATTTATCATTTTTATAAGTATTAAATATTCTTAATTTTGAGTAAATAAAAATATTATTTAAATATAAAATGGCTTCTGTTCGAATAAAATCAAGAAATAGAAAATCCCCTGTTAGAAATAGAAAATCCCCTGTTAGAAATAGAAAATCCCCTGTTAGAAATAGAAAATCCCCTGTTAGAAATAGAAAATCCCATGTTAGAAATAGAAAATCCCCTGTTAGAAATAGAAAATCCCCTGTTAGAAATAGAAAATCCCCTGTTAGAAATAGAAAATCTCCTCAACCTCAACCTCAACCTCAACCTCAGCCTCAACCTCAACCTCAACCTCAAACACTACAAATAAATGATTTATTGAAAGAATATGAAGATGAATTAATTAAAAATAAAGATTTGATTGAAAGTGATCAATTTCGGTGCGTAGAACCTTATTCTAAAGGAGATACTTCTGATATGAAAAAACGTTTGAATTCTTGCAAACAATCTGGGAATTATAAGATAGGTTATTCTAAATTTTTTAATAATCGACAACAATGTATTGAATATTGTAATGAATAATTATATTTATATTTTTACTTGAAATAAAAATATATTTTATCCTTAATAATATTTGATTCTGTAAATATTTTTTTATAAGTTCTAATTGTAGCAATATTGTCAATGTGTGTAAAAATCTTGAATTTGTTGTTTGTTCCTAAACTATTTAATACATTAATTAACAATAGAAAAGCGTAATTGTTTCCTCTAAAATTTTCTTCGACAAATACAATATCAATTTCATGATAAGTATTTAACCCAATTTAACAGAACAAACTGCAATAATATCGTCATCATCATTTATAATATGAAACCATATGTCACTTTCAAATAAAATACAATTATAACGAAAATCAGGAGTAAATACTAAATGGTATTTGTATTTTTTATATAATTCAAATAACTTATTATATCATAAACATTTTTATAATTTTTTAAAATACAATGTTTGATTGCAATTTTTAATTTTATTAATATTTTGACTAAATAAAATTACTATTTAAATATAAATGAAGCTTGTAAGAAAATCAAGTGTCCCTAGAAAGTCTGCTGAAAGAAAATCGAGGGCTCCTAGAAAGTCGGCTGAAAGAAAATCGAGGGATCCTAGAAAGTCCGCTGTAAGAAAATCGAGGACTCCTAGAAAGTCTGTTATAAGA
>Ga0078894_10000283_pt1 | contig 34579 bp, 13 predicted proteins | sample LauGreSu1BDMLBSD_2_FD_67506 | JGI IMG/M metagenome (GOLD analysis project Ga0078894, IMG submission 67506) | Freshwater lake microbial communities from Lake Michigan, USA - Su13.BD.MLB.SD (version 4) (version 4) | ecosystem: Environmental > Aquatic > Freshwater > Lake | place: Lake Michigan... | reverse complement strand
AATAAACTAGCAAGCAGTAACACAGAAATTACACATTATCTGGGTGTTGTTGTAGATAATAAAGATCCAGAATTCAAAGGAAGAGCTAAAGTTAAAGTTTTTGGTGTTTTTGATGACCTTTCTGATGATGATTTACCTTGGGCACATCAAAGATTTGAAATGAGTTTCGGATTAAATGGAGGTTCTGGAAGAATGTCAGTACCTAAATTAGGATCTGTTGTACATGTTCAATTTAATAATGGAAATTATTATAGTCCTGAATATAAAGCTGTTCAGGAACTTTCACCGGATTTAATAGATGAAATAAGTGCAAGTTATGACGGGGCCCATTCTATAATATATGATGGTGTTGAAAAATTAAAAATGTATTATACTGTAGCTAAAGGAATAGTTATAGATTTAAAAGAGTCTCAAATCATAATAAAAAATGATAATTCTATTTTAATAAAGCATGCAAATGATTCAACTTCTATAGAATTAAAGGGAGGAAAAATAACAAAATACGCAGATCAGGAAATAGAGAACACAGCAGTTACTAGAATAAAACATTCTTCACAAGAAGTTTGGATGGATGGCAAAACAACTAATCTAGGACACACCCCTGTTTTTTCTGCAGTTTGTGCAGAACCTCTTTGGGATTTTCTTAAAAAATTAGCTGTTGCTGTCGATGCAAAATTACCTCTTAGTCCTGGCGTTAGTTCAACTTTGGCTGCAAGCTTTGAACAATTATCCACTAGTAAAACAGTTAAGGTAACCAGAGAAAATGTTGGATAAAAAATTAATAGATGGCAACTATAGAGGAAAGAATTGACGAGTTATTATCTAAAGATATAGCATCGCTTTCATCAGATCAAATTATAAGTATAATAACTGGTGAGAGTACTCCACAAGTATATGTAGACCCACAATCAGAAGAGGGATTTAACAGTGAAGCTGATAAAATAGGAAAGGATGTAGATGATCTTATAAAGAGTCTAGAACCAAAAGATCCTCCTATTCCAATGGAAGAGATAGAAAAACTTTCGTGTGATTTTGAAGGTGATGAATTATATTCTGAAGTTTTATTAGAATCATTAAAATCAAAAGATAAGGATCTCTATAATCTGCTACTAAATTCTCCAGATTTTTTGGAAGATAAGGAGATAGAGAGTAGTGATATAGGAATAAAAACAGAAATACCTTCTCTCAATAAAAATAAAGCATCGTCTAACACTAACGCCAACACTAACGCTAAAAAAGGTAGATCCTCTAATGGAATAACTAAATTTTTAAATAGTAAGAATCCCAAACTTCTAGAAAGTTTAAATGAATCCCTTTTTGATAAAATAGATCCTTTTTTATTTGGTAAACCAACCAATGCTGGTTCTAAAAAAAAGAGGGATCTTAATATATTAGGATTCAAAGTTCCTTTAGAATTTATAACTGCTAATGGAAAAATACTACATGTTAAATTAGTAGGTCCTGATATAACTATACAGCAAGCAGAAGAAAGAGTAAAAAAAAGCTCAGAAGCTCAGAGAAAGAATTTAAAAGATTGCGAAACTAAAGACGTTAATGAAAAAGAAGGGGCAGGTTCAAATAGTTCAACAGATTCTAGTAATAATCAAAAAGTAAATGTTGGTGGTATACTTCCTAATGATTACGAAACTGAGAAATATAAAGATTATGATTACGATTTTATTAGAGATAAAAAAACAGGGGAAGCTAACGAGGATCCTGCAATAGAGGATGATAACTGTAATGTAATAGCAGAAGATCCAATTACAGGAGATCCAATAGTAACAAAAGAAAGTATAGAAGGAATATTAGATGAATTTTGTGATCCAGAGCCTAGTGATCTTTCTGGATTAGATATTGAATTAAATACAGGAGCAGGGTCTGATATAAACAGCAATGAAGAAAAAGAAAATGAAGATGCACAGGTTAGCGAAGATTTTTCAGAAGCTCAAATAAATGAGATTGAAGGATGCTTAGATTCAACTATTGTTAAATACGAAAAAATAGACAAAAGAACTTTAGAGTTAGCTAGATGGAAAAATATAGAAAAAAATCTAGAAGAAATAAATTATCATTATGAAATAGTATGGGAGTATCAAAAAACTTTATATGAAGAATGGACTGGCAGATTAAGCGGTAACCAAACACAAACAGGTGATGGTTCAAACTTAGATCTAGCAATATCTATATTAACATACACTGATATAATAAGAGAAACAGAAAGAGAAGTATTTTTTGCAACAGAGGATTATAATACAACAAAAAAATTATTTTTAGAAAACAATAATATATTTACTGAAAATATATTTCTTTTTACTATACCAGAGACTGAAGTCTCTTCAGTTGAACTCGAGACTCTTTTTGAGATTAAAATAAATAGTGATATTTCCCCTATAAATTACGATCAGGAAAAACAATTATGGCCTATACAGGATGGGGTAAATAAATTTATTTCTTTAGTCGAGAATATAAGATTTATTATAATAAAAGGAAGTCAAATAGATTTACTAAATAAAAAAATACAAGAGAATACAGATTTAAGAGGTGCTGATATAGAATCTTTAGAAAATAAATTAGGGATTACCATTAATATTGATGATTTAGAAAAAGCATTTAAGGATGCTAGTAACTGGATTCCTTATTCCGGATTTACAACAGAAAGAGACTATGCACAAGAAATATTTCAATCTGATTCTTTTAGTAACAATAATAACAATCCTTATAGAGGATATGGGTATGAATTTAAAAACCTATTAAGTAAATTTTCAGTTAGATTTAGTAATGTAGCATTTGATTATGATGATGTAGAGCTTAAAATGAAATTAAGTTTTTTTACTGATATTGGTAATCCCTTGCCATATAAACAAAAACAAAAGCCAAACAAAATATCATTAAAAGGAACACCTCAACCTATATTTAAAACAGTATCTGAGCCTGATGTTGAAAGAATAAAATTAGGAAATGAATATGCAGGAAACGGAGGTCTTTTAGTAAATTATCCTAAAGATTATTTTAACGGGAACAGATTTTTAACTCTTAAGAATTACAAACAAGGCGAAAAGGATATTGCAGATTTTTATGATTTTATTAATGATATAATCTCTACTGGAAAATCTAAGACAACTATAGTAAATGAAATTAAAACAAAGAGAGGAATTTTATATGCTCAACTTATAGAAAAATCCGCTTCTAATTGGCTTTTCTTTACTCCTGAAGAAAGAGGTGATAATGATGCTAGAAATCCAGCAAATCTAAGACCTGCTAGTTTTACAGCAGAAGGAGAACCAACTCCTGTATTTGTTGATTTCTGGAGTAACTATAAAACTAAATGGAACGAAAAATATTTACAAAATAAAGGGGCATTCATTAATCCAGAAATAGAAAAAATAAAAGTTGAAGCTAGAAAAGCAGGTCTAGCTATGGGAAGGACAGTGAATACCGATGATATAAGGGGTATAAGAATAGTAGAAAATTATTTTGATATTCAGAAAAAGTATGAACAGATCCAAGAACTTTTATTAGTCTCTGCACAAAAAATAGCAGAAATAGAAGAAGCTATTAAACCTGAAAATATAGAAAAAGAATTTGCCTCAATTAGTTGTGGAGCGGGAGTAGATCCTAATCTCTCTATTGAGTGTCCACCTAAATGTTGTGGTGCAGCAGGATCAGATTTTAAAACTGAAAACTTTCTTCTTTCAACCCCTCCTGGATCTGATTGTCCTTCAATTTTTTCTAAATGTTGGATGAAACAGTTCACTAAGCATTTAACTTTAGTTGGACTTCTTCCTTATCCGAATGGTTTACCTCCTATAGAAAATACAGCATTTTTTCTAGGAGGAGGTCCAAGTGTTAGATTAGGATTTAAGTATTGGCCTGTTGGGTATCTTCCTCCTGCTTTTATTCCACTTCCTGTTCCTAATCCTGTGGATGGACAACCTTATATAAGAATACCTCTTCCTATGATATGGACTATAATAGATCCTATCGTAATACCATTACCTTTAAATTTAGGAACGCTTATAATTTTCATTCCTTTCATAGGAGGATTTATGCCAACCCCTTTATTCTTTATAAAAGAAAATGTAAATGGAACATCATTCTTTTTAACTGGTTTGAGAGGACCTAGATTTATTCCTAGAAAATCTGATCCTAAAATTAATGACCCTACTGAAAAAATAAAACAAGCAATATCTTTTGGGTTCCCTGATAAACTAGTACCTTTACCTGGATTTGGATCAGATAATATTGATTCTCTTCCTAGAATATTAGAAGATATAAAATCCAATATTACAAAAATAATGGATAATATTCCTCCTCCTAGTAATTTAGAACCACTTAGAACATTACAAGAAAAAGAGTTATCTATAAAGAATAGTATATCTAGCAAAATAAAAGATTATAATAAAAAAGCAGCTTTACTGGATGATCCTGAACCTAATTTAGATGCCGAAAGAGGTCAACTTAATTCTATAATAGCTGAAAGAAAATCTGTTCTTGCAAAAATAATATCAAACTATATAAGTAAAGGTGTACCTAATCCCAAAACTATAAGTTATCCAAAAGATAAGGACAACTTAAAAATTGATATTCCGGGTAAGGTTAAATCTATTATTGATTTGGCTCAGCAGAAGTCTAGCTTAGTTCCTTTGAAACCACCTCCTACCATAGATATGAAGGATTATTTTAAAGATATTCTTAAAAATACTAAAATACCAACACCTTCAGAATATGATTTAGAAAATGAAAATGTTTCTAATAATAACAGGATAGTTGTTAAAGTGAACCAGGATCCTAGAAATATGAATGAGGAAGAATTTAAGGCATTTACTAAAAAAGTAAAACAACCTTGTATTGAATTCACTAAATATATGGTTAGCGGAAACGGAGCTTCTGTAATAAAAGAAAAAAGAAAAGGTGCATTCTCTTCTTTAGAGTTTACACAATTCCAAGGAATTTTTCAATTTCCAGATCCTACCGTATTAGATCCACCTCCAGGGGGATTAAGTTTTTCTAAAATTCCTAATCCTTTAGTTGATCAAGTTACAAAGGTTATGACTAATGGAATTTCTAGTGCACCTTTTAAACCATCTGATTTTACTAAATATGTTAGATCAGACGAAAATGGAAATCCTGTGGTTGCGTTAAGAGTAAAAGATATAAAAAAAATAGTTTCTAGTAAAATAGGTTTAAGTAAGAAAAAAGCAGGTGAGACAAATAGACCAATGGATCAAATAAATTCACTAGTAACTAATTTTCCTTTCCCTGCAGGTCCTTTAGCTTCTTCACAAGCTCTAGGACAATCCTTTGGAAGTGCAATAGCTCTTTTTGAAATACCTACTGCTTTCCCAGTAAAACAGGATCAGATATCGCAATCTCCTTTAGCAGGAGGTCTTGTACAAATTGCTATACCAGGAGCAGTAATAAAACAATTCTTAAGTAAAGCAGTTGAGGAATTATTAAAAAAAGGAGACGGTTTTGATAAATATTTTCCTGAGATAAATGATCCTAATTCCACTAAATTTACTAACCTAGATCCTAATGATATCCAGAAAATGGTTAGAACTATGATGGAGGATTTTCTTAATCCAGATTCACCTAGTATACCTGATTTTTTAAAGATAACACAAATTCCAATTCTTCCAAAATCGAGACCAACTGATGTTTTAGAACAGGTATTAATAGGATTAGGGGTTCCTCCTCCTGCTAGAATAGTTTATAGTTTAATCTGGAAATATTTCAAAGGACTTCCTAAATCACCTCTTCCTGAAGAAGTGACCAAACCTATATTCGACGCAGCTGCAAAAATATTAACAAAGATGCCTTGGCCTATAGTTGTTCTTTTGGGTAGAAATGTACTTAATATAATAAATCCAATAGCAATGTCTGATGATCTTCCTGCTTGGAGAAGAATGAGTCTTAAAAATGCTTATTATGTTGTTTATCTAGATGAGTTCTTAAGGAGTGCTGCAGATGTCTCAGGACTATTCAAATTTTTCTTTGGAGATCCAGTGTATCCTATCCCAGAATTACCAAGCGAATTGCAAAAAACATTTAATGTAAAAAAATATTAATATTATGGAAATTTTATCTCCATTTTAAAGTAAAAATAATAATCTAAATCAAAAATATGAGAAATAAAAACTATACCTCTTTTGAATATGAAGAACAAGAAAGAGAAAAAATGAATCGCCTATATGATATAACTTTTCCAGAGGATACTGGTAATTTTGTTGGTAAAGATATAGAGAGCAACACTTCAGTAGATGCAAGAGTAATTAAAGTTGACAATGAAAAAGAAATTGTCATTGCTGAAACTAGATATGGTCAATCTATTGTGATAGATCTTAAAAAAGAAAGAAAAGGAATGAAAAGATTTGGTCATTCTGAATTAAATATTAATCCAGGAGATTCAATCGAACTGGTTGTTTACAAAGAGAAGAACGGAAATTTCAGTGGATCAGTTTCTGCAGGATATGAGAAAATTTTAAAAAGAGAACTTCACAGATCTGTAAAAGAAGAGAACTGCGCATTTCATGTAAAAGTTACTTCTGTTTGTAATGGAGGATTTATGGTAGATCTATCTGGTATAGTATGTTTCCTTCCTGGTAGTCTAGCTGCTGCAAACAGGATAATGAATTTTGCCGATTATATCGGAAAAGAACTTACAGTAATGACCGAAATTTACGATCAGAAAAGAGATATTTTCGTAGTTTCTTTCAAGAAATACCTTAAAAAAATTATAGATAGCAAAGCTCAGGAATTATCATTCTCTAATAAATACGAAGGAACAGTTACAGGTGTTTCTGGAAACATAGTATTTGTTGAATGGGACGAAATATTTACTGGAATTATAAACTTTGATGAGAGCGAAATCTCTAAAATTTCTGATTACAAATCCGGAGATAAGGTTAGTTTCTATGTAATAGATATAAAAAATCCACAAAGAATAGCAATCTCTTTAACTGAGCCTAATCACAAAATGAAATCTTTACAAGATTTAAAGGATTCTTCTTTAGAAAAAGTTGGGGAAGATACAGAAACACAATCTTATAAAGCAGAGATAACTAAGCTTAAAACATTTGGTGCTTTTGTTAAATTAGAAAATGGATTAAATGGACTAATAGAAAAAGAAAAACTAAGATTTTCTATGGATCAATATGAGGTAGGACAATCTTTAGAGTGCTTTATTTCTAGCGTAGATTTATCTAATCTTAAAATCCAACTCGTAGAAAAATAACATTTATCTTATAAATTTCAAGGAAAAGAGTTTTATCCAAAAGATAAAACTCTTTTTTGTTTTATTTTTATTTTTCTGAATATATAGAATATGAATTTAAGTAGTGTAAACTTTTTTTATTGTGTTAATATTGGATTTGAATTTGAGTTTTATAGCGACTTAAATAGGAACGAAATTGCTTTGGATCTAGGGAAGGTATTAGGTAAAAAAATAATGGTATTTTCAAAATATCACTCTAGTTTTAAGCCAACTAAGGATATCTTTAAAATAGAACCTGATTATTCAGGAGGATCTAAAATGGTTGAGTTAATAACTGGCCCTTTACCTTATTTTGAATCTATTCCGATTCTAATAAAAACTTTAAAATGGATAGATGAAAATGGTTACACAGATAAAAAATGTGCTTTTCAGTTTGGAGTAAGTATAGACACTTCAATATATCCTGAAATAACCCCTGTTGATAAAATAAACATTCTTAAATTTATACTAGGATTTGATGAGAATGTAATCTATAAAAAATTCCCAGATAGGTACGGATCTTTGTATGCTAAATCCATAAAAAGAATTATTCCGTCAAATAGATTTGTGGATCCTACTAATCTTTCTTTCATTGATAAAAATCTTTTTGAAGTTCCTTTAGAAAAGAATATGGGGATAAACTTCTTAAAAGTACCTGAGGGATATTTTGAGGTTAGGTATTTAGGTGGAAAAGATTACCAGAAGAAATATACATCTATAAAAGATGTTATGGACTATATAATAACTTATACATTCCAGGTTTTAGAGACTAATGATGGATTCAGTGAAAATGATCTTAAAATATTAAAATCTTTTCTTTCTGAAATTTATAAGAATGCTTCAAGTTTTATAGATTCACAAACCTTTCAAAAAAATTATCCTCACTTAAATGTGATGATTGATCTTAAATCTGATCCACAAATACTTAGATCCTTTTTCCTTAATGTAAGAGATGTTTTATACGATTTAATAGTTGAAAACAACATTAAAGAAGGAATGATTAACTACGATAGTAATTTAGGAAAATTCCAAATAAAAGATGTCGAAACACAGAGAGCTTATCTTTTAAAAGATTATGACATATTAGATTCTAAAATATCTGGAAACATTCTTAATTGTAGACTTTTTGGTTGTAACTTGAGTAATTCAACTATAGAAGATTCAGATTTAATTACTACTAATGAGATTGATAAATCTAAGATAATTAACACAGATGTTATGTTTAGTAACACTGTACATGATTCTTATATTGATAACAAAGAAAAAGAAATAAACTGTGAAGTTTACGGAGGAATTATTAGATCTGGTTATATTGGAAAACTTGCTACAATTTCACCTGAAACTGAAGTCGTTGACGATGCTTCAGATGATAAAAAAATGAAGGGAACATTAAAGAAAAATTTATTTCCTAACCGAAATGATAAAGGTTCAATCCCCGCACAAATAAAGTTTAGTGACAACAATGCTAAGCCTTCAGGTATTCCTGGTATAAATTTTAAACAAAATAATTAAAATGACAGAAGCAGATTTAATCCAAGAAATCAAGGATGAAATATCACATTCTTGTGCACTTCCTTATAATCTTAACGATCAGGAGATAAAAAGGATAATAAAAAGAGCAAGAGCTTATTTCTATGATAACTATCAGTATTCAGTAGAAGATAGAATATTTGTTTTAGGTAAAGAGCTTTTTTCAACACCTTCTTTTAGAGCAACTAGACAAATACAATTACCACAGTGTGTTGTTTCTGTTTATGATGTTAGACAAGTTAATGGATCAGGACTTACAGGAACACCAGATAAAGATTTTGGAGATTCAAAATTATTAGGATCAGAACTTATGCTTTCTCCTTTTGCTGGAGATAACTTAGTTTATAGAACAGTTCTTTACTCGTTTTTTGATTTAGCAAAAGCTTATTTATTAGAAAGCTATGCCTTTAATTATAATAAGAATACCAAAAAATTAACTATAAATGGTAGAGATCCAGCAAGAACTACTTCGACAGCAGGTGGATCAGATACAACCATTTTCAGTGGAACTGATGTGGGAATAAGAGCTTATATTGCTATTCCTGAAGAAAGCTTATATGATGATGAATTATTTGTGAGATATTGTCTTGCAGAAGCAAAAATAAATATTGGTAGATTACTAGGAACATTCGAATACAATCTTCCTGGAGGTGTAAGAATAAACGCAAATAATATACAATCTTTAGGAACTGCTGAGAAAACTGAGATTCTTGCAATGATAAAAGACGAAAACACTCCAAGTTATTTTTTGCAGTGGAATTGAAATAAACACAGGTTTTGGATATTCAATAAGTTTAAAAAAAAGCTTCAGAACTCCTGGGGATTTCTTTTGAATTTTGGATCTACAATGATAAAGGGGAAAAAACAATAAAATAGCCTTTATTTTTGATACTGAATATATAGATTCAAGATGGCAAGATTATCCGAAATTTATCCTAGAAATCCAGACGATCCCAACTACAAAGAAGGGCTTTTACACACTGATGATGAATTAGAGATTCTTATCGGTATGATAAAACAGTGTATGTTAACTAGACCAGGAGAGGTTTTAGGTGATCCCTATTTCGGTATAGATCTAGAAGGATTAATTTTTGATCTTAATATTGACCAAGCAACTCTTGAAAGATCGATAAGATTACATCTTTTAACATACGTTCCTATGGCTAATGAGCAATTCGATGTTGATTTTAAAATTGGATTTTTTAAAGGTGAAACTAGAGATGCTTGTGTTATAGATTTTGCTATAAAAGGAAACCCTTTATTAGGTATTAAAATAATTTAAAATGGATTTACTACAAAAAAATAAAGCAAAAATATCAGACCTCATAAGTCAAACTTTTGATCTTATTCAAGCAAGATATTCAACTTCTAATCAATTATTTACAGTTGCTTCTATCTGGGGACAAATTATCTTTGTTCTTGATAACTTAACTCAGTTTATATTATTCTTTATTGAAGATTCTATTACAGAACTAAATATTAATCAGGCAACTAGAGAATCATCGATTTATGGATTAGCAACACTTGCAGGACATAATCCCACAAGATCTATATCTGCTAAGGGAGAAATATTAATAACTTGGAATGGAAAAAATCTAGAAGATGTTGCAGGTAGTGCAGTTCTTATTCCGAATTATGCTCAGGTAAAATGTACAAACAACGGAAAAACCTATATACTTAAACTAAATCAGGAATACGTAAGATTAAATTTAGATCCAACATCTAAATTAAAGGTTCCTATATTAGAGGGTGTCATAAATAAAAATCAGTACACAGGTACCGGTTCTAAACTACAAAGTTATAATGTTTCATCCAGAGGTACTTCGAATATAGAAAATTTCGAGGTTGAGGTTAGAGTAAATGGGGAGGTTTGGAAAAAGTATGATTCTTTATATGATATACCAAGAAATGCAAAAGGATATCTTGTAAAAAGTTCTTTAATATCCGGAATTGATATATTTTTCGGAACGATAGATTTTGGAACTCCTCCTGTTGCAGGTTCAGTAATAGAAGTTACTTATTTAGAATGTGCTGGGTCTCAAGGAAATATATTAGTTGAGGATTCTTCTCTAGCTTTATTCAGTTTTGATTCAGACGGAACAGATCTTTATGGAAGAAGTATATCTCTTGCTGATGTTCTTCAAGTATCTTGTACGATAGCTCCTCAATTAGGAGCAAATCAAGAATCTATAGATCTTACAAGATTAATTGCACCAAAAACATCTAGAAGTTTTGTTTTGGCTAATCCAACAAATTACATAACATTTTTTGAAAAATTTGGACAATTTTCTATAATAGAGGCTTTCACAACATTTGATGATGAGTACATAAGTGACGATAATGTTATTTATATTATTTTAGTTCCTGATATACAGCTAACTTTAAAGAGCAATGAAACATATTTTGATATTCCATTGTCTAGGTTTAAATTGACTAAACCACAGATTGATAGAATATATCAATTACTAGATGAAAGCGGACAAAAGATAGTTACAACTGTTGTTAAAATAATAGATCCTATAATTATAAAATATGTTGTTAATGTTGCAATAACAATTTTCGAAGGAAACGATCCAGAAACAATAAAATCTCAAATAGTAAATATTCTAAGTGACTACTTCTTAAATATAAGAAGAAGAGATAAAATACCAAGATCTGATTTAGTTGCAGCTATAGAAGGAATAGAAGGAATTGATTCAGTTTCTCTTTATTTTGTAGGAGAAAAAAACGAGGCAGCTAAAAGAAGAAATAAAAATTCTCCTGATGTAGGCTTTGATGAATTTGGAGATATAGTTATAGGAAAAGACGAGGTAGTAGCTATTTCCGGAGGATGGGAAGATAGAAATGGTGTTTATTATGATTACGGAGCTAGTATGCAAACTCTTTCTTCTGTTAACATAGATGTTAGATCTATAGTTCCTAATACATATAATACTAGAGTAAATAATATACTTAAGTCAACATTAAAAACTGCAAATTAATATGGAAAAGAAAAGCTGGTATGAATTCATAAACTCACAAAACGACATTAGATCTAATGTGGGATTTGACTATGAAGGAAAAATATTCGAGAAAACATTATCAAATCAGGTTTTACAAGGAGATAAAAACAGGATGGATATTATTGAAAGCATGGAAAAAATTGTATATCAATTATTTGAAACTACAAAGTATATTAAAAACTATATTAATTATACAGTTCCAAAAAATAATAAGTACGTAAGATAAAATGACTTTACAGAATCTTTTATTCTTCAATAAAAAAGGAGATCAATACAATTTCAAATTTAACGGAGATTACTGGGAAGGGTCAGTACTATTTCCTAAAGTTTCTGAAAAACTTTTTGAAATAGAACATATATTCATAATAGAAAAATTCTTAAATCCTACGCAGGATATTGAATATGGTTTTCCTCATAGTTATGGAGTTAGTCCAGGATCACCATTATGGAAAACAGAATGGGAATCTAAATATGACGGACAAACCGATGTTAGTTCAATAATATACACATATGAACTTGGAATAGATCCTGAACTTGATTCTCCTGTTTTAGTTAAAGCCGATAGCATTGAATATTATCCTGAAGTTGTACCAGGAGATGCAATAGCTTCCCCTTCTGGATTAGTAATAACTTCTAGTATAACATCTTCTTCAATTCAAGTAAATATTGCATTAAACTCTGATAATGAAGGAGTATATGATAGAACTTTGTACATCAAGGATTATACAGATCCTAATAATCCTGTAACAATATTAAAGGTAAACTTTCACGGCGAAGTTGAAGGAGAAGATAGCAGATTATCTGTTTTATTAGCAAACTTTGGTAGAAGCTTTAATATAGATGATTCTTTTATATCTAGAGATTCTGATATAAAAGAGCCTTTACCTGATTTTGAATTAATAAACCAAAAGAGAAAAGAATTACTACTAACAGGAGAAAGTATTTTTCCTTATTTAGGTTCATATAAATCTTTATTTAATGCTATAAAGTTTTTTGGTTATTATGATTTAAGAATAAAAGAGTATTGGTTAAACGTAAAAAGAGATAGTGCTACAGTACTAACTCCTTTACAACAAAATGCTAAAATGCTAAAAGAACTTTCTAGACCAAATTTAGAAGGTCAAAATTCTTTAGAATTGATAAGTTCTTTAATCGAAGATGAAAATAAAGGAAAATTTAAACAAGTTGAAATATACGGAAAAAGAAAGGATGGATCTTTTGGATTAAAAAAATCTTTTGAAAAATTATTTCCTTCTAAATCCTATAAAAAAACTGCTTTATTTGGTCTTTTTTATGATATAAATAGAGTAGTAGAAGATCAAGACGAAGATCAATTCGGATATCCTATAGTTGAAGATGCTTTTACTTTTAGTCCTGAAGAAGTTCTAATAAAACTTTTTGGATTAAGAGAGAGATTAAAAAAAGACTATTTACCCCTTAATGCAAGGATAGTAGATATAACAGGAGAAGGAGTTTATTTTAATATTTATAATACAAGAGGTTGGGTAGATCAATTAGGAATCGACGAAGTTAAAAGTGGAATAGAAGTAAAATTTAAAGCTTTTCCTGAAGTTGGATATGTTGAGGATCTAAGAGTATTTTCAACCAAGCCTAATCAGCAAGGCATTTTATATCCTGCAATAAATGGTGCAGAGCCAGGAATAAGTTATTACGGAAATGAGATAGATCCTTATTCATATTATCAACAATATCCAGTTCCTAATATCCCTCTTTTAACCAATGCAATCCAAAGTTTTTATGATGATATAAAGAAAGGAGAAATGCCTAAATTTTTAGGTAACGGAGATTATGATCCACCTGGATATAAACTATATTCTAACGGAGAAGATTACGTTCTTCCTGCTGGATGCCCAATAGTATTAACAAATGCAACTTTTGATTTAGCTTGGGAAGAAATTAGTGGAAGCTGGAATTCTTTAGATCCTTCAGTAACAACTACACTTTTAAATGTAGCAAATTACACAAGTACAATTAATCCAAATCCTGGAACCCCTGCACAATCTGTAAACAGTTTAAGTACTTACACTATAAGTTCAACCTTACCACAGACTGTCGTTATCAATATAGGTACTGGTAATCTTTGGTTTTCTACTATACCAAATGAGGTTGTTTTTGTTAGAGTTGAATCTGTTGCTTCTCCTGGAAATCTAATACTTGGATACGTAAATACTGGTGACTATAATAACATATCTGGTAACTTAACTATTCAAGTTATTTCTGTAAGAGGGTCAGGAACATATTCTAACTGGACAGTAACACCAACGAATATAAATTTCAATACATATTCTTTTGAGTATTTTCAAAATTGGATTTATCCTGGAGGATTTTATTCTTGGGATAGACTTCCTTATTTAGATTTTTATGAGATTGAATGGACAATCTATAAAGAAGATGAATCTCCTTATTATTTTCAGATAAGAGGAGGATTACCAGATCTTGAAATTTTACCACACTTTCTTCCATACACTGGGGAATATACAGTACAATGTAGATTGTGGGACACTTTAAATTCCATTTCATTAGGAATAACAAGAAGTGCAATAAAAGTTGATAAGAGACAGATAGAGCTTAATTGTTTAACTAGATTTAGAGAATCTGAAACATATGATTGGAATAACGTCCCGCTTAAATGGGAAAGCTATCCTTCACAATGGATTTGGCCAGTTGAAAATACAGATCAGACTACCAAGATATCAGACGTTATTCAAAACTTCCCTGAATATTCCAACAATTTCAACGAGGGTCAATCATGTGAAGTTTTAACTAAGATCCCTGAAGTAAAAGCAGAAACAATTTTTGAAATAGGAGTAACTGAAGTTTCTATTGTAAACATAGGTAGTTTACCAATAGGTGGGTCTCCTGCTTTTTCTTATGGATTTGCAATTGTTACAACTTTAACTTCTCATGGATATTCCTCGGGAAGCAATGTTTGGATATACGATTCTTTAGGCAATCCTTATGGACAATTTCCTATAACCGTTTTATCACCTACAACTTTTGAAATACCTCAAGTTGTTATAACCCCTATAACAGGAGGTTCAGTTTTTGGACAAGGTACAATAATTATAACTGCAGACGGTTTACCGATAGCGAATACAACATATTCTGGAACAATAAATTCCACTGCAGGAGTTATTTATTCACAGATAAACAATTCTGTAGTATCTCCTAAATATAAAATAATAAATTTAGTTGACTCTATTACGCCAAATCAAAAAGTTATAACTTTACAAGCTCCTAATAATTCAGGATCTTTATGGAACGGTAAGATAGTAACTATACAAACAACAGGTTCATTATATTCAGTTTCTTCAAGTTCAGTATTTACTGGTGGAGTTAATGAAACGGAGCAATACCTTCCTTATGATTTCAACTATCTACCTAAACCAGAAATGAGATATTGGGGTACTAAGAAATTATCTTGGGACACATTTGAAGATTTTGAATTCAGTAAAGCTTACGCACACACGTGGGATATGTATGACTACCATAATGATTGGTTAGGAGGATTTGATTTATATGGGGTTCAGTATAATGATAGAGTTAGAGTTACTTCAGAAACTAATGGTTTAGTATTTACTGAATATAGTTCTCCTATGAATAGTTATTTAGGATTGGATGAAGCAGTAGATCAATTAAATGATTCAATAGATCCTAACATAAAAAGATTTAGTTACATTTCTAGAAATTATTCTAATTTACCAAATAACTTTTATCCTAATAGTTCACCTATATCTCCTGAACTTAGTACAGATCCAGGACCTAAAAATATAAATTCTAAATTCTTTAAGTTACCTACTTATTCGCCTGTTACATTCACTCCTACTGGAATTGCTTGGGATGGTGATGGTGAGATTTGGGTTACTGGAGAAGATGCTATAAAATTTGACGGATTAAATTTTTATAACTATGATTCTAGTAACAGTCCTATGCCTGGTGTAGGTATAAAAACTAATTGTATAAAAATAGATCGTAATGATGTTAAATGGATAGGAGTAGATAACGATTTAGTTCCTTTAGTAAAAATAAACGAAAAAGATCCTTCACAAAGTGTTGGCTATAACGTTTCTGATTTTGTTGACAATAACGGAAATCCTATTTGTCCAATAGCAAATTCAAGTATAAATGTAATAGAAATAAATCCTAGAACTGGAGATATATTTGCAGCTTTTGTTTCTAATACTTCTCCTAGTTATGATGGATTATTATTTTATGATAATGCAGCTAAATCCTGGGTTCTTTATACCACATCAAATTCTGGAATACCTTCTGATGAAATAAGAGATTTAAGATTAGAATACTATGGAATTAATAAATGGTATTTATGGATTGCCACGGATAATGGACTTTCTAGATTTAATGGAGTAAGTTTTAAAAACTATGATACAACAAATTCTGGACTTCCTTCCAACAATTTATATTCTATAGAGTTAGACAAACTAAATCATAAATGGATAGGAACAGACCAAGGAATAGTTTATTGGGATCATTTAAGATGGGCAGTTTGGAACAATGGAACAAATCCTGAATTACCAGTTGGAAGATTTACAAATATAGTTGAAGCAGGAAACGTAAATGTATGGTTTGTTATAGACGCTCCGGCTTCTCCTGGAGATAACGAGCTTTGGTTCTTTGATGGATATTTCTTTACTAAAGTTTTATATAGAAATGATGGATCAACTTTAATAAGACCATGTCCTAATTTTTATGGAAAATCTTCTCTTTCTGCTCCATGGAAAACTATTAAGAATGGAGAAATAACTTTTCCTAGAAATTTAATTACTGTTACAGATCAAGGAGAAATATGTAAGATTGATTATATTGTTCCTCACATTCACGCAACCGCTAAATTCCCAGGAATTGATGGTTGGGATTTTGTTTATCACGACACATCTAATCCTCTTCCTGCTATACAATATATTTACAATGGGGGAATAGATTATTCACAGCTTCAGTTTAATATGATTGTTGGTCCAGTAAATGACAACATCACTTTAAATTCTGATGCAACTCGACCTATCATGCCTCACGTTGACAGATATTCTTGGTACAAACCTATATGGCAAAGATATAGAATTGATTATCTTAAAGATCAATTCCCTTCTTTAGATTTAGACGATGTATTTTTATATGCACCTTTAAGGGATATTTTAGAAGGAAAAGCAACAAAAGAAAGCTATTGGAAGAATTCTATTATAGAAAGAATTGCACAGAAAAAATCAAGGGAGCTTTTTGAAAATTTTGAATGGGTAGTAACACTTGGAAATACTGCTCCAGATCAAGGTGTAAAATTAACTGTTGATTTAGAAGGTGACGTAATAGCAATAGGGGATTTCAATGGTACTATATTCATGGGAGAAGTTAATAATATAGGAACACAAGACATCTATTTAACTACACCAGAACAAGGAGTCTATATAGCAAAATATAACAAAGCAGGAGTTATCCAATGGGCAAGAGCAATAACTTCGACCCTTGTACAAGGTCCTATATTTGCTCGCTCTGTGATTACAGATGCTAATGATAATATCTATGTGGTTAGTGATAATAACTTAACAGGCTTCATTCTATTAAGTAAATACAATAGTTCTGGAGTACTCCTTAATACTTTAAATATTCCAGTTGGTCCTAGTCAATTCTTAGGTGATATAAAAGTTGACAAATATGAAAATGTTTATATCTGTGGATCCTTCCAAGGTACTTTAAATCTTGGTGCATTTACACTTACTTCTTTAACTCAAGATGCTGGATTCGTAGCTAAATTAGATTCAACACTAACTTTTGTTTGGGCTAATCAATTATCAACTACTAATTTCTCTAAGTGCTTTGAATTAGCAGTATTAAAAGAGGAATATTTATATCTCACTGGATCATTTGATACACAGGTAAATTTTGGAAACGTAACTCTGAATGGAGTTGGTAATCCAGATCTTTTCATATCTAAATTAAATACTGGTGACGGAACTTGCTTATGGGCAGAATCCTTAGCTTTTGATTCTCTTACATCATTTAGCGATTCATCTATATGTATAGATCCTAAAGGACATGTTTTAGTAACAGGATCTTTCCAAGGAACAATTCAACTAGAGAAAAAGAAAATAACATCTTTTACTGGTGCTAATGATATCTTTGTAATTAAACTTCTTTCCACAGGAAAACTAATGTGGATGAAAATGTGCGGGGGTCAATCAGGTGACGAAGCTTTTGATATAGAAAGTGATTCTGAAGAGAATGTTTATATAACAGGATCTTATACTAGTCCTGCTTATTTTTCACCTGTAGAAATAAATTCTAGAGGGGGTACTGATATCTACTTAACTAAATTCAATAAAGATGGTATTTTAGTAGATATAGTTACAGCTGGTGGTGTAAATAACGACAAGGGAGCGGATTTAGTTCTTGATAGAGAAGAAAATATTTACATAACAGGTTACTTTACAGGAGAGGCAGATTTTTCTCCTTATGTTGTAATGTCTCCTCCAGGTTCTGTTGCTGATGCTTTCATCGGAAAAATACCTAAGAAGAGATTTAGTCCTGGTTACACTATAGGTGGAGTACAATCTTGGTTAGGCTCACATTCTTGGTCTTGGAGAGAAGAAAGATTCTACGAGAAAGAATTTGAAGTTCCTTTAGCAACTACAGTTTTTATAAATCCTATAGACTCTTTAATCCCAGGAAAGAAAAATCACGTGTGGACTTTAACTGATACCGAGACAGGAGAAGTGATAGTAAAAATAAGAAAGAGTCCTTACTTTATATGGACATTTACAAACCCTGGTTTTTACTCGTTAACTTGTCAGCTACAAGACGCAAACGGAAATCCATATGATATACAGCATAAAGGTAAAATAAGAGTTATAGACCACAAAGAATCGTTTGCAGGAGACTTAATACCTGATGTTGTTAATCCAGAAGATTATTTGATTAGATCGATATACGAAACAAGAAAGACTTTAGGATTTCCTCCTTTATCTCCTTTTGACGTAGAGGCGTAAATTTTATAAAATATATTACGTGTTATACTCTTTGTATATGTCCAATATTTTTGGAACTACTTCGTGTCTGTGATTCTGTTTTAGTGTTATTATTTTAACACCATCTACTCTAGATGCTACTGTATTTAAAAAATCTAGTCCTGAGTCTTTTTTGTTTTTTAGATCTATTTGGGTTGTGTCTCCACATATTATCATTTTAGATCCTTTTCCTAATCTTCCGATTACCATTTCCATTTGTCCTGTTGTTACGTTTTGTGCTTCGTCTACAACAACACATGAATTAACTAGAGTTCTTCCTCTCATGAAAGGAAATGGGAGAATTTCTATAATTCCGTCATTTAAAAATTTTTCAATTTTTTCTTTATTGTAAAGCATTTCCAAATTAGCATAGATTGGAGCTAACCAAGGATCTAATTTTTCTTTTAATGAACCGGGAAGAAACCCTATATCTTCTTTAGCAACTGTAGGTCTTGTTATCACTATCCTTTCTATTTCTCTAGTAAATAAAAGATCTAAAGCTATCTGAACTGCTAATAAAGTTTTACCAGAACCTGCCATCCCTCTTAAAACATTAACGGGATTTTCTAATATTATTTTTTTAGCCTCTTTCTGTTCTTCGTTTAATGATATTTTAAAATTTATTGGATTTTTTGGCTTTTTCTTTTGTGTCCAGTTATTTTCACTCATATTATCGATTTTTTAAGAAACATTGGATATGTTTTGCTGTTAAATATAATATCCTAACTTTTTTTGTTAATGTAGTTACAGGATATATATCAAAAAAGAAAAAACAATGTCTGTAACAATCACTGAAATTCTTGGTACTGATTCCATATCGGGATCTAGACTAACTATCAACTCAAATTTCCTTTTATTGGAAAATGCTTACAACGATCTAGAAAACACATTTAATATAAATGTTTTGACAGGATCCTTAGATGTTTCGTCTGCTTCTAGTGGACAGATCAAAGCAAAATCTATGCTTTCAAATAGTATGGTTATGCCTTCATCCGGATCCCCCAATATACAAATATATGGAACTGGAGCTAGTGCAGGATTTATGGTAGCTTCTAGTACAGTTGCTTCCGCCACTGGTATATTTTCTAATCTTTTACAGGCAAACACACTTTCTGCATCTGGAGCAGCAACCTTTGGTGCAACTGCATCTTTCCAGGGCGTACTTAATAATAATGGACCATTTACAGTAGGAGCTTCTGGTAATTTTATCAATACTAATAGAAAAGCTACTGTTGGTATAAATACAGCTTTTCCTTCTGCTCCTGGAGCAGGGGTTACAGGATCTTATTCAAGCCCTTATATTCCAACTTTAACTGAAAGTGTAATTTATATACAATCTGATTATGTTTCTCCTGCTCCAGCTGATGTAGCTAACAGTACAGGTTTCTTCTTTTATGCAACAACAGGTTTTGGTGCAACAGCATCATCTATTCCTGCTGGTTTCACTTTAACATTTGTAGATGTGGCAACTACAACATCAGGTATCATAGCAACAGGAGTTACTGGACCAGGTGGTAGTGAATATTACACAGGATTCTCTACTGGTGATGGTTCTTATACAGATCCTAATATTACAGCACCAGGAAATCAATACAAATCATCATTAACTCTAATGTGGGAACCTAGAATAGATCAGAATGCTTTAACCCAAAAAGGTTCTTGGATAGTTGTAAATGCTGTAGGTAACTTCGCATTCTAATTAAAATTAAAAAATGGCAAAAACACCGTATATAAGACCCATAGCAGTTCAAGGAGGTACATTTTATACCTTTTCTTCAGCTGCAGAGGATTTGTCTTTAACTTTTAATAATTCAGTAAAGAAATTTAAGTTTTCAAAATATGCTCTTCTTAAACTTCCTGAATTTAGGTCTCCAGTATACGGAGAAAATACTTTACAGTTTGATGCTATAGATACAACATTTTTAGATGCTGCTTATGGTGATTTCGTTTTAAGCAACCCTAACAACTTAAGTCCTTCTCCTGAAATATCTTTTCAAAACTATTGCTTGAATTTAGAGGCAACAGTAATATCAGATCCTAATTATAATCCAGAACTTAAAAGAAATGTTACAGAAAGAGTTTTTTGGAAATGGGTAAAAGAATTAGGAGGGATTAGATACAGAGGAGCGAATCAAAATGAAGTTGTTACAACATTAAATCAAACAACCACTACAACGGTAGATGGATTTCCTTATTCAGATAAAAGATGGGTAGAAGAAAATACTTTTCTTAGTGGTAATGGAACTCCTACTCCTAGATACGAAAGAGTAGTTCAATATGTAGGAGAAATTGATGTTGTTAATTCAGTTCAAAATTCAGATAACGCTTATTCAGAAGTTTATATTCATGTACCAACAGGAGACGGTGCAACACCTTATGTTTTATTTAAAACAATAGCAGATGAAAACTATTATCCTGACAGAACATGGACACATTTACCTCCTGACCCATTAGACACTGAATATTTACAAGGAAGAGATTCAGCATCGGGTTTATACGGTCCTAACGGACTTCCTAAACTTGCTATTTTTGATCAGGATGTATTAGGAGAACCTGGAGTTAGTGGAACATCTGCAACAGGATCTTTTACTAGCAATTGGTACACTCCTAGAGACGAAGCGAATTCTTATTTTACAGATCCTTCTTTCTTTGACCAATCAAATTATATTCTTCAAAAATATGTTGCTGCTTCAGGACCTAGTAGTGTTTCAGTAACATACAAAAGAAGTAATCTAGACGGAGTTCAGATTGATTTTGATCCTTTATCATATAAAGCAGTTCAAGATTATGTTGGTATATCTACAATAGAAGAATGGAATGGCACACCAACAACTCAATCTTTTGATTTTAATGCTATATTAGTTTATTATGACGTTTATGATCCTAGTAATCCTACTGATTCAGAAACTAATCTTTATGGTATATTATTCTTAAACGATCCAGAACCAATATCAACAAATGGTGCAAAACTTCCTTTATTTAAAAAGTTTAAGCCAGATCCTATTACCAAATTAAATGGTAATTCTTATGGACTCAAGATCAATTTAAAATTTGATTCTAGTGTAGAAAGTACAGGGGTAGAACAAGCAATAAATGATTATTCTTCGTTTTCTCTTTCTATCTTTATGGATGCTGCTACAGTTTTACAGGATGCAGCAAAAACATTAAATGATAGAACTTTACAGATAATATCAATTGAGCAGGATGTTGCAGCTTTAAAAGATTTAATTATTAATACTGATGATAGTACTGAAATAAAAGCAAGATTAGATGTAATTGAAAGTTCTTTACAAGCGAATCAAGCTCTTTTTGAAAACACACAAGATATATTATCTTTAATAGAAAAAAATACAGATTCTATAAATGATATACTACAGAATCAAACTTCTGTTCAGATGTCATACAATTTAGATTTATTGAAAGATGGTAAAGCTACTAAAGTTGATAGATCAGTTCCTAATATTTTAAGAGTAGATGTAACACAGCAGGATTATAACATTGGACAAAATTCAGTATTTACTATAAATCCAGTTGCTGGAAATACTATACCTTTACAGGAGTATACAAACTATTTGAAGCACAAAAACAACGGTCTTTCTATTAATTCTAATAATGATATAATAATAAAAATAGATGACAGTTTAGTTACTTGGAAGAAAGGACAAACTATGAGAATTTCTATAGGTGATGATATAAACTTAGGAAATTATTCTCTAGTTATTCTTACTGATGCTTTAGGAGCATATCCTATTGGAGCACCTTCCGGAGTTCCTTACTCAGTTGTTATAGCAGGATTTTTAAATTCTCAATTTGTCTCTGCATCATACAAACCAATATTTGATATTGTGTGTGTTGATGATGTTAATCTGACTTTTGAAGTTGACCAAATAAAATAATAAGAAATGTCTAATACAAAAAATTCTTTTTCGTCTTTAATAGCTCAATTTCTGAGATTACAAAAAAACTCATTAGAAATTATAAACAAATTAAATGACGTTACAACATCACCAGATGATTCAGTTCAGATTGAATTTTTAAAGGATGACAATACCTCAGAAAATATACAGGTTCCTTCTTTCGGTTTCTTAAAGTCTGAAATAAATCGTTTGGATCAAAACATTCAAGCTTTATCTGGATTAGAAGATAATAGTGCTAACATAAGAAAACCAGACGGAACTGTAGCAAAAATCTATCAAGCAACTGTTTTACAGGATCCTCAGTCACCTGATAGTTTACAAGTTCCTTCAACATTCAGAGCTAGAAACAATTGGTTTTTTGAATCTTTTCTTAATCCTTTACTTTATATTACAATTGATGTAGAGAATCAAATACCAGATAACTCTGAAAAAGTAATAACTAAAAGAATTATAGCTAGCACTCAATCTGATGTACAAAAGCAATATTTTGATGCAAATGTTAAAGGAAGAAACGATTTAAGTGATTCTGATTTCATAGCAACATTACAAAGCCAAGGCATACCTTATTTTGTAGATGAACAAACAGTTGATTTAGATCTAAGAACAATTAGATATACAGGATCATTTGGTGTATTAAGAATATTTGACGAGGAAACTCAAACAACACAGAACGGAGTAACAACAACTAATACAGTAAGAAAATATAAATTAAGTAATACAAGATATACTGACACCTTATCAAATACGACTAATTCTAGAACCCTTACCAAAGGTGATAAATTAATAACTCAAGGTGGTACTAAGTACGAAATTACTTCGATAGATATTGCAGATCAAACTGTAGTATTAAAAAGATTATTTGGATTTGAGGCTATACAGATAGGTGATAATTCATTAACTATCTACTCTAATGTTTTATCAAATAGATCAGTTGATGTTAATGTTGGATTTGATGAGAGACAGGGAGTTTTTATAAAAAGTATAGATGGTGATTTTAACGTTGCTTCTAGCAGCTTTAGTCCTGGTATATGTTTTTGGAGCAATGAGTTACAGATAAACACTTCTGAAGGTGTACAAACTTTGGAGGTTTTTTATAATTCTCAAGTTTCTGATTTTGGAAAAACTTTTATTGCTGCTGCTAAAGAAAAAACAATCCCTGCAGTTTATGGACAAACACCTAATTCACCTGTTCTTTCTGCAGAAAATTTTAGAGTTGTACAAGTTAATACACAGATAACAGATTCAAAAGAAAACAAAGATTTTAAAGATAAAATACAAACAAAGACATCTTTAAAAAATGAGATTTCTTCAATTGATAGAGCAATAGATCAAACTAGAAAGCAGCTTTCTGAATTAACTACTACTTCTACCGGAAATGCTCCTACTGCAGAATTCAAAAAATTAAATGATAAGGTTTCCACATTAACAAAGGATAAAACTAATAAAACAGATTTATTAGCTACCACGATAACTGATATAAACAATCTTACAACAACTACCCCTGAATTAGTAGAGGCTCCAAAATACAGAGTTAGAGGATTCTGGCCAATTCCTGAACCTTTAACAGATCCTAAGACAGGAGACCAGAACATAATACAATTCAATGTTAGATACAGATATCTTTCTTTAACTGGTAATTCTAATCCTACAACTCAGATAGATTTTGTAGATAATAACGGAACAAGAAGAGCAGGTCAATTTACTAACTGGACTCAATTTGTAACAGATTTAAGAAAAAAAGAATACGATCCAATTCAAGGTATTTATGTTTGGAAAGTAGAGGATGTAAGTGACGCTAACACAGTTAATATAAATCAGTTAGATGTTGCCATTACGAAGGGTGAAAAAGTCGAGATTCAAGTACAATCTATTTCTGAAGCAGGTTGGCCTACTAATCCACTAACATCTGATTGGTCAACTTCAGTTACTGTTGAATTTCCTGCAGATTTAGCGGTATTAATAGATAATTCACCATACATAAACCAAAATCTTAGTGATGATACTATTGTAAAAATACAAAGTGATCTTCAGGCAAAAGGATTAGATCAACATCTTTCAACCTCTTTTACTTCAGGAGACAAATATTATGCTCACGTAGCTTCTTCAATATCGTCTGGATTTTTCGATGTCTCAGGAAGAGCACTAGATCTTTTTCAGAAATTGACACAAATAGATAACGAATTACAATCACTTAGAGCTCTAGTTGCTAAAGCAAAAGGTACTCTTGGAATTTATATAAGAAACGGAAACACAAGTAATAAAATTAACAACGGTAGTACTGTTAATCTTTTTGCTGGATATTATGATCAGCTTATTGATCTTTCTAATCCTAGTAATAAAGGAAAAATTGCTACTGTTATATACTATCTGGAGCTCAGAAACGAAGCAGCTACACCTCTTGAACTTTCTTCTTTAATACCAGGGGGTCAAGGTGTAAAAGCACCTAACACAATTGCTGGACAAAACGATTATAACAATAATAGAAAATACGGGGAAACTCCGATACAGTTATCAGGAATTAATGCTTCCCAAGTTAACGTAACTACTCCTGGATATTTTATACAAACTCCGGGATATCAAAGTGGTAATGCTTATTCTCAATTTGTTTATTCAAGATATAAAAGTGTAGGATTAGACGAGGATCTTTATTTTACACCAGATACTTTACTTACGTGGAACATTTCAAATGGAACAACAAACCAACCTATAAATAATAGAGGTATATTAATGCCATTTGAACCTAATAGTACAACAGTTACTGGAGCAGGAGCTAATACTAGTATATGGGGCGGAACATACACTGGAGTTACTCCTAATGGTAATGGGAATCTTAATGAGTTTTGTATACACGTTTCACATCCTTCTATAAATAATGGAGCAACACCTACTTTCTCTGGATTAGAAAGACCTACAGTAGGAACTTTGATGAATTATCCAGCATTTAGACATGCTTTAGGGTTTGAAGTTGATACAAATTCTAATGCTTCTGTATTGGGAGGAAATCAAACATTATATACACAACAATTAGAATTTTTCCCTTCAGGTCAGACTACATTCACTAATAACGATTTTGATTATCCTAATAAACTAGGATTCATAGAATCTGATGAGTACTTATGTGGAAAATATTCTTGTGGATCTTATTTATTTATAGCACCAACAGATCACTCTGCTATACAAATAGAAGGATCAACTCAATTAGCAAAGAAAACATTACAATTTGGACAGGAAAATGCAATAACAGTTCCTATAATATTTCAAATGAGAGCTCAGGATAAATTAGGATTTATAGGTGGCTGGAGAACAGCAGGTAATCTTAAGAACATAACTTATACTAAAAAGATTGGTATAGATGTTCAGGTTAAAAATGAAGAATTATTTTCTTTTGATGTACTTGTTTCAGGAAGCTATACTAAAACTTCTCTTGTTTCTCCTGCATATTCACAGAATGTAATAACTAGTAGCAGCAATTAATAATTGAAAATTGGCAAGAAAGATAATAAAACAAAACTCCTCATTCGGAGTATTAAGAGCTAATCCTAGAATCTCTGGTAATGTAAAAATAACCACAGATTCAAATGGAGATATTTGGTTAAACTCTATAGACTCTAACCAGGAAATGTCTAACCAAGCATATAAAGGATTTAGGGTATCCCCTGAATCTTCTTATGATAGGGATATTTATACTTTTTTTAAAAAGGGACAAACCCCATCTCAATTTGTTTTTGGGTTAGTTGGTGAAAGCGATCCTGTACAGAATCAAACGAACGATCTTGCAAGTACCTATAATTTCTTTTATTCTTCAGGTGTAACTCCTTTAATTTCTGATAAGTACCCGGAGGATTTTTCTTATCTTGCTCCTTTTTGGTTAAGTGATGATATACCTGATTATTTTGTTATATTTAAAGTTAATGATCCAATAGATTACCCATATCAGATTCCTGTTACTTCAACGGAGATTGGAAAAACTTACAAGGTATTAGAGGATCCAAATGTAGATAAAAATGCACCAGGATATTTACCTTTTACTGTAGATTACGGAACTTCTGAAACATTTACTGATGGTGATATATTCGTTGCTATAACTGTAAATTTTAATATAATACAAGGAAAAGGATCTATCATATTATTAGATCCACTATATCATTTAAACGATGTAGAAGATACAGCATCACATTTCTATAATAAGATTTTACCTAAGTCTACTGTTGTTACAACTTTTGATTTAACTGAAAATTCTAAAATAGGAAAATATTTAAGAAAAATTAAAACAACACCAGGATATAGCGATAGTCTTGTGGATGTAAGATTTGAAGAAAATCAAATTACAACATTTAATGGCGTAAATTATTCAGTTGGTATTTTTGATAAAAAAGGTGATTTTTTATTTGATTATTTTACTACACCTCAAACACAGATAGGATTTGAGGATTTCATAACAGATGGGTTCAGAAGAAATGCAGTACTAAGCTATAAACTTCTTAATCTCGAATTTCTTTTTAATGATGGAGATTCTGAAGACTACACAATAAATAGATATTTTGGTCTTTATGTCAATGCACCAGAACTTGCTTCTTTTAAAATAGACGGAAACACTCTATTCAAGGATCAAGGAAATTCTGGAAATACTCCAGTACCTTTAAAAAACGAATATGGGTATTATTATCAAGAAACATCTTATTATCAATATAATGATAAAGGTGTTAGATTATTTATAGATCCTGATTACACTTCTGGGGTTTTACCAAATTCCAACGATACAAACATATCAGAACAAACTAAATTATTTTGGATAAGAGATAAATTTAATAGATTTTATTCATTAAAAAGAGATGAGAATTATTCTCTTGTTTCTCCTACTCCAACCGAATCAACTTATGGATTATCTGGTACTGAAAATGAGCTGGTAGTACAAAACATAACACTAGATCTTTCAGTTTTAAGTGGAGCTGATAAAGAAACTAAAAAACAATATCCAGGTTTTTATACAGGAGAAAAAGGAAGAGCATATTCAGTTATAAGAATAGCAGGACAGTTAACTAATACAAATCAAGATGCTTTTGTTTTTTATCATCCATTAGGATCTCTAGGATTACCCGGAGGAAAATACGATTTAATAAAAACATCAGATTTAAGCTCTTTAATAGATGAATGGGGTCCAGGAAGTTTTTATTCACAGGATAACACATATTATATTCATCCTTTTGGTACAAATGAAGAAATAGCTAAAGCTTTAACTGGAATGTTTAATAGTTTTAATTATAACTCTTTCGAAGCTTTTCAATCAGGAGACGAGGTTGTTATAAGAACTAGAGCCACTGGTAAAAAAGAAAATACAAAATATTATCTAGATTTTTTCCAAGATTTTTCGATACAACAAAGAATGCCGTATTCAAGAAAAGATACTGTATTTATAAACGAAAAAGATACTGCTTATATAAATAAAAGACAATCTTTTGTTGGAGGATCTGATAATACATTTAATAGAGTAAAAGTAAAAATTGAGGATCTTAATAAAATAGAAGTAGGTAAAACATTTTTAGAAACAGTAAAAATAACATCCACTGACACTTACACAAATCTTCCTGAATATACAAATAGAGGTGCTTCGATAGTTACTGGTAAATTTAGATTTGTTGATCAATATGCTAGAGAAGAAAATGGAGAGATAGTAGGACTAAAAGATTTTGAAACACACGGAACAATAGAGGTTGAAACTAAAACAGAAAGAATTGCATTAGGATCAATTAGTAAAATATCTGCATTTGAAACTTATGAAGTACCTTTGGGAGTTTTCTCTTTCTATGGATTAAGAGAACTAGATACAGATTTCTGGTTTAGTAATTATGGATATACTCCAACAGAAGAGTATTATAAATATCTAGATGTTCAACCTTCAGGAATAACTAAAATAGTTCCTGGAAAGTCTTATTATGTTTCTTCTGGAACAGAAATTCTTTACAATGGATTTAATGTAACAGGTCCTGACTTTTTCGAAGGTGTAGTTGGACAGGAATCTTATAACTTAGTTATAGGCTCAGATGTTTCTGAATCGAATGTTTATCCTACAATTTCATCCAGAGGCAATATAACATCACTGATAACAACTACAAATTTTGATAATGCTTTTTATCCAGACTTAGATTCTTTTCCAGGATTTTATGGAATACAAGCTCTTAAATTTATAGACAGTCAAAGTGCTAGTATAACTAAATTTTCTCAATTAAATTTTGGTAAATTAGATTCTGAATATGATTATACTTTTGATAATTATAACCCTGATTTTGCAATAAAGAGTAGAGTAGTTCCTTACATAACTAAATGGACATATAGAGGTGGAATCGATATAAGAGGAAATGATTACAGATTAAATTCTAATATAGCTTTTAGTCCTCTGAACTTTTCCCCTAGCTTCTTTAGAAGAACACAGGATCCTCAATATTTCACACATGAGTGGTATAATCTTCAGAGGCCTCCTTATTCTTTACCTGAAGAGAATCTTCATAAAGATAAGAGTTATTTATCAAGTGAAATAAACGAAACATTATTATCTGATGCAAATCCTGCATTAAGAGATTATTTTTTAGATTATTTTTCTATAGAGGGAGAAGATTTAACAACATATTATCCAGGAAATCAGGATACACCAAAAATAAACTTAACTGAAAGATATACTCTTTTTGATTTTAATACAGGTAATAAATTTTCAGAAACTCTATTTAAAGGAGCTAAAATAAGAATAAAAAGAAGTTTTACAGATTACGGACAAAATGAAACTGTAAGATATTTACAAGACGATAGATTTTATGATGGATATAAATTTTCTTGTGTTATTGTTCCTATTAGAAATATAGAAAATAAAATACAACCCCCTGTTAAAATTAAAGTATTAGAAAATAGAACTTTTAAAAATATAACATTTTTGATTGAAGTTTTAATAGAGGACTCTAGAGTTTATAATTTTGAAGAAATAAGTCCAGATAAACAATATCTAGATCTAGATTATTTTCTTCTTTACTCTCTAAAAGATAAACTCTCTACTCTATATGCTTCTACTACTGTAAGCCCTTGGTTATTTACAGGACAAATAGAAATACCTAAAGTTGGAGATATAAAATTATCATCAGCTCTTAATATAACATCTACTCCAACATCTTCTGGATTATTTTCGTCAGTTAATGGATTTACATCAGGTGATGAGGGTGAAATTTATATTATACCAAATCCTGAATATGAAACGGATCTTAGAGATGAAATAAACTTTACTTATCTTCCTTCAACCGTTCCTGGTCCAACGAGTTCAACAGGTCCTGGATCATTCTATGGTATAGTTGGATCTACGGGAACTGGATTTGGATATTCTATTCCTTTTCCTACTGGAGTTAAACAGGACACTATAAATTTCACTAATACATCTGCAAATTATACATTTGATTTTACTGATATTTCTTTACCCGGTCCTTTAACTATACCAACTATTGCAGGATTTTCAATTGTTTCTAATGTACCTATTTACCAAAGAGATGGAGGAGTTAATTATTGGAGAAATCTATTAGAAAAAATATCTTTTGCTAATATATCTTTATGGATTAATACAGGATATCCATACATTGAGTATAAATCATTTATTTGGGACGAGACAACTTCTACCACAAAAATACTCGATGATCAATTTGTTTTAGAATTTATAAAGCCTTCTGTTTTAGATCAGAATTCTATAATAATAACACAAGAGATCTCAAATAAACCACCAGAATTAGATGTATTTAATATCGGTTACACTTCAGCTACAGTAAATGGAAATAGTGAACTTTATAGATATGGCGGAGAATATGTTCCTATCTTTAGGGAAATTCTAAAATTTGAAGATGTTAAATATGATATACCTAAATGGATAATTCCAAGCTTTTTTAATTTTGAAGTTAAAGTTGTAGATAAATTAGATGAATATGAAAATCACGATTTAGGATCTCTTTACTGTTATTCTATTAACGGGATTCCTCAAAATAAAATATCTTTAATAAAAGGTGTAACTTACACATTTGATCTTAGTGATCCAAGTAATTTAGGATATCAATTATATTTTTCTCAATCTGAAATTGGTAATTTAATATCTACAGATTCTCTTACTCAGGGATATACTTTATTTGGTACTCCTGGAACAACTGGATCATATATTCAATATCAAGTTCCTTATGATTGTCCTGATAATATTTATTATGTTTCTCAAGGAGGAAGATACATGGGACAAAATATTAAAGTTTTAGATCCTATAGAATATTCATATTGCTCTTTTGGACCAGATAAGGATGACTTTGGTAAAGTTAAAAATGTAAACTATTATAAATACGCAAATCAATGGATATTTAGAATAGGAAAAAATTCTCCTTTTAATCCAGTTTATAATTTAATAGGAGAAACCCCAGTAGATAAAAGAGATCTTTCTCTTTTTGAAAGTTCTTGGGATCCTGGATTTTATAGAGAATATGATAGTCCGACTAACTATGTTAGTCTCCCAGGAACTAGGAGTATGGAAGAACAAAAATCTTTCTTCGGAAGTAAAGTAATGCAAACACCAGATTCAGTAAATGTTCAGAAACAATTAGTTTATCCAAGTTCATTAGAAAATGTTTTAGATCTAAATTATGAAAATTATCCTAATTACGAAATACTTTGGGAAAACACGCAAACTGAATTAAGAGGTGTTTTATTGATTGACAGAATGCTTATAAGATATTTCTTAGATGATGGAGCAAAAAATACATTTGATGAATTTATAGTTCCTGAATTTGGATTCGGTACTCTTACTGATATTAATGATGATTTCAATGAATACATGAAAGTAAATGTTATTCCTGCTTTTCAGTCAAAAGATAATGGAGGATTTTTAAAGAAAATACCTCTACAACAAACAACAGTTTTTTCTCCTGTTATTGGGGACTTTGCTGACTATCAGAAAATAATTAACGGGTATTTTTCCTCACAAGAGATAAGATATACAAAGGTTAATGAGTTAAGATATGAGTTCAGAATACCAAAAGACCCTTCATTTAATTACTCCTTAGCATTTTCAATAAGAATAGGAAAAATTTAAAGAGGTGAGAATTTTTGATATATAATACAACTATAAATATAGATGCCACAGATTAATATACTAAATATTTTACAAGGAGACAATCAGTCTAACATTGTTGATAAAATAAACTACAACTTCGATCAGATCCTTAGCGCTGGTGGAGGTCCACAAGGACAACAAGGACTTATAGGTCCAACAGGACCAATTGGTCCACAAGGACCTCAAGGACCACAAGGTTTACAAGGACCCTCTGGAACAAAATGGTTTGTCCAAGATTCTAGCCCAGCATCTGGAGCAGTTACAGGGAGCAATCCTTGGACGTATCCTTCAATAGGTGACTATTGGTTAGATCCAGATTCAGCAGATCAAGATGTTTATGTTTTCACTGCTACTGGATGGACTTACACAGGTTATGGATTGGCTGCAGGACAGTTATTTCAAAAAATCTCCCCCGTAAATTTTAATGGTGGTGTAACAGGACAGGCTATTCTAATTGCAGGAACAGCTAGTCCGCAAGCAGTAGTCCTTTCGGATTCCAATATAAATGGGATCACTGGATACGTTCCTTCTGGAACCGGAATAGATAACATAAACTACGAAAATTCAAAGTTAAAAATTGCAACAAGAAACGATAGAACTAAGATAATTAGTTTTTCTCATTCCGAATTTGATGTTGTTAATACTTCTGGTGGTGCTTCTACAACAGGTAATTATACATGGAATCCTTCAATAGATTGGGATGCTTCATCTCCTATTAGTAGCTCTTTTTATGATATTACTTTTCAAAATCCAACAGGAGCAATATCAATAAGATCTTTAGGAAGTGTAAATGGAGGTATTAATCTTTTTGCAAATCAAGAAATTAGTGCACAATCTGCTTCTGAAAATATAATTTTAAAAACATCTGCTACAAATAAAGGTACATTTGTAGATGCCTCAAACGTAGGTGGATTTTTAGAGCTATCAAATAATTCCCCTACTCCAGTTAATCAAGCTAATGCTCCTTTATTTGCTAATTCAACAGGGGTAGGTTTAGGATTAGGTACTGGACAATTTACACAAACAGGAACAGATTCAAGAAGATTGGCTGTTAAAGGAAACACAACTATATCTAAAAATAATGGATATCACACACAAGCTCTTTTTACTGGAACAGATGCTGGAACATTATATGTAGAAGGCAACGTTGGTGTAGGACCTTTCACTACTCCTACAGGATCTCCTTTAGGAGTAGCTACTACTGGTCCAGCTGAATCAGTTGGTGTTTTTCCTCTTCTTTATGTTACAGCAAATCAACCAGGACCAGTATCACAGTTTAAACATTCGTTATCTGTGAAAGGTAGAGCAGGGAGAACTGTTATAGGAGGAGGTAGTTATGATTTTGCAGCAGGTAATCCAGTTGCAGGTAATTCTTCTGATGTATCTCAAGAGATATATTGGTCAGGTGGGTTATTTGGAGGAATTTATGCTGCAGGCCCTTTATTAAGCTATCAGCATAAAATAACCAGTAATACTAATACAACAGCAGGAGCCCCTGTTTTTGGAATAACTACTTATACTAATGCAGGAGCATATAGTGTTGATAGTATTGCAAATAAAACAACTATACAAACAGTAAATTCTAATAGATTATTAGAAATACAAGCAAATTCTAGTAGCCCAACTGGATATAATAATAACCTAGTAGCAATAGGAACAAATAATTATACTAAATTAGGTGTCTGGGGAGGATCTACAGGACAACAATACGGAACAGTTTCTATAGGTATAGATTCTGCTACTGTGTCAGGTATGAGAACCGCTATCCTTAACGATTACCAAACTACTTTTTTAGCTCCAGCATCTCCAAGTCCGGGAGATACATATTACCAAAATTATCAAACAGACGATCATTCTCTTTATGTTCTTGGGTATCAAACAATAGGAGCACCTGATACAATATCAATGTTTACAAATACGTATAACCCATCTAGTAGACCTTATGGATATAATACAAAATTAAAAATTCATAGAAATTTAGGTAGTTATATTACATTTAGTAAAGGACAAAATGATGTAGATGGTTCGTATCCTGGAGATTATTCAAATGGTTTAGAAATAACGTCATTAATATCATTAATTCCAGGGGGAGGAAAACCATCTTTTGCTATAGCGGTAGGTGCTGTTTCTTCTATAGATTATCAAGTTGTACCAGGTAATAATCAAAGATCGTTTGCTAACCCAACAGGATTCTTTGTTAGTGATACCGGAGAAAATGTAGCTATAGGAGCATCACTAGGAAGTGCTGCTCTGAATGTTTCTGGTCCAGGAGGAGCAAGAGCAATAAACGCAACTGGTGACGTAAGAGTAAATGAAGGAGTATTAGAAAATTACATATTGCCTACAACACCTATAAATTCTCCTTCATTTTTTTCTGGATACCAATTTAGTAATAAACTAATAGTAGTTCCTGGCGTAAGTAGCGGCGCATATAATGGTAACGTTCTTAGCGGAGATGTTTTTCTTGGCTCAACAGATGGTATTTATGCTCCGTTAACAATAGGTGCACAAAATGGTGGAGGTATGAGATTTTATGACGATGGGACAAGAAATGTTGCACATACAATAGACGTACTTAGAACAGATACTGATATAACAACAGGGACTAATACTCCGGGATGGGTTTATTATGATTTATTTGATTCAGAGATTAGAGCTGAGCAGCAAACCTCTGGCAACTGGACAAATGGACCTGCTTTATCATATGTAGGTTCTCCTAATCTTTTTGA
>Ga0078894_10000282_pt1 | contig 34581 bp, 31 predicted proteins | sample LauGreSu1BDMLBSD_2_FD_67506 | JGI IMG/M metagenome (GOLD analysis project Ga0078894, IMG submission 67506) | Freshwater lake microbial communities from Lake Michigan, USA - Su13.BD.MLB.SD (version 4) (version 4) | ecosystem: Environmental > Aquatic > Freshwater > Lake | place: Lake Michigan... | reverse complement strand
TTTTCCGCCATCGTTGGTTTTTAAAATCAAGGCGTTGGATTTTTCTATATCTTCATCAGAGGCAGCACAAACAAATCCGTTGTTTTTATCAAACATTTTGATATCAAAGAGCATTTTACAGTCGTTGTTCATGCTATTGGAAGTCCAAGTTGCACCACCATCGTGCGATACCATCATATTAGCTGGAGAACCTACACGACCTACGGCGTAAATATGTATTTTATGGTCTATTTTTCCGTGATTAATGTATTGTTCTTTAACAATATCAACGGCGCAAAGGCCTTTAACATAGGGGCCTTTATAGTCTACTGGCTTCCAAGTTTTGCCACCATCTTTGGTTCCATACAAAGGAATGGAGTCGGTAACATTAGGGAAATAATCTGTTCCAACCGTACCCGAAAAACCAACTAAACTATCCACAAAGGCAATGGTTCGAAAAAAAGTTCCTTTTTTTTCCAATTGTTTTTCCCAGGTTTTGCCACCATTTTTTGTGTGGTGAATACTTCCATAACCGTTTACATACCAACCTTCTTTTTCATTGATGAAAGTGATATCATCTTGTTTCCCAGGATAGCGCTCCGTATTCAATTTTTTCCAACCTTTTTCGGGTAGTTTAACTTCTTCTTTTTTAGCAAGCGTCTCGTTACTCCCATTTACTTGAGCATATAAATTACCCCAGCTAAAAATTATTACAAATAAAATTAGTCAGCAATTGATTTTGGTGTTATTATTCATTTTATATATAATTTTTTAAATTATGGTTTTGTTAAAAAATCCAGGTGCTACTTCCCATTCCAAGCATCCATTATTCCTGATTTTATATCAGTGTAATTGGTAATAAGCCAAATAACCAAAACAATAAGGAAAATTGTTTTCCAATGGGTTTTTACTAAGACCTTTAAGTCAGTTAAAAATTGATTCATATCAGTGATTTTAAACGTTAAATTAAACTCGTATGGTTTGGTGTCAGATTGTTTGGCAAATTCAGATAAATCCATTTTCAAGGCTTCCCCAATTACTTTTAACGAATGAAGGCTTGGATTCACTTTGTTATTCTCAATCCTCTGAATTGTCCTAAGCGTTAAACCGGTTTTTTCTGAAAGTTCTTTTTGAGAACAATTCAAACTGGTTCTAAGCTCTTTCAATCTTTCTCCAAATTCCATTATGCAAATATGATTTAGATTATTGAATAAATGAAAGACAAATAGGCGTCATTTGTACGACATTTTGCCTCTTTTTGAAAAATATTTCTACCTAAAGATAAAAAATGAATAAGCTGAATATTTTTCTCAATATTTCAAAAGATACAGCACACTTAACTCATAGACGGACAAAGAAAAAGCCATCATTTCTGATGGCTTATCCGGTGTAGCTCCCCAACCTGGGCTTCCCGCAGTAGAACATTCCGCTTTCACCTTCGCAAAGCTTCGGTGTACAAAGTCGCTACATGTACACTGCGGGACCTTGCTAAGTTACTCCCGATGGTCGTGAAAACACTACACTTCGTTCCGCTTAGTTCTCGCCCAGATTGTGTCGCATAAAAAAAACCGCACATTGTGCGGTTTTTGATGCTCCCCTAATTGACGAAAGTTGCAGCTATAATTCGTTAATTGAGTATGCTACTGTTAGGAAATTAGGGGTTGAACTTCCTATTAATTTGCAGTAGGCAGTATTTTGATTTACTTATTTTCCTCAATAATTCTATTCAATTCCTCTGTTATCTCCATGCTTTTAAGTGGTGGCACATTTGCTCCACCAGTATTTCCAACTGGAATTTCCCCAACAAATGACTTTATGCCCCCAACAAGTAGTCGTGGAATTTGTCCGATAATCTCCCTTCGGTCTTTTATCTTGAATCCGAATAATAACATTTTCCAATGAACTAATGTGTGATGGAAGGGGTAGGGTTGACCAAGTATATGTGCTCTCTCTAAATGATGCCAGCTTGAACTAAAATCTTTATTTAAAAAATAGTTAAGAGAAATTTCCAATTCTTTACGAAAGTATAGCTTTAATCTCTCGGGCATAGTTGTATGGATTTTCATATTGATTATTTAAAACGAAAAAGGGTTACACTTTACAAGTATAACCCTTTTATCTTTTTTTTTGCTCCCTGAGCTGGACTCGAACCAGCGACCTATTGATTAACAGTCAATTGCTCTAACCAGCTGAGCTATCAAGGAGTTTATATTGTAACAAGGTTGTCATTCTCATGACTCGCCTTGTCTCAATCGGAATGCAAAAATAGTACGAAACCACTTTCATTTCAATACCTTTGTGGAAATTTTTTAAAATATCTTTATGAGCCTTCTTGTTATTGGATCTGTAGCGTTCGACGCAATCGATACTCCCTTTGGTAGTACTGGTAAAATTGTAGGCGGAGCCGCCTCGTATATCTCATTGGCCACAACCCTTTTGCATGATAATGTAGGGTTGGTTGCTGTAGTGGGTGAGGACTTTGATTTCAACTTTGTGGACGACCTAAAACGTCGTGGAGTGGATACCGAAGGTTTGCAGGTGAAAGCCGGAGAAAAGTCGTTTTTCTGGCATGGGAAGTATCATATGGACATGAATTCTCGCGATACATTGGTTACAGAGCTCAATGTTTTGGGTGATTTTGATCCCATTATTCCGCAAACTTGGCAACAACCAGATTATGTGATGCTCGGAAATTTGAGTCCGCAAGTCCAAATGACCACCTTGGATCGTTTAACGCACAAGCCAAAATTGGTTGTCTTGGATACAATGAACTTTTGGATGGATATCGCCTTGGATGATCTAAAGGCCGTTCTTAAGAAAGTAGATGTACTAACCATCAATGATGAAGAAGCGCGTCAATTAAGCGGTGAATACAGTTTGGTGAAGGCCGCTCGCGTGATTCGTGCAATGGGCCCAAATACCTTGATCATCAAAAAAGGGGAACACGGTGCACTATTGTTTGGCGGAAACGATGAGATTTTCTTCTGTCCAGCCTTGCCTTTGGAAGATGTTTTTGATCCAACAGGTGCCGGTGATACGTTTGCCGGTGGTTTCGTAGGCTATTTGGCGAGCGTTGGCCGTACCGATTTTGAAGCGATGAAAATGGCTATCGTATATGGTAGTGCCATGGCGAGCTTCTGCGTGGAACAGTTTGGTACCACAAAATTGGCATCCATTACACGTGAAGAACTCGATGGACGTTTGGCCCAATTCAAGGCCTTGATGTCGGTTTGATTTATTTGATTAACTCAAATACATAACTGCCCTTCGGCGACAAGGTCAACTTTTCCTTGATCAGCGTCACTTCCCCCGTTTGAATATTCTTGAGCTTGGTATAGCCTTGGGTCATTTCGGCAAAGCGCGACATAGCAATATCGGTTGTGGTTTCGGCCTGACTTAAAACGATCATCATCCGTTGGTTATTGGTGTGTCTAAAATAGGTGTACACTCCGTTGATGCCAGAATATTGGGTCGTTTCGCCGATGCCTAAGGCTGGGTAGCTCACGCGCGCTTTATTGAGCGTTTGCATCCATTTCCAAGCCTCATTTTCTTTCGATGTGCGTCCTTTGGGTGTGAACTTGTTTACTGGGTCGCCGGGCCATCCGCCAGGGAAATCGAATCGAACATAAGCATCAGACTTTTCCGTTTTTCCCGTCATCAAAATTTCTGTGCCGTAATAAATGCAAGGCAAGCCTCTGGTAGTGAGCAATAAAGTGATGCCCCTTTTCCAAGCATCGATGTCCTCATTGGCGATCGAATAGAAACGAGAAATATCGTGGTTGTCCAAGAAAGTGCAATTCTTATAAGGGTCTTGGTATAGGAAATCTTCGCTCTGTGTGATGTAAACTCTGTTTAGCCCTTCCGTCCAACCGAATGGCTTCGAACAAGCTTCTTGAAAGGCCCAGCACATCGAAAAGTCGGTAACGCCAGGGAGTTTGTTTTTTTCAAATCCTTTGATATTGTTCTTGACGAAGGTGGCTTGGGTGGTGGTATGGTTGACCCAGGTTTCGCCAAAAATGGTGAGGTAGGGATACTCGGACAGCAAAACATCCATCAAATGATTCATGTAGTTTTGGTCGGGGTAAGGATAGGTGTCGATGCGATAGCCCGAAAGATTGGCCACTTCAATCCACCATAGATATAGCTGATCGAGATAGGTGGCGATGTGCGGGTTTTTCTGATTGTAATCGGGCATCGTAGGAACAAACCAACCATCAACGTTTAGTGCGCGTTCAGATGGAGCGGCATGAGGATCGGCCACGGTAGGAGCGCGGAAATTGGTTTGAACGTAGGTGTCTTTGTAGTTGAACCAGCCGGTATCGAAATATTGGTTCATCCAGTGTTTGTCGCCCACGTGGTTGGGGATGATGTCCATAACCATCTTAAGTCCTTTGCGTTTCATTTCACCGCAGAGCTCAATGTATTCTTTGTTGCTGCCAAATCGCGGATCGATTTCATAATTGTCTGTGATGGCGTACCCATGGAAACTCTCTTCGGGTTGATCGTTCGTTTGAACGGGGTTGAGCCACAATGCGGTGATTCCCAATTCTTTGAGGTAGTCCAACTTCGATTTCACTCCGGCTAGATCGCCGCCATGCCTCGACTTCAATCCGCCACGATCCACTTTTACGCGGTATTGCATGTTCTCATTGTCGTTGTCGTTCTCGCCATTGCAAAACCGATCGGGGAAAATGAGGTAGGTGACATCGTTAGGCGTAAGTCCGGGTGCTTGTTGCTCTTTGATGCGTTTGGCTTTGAGTTCGTAGTTAAGGGTATAGCCGCTGAGGGCTTTGCTGCGTTTTTCTTTGGGTTCGATGTTAAAAGTTAGAATTCCAGCGGCGGTATTGGGTTGGATATTTAGATGGATATAACAAACGTCGTTATTGGCACTTGGTTTCACCGTGTCCATGAAAACACCGGGGTATGGGGCGAGAGAAATTTTGAACTGTTGAATGTTCTCTGCGTGTAAAATGATTTCTAAGTTTGGGTTTTGAAAGCCGACATACCAATGGGGAGGGGCAATATGGTATACGTTTTTTCGAGGGGGCATTACCCGATTGTATGCTGAGATATTCGGGATGATTACTGTTAATAATGCAGTAAGAAATAAGGCTTTAATGGATTTTAACATCAGTATACAAAGAAAGTGCAAATTTTTTAGAAAAAGGTTATTGTCACTTTGACACTTTTTTATTTATCTTTACGGCGGAAATATAAAATTAACATAAAGATGAAAAAAATTTACTCTCTTATTGCCTTGGTTGCGCTATCGAGTGCGGCCATTGCGCAGACTGTGAAGGTTACCTTTAGGGTAAACATGCAGAATGTAGCGGTAGGTCCAAAAGGAATTCGCATTGCGGGTGACTTGCAGGCCGATGCTGGAATTGGTAGTAACTGGACGCCTGGTGCAACAGGTAACACATTGACTGCCACTGGTTCGGGTTATGTGTATTCAATTCAATTGACATTGAAGGCGAGCACGAGCTATTCGTACAAGTACATTAATGGTGACGCTTGGGGTATGCCTGATGAGTCGTCTGATCGTAAATTGACAACTGGAACTTCTGATCAAGTATTGGACGTTTATTGTTTCAACGACATGACCGGTGACTGTGCTGCTCCTAAGGCTGGAACGCAGCGTGTAGTTTTCCAAGTGGAAATGAAAAACGAAGATGTTTCTGCGGATGGTGTTCGCGTTGCGGGTAACTACCAAAAAGCGGCTGGAATGGCTGGTGATTGGAATCCTGGAAACGACACTGCGAAATGTACTCAAGTTGGAACGGTTTACACTTTGGTGAAATTTGTTCCTGATGGAAGTTACAATTTTAAGTATGTAAATGGTAAGTCTGGTTGGGAGTCTGTGGCTAACGACAGAGCATTTACTGTGTCTGGTGCGGGTGTTGTAAATCCGTTGAATTGTTTTGGCAAAACTGATACTTGTGCTACAGTTCCTAAGTACAAGCGTGATGTTACCTTCATGGTAGTAGACGGTAACTATCAGAATTCTTTCAAATTATCGAATGTAAAGTTCAAAGGTAATTTCTCTAGTTGGTCTGATTTCGTAGCCAACGACAGTGGTGTTCGTGGCGATGTAAAAGCAGATGATGGTATTTGGACTGCTAAGTATCCTCAAGTTAAGACTGGTTCTTACGAGTGGGGTGCTACAGCGGGTGCTGCTGGTAACTGGATTATCAAAGGCCCTAACCGTACTTTCAATTTGAACTATACCAATGGTGCTATCACAGGTGATACAATTTACACGATTCCTAAGTTGGGTGCATTGTTGAACGTAACTTTCTCTGTTGATATGTCTGATACAATTGTTTCTGCTGACGGTGTTTGGTTGGCAGGTAATTTCCAGCCTTACATGGATACTGCTCAAACTGAGTGGAAGTTCAATAAGTTAAAGTTGAAAGATATGGGCAATGGCATTTGGTCAGTGACTCTTAAAATCTGGGCTCAGAAATATCAGTTCCGTTTCGCCAATGGTTTGTCAACTGGCGACGATAGCTATAGCGAAAAGAACTTGAAGGCTGCTTGTGGTGAATTGAATGGTTACAACAAGTATGACCGTGTATTCGATATCGCAACTGCTACTGCTGATGTGAAATTGCCAACTTACAAGTGGAATTCTTGTGCTGCATTGTCAAACCGTAACGTAATTGAAAACGCTGAAGTGAGCATCGCTCCAAACCCAGCTGAAGGTCAGTTCGTTGTTCGTTTGGAAAACAGCAAGATCACTCAGATTATCGTCAGTGGAATCGACGGTCGTGTTGTTCGAACTTTGAACAGCAATGCAAATGTTGAGACTGTGAACGTGAATGGTTTGATGGGTGTATATTTTGTAAATATCACCGACCAATTGGGAAGAACTACTACCCAAAAGGTTGTATTGAAGTAATATTAATTATTGTCGTTTTGTTTGATAGAGAGGGCGGCCGCAGGCCGCCCTCTCTATTTTACGACGAAATTGAACATCTCTTTGCCCGCCAAAAATCCCTTTAGTTGGTCGCCACTTTTTACAGCGCCCACGCCGGCAGGCGTTCCAGTGAAAATATAATCTCCAATTCTCAAACTGAAGTATTCGGAAACGTGTGCAATGATCTCATCCACGTTGTGTATCATTTGGTTGGTATTGCCGCTCTGGACCTCGTTGCCATTTTTTTCTAAAGAGAAAGTCGCTGCATAAATGCCACGCGATGTTTCGTTTGTCAATTCGCTTAAAGGAATAAACGCACTCATTGCAGCGGAATGATCAAACCCTTTGGCTTTTTCCCAGGGCAACCCTTTGGCTTTCAATTGACTTTGCACGTCCCTTGCGGTAAAGTCGATGCCTAACGCCACCTCGTCGTAATAGTCCTTAGCAAAACCTATAGGTATATGTCGGCCCGGCTTCTTGATTTTCACCACCACTTCTACTTCATGATGGACATCGTTCGAAAAATCGGGAATGAAAAACGGATTATTGTTACGCAAAAGCGCAGTATCGGGTTTGATGAAAATTACGGGTTCCTCGGGGGTCTCGTTGTTGAGTTCCTTGATGTGTTCCGTGTAATTTCTGCCGATACAAATAATTTTCATAACGGCAAAGGTAATAAGTGAGGGTGAATCTTTGTCGTTATGGCAAAGGGCAGTGGGAGCGGGGAATCTTAGTCTTTTACCAGGGTGCTTTCGCGTTCTGGTCCGAGAGAAATGACTCTGATTTTGGTGCCGAGGTAGTTTTCAACGAAGTGGACGTAGTTTCTGAATCTTTGGTCCATCGCTTCAAACCCTTGGGTATGAGAGAGGTCTTCGCTCCAACCTGGGAACCATTCTAAATTCGGTTCGATTTGGTCGTTGCACATATTGCTTGGCACTTGCTCGCTGCGCTCGCCATTGATTGTGTATGCGGTACAAGCTGCAATTTGATCCATGCCATTCAATACATCGCTCTTCATCATAATCAATTCGTCTACGCCGTTCAACATGCAAGTGTATTTGAGGGCAACCAAATCAATCCAGCCGGTACGACGTTTACGTCCGGTTGTCGCGCCAAATTCATGTCCTTTTACGCGCAAATACTCGCCCGTTTCATCGTTCAACTCTGTTGGGAATGGACCGGAACCTACGCGGGTGCAATAGGCTTTGAAGATTCCGAATACTTTGCCGACGTGTTTTGGGGCGACACCCAAGCCGGTACAAACGCCACCCGCCAATGTGTTGCTACTGGTTACGAACGGATAGGTTCCAAATTCGATATCCAATAAACTGCCTTGAGCACCTTCGGCCAAGATTTTCTTGCCTTGAGAGATGCAATCATGGATGAAATATTCGCTGTTAATTATTTTATGCGTTTTCAAGAACTCAATGGCGCTGTAGAATTTGGTTTCTTCTTCGGCCAAGTTGAAATCTGTAAATCCATAAAACTCGATCAATTTTAGGTGGTCGGCTACTGTAGTTTGATATTTTTCTTTGAAATCGGCATCAAGGATATCGCCAACTCTAAGGCCGGAACGACCTATTTTATCTTTGTAGGTAGGGCCAATTCCGCGAAGTGTACTTCCGATTTTCGCATCGCCTTTTGCTGCTTCAGAAGCGGCATCGAGGATACGGTGGGTTGGAAGGATCAGGTGGGCTTTTTGCGAAATGAACAAACGCTCTTTGTAGTCTGGGCATTCGTTTACGATGCGCTCAATTTCTTCTCTCAATCGCACTGGATCTATCACCACGCCGTTGCCAATCAAGTTGATTGTCTCTTTGCGAAAAATCCCTGAAGGGATGGTGTTTAGGACAAATTTCTTGCCTTCAAAATCTAGGGAGTGCCCAGCATTTGGACCGCCTTGAAAACGCGCTACCACGTCGTATTTGGGGGTTAGGTAATCGGCAATTTTCCCTTTTCCTTCATCGCCCCATTGGAGGCCTAATATTACATCAACCATTGATAAGAGTTATAGAATTTTTAGTTTTATAGTGTGTTTGGGTTTATGTTGCATTGGATGCAATTGCCCTGTGGATCTGTTTGTGGATTTGCGTAAAGGTGCAAACTGTGACTACTGACTTCAAATTTGAGTAATCCGCCCATTGTGCTAGTGATTTGTTGTACGCGGGGATCACAAAACTCAAATACTCTTTTGCATTTATTGCAAATTAAATGATCGTGCTGTTTATAGCCAAAGGCTTGCTCGTAATGGGACGTGTTTTGACCAAATTGATGTCGTTTCACCAATCCCGATTCAACCAGCAGATCAAGGGTGTTATAGACGGTAGCCCGGGAAACATGATAGTTTCTGGTTTTCATTTTTAGGAACAGCTCATCGACATCGAAATGCACTTTGGAAGAATAGATTTCATCCAAAATTGCGTAGCGTTCTGGCGTTTTTCTGTGTTGATGCAATTCTAAGTACCCCGTGAAAAGCTCTCGCACTTTTTGCTTGGTTTTTTCTGCTTGGGGGTCTTTTTTTGCCGTCATTGCGATGGGGATTAATTGCCTTCAGGGCCTGAATAGCCTGGGTTTGGTATCTGAAGTCGCAATTTTCTGGCGGTAGGGAATTCCTTTTTGATATCGGCGAGCGCCGCATCTGCTTCCGCTGCGGTGGTAAAGGCTCCAATGTACACTTTAAAATTGGGTTCGTCGTATATCAACAAAGCCCCATAAGTACTGCCAAAAATTTCATCAGCTTTCTTTTGAATTTCAGTGGCTTCGGCGCGTTTGGAGGAGAATCCGACAAAAATGCGGTATCCGCTAATTTTTTTGTCGCTGCTTTTGGTACGTTCTTTCCTTGCTTTTTCCATCGATTCCACGGCGGGTTCAACATCGTACACCACCTGTGATTTCACTTCTGCCGCCGCCAATATGCAAGCCAAGAGGATAAACCCTTTGATTTTTGAGCTTGCGAGGGATGAAAAGTGTAAAATCATGACACAAATATCGTGATTTTACTTCATACAATTATAGCCTGTTGTACCTTTGTGTTATGGTTAAAAAAGTGGCTTTGGTGGTATTGGATGGTTGGGGGTTGGGCAATGGCTCGTATTCGGATGCCATTAATCAGGCGATTACGCCATTTACGGATTCTTTATTTGCGAGATTTCCCAATGCAACTTTGCGAACGGATGGTGAAAATGTAGGTTTACCCGAAGGCCAGATGGGCAATTCTGAGGTGGGTCATATGAATTTAGGCGCGGGTAGGATTGTGTGGCAGATGTTGGCGAAAATCAATAAGGCATTTGATCAAAATGAAGTAGAGGATAATACAGTTTTACTTAAAGCAATGGCTTCAGCGAAGGCTGGGAACAAGGCTTTTCATATCATGGGTTTGTTGAGTGATGGCGGGGTTCATGCGCACATCGAACACATTAAAAAACTTTGTAGCATCGCACAAGAATATGGGTTAAAGAATATTTATGTACACGCTTTTTTGGATGGTAGAGATACAGATCCGCGCTCTGGATTTGGGTATTTGCAGGATTTGCAATCATCAATTGCGGGTAGCAATGCGAAAATTAGCACTGTTGTAGGTCGTTACTATGCCATGGATCGCGATGAGCGTTGGGAAAGAGTGAAAGTATGCTACGATTTGTTGGTCCATGGAACGGGGAAGTCGGTTGGTTCAATTGAGGCCATTCACGACGAATACAATGAAGGAATTACCGATGAGTTTATGAATCCACTTCGTTTTTTGAAAGGCATTGAAGGATTGGTTGCGGAAAACGATGTTGTAATAAATGCAAATTTTAGGACCGATCGGGGTCGACAGATTACGCGCGCTTTGACTCAAGAAGATATCTCTTCTCATGGGATGAAGAAATTGAAGTTGGAGTATTATACCCTTACTCAGTACGATGCGAAGTATAAGATTGCAGGTGTTTTGTTCGAGAACGATAATCTGCAGCAGACGTTGGGAGAGGTGATCTCGATGGCTGGGCTGAGGCAATTGCGCGCAGCGGAAACGGAGAAATATCCCCACGTTACATTTTTCTTTTCAGGCGGACGTGAGCTCGTGTTTGAAGGCGAGGAGCGATTGATGGCCTCATCACCGAAAGTGGCTACCTATGATTTACAGCCCGAAATGAGTGCTGTGGAATTGACCGAACGCGCTTTGGAGAAAATGCAGCAAGAGCAGTACGATTTTGTTTGTTTGAATTTTGCCAATGCCGATATGGTGGGGCATACAGGTGTTTATTCTGCCATCATCAAAGCCGTTGAAACGGTGGACGCATGCTTGCAGCGTTTGGTTGAGGTGGGAGAGGAAATGGGGTATGAATTTATCATTTTGGCAGATCATGGAAATGCCGATTTTGCTGTGAATGACGATGGAACGCCCAATACTGCGCATACTACAAACCCTGTCCCAGTTTGGTGGGTAACCCAAGAAAAAGAGCAGGATTTACGCAATGGAATTTTGGCCGATGTTGCTCCTACAATTTTGGAAATGTTGGGTGTAGTTCAGCCTTTGGAAATGACGGGTAAGTCGTTAATTGTATGATCGTTAAAAGCATCAAAAGGATGAAATTTTCTCAGTTTTCTGGACAAAATAATATAATGCGAATATTGGGTTTGGTGTTTGTTTCTGTCGCATTGTTGATTGGCTGCGGAAAGGATTCTCATGTAGAAGCGGCGGCGGAACCCGATTCTTTTGTGCGATTTGCGCAAAATGAAATTGCGTGGTTGCAAAAAGTTCAACCCGGGATGACAAAAACTGTGACGGAAGGGGAGAAGGTAGAAACCGAATCGATCGACACTTTGGACTGGAACAACGAGTTGGAAGCCATCAGAACGTGGTCGGTGTTTGCGCTATCGAAAAAATCTAAAAAACAACCCGCTTATGATACTACGATTGATGAATCTGGGCCTTTGAAAATCGAAAGAATGAATGCCCGGGATACGGCGGCGGAATTACAGGAGTTGATGGTGACGTATCGCAATGGAAAAATCGAAATCATACAGTGGACGGTGATTCAGCGCAGTTGGTTTATGGACAGGGACTTGCGGATTTCTTTTCAGCCTAGAAAAGGGTATGGAATTCAGGTGAAAGAGAATGCGATTTGGTCGTCTGAAAAATCCTACGAAATTTACATCGAAATTAATAACAGCGACTTTCTAATCAACGGAAGATGAACATATTAAATTACATCAATGGGGAGATGAAAGCGGCCAACAATGGTTCGGTTTTGGACAATTATAACCCCGCTACGGGAAGTGTTTATGGCAACATTCCTAACTCAGATGCGTCTGATGTGGCGGATGCTTATGAAGCGGCGGCATTGGCTTTTCCATCGTGGAGTAACACCCCTGCTGAGGAGCGATTTAAGATTTTGAATGCTATCGCCGAAGGGATTGATAGTTTGCGTGATACGCTGGCGATGGCCGAGAGTAACGACCAGGGGAAACCTTTGTGGTTGGCCAAGAATGAGATGATTCGTGCTGGTCAGAATTTCAGGTTTTTTGCCACGGCGGCGATGCAGTTTTCCAGTGAAAGTCATGCCATGGAAAACAAGGCCATCAATTACACTTTGCGCACTCCGATTGGCGTTGTGGGATGTATTAGTCCTTGGAATTTGCCTTTGTATTTGTTCACTTGGAAGATCGCTCCGGCCTTGGCTGCAGGGAATTGTGTGGTGGCTAAACCGAGTGAATTTACTCCGGTTACGGCGGCGATGTTGGGAGAAATTTGTACGTCGGCTGGTTTGCCAAATGGCGTGTTGAATATCGTGAATGGGTTGGGTGGTAGCGTAGGCCAAGCCATCGTAGAGCATCCAAAAATCAAGGCGATTTCGTTTACGGGTGGCACGGTGACGGGAAAGCATATTTCAATTGTTGCAGGACCCATGTTTAAGAAGGTGAGCTTGGAATTGGGCGGAAAAAATCCGAATATCATTTTTGCTGATGCCGAAATGGACAAGGCGATTAAGACAACGGTGAACAGTTCGTTCATGAATCAGGGCGAAATTTGTTTGTGTGGAAGTCGCGTTTTTGTGGAGCGCAGCGCATACGAAACTGTGAAATCGGCTTTGGTTGCTGAGGTGTTGAAGATGAAGGTGGGCGATCCATTGCATGCGGAAACCCGCGTGGGAGCCATCGTATCGAAACCCCATTTTGAAAAGGTTTTGGGATATATCGAATTGGCAAAAAGTGAGGGGGCGACAGTTTTGTGTGGTGGTGGAGCCCTGCAGCCGGAGGGTTTTGAGGGCGGTTATTATATCGCACCAACCATTTTGGAAGGGTTGTCGTTTGATGCGCGATGCAATATGGAAGAGATTTTTGGCCCGGTAATTACGATCACGCCGTTTGATACGGTGGAAGAGGTTTTGATGATGGCGAATGCAACGGAATACGGGTTGGCAGCTACGGTTTGGACGCAGCATCTCACGCGTGCTCATCAAATGGCGGCGCAGTTACAGATGGGAATCGTATGGATCAATTGCTGGTTGCTTAGGGACTTGCGGACGCCTTTTGGTGGGGTGAAAAGCAGCGGCGTAGGCAGAGAGGGTGGATTGGAGGCGATGCGATTCTTTACTGAGGTGAAGAATGTTTGCGTTGCGTTGTAGTGCGTATCTTTGTAAAATGTTTGATAACAGTGAGCGTACAGAGATTGGTGCGATGGGCGAATTTGGTCTCATTCAGCATCTTTCACAGCATTTTGAGGTAAAAAACTCTAAGACTTTTAAGGGGATTGGCGATGATTGTGCCGTAATCGATTGCGGGGATCATTTTGGTTTGCTGACCACTGATTTGCTTTTGGAAGGCGTGCATTTTGATTTGAGTTTTCACCCTCTAAAACACTTGGGTTATAAGGCGATTTCGGTTGCAATTAGCGATATCTATGCGATGAATGGCATGGCTGATCAGGTTGTGGTTGGATTGGGATTGAGTAATCGTTTTTCGTTGGAGGCAGTGGAGGAATTATATGCAGGAATGCAAATCGCTTGCGAGCATTTTGGGGTTGATTTGGTGGGTGGAGATACAACCACGTCGCAAAGCGGTTTGGTGATATCTATGTCGGCCTATGGCCGAGTGGCAAAAGATAAAATTGTATATCGCGGTGGCGCCCAAGTGGGTGATTTGTTGGTGGTGAGCGGCGATTTGGGTGGTGCTTACATGGGTTTGCAGATTTTGGAAAGAGAGAAGCGAGTTTTCTTGGAAGTGCCAAACATGCAGCCAGATTTGGAGCAGTACGATTATATCGTGGGCCGACAGCTGAAGGCGGAGGCCCGCAAAGACGTCGTTGAATTATTGAAGATTTTGGATGTAAAGCCCACAAGTATGATTGATGTGAGCGATGGCGTAGCATCTGAATTGCATCATCTTGGAAAGGCCAGCGGATGCGGATTCCATATTTACGAGGAGAAATTGCCCATTGACTCGCAAACAATTGATACCGCGTTGTCGTTTGATCTGAATCCGAGTATTGTGGCGCTAAATGGTGGAGAAGACTATGAATTGCTTTTCACCGTGGGTCAGACGGATTATGAAAAAATCAAAACGATGCCCGATTTTACTGTGATTGGCTATGCTACCGATGTGACATCTAAGAATATGTTGCGCACGAAATCCGACAACCAATTTGAAATAAAAGCCCAAGGTTGGCCCGATTCGCAATAAGATAATTTTCTTTGGCATTTTTCACCACGGGATTTCGTTTCCGAGGTCGTATTTTTGCATTTATGTTTCGTTCGCATACTTGTGGTGAATTGCGTATTTCGCACGTTGGTAATACTGTCACCCTTTCGGGTTGGGTAGCTAAAATCCGTTTGATGGGTTCAATGGCCTTCGTTGATTTGCGCGATCGCTATGGCATAACGCAGTTGTCGTTTAACGATGCTTACAGCGCCGAAATGTTGGCAAAAGCCGGCGAGTTGGGTCGTGAATATGTGATCCAAGTGGTAGGCCAAGTTGCTGAGCGGGAGTCAAAGAATAAACAGATCTCCACAGGGGAAATTGAAATCGTAGTGTCAGAATTGAAGGTGCTAAATCAAGCGAAGACACCCCCATTTACCATAGAGAATGAAACGGATGGCGGCGATGATATTCGCATGCAGTATCGTTATTTGGATTTGAGGAGGGATGTAGTTCGCGCGAATTTGGAGATGCGACATCATTTGGCCCAAAAGATTCGCAATTATTTGAGTAATGATGATTTTTTGGAGGTTGAAACGCCGGTATTGATTAAAAGCACACCCGAAGGAGCCCGCGATTTTGTGGTTCCATCTCGTCTGAATCCAGGTCAATGGTATGCGTTGCCTCAGAGTCCTCAGACATTCAAACAATTGCTGATGGTGAGTGGATTTGATAAGTATTTTCAGATCGTAAAGTGTTTTAGGGATGAGGATTTGCGTGCGGACCGACAGCCAGAGTTTACGCAGATCGACTGTGAAATGAGCTTCGTGGAGCGTGAGGATATTTTAAGCACATTTGAAGGATTGGCGAAGCATTTGTTTGCCGAGGTGAAAGGGGTGCATTTTGATTCCTTCCCCCGTATGACTTATGCGAATGCGATGCGTTTGTATGGTTGCGATAAGCCCGATATCCGATTTGATATGCAGTTTGTGGAGTTGAAATCCCCAGAGTCTCCGGTGGATTTGGTGAGCGGTAAAGACTTTGTAGTGTTTGATTCAGTGGATTCCGTGATTGGTATTTGTGCCAAAGGTGCGGGATCCTATACAAGGAAACAATTGGATGGTCTTACAGATTTTGTAAAACGACCACAGATTGGCGCGAAGGGATTGGTTTATTGCAGAATTGAAGCTGATGGCTCGGCCAAGAGTTCTGTCGACAAGTTTTATGATGCCGAGGCTTTGACAGCATGGAAAGATGCCTTTGGTGCCGAACCTGGTGATTTGATTTTGTTGTTGGCAGGCGAGATGAATAAAACGCGCAAGCAATTGAATGAGTTGCGTTTGTTGATGGGCAGCGAATTGGGTTTGAGAGATCCATTTAATTATAAGCCACTTTGGGTGTTAGATTTTCCTTTGTTGGAGCACGACGAGGAAAGTGACCGTTGGCATGCAATGCACCATCCATTTACAAGTCCTTTGCCAGAGGATGTGGAATTGATGCATACAAATCCAGGTGCTGTAAGAGCCAATGCATACGATATGGTTATCAATGGGGTAGAAGTGGGCGGCGGTTCAATCCGTATTTTTGATAGAGGACTGCAGTCGCGCATGTTTGATTTACTCGGATTTAGCAAGGAAGAAGCCCAATCACAGTTCGGATTTTTGATGAATGCTTTTGAATACGGTGCTCCTCCGCATGGAGGAATTGCATTGGGATTTGATCGTTTGTGCAGTTTGTTTGGCGGTTCAGAAAGTATCCGCGATTACATCGCATTCCCTAAAAACAATAGCGGAAGAGATGTGATGATTGATGCACCGAGCGAGATTGATGCCAAACAGCGCAAAGAGTTGGGTCTTTAATGGCCCAAGATTGATTTTACCGCGGATAGAGTTGAAATCTTAAATTCCATGAACCGTTATTACGGCGGATAAATGTAGAATATTAATTACTAAGAATCGACATTACGTGTGGGCCAAAGATGTAGAGCCCAACAATGATTGCAATAATGCTAGCGGCGAGTGTTGCGCCGGCAGCCATGTCTTTTGCGCGACCAATCATTGGATGTTGTTCAGGGTGAAGTACATCAATGGTGGTTTCTAATGCGGTATTGAGGCCTTCGGATACAAAAATCAATCCCATTACACACCATAAAATCGCCCATTCGAAACGGTTGATGTGTTCGCCAAAATAATCAAGGCTGTATCCAAAAATCACAACGATAATGGAAACAATACTCATGATACGGAAATTGCGTTCCGTTCGTATCAAAGTGATGAGTCCGTTTAATGCGAAACGCATCGACTGATGAAACTTGGGCATGCCGATTCGTTAAATCAGTTAGAAGGGGTAATTAGAAAGTGTTGATTTTGATGCGCTTTTCAATTTCCTCCACATCGTGACGGAATTTTTTGTCGGTTTCGATCAAATCGTTTACTGTCTGACAAGCGTGAATCACCGTTGAGTGATCGCGGCCACCAAAGAAGATACCGATGTTCTTCAAAGAAGCTTTTGTAAGGTCCTTAGTGAAATACATGGCAATCTGACGGGCTTGAACGATTTCGCGTTTACGGGTCTTAGATTTCACGGCCTCCACAGGGATGTTGTAGAAGTCGCAAACCAATTTCTGGATGTAATCGATGCTGATTTCGCGGGTTGAATTTTTTACAAAATTCTTCACGATTTGCTTGGCAAGATTCAAATCCAACTGTTTACGGGTAAGGCTGGCTTGTGCCAATAAAGAGATCAAAGCACCTTCAAGCTCACGCACGTTGGTATCGATGTTGTGGGCCAAATATTCAACCACATCGCGATTTAACGTAATACCATCTTGGTACATTTTGTTTTCCAAGATAGAAACGCGGGTATCGAAGTCAGGCGTATTCAAATCGGCACTTAAGCCCCATTTGAAGCGCGACAACAAACGCTCGTCCATATTTTTCAAATCCTTTGGCGCACGGTCACAGGTCAGGATGATCTGTTTGCCGTTTTGGTGAAGGTGGTTGAAAATCTGGAAGAATATTTCTTGTGTACGTTCTTTTTTGGCGAAGAATTGCACATCGTCTACAATCAATACATCTAGGTATTGGTAGAAATTGATGAACTGATTATTATTTCCTTGCTTGGCAGAATCGATGAATTGGTTGATGAATTTCTCAGCGCTCACAAAAACCACAACTTTTTGCTGGTGTGTTTGCTTGATGAGGTTGCCGATGGCATGAGCCAAATGAGTTTTTCCCAATCCGCATCCACCAAAAACCATAAGGGGGTTAAATGCAGTTCCACCGGGCTTTTGCGCGATGGCCAAACCGGCATTTCTCGCCAATTTGTTGCAATCACCTTCCACGAAATTATCGAACGTGTAACGAGGATTCAACTGACTGTCGATATTCATGCGCTTCAAACCAGGAATGATGAACGGATTCTTGATGGGCGTATCCAAGTTGATTGGCATACCCAATTCGTTCTGTACTGATTTGGTACTATTGCTTCCTGTTGGAAGGTTGATGGTGTAGGGCGTAGTGTCGTGACCTGGGGCAGAGGTTTCCACGATGATATTGTATTCCAATTTGGCAGTTGGACCAATAACTTTTTTTAATGTTTTGTGAAGCAGTTGCACGTAATGTTCTTCTAACCATTCGTAAAAGAATTGGCTAGGGACTTGGATCGTAAGCACCTTGTTGGTTAAACGGATTGCTTTGATTGGCTCAAACCACGTTTTGTAGCTCTGAGGAGTTACATTGTCTTTGATGATTGTAAGGCATTCTTGCCAAGAAACTTCATGTGCCTTTTTGTCCGTCATTTTTTTTCGCTTCGATAATGTGTTTAACTAATGATAATTTATTGGGTTTGTAATTAAAAGTGCTGCTCCACTTTTGAACTAGAGTGCTAAGAAAAAGACAAAATTCACAAACTGCTAATTTTTTTTGCTTGTTTTTTAATTTTTTTTCGTAAGGTACTCAATGGTATGTAAAATACACGTTACAACAATTGCTTATCCTTGGTACTCTCCAAACCTATTTCGCAGTATATCAGCAATTTCTCCCAATGTGGCATATGCCTCTACACAGCCCAAAATATGGGGCATTAGGTTGGTTTCTGTACCACTTGCATCGTGTAGATTTTTGATGGCCGACGAAAAAATTTCATCATTTCGGGTCGCTTTGACCTGCGCGATTTTTTCGCTTTGTTGAACCCGAATACTGTCGTTTATTTTGAACGAAGGCATCGCTTCAGATTCATTTGAAGTAAACGAATTTACCCCCACCACAATTAGGTCGCCCTTTTCGATTGATTTTTGTGCTTCGTAGCTGCTTCTTGCAATTTGCTCTTGCATCCAACCTGCTTCAACGGCTGCCACTGAACCACCCATCTCGTCGATGAGTTTTATCAATTTCATCGCTTCCGCTTCTAGCGTATCAGTCAGGTGTTCCACGTAATAAGAACCGGCCAAAGGGTCCACGGTGCTGGTTGCTCCGCTTTCATTGGCAATAATTTGTTGCGTACGAAGGGCAATTCTCGCCGCTTTTTCCGTTGGTAGGTTCAACGCTTCATCGTAACCATTGGTATGAAGACTCTGTGTGCCACCTAAAACAGCACTTAATGCTTGAATTGTAACACGGGCGATATTGTTCTCCGGTTGTTGTGCGGTGAGTGTAGAGCCCCCTGTTTGTGTATGGAAACGCAACATCATGGCATCGGGGTTGGTTGCGCCCATGCTTTTCATGATGTTGGCCCAAATTCTTCGCGCGGCCCTGAATTTGGCTGCTTCTTCAAAGAAATCGTTGTGTGCGTTAAAGAAGAAACTCAATCGTTTGCCAAACACGTTCACGTCTAGCCCTTTTTTCTTGGCTGCTTCTACGTAGGCTTTTCCGTTGGCCAATGTGAATGCGAGTTCTTGGACGGCGGTAGATCCAGCTTCGCGAATATGGTACCCACTGATAGAAATGGTATTCCAGCGCGGAAGTTCTTGGCTACACCATTCAAAAATATCGGTAATCAAACGCATACTAGGTCTTACGGGATAGATGTAAGTACCTCTGGCAGCGTATTCTTTTAATATATCGTTTTGGATTGTCCCGCCAATTTTGCTCAAATCTGCTCCTTGTTTTTTGGCCAAAGCGACATACATCGCAAGTAGTGTTGAAGCGGTGGAGTTGATGGTCATACTGGTGGTGACATCTTGCAATTGGATTCCTTTGAATAGGGTCTCCATATCAGACAGTGAATCGATGGCCACGCCCACTTTTCCGACTTCGCCTTCGCTCATTGCATGGTCTGAATCGTAACCAATTTGTGTAGGGAGGTCAAATGCGACTGAAAGTCCAGTAGTTCCTTGGTTGAGCAGGTAATGATATCTTTCGTTTGATGCTTCGGCGGTAGAGAATCCGGCGTACTGACGCATCGTCCAGAGTCGGCCGCGATACATATCTGCCTTTACACCTCTAGTATAAGGGAATTGACCGGGTTGCTCTCCATCGGCGGGTCCGTAGACTTTGGCAATGGGCAGGCCGCTGTTGTTTTTCTTATCCTCAGACATGGTTGCGTTGCTATTATTGGCCAAGAGTTAAGGCGATTTCATTTTTCATAAATTCCAGTCCGCGATCTTGGGGTTGTACTTCCATGGATTGGAGGAATTCGATGAGTTTTTGACATAAATCGGCGGCGGAGGCTTCGGGTGGCAGGGATGCGGTAATGTTTTGCAATAATTGTAGGTGTTGTTCTTTGATGGCTTTTGTAAGGGTCCACATTTGAGAACTCACATAGATTTGCTGCGATACATTATAGTTGTATTCTTCTTTGATGGCGTGCGTTGCGGCCGCGGCGAAGCCGCGGGCCGTTTGACCAGCCTGTGCATAGGTTTGGATCAAAACAGGAATGCTTGTTCTCTCTAAAAACAACGCCAAACGCTCGTAAGCCTGCAATTTCAAAGGGGTGAAACTCTGGTGATTGGTTTTTAATACTTCCGTCTTTATCAACTGTACACTGTTCGATACATGCTGTTTCATCATGTACTGGGCTGTGAAAAATACCAACAACGCCGGCAATACAATCAAGCAAAGAATAAAAATCATATCCGTTCCGGCAGGGAATATCGCCATTGGGGAAATCATCGTAAGTATATCCATTGGGCAAAGATACAACCCGTTCGTCGAGAAGTTTATGCAGAATCCTTTCCGATTGTCTTAAATTTGTATTTATGGAAACCGTCATTTCTTCTGTTGAAACCGCCCCCGTTAAATTTACTTCTTCTGCTTTGGCTGAATTGCATCGACTTCAAGCGAGTTTGGAATTGAGCGACGACCAGTATTTGCGCATCGGCGTGAAAGGTGGAGGCTGTTCGGGTATGAGTTATTTGTTGGCTTTCGATAAAAAGGAAGAGGGCGATACCTTTTACGATGTAGATGGAATCAGAACGGTGATGAACAAAGCCCATGTGATGTATGTGCTGGGAATGGAAGTGGATTGGGAAAATGGATTGGCAAATCGCGGGTTCTCATTCAATAACCCCAATGCAGCGTCTACTTGCGGTTGCGGACAATCGTTTTCTTGATTTTAAGGATCGGTTTCGATGTCGATGTTCGCCGAAAATATCAAACAAGGACTGGGTTCGGTAAAAGCCCACGCCACTAGAGCGGTCATCACTTCGAGTATCATAGCCATTGGGATTGCGGCCTTGGTTGGTATCCTCACGAGCATCAGTGCGATGCAAATCGCTGTGACAAAGACCTTCAGCAAAATGGGGTCGCAGAGTTTTACGATCAAAAACGCGGGGGGTGTGAAGCGATATGGGGAAGTGGACGACAATACGCGACTTACGTTTGATGAGGCTTGGGAGTTTCAGAAGCGGATGGAGGGTAGGAATTCTACGGTTGCCCTGAGTATTAATGCGGATTTCGCAGGGAAGGCCTCCTTTCAGTCGGCCGAAACCAACCCCAACGTCCGGGTGATTGGCATCGATGAAGATTATTTAAAAACGGCAAATTATGAATTGGGTGCGGGTCGGACGTTTACCGATAACGAGGTTACGCGCGCTGTGCCGGTGGTTGTGGTAGGTCAAGAAATCGTAGATAAATTGTTTCCCGGCTCCGATAAAATGGGGAGGGCCATCAATCAGGTGATTGCGGTAAATGGAAAGCCGTATCGCGTGGTTGGATCCTTGCAAACCAAGGGCTCGAGCATGGGAATGAGCGGTGGCGATAGAGTGATTTTTGTGCCGATTACCCGTGCCAAGCGCGACATGAAAAACATGCAGGACAATTGTATGATTAATGTGGCGGTTGACAAGGTGCTGGATTTGGACGAAAGCATGAGTGAGGCGTATACGTTGATGCGCAGAATTAAGCGTTTAAAACCTGGCGAAGACGAAAATTTCGTGATTCAGCAAAGCACGGCGATGGCTAAGGAAGCGCTGGAGAATATCAAAATGGTGTCGGGAGTGGGGACGGTAATTGCGATTATCACTTTGCTAGGAGCGGCTGTGAGTTTGATGAATATTATGCTGGTATCGGTTACCGAGCGTACCCGAGAAATCGGTTTAAGAAAAGCTTTGGGTGCCACGGCAAAACAGATAAAGAATCAGTTTTTGATTGAGGCGGTGGTGATATGCCAGATCGGTGGTGCCGGCGGAATTTTGCTGGGCTTGATTATCGGCAATTTGGTTGGCGTGGCCCTGGGCGCAGGATTTGTCGCTCCATGGGAGTGGATGCTGCTCGCCGTTGTGGTTTGTATTGTGGTGGGATTGGGCGCAGGGTTGTATCCAGCGAGTCGCGCTTCGCGCTTGGATCCAATCGAAGCGTTACGGTTTGATTGATTGGATTGTTACGTAAAGCGTTCTTGTATTTTAAGCCACATTTTTGGCTATCATTCAAATTTTCAAATCGTACTGTTTGGGGGGGAGCTCACAATAGATTTTTCACTAGTGGCTGTTGATAAAGTTGTTAAATTCAGTCTTTGCTATTGGACTTTCGAACAGGGATCCGTGTTCACCGCCATCAATCTCAACAAACTGTCTATTTTTACAATTTTTACAACTTAATACGTCTTGTTTAAAAGTTGGCCAAGAATACATTTGAATGGGTGTGTCATTGAGTCCTTGAACAAATAAAATATCAGATTTAAAACCATTCGTGAAATTAAGTAATGACCTTTGGAAGTAGGCATTGGGGTTGCTTGTTGTCGTCCCATAAACATTTTTAAGTTTGGTACAGACAGCACCTGATTGAACTTGCCCATTTTCTTCTAATTGACATCTGTAAACAAGATTTAATGGTCCTGGTGCATTTGCGATAACGCCATTTGTTTGATGCATTGTATTTAGTCTTGTTACCATATAACCTCCTTGAGAGTGTCCGCCTAAGAATACTTTCTTAACAGTTATCCCTAGTTCTTGACTTGCGTTATTTTTCAACCATAACAAGGCAGCTTCGCCCTGAACAATATTGTCGCCAAACAATACATTTTCTTGGGGATATACTACACTTACTATCATCATATCCTGTCTATCTAAAATACCCTTGAATTTGTCGAGCGTTGTATTGGCAGCAATCATTAAGTTGCTATCATACAATACTGTGCCGTGGAATACTAACAAGACATCAACTTCATTTAATGCCGGTTTGTCAATTACAACGTCAACATTAACATTATTATAGGTAACAGACTTTGTTATTCTATAAGCCACAGGAGTGGGCTTTTCTTTCGTGTTTTCCTTGTTACATGAGAAAAAAAACAACGACATTAATAACAATAATCTCATAAATATAAATTTGTAAATATGTGTTTTGACGGTTTTTATCTAAAATGGTTTAATCATATCGCAGACAAACGTGCCACTAACTTGATTACGTCAAAACTATGATGAAAATCAATGTATTACAAATTCAACGGAAAGGTCCTATCTAGATGGATCTAGAATTTTAGACTATTTCGTATTTATATCAAAAGCTGATGTTTGATAAACGGTCTAGAAAATATTTATTTCACAGAAAAAGGGGCGTTTTTACGCCCCTTTTTCTGTGGTTAGGAGAAAACTCCTGAATATTTTGATAAGAAAACCTTATGAAAAAGGAATCTTGCAAACCGTGGCTTTCAGTAATTTGCCGCGCACTTCGACGTAAATTTCAGAACCCGCTGCAGCGAATTCGCTCTTCACGTAGCCCAAGCCGATCGCTTTGTTTAAGCTAGGACTCATCGTTCCGCTGGTTACTTCGCCAATGACCGCGCCGCTTGCATCGCACAAGGGGTAGTACTGACGGGGAATGCCTCTATCGACCAATTCGAAACCTACCAATTTCTTGGTGGGCTTATTTTCTTTAATCGCCTGGTGGTGCTCGCTCATCATGAAAGGATGATTGAATTTCGTGATCCATCCCAAACCTGCTTCAATCGGTGAAGTTTCGTCGTTGATGTCGTGTCCGTACAAGCAAAAACCTTTCTCCAAACGCAGAGTATCTCTAGCACCCAATCCAATTGGCTTGATACCAAATTCTGCACCTGCTTCAAATACTTTGTCCCACAGAGCCCGCGCATCGTCGTTCTTTACGTACAACTCAAATCCGCCCGCGCCGGTATAACCAGTGCAAGAAATGATTAACTGCAACCCAGCCAATTCGCCTTCCACAAAATGGTAGTAGGGGATATCAGAAAGATTCACGGCTGTCAATTTTTGCAATGCTTCTGTTGCTTTCGGACCTTGAATCGCCAACAAGCTGTATTCTGGGCTCACATCCGTGATGGTAGCGCCGTAGTTTTTATTCTGTTCGTGAATCCAAGCCAAATCTTTGTCGATGTTGCCCGCATTGATCACCAACAAATACTTTTCTGCATTGAAGCGATAAACCAAAAGGTCATCCACGATACCGCCTGTGGCGTTGGGCATACAAGAGTATTGGACGCGACCATCGTAAAGTGTGCTGACATCGTTGGTGGTGATAAATTCGATTAGATCATAGGCTTTTGGGCCTTCAACCCAGACTTCACCCATGTGACTCACATCAAAAACACCCATCGCATTGCGCACGCAATTGTGTTCAAGAATAAGGTTGTCGTAGAGTACGGGCATGTTAAAACCTGCGAAAGGGACCATCTTGGCGCCCAATGAAGTATGTAACTCAGAGAGGGCGGTTGATTTTAAAGCTTGGTTGTCTGACATGGAAATGATTTTTACAAATATAATGAAAAAGCCCCGAATTTGGGGCTTTTTCATTGGGTGATTGGAGGGGGCGAGGCGGAGCCGAGCCCCCAGCAGCGGCGGGAATCCGCCGCCCTCATTGCTTGCGATTACAATATTTTATAAGGAAAAGTCACTTCCACATCGGTGTCGCCCACGACGCAAGTGCCATTTTTGGTGCCGGGTTGATGCTTCAATCGAACAACCACGACCCCAAAATCCTTACCCATGGGCTTCCATTCTGTTGATAGTCCAATGGGTAGGTTGTTTTTGTCTTTGTCGGTGGCGCTAATCGACAAACCCGCAGGAGGCAAGGATAGGCTGGAAATATCATAGCATACAAAATGGTCGTGCGCCTCGTTTTTTACTTCCAAGGTAATGTCTTCTTTGTTGCCATTTTGCTCGTTCCAGAATTCGAGAGTTCCCACATAGGCATCGCCACCGGGGGTGATTTGTCCCAACTTGATGGTATCTGGCAACAATGGGGCATTTCCACCGGCACCGTCGAGATCTTGCCAAGTGTGCACCATTGGCGTTCCTCCGGTTACACTGAGCGATAGTTTCACCGTTGTGATGAGTTCTCCCTCATCTTCTTTATTGTTGCAAGCGCTGAAAGTGACAGCAGTTAAAATGCTCATGGCGGCTACTGCCAAGAAACTAAAGTGGTTATTTTTTTTGATTTTGTTTGTGTTTTTCATGATGTTTAATAATAAAATTTGTTTGTTTTTAATCGATGTTTTTTGATGAATTGTTTGAATGGCGATGCTCATCGTGCAGCATGCCTTCATGGTTGTGTTCTTGGTGATGGTGTACATCGTACAGCCATTTGATGCCCACGTTCATGCCGGATTGATTGGTGAAATACCGGAATCGGTCCATGTAATCGCGGTAGGCCTTGTTGCCCAAATTCTCGCCGTAAATTACCCAATGCGCGTGCTGATCATGTCCTTGTGTATTTAGCTGCAATTGCGCATTAAATAATACGTATCCATTTGGTGGCGGCAGAAAATCGCTACCCGCCGTATAGAATGGTTGTTTGCCTACGCCCACCGTTTCTAACAATAAAGTTGCGTGCGACCAGCGTTTGTTGATTTGGATACTGCCTTTCGGACAAGGCAAGAAATTGGGGTATCGCACATCAGTACCTTGCTTTATCCGCGCATAAATTCCGCCTGCTCTCAACGAGATTTGTAAACCACGACTGGCCCATTTTTGCGAATACTGGATTTCGGCCCCGGCATACTGCGTGGGCAGCTGTTTGTATTCATAGCCAGGGAAAGCGCCTCGAACAGTTAAGACGGGGTTGGCCATCGGAAATAAGGCGATGAAATTCTGCGATTGCTGGTAGAATGTAGTGGCCCTGATTTCGTGAGATCTTCCGGATAACAACCATAACAACTCGATTTTTTGACCTGTTTCTGGCTTCAGCGTGGTGTTGCCTTCTTCATAAGAAGCCGCCCCATGGTGAACTCCGCGGGTGTATAGTTCGTTTATACCTGGGGCACGCCAAAGTTGGCTGAAATGCAATTGCAATTGCTGATTGTCCATTTCTTTGATAAACGAATAGGCTGCGGACGGACCAAAATTCCGCTGCCACGTTTCTGTTGTCTGTCCGTTTGATTTGGGGAATACGTTCCGAATCAAATAATCGCTTCGCAATACCAGGCTGTGTTGTGCACGCAATTTGGTAGTGTTGCTGAAATGCCAATGCAAATTGGGCTGCCATTGCTGATAATCAGGTAGGAAATAATAACCGGAATATCGCTGCCATTGGCTGGTGTTCTGGAATACCCATTTCGAATGCCATTGCGAGGCTTTGTGAATCCTTGAGAAACCGGTATACTGATTGATTGTGCCTTGCCACAAGTTCAACTGAGCAAATGATTTTGCACTGCTGCGGTGGGGGTCGAATTCCCAACGCTGGTTCATCTGGATTGCGAATTTGTGGTGTATCAAATATTTACCCAATACCTCATTGCGGTTGTTGTAACTGGCTTGAAAATTGCCTGCTTGCTGCATTGGTTTGTTGATGCGGTAACTGAATGGTGCATCATTCAGTGGTTGGGTTCTTTGCATCGCAAGGAGTAGGTCGTTGACATTGCCAATGTGACTCTCAGAAAAAATACCCCCTCGGAAGAAATAGGCTTTCACATGGAACTCGCGCTCGGCTTTGGCCTTCAAGCCCCAATAACCCCGTTCGCTGTTCCACAAATTGCCGTACGATACACTTGCCTCTTGCGTGGCGGTATTGCTTAGGGTGTGGGTTGGGGTATTGTAATTTCCAGTCATTTTACCCGAATAAAGCCAATAGTGTCCTTTTCCGTATGGGTGATGGTCTTTTTGGGGCGATTGGCTTTCTCTGCCTTGTATGTACCGACCCGCAATTTGGATTCCACCCCCATTGGTTTGGGTTGATAGCAATTGGGTATAATCACGGTTGAATTGGTGAAAATCATAGTGGTTCACAAAGTTGATGGCGTTACCCCAAGCATCGGCGGCAATGGCCAGTGCTTCTGTTCCCCTTAGCAGTTGAACCGTTTGTGCCCCCCACAAGTCCATTTCAGGCGCATGATCCAAGCCCCAGGTTTGTCCCTCCATTCGGAAGCCATTGCTCAATAGAGGCAAACGTTGTCCAAACATTCCTTGAACCACCGGTTTGCCGATGCCCATACCGGTTGATAGGGTTTGAGTCATTGGGAGGGGTTCTAGCGATCGGGCCAAATTTTGCAGAGGCATGGCTTGGAGTTGCGCACTGTGAAGAGCGTCGCCCTGGGTATTGGCTCGGGCCCGTATCTGAACCGAGGTAAGGGTCTCCGTTGAAAATGGGTCGCCAGATAAGTCTTCTTTCCCCGGAATGACAAAGCTGCTGTCCCCGTCTCCATGCAAAATCACAACATAGCAGTCGCGAAACTCGATTTCTTCAGGCGATTTACTCAAAAATATCAGGTGATGATGTTTTCCTTTATAGTTAATTTCTACATCGGTGGTGGTGGAGCACAAGCCTTTCAATGTGGCATAACCATCGGCATCAGCATGGGTGATGGAGTGGCTTAATTCTACGAATACTTCGGCACCTTCAGCGGGTTTGCGATCGATGGCATTGGCGCTATCTCCTTTTTTTATAAAGGGTTGCGACATTTCGGTGAGGATTCTTAGACGCAAAAAATAGGGACAGTCCTTTCTCTGGGCGATGCTATCGCCAAAGCAAAGAAGTGCTATGATGGAAATGAAAATCCGTTGAAACATGCGGTTTGGTTTAATTACTTCGTAGAATCGAGGCCATTAAACGCAAGGGGGTGCTTTGTTTTTGGGTTGTTCAGCGGAAATGAAAATCACCAAAGGCGCTATGGCTGGTGGATTGATTTGATAAAATTGTACGGGTTGGGTAAGTGGGTGGTAATGTGTAACATCTGCCACTACTTTGGTGAAATCGCAAACTGCGCAATCTTCCGAAATGTGGGATTGTGCATCGCAATCATGCGAATGAAAGTGCACAACGCCGTGCTCGTGAGAGGTGAGTTCGGCCCAGTTGAATTCAAAGTGTTTGTGATGGTTGTTTCCTTGAAAAACAAGGAAAAGCAGAATACATAAGCGAGCGATATGGGTGCGATACCCTTGCATCGAAATGGCTTAGGCCAACTGCTGGAGCTGGTTTGTCATAACGCGCAACTCATCACGGTTGAGGGCGTTGTCCGACTTTACGCAAAGAGCCAAGAAATAAGCGAAATTCTCTTCTGGAGTTTCGATTTCTTCTGCCAATTCGGTGTCAAACGCCTCATTTGATTCCAAATGCTGCCAAGCCAAACGCAATGCGCGCGTCACCAAAGGATCGTTTTCCTGAAGTGCATGTTCGCGAGCTGCTTGCAACTGAGGAATAAGGGTCTCGGCGGAAATGCCGTTTGTCTCTACACTTTCGATAGCGCTGTTGAGTATGTCGTTGGCTTCTTTGGTACGCATAATTGTATAAAGTGCAAAGATAACGATTTTTTGGATTATTTTGGAGAGAACCGTGTGGCCAAAAATACGCCGCCCATGATTAGGGTCATCGTAGCGACTTTGGTGACAGTTAATGTATCGGCTCCAAGCAATACCGCAATGATGCTAGCCATTACAGGTTGAAGGTATATGTACAACCCCGCAAGTGTGGGCCCCGCTTTTTTTACCGCATAAGAATTGAGTAGATAAACCAAGAAACTCGTGAAGAATAAGACATAAACGACTTTGGCTGTGACGTTGGGTGTGAAGGCTTGGAAATCAGTGTGTAATAATGCCAATCCGCCAATGGGTAACATGTATAAAGTGCCAAAGGTGAAAGTTATCTTATTGATGGTGATGGGTTTGTATATATGGGCGATGCGTTTTACGCGGACCAAATAGATGGCATAGAATAGGGCGTTTACGGCGACGTAGAGATCGCCCGTTAGCGTTTCTTTATTGAATACAGCGCCTTTGCCAATCATCAACCAAATGCTGCCAGCTGCGGCAATGATTGTCCCTACGATGAACCATGGTTTGGGATAGGCTTTGATACGGATGTGGTCGAATATGCCGACAAATAACGGTGTAACCAACATGAGGATGGCGCCATTAATTGGGTGGGTAAGGGCCAAGCCGTGAAAAAATAGATACATGTTGGCGCTTGTGCCAAAAAATCCGCAAATCGCGAGTTCTTTGCCATGGGCTTTCCAGTCGATTTTTTCTCTCGTTTGGGTCAGGGCGACAAGGTAAAATAGTATTGTAGCGGTGATAACGCGGAGCATAACGAAGGCTTCAGGTCGCAAATAGTTGGGCATGATTTGCCCGGCCCAGGAAAATAGGATTGCATAGAGCAGGCTAACGAAAAACAGGGCGATGTGAACGCGCATCAGGACCAGCCTTTGGATTTTTTGATGTTTTCGTAGGCTTGTTGGACCTTAAGAAATTTGGATTCCGCTGCTTTTTTTTCTGCATCGTCCAGTCCACCCAATCTGTCTGGGTGAAAGCGCATCACCATTTTGCGATAGGCTTTTTTTGCTTCTTCTTCGGTTGCAGAGGTGCTGATTTCCAGAATTTGAAAATCGCTATCCGGGGAGGCCACGAACATGGCACGAATGGAAAGGTAATCGGGGGTGCTGATGCCTAGCTGGGTGGCAATTTGCTGAAGGAGGTTGATTTCAGGGGCAGAGATATCGCCATCGGCGCGAGAAATTCTAAATAATACGTGAAGCAGTTCTAGTCGGGGCGAATAGCCCATTCGGTTGCGCAGGTTTCTGCATACTTCGGCGAGGTTGTGCGACTGTTTGAGGTAATCGCGAAGTCGGAGCAGTAGCATTCGGGCTTCATCTTCTCCATAGGTGCGGATAAGCATCGATTTAACCATATCGAGTTCGCTTCTAAGGACCGACCCATCGGCATTCATGGTGGCTGCTATTAGGATAAGCAGGGAGTTTTTGAAATCGGAAGGCGGGTAGTTGTCGCTGTAATAATCTTGGCTATGGCTTCGCTGTTGATAGGCGCTATTGGTTTTATTTCGTTCGCTTTCAGGGGTATTTACGAAGTCGATGTACATGCCAACGAGAAAGCCTATGACTGCGCCTGTGGGGCCTGAAGACATGAGGCCAAGGACGGCACCGGCGATGGAAAACTGAAATTTCACTGTATGATTGGGGGCTTGGTTGAAGAAATAATTTGCGGGTTTACTTTGGTTGAGGGGGTGACTTTCCGGTTGGGTTTGGTGTTAACGATTGTTAAAATCGCTCAATTTTTTTAGTCGGTTATGCAAAACGATGTCTTGAATCACCCAAAGCAGGGGATCGCCCGATTCTTTGGCCCAGTAAATATTTGTTTCTTTGGTTTTGAGTTTGCCATTTTTCTCTTCCATGCTATAGGTTTCGCCGGCGGTAACGTCCATGGGATAGATGGTGATGGTTTTGGCGGCTTGAGAGGTGAAGGTATATTCAAAAATCACGACGGGTTGGGATTGGGTGATTGTTTTGATTGCGAGGCTGCTTTTATTGATAGCGGCTGGCTCGCCCGCTTCGCGGGCGAGCGTTTTAGATAATTCCAAATATCCAGCGATTAAGCTTTGGTTGGCTGGGATGGATTGGTTCTGAAGTGTTTTTAATTCGATTCGATCGTGATCTTGGGAAATCATAAATGATTCTTGGGGCTGTGCGGGGTAGGTGACTTTTATCGATTTGATGTCGGAGACGGACGCATCGATCATAAACATCGACCTCCAGAGTTGGATATTGGTATTGAAATAGGGTGTGAGGTATCCAACAAATCCGGGGACGGTGATTTCGCAAGGGCGTTCTGTGCCGGGGAAATACATATAGGTAGCGTCTTGGGTGGGGGTGGGGAATCCAACGTAAAGGGTATGCGCTTCTTTGTTGTCTTGTGAGAAGATGACTTTAGTGCCGTTTAGGGCGATATCTTTGGTTACGTTTTCTTTTGATGCGTCGGCCACGGGACATTTCACTTGCAATTGAGGCATCGCCCAATAGAGTAATTCGTGAATTGCGTGGGTATCGGCGGGAAAAGTTTGGGTTTCTGTGCGAACGATCCAATGCTCATTAATTTTTTCTAAGGAAAGATAAGGCAGTTTGGTATTGTTGGGGGAGAAGGTAATTTTGGTAATTTTCTGCGGCGATTTGAGGGCAAATATGTCGTGGGAAATGGCGGTAGTGTTATTGATATTGCGCCATAACACAAAGGTAATGAGGATGGCAGAGACCAATAGGGTTACAGCGATAAGGATGCGTTTTTGCATAGGGTACAAAGGTATAAAAGAAATTGTAGAGGCGATATTGGTAATTGAGGAAATGGTGTTTTTGGGGGACGGATGAATTGGACAGTAAAATTTATGTGTAAAAAATGCAAGAAGGGTTTGTCAATTCATAAATAAATACTATTTTTGCAGTCCTTTTTGGGATAGTGGCCTCGGTCACACACGTTCTTAAGGTTAAAAGCCACCATAGCTCAGCTGGTAGAGCAACTGACTTGTAATCAGTAGGTCGTTGGTTCGATCCCGACTGGTGGCTCCAGATATAAAAGTGCAACCGATCAAGGGGAAACCTTGGATTTATTGGGGGCATCGCATAGCGGCAATTGCGGCGGACTGTAAATCCGCTCCTTCGGGTTCAGTGGTTCGAGTCCACTTGCCCCCACTACACTTTTATGTCTAACAATGCGGGAGTAGCTCAGTTGGTAGAGCGACAGCCTTCCAAGCTGTAGGTCGCGAGTTCGAGCCTCGTCTCCCGCTCGCATCGAAACAAGGGGCAACTCTTGTGGGGATAAGCCGATGTAGCTCAGGGGTAGAGCGTTTCCTTGGTAAGGAAAAGGTCAGGGGTTCAATTCCCCTCATTGGCTCAAAAACAAAAACAACACAAAACAAACAACTATGGCAAAAGAAACATTTGACCGTTCCAAGCCGCACTTGAACATTGGTACTATTGGTCACGTAGACCACGGTAAGACCACTTTGACTGCGGCCATCACTACTGTACTGGCCAAGGCTGGTCTTTCTGAAATGCGTTCATTCGAGTCAATCGACTCTGCTCCTGAGGAGAAAGAGCGCGGTATCACAATTAACACGGCTCACGTTGAGTATTCAACGGCCAACCGTCACTACGCTCACGTTGACTGTCCAGGTCACGCCGACTATGTAAAGAACATGGTAACGGGTGCTGCACAGATGGATGGTGCGATTTTGGTGGTTGCGTCTACAGACGGTCCAATGCCACAGACACGCGAACATATCTTGTTGGCTCGTCAGGTTGGTGTTCCTCGTTTGGTTGTATTCATGAACAAAGTCGACATGGTAGACGATCCAGAAATGTTGGATTTAGTTGAAATGGAGATGCGTGAATTGTTAGAATTCTACGAATTCTCATCTGACACTCCGATTATCCGTGGATCTGCTTTGGGTGGATTGAATGGAGACGAGAAGTGGGTAGCTACTATCATGGAATTGATGGCGGCTGTAGATGAGTGGATTCCAGTTCCACCACGTTTGGTTGATATGCCTTTCTTGATGCCTGTAGAAGATGTATTCTCGATCACTGGTCGTGGTACAGTTGCTACTGGTCGTATCGAGCGTGGTGTAATCAACGTTCAAGACGCTGTAGAAATCATCGGATTTGGTTCAACATTGACATCAACTTGTACTGGAGTAGAAATGTTCCGTAAGTTGTTGGATCGTGGTGAAGCGGGTGATAACGCTGGTATCTTGTTGCGTGGTATCGACAAAAATGATATCCGTCGCGGTATGGTTATCTGTGCTCCTAAATCAGTTACTCCTCACAAGAAGTTCCATGCTGAGGTGTACGTATTGAGCAAAGAAGAAGGTGGACGTCACACTCCATTCTTCAACAAGTACCGTCCACAGTTTTACTTCCGTACTACAGACGTAACTGGTGAAATCAGTTTGCCTGCAGGTACAGAAATGATCATGCCTGGTGATAACGTATCAATTACAGTTGAATTGATTCAGCCTATCGCTATGGAAAAGAACTTGCGTTTCGCTATCCGTGAGGGTGGAAGAACCGTAGGTGCTGGTCAGGTAACTGAGATTATCGAGTAATAGCCGAGCTATTAAGAATATAATGGGGGCATTGTAAGATGCTCCCATTTATACGGGCATAGTTCAATGGTAGAATAGAGGTCTCCAAAACCTTTGATCAGGGTTCGAATCCTTGTGCCCGTGCTAATAAAAGCGCGATGTTTGGAAGAATAAATAACTATTTCCGTGAGACCAGAGACGAGTTGGTTAACAAAGTCAGCTGGCCTACATGGGAAGAACTGAGGGAAAGCACATGGATTGTGCTTGTCGCTTCATTATTATTTGCCCTAGTAATATGGGGGCTTGACAGCGTATTGGGTGTAAGTTTAACCCAGTTTTATAAACTATTTAAATAATCATGACAACGGCAGAAGACAGACACAAGTGGTACGTGGTTCGTGCAATTACCGGACAGGAAAAGAAGGTAAAGCACAGTATTACGGTTGAGCTCGAGCGCGATCGTAAGAGCGACTTTGTGCCTGAAATTCTGATTCCAACAGAGAAGGTATATTTGATTAAGAACGGTAAAAAGGCAATCAAGGAGAGAAATGCATTCCCAGGATACATTTTAGTTCATGCCGATTTATCTGATCCAGAAATCATGCCTTTGATAAAGAGTGTTACGGGTGTCGTTGGGTTCTTAGGATCTAAAGACCAACCTGTTCCATTGCGTCCAAACGAGTTAAGTCGTATTTTGGGTACCGCCGATAGCTTAAGCGATTCGGAAGCAATGGATGAAGAACACTTCCTAGTAGGTGAGTCGGTGAAAGTGGTAGATGGACCGTTCAATGATTTCGACGGTGTTATCGAAGAAGTAAACGAAGAAAAGCGCAAGCTCAAGGTTATGGTGAAGATTTTCGGTCGCCGTACGCCTCTTGAGTTAAATTATAACCAAATACAAAAATTGTAACAGTAACAATGGCAAAAGAAATAACAGGTTTCGTCAAGCTCCAGGTAAAAGGTGGTCAAGCAAACCCTTCGCCTCCAATCGGTCCGGCTTTGGGTTCAAAAGGTTTGAACATCATGGATTTTTGCAAACAATTCAATGCGCGCACGCAGGACAAGATGGGGAAGGTATTACCGGTCGTGATTTCCGTTTATTCGGACAAATCATTTGACTTCGTAATCAAAACTCCCCCAGTTGCAATTCAATTGTTGGAAGCTACTAAGCTCCAAAAAGGCTCTACTGAACCCAACCGTAAGAAGGTAGGTTCTGTATCATGGGATGTGGTTCAGACCATCGCTCAGGATAAAATGCCAGATTTGAATTGCTTTACTGTAGAGTCTGCCATGAAATTGGTTGCAGGTACAGCCCGCAGTATGGGTATCACGGTAACAGGGGATGCCCCATTTAAT
>Ga0078894_10000280_pt1 | contig 34703 bp, 25 predicted proteins | sample LauGreSu1BDMLBSD_2_FD_67506 | JGI IMG/M metagenome (GOLD analysis project Ga0078894, IMG submission 67506) | Freshwater lake microbial communities from Lake Michigan, USA - Su13.BD.MLB.SD (version 4) (version 4) | ecosystem: Environmental > Aquatic > Freshwater > Lake | place: Lake Michigan... | reverse complement strand
CCAAGCGTCTACCTCGAAACCACGATTCCGTCGTTCCTCGTCGCCAGGGTTTCCCAGGACGACGGGCTCGCGGAAAAGCAGGCCATCACGCGGACGTGGTGGGAAGACCATCGGCATCGGTACGAACTCGTGACGTCGGAAATCGTGTTGGAGGAAGCCGCCCTCGGCGACGAATCCCAAAGCACATTGAGACTTCGCAGCCTCAACCGCGTACGAGTGCTCGGGCCGACCGAGGACGTAGAATTCATCAGGAATGAGTTTGTCCGAAAGGGATGGATTCCGCGGGCCTCGACGCTCGACGCGTTCCACGTCGCGTACGCGTCGGTGTACCTGATAGTCTTGTTGTTGACTTGGAACTGCACGCATCTGGCGAACGAAGACATCCGCCGGCCAATCGAACGCTGGTTACGCAACTTGGGAAAGCACGTGCCCGTCATCTGCACACCAACCGAGCTCATGAGCAAAGACCATGGCCGATAAAACCAACCCTGAGGAGCAGGATGACCCGATCGTCGCTGAGGTGCGGGCGGCTCGTCGGCAGTTGCTCGAAAAATACGGCGGCATCGAAGGGTATCTGCGGCACCTCCGCGAAGTTCACGCGCAGCGGCTCGAGCGAGAAAGAGACGAGGCCGAGCGGCGCGAGGCGGCGGAACTCGGCAAGTCGGCCTAAATCTCGGCCACGCCGATGCCCGTGAGGTAGTCGTAAACCCCTGCGTAGAAGTCTGGCTTCCGCGTCCGGTCCCGTTTCGCCCCCGGCGGGACGAAGATCACCATCCCCTGCCGGGCCCGCGTGAGCAACACAAGGGAGGCGGTCTTCAGATACTGCTGCCGCTCGGGCTTCTTCACGACGATCCGGCTGATTTCATCGTTTGGGCCCCGCGAAAGCTGTGAAAGCTCCAGTCGCTCCCACTCGAGCTTCAGGCGGCATCCCACATGACTTTTCGTCCAGTCGAGCTCAAGCCCCTGCACGTGAAACTCCGTCGCCGCGTCCTCGAGATACAGCGATGAGCGGGTGTCGCTCTGGCTTCTCAAAAACCAGTGCACCTTATCGATGTTCACCCGAATGTCGATCGCGTGGGGCTTGAGCCGCTCTCGCGGACGAGGAGGCCACGAGGCCGGCGATAGGCTGGACAGCCACCATCGGGGGCAGGATACCACCCCGAGGGACAACGTTGGTCCCGCGCGGGAGGCTTGACGCGAATGGGTACGCCTGTACAGTTCTCGTAGAAGGTGCCTCAAGGGCACTGACTCGATGCGCCGGGCGGGGTCAATGCCCAAGGATTCTGTGGATGGATACCGACCGGAAGCGCGGCGAGGTCGTGCTCTACCAAGATGCCAATGGAGGCGTCCGGGTGGACGTACGGCTGGAGCGGGAAACGCTTTGGCTTACCCAGAAACAGATGGCCGAACTCTTCGACAAAGACCCCGACTCGATCGGGCTGCATCTCCGTAACATTTTTGCTGAAAAGGAGTTGGAAGAAGGGGCAACTACCGAGGAATCCTCGGTAGTTCGTCGCGAGGGGAGCCGGGAAGTCCGGCGGACGGTTCGGTTCTACAACCTCGACGCGATTATCTCGGTGGGGTATCGCGTGAACTCGCGTCGTGGAACGCAGTTTCGCATCTGGGCCACGCGGGTGCTCCGCGATCACGCCGTCCGCGGGTTCACCATCAACGACAAGCGGCTTGCAGAAGACCGGCGAAGGATGGCGGAACTTCACCAGGCGATACGGCTGGCCGCGGAAACAGCAACGCGTCAAGACCTCTCCGGCGATGAAGCCAAGGCTTTGCTACACGTCGTCGGGGAATACAGCTTCGCGCTCGACGTTCTCGATGACTACGACCATGAAAGGCATCCACCCCCGCTTCCCGCTGCGGGTCCCATCAAAGGCATCGAATACGACGAGGCGTTGCGGGTCGTTCAGCAGCTCCGGGCTCGGTTCAATGCCTCTGAGCTGTTTGGAAGAGAAAAAGACGCAGGGCTGGCCGGGGCCCTTGGCGCGATCATGCAGTCATTCGACGGCAGGGATCTCTACCCGAGTCTCGAAGACAAGGCGGCGCATCTGCTCTATTTTCTGACGAAGAGCCATCCCTTCATCGACGGAAACAAGAGGATTGCCGCCGCGATCTTTCTATGGTTCCTGGAAAAGAACGGCGGGCTTTATGCCGCGTCAGGCGAACGACGAATCTCTGATACCGCGCTGGTGGCGCTCACATTGCTGACCGCTTCGAGCAATCCTGGCGAGAAATCGCTGATCACGGCAGTCATCGCTCACCTGCTGTTCGGCAAGCAAGCCTCGGCGTCGCGTGAGAATCTCGCGGCGGTTCAACAAGGAGCTTAAACCTCCGCCACGCCCATGCCCGTCAGGTAGTCGTAGACCCCCTCATAGAAATCTGGATTCCGCGTCTTGTCGCGTTTCGCCCCCGGCGGGACGAAGATGACCATCCCCTGCCGGGCCCGCGTGAGCAACACAAGGGAGGCGTTCTTCAGATACTGCCGCCGCTGCTTTTCTGTCCACCGCCGCGGCGGCCGCATGCTCCGCGTGAGCACGATTGGATAGCGGTCGCGAAACTCCGCGAAGAGCTCGCGGCCGAGCTCCGCCTCGCCGTCAAGAAGGGCCTTCACGAAGCGGGAGAGGTGTTGCGCGCGGAAGGAACGCATCGAGTGTCCAGGTGCAACGCCAACTCGAACGTGGCCCGCGCGGCGTTGGCACGCGACCCGCAAAGCCGCTCGAGCGCGCCCGAGGCCGCATCCTCGATCGCGAGTATTCCCGCTGCCCCCGGGACCGATGGCGTCCCGCTCGACGGTAGACTTTCGAAATGCCCAGCGACACTGCCTCGTGAAGCGAGATCATGGAGACCACCCGCCTCGTGCTCTTCACGACGCTCTGGACCGCCATCTGGGCGGCGCCACTGCCGAAGCTCTCCCGCCGTGTGGAGCTGATCGCCGGATTGATCCCGTTTGCGGCCTTCGGCTTGCGTGTGTTTGCGTCGTGCTTCATCGGCGTGCCGGCTGACGATCCGGTGCGGATGGTCGTCGCACCCCTCACCGATTGGGTGAACGGCAGCTCTGGGACGGTCCCGTTTCAATGGGTGCTCGACGTCACCGTGGCGATCGGACTCGTGTGGCTGGCGTCGATCGGCAACATCCCGAGGCACTGGCGGCTGGCCACGATCTGGGTGATGCCGGCCGTGGCACTCGCCTCCCTCGTGCTCGGTCGCTGAAGCCACGCCCCGCGGCCAATGGCTCCTGCGACCGGCCGGTCAGCATGGTATCGGCATCCATCGTCGGCCGACGTCAGGGCGACGACTCGACATCGCCGTCGGGCGTCGCGAACGGGAACCGTCGCTGCGGATCTGCGGCCGGCGGTGGCTTCGGTGGCGGTAGGTCGCGGCCGAGCGTGCGCCGCACGGGATCCTGCTGCATCGCCCCGCGCCGGTCGCGGCGGCTGCCGTGCCGCACGGCCACGCCACGGGCCTCGCTGCGGGCCTCGGGGGCGTGCCTCACGATCGCCAGCCGCTTCTTCGCCTCGCGAACGGCCGCGGCGTGATCGACCAGCGGGGCGGGATAGTCGCGGCCGATCACGCAGCCGGCGCGCCCTTGCACGTCGGCCGGCATTGTCCAGGGCATGTGCACGTAGGCCTTCGGCACGCCGGCGAGCTCCGGCACCCAGCGGCGGATGAACACGCCGCCGGGATCCTGCTCGATCGCCTGCTTCGTGGGGTTGTAGATGCGCAGGGTGTTGATCCCGGTGGTGCCGCTTTGCATCTGGAGCTGCGACCAGTGGATGCCCGGCTCGAAGTCGAGAAAGTGGCGGGCGAGGAACAGGCCCGTGGGCCGCCAGTGGAGCCAGAGGGAATAGCTCGCGAACGAGACGACCAGCGCCCGCATCCGAAACGTCAGCCAGCCGGTGGCGACCACGCTCCGCAGGCAGGCATCCACGAGCGGATAGCCCGTGCGGCCAGCCTGCCAGGCGGCGAGGCGTTCGGGGCAGACCTCCGTCTCACGGAGGCCGTCGGCCGCCCGCAACATGTTGTGAAACTCGATCGCCGGCTCGTCCTCGAGCTTCTGCATGAAGTGGCAGTGCCAGTGGAGCCGGGATTGCACCCCCTTGAGACTCCGCTGCCAGGCCTGAAGGGCGGCTCGATCGCGCGGGCCGGAGGTCTCGACGAGGCTCGCCTGCACCTCCCGGCGGCGGGCCTCGCTCGCCTGCCAGATTGTCCGCATCGAGATCGCACCGAACGCCAGGTACGGGCTCAGTCGCGAGCAGCTCGACGGCGCCGAGAGCGGGCTGGAGATGCCGCCGGAGTAGTGCCGCCCGCGGCGCGAGAGGAAGTCGTCGAGGACGTCGTGGGCCGCGCGCTCGCCCCCCGGCTGGCGGTCCTTCGTGTCGTCGGGAAGCCCCAGGGCCCGACCGTCGAGGATGCCTGCCGTGGCCAGCCGCGCGACGGTGGCGAGGCCGCCGCGGCCGGTGCACTGCGGCACGTCGGCGCGCTTTGCCTCCATCCGCTCTTCCCAGAGCCGGTTCCAGCCGTTCCGGGAGCCGAGCCGGCGCACGACGCCGGTCTGTGGCAGTTCGAGAAACTCGATGCCCGCCTCGCGGGCCCAGCGGCGCACCCGGCGGTCGCGGGCATAGGTCACGCCCGTGCCGGTTTCCTCGTGGGCCACGAGGAGGCGAAACCCGGTCTCGCGCCGGAGCTGCTCGAGCATCGCCACCGCCTCGCCCCGGCGGGTGATGAGCCGGATGCCGAGCCGCCCGAGGGCGGCCTCGAGCTCGACGAGGCACTCCCGCTCGAACGCGGCATGGCTCGCGTCCCGCTCCGGCTGGTCGAGCACCTCGGGCTCGTAGAAAAACACGGCGAACACGCTGCCGCCCCGCGATCGTGCCACGGCCTCGGCGAGCGCCGGATGATCACCCACGCGGAGATCTCGCTTCAGCCAGACACAGACGGGCGCGGCGGTGTCGGCCATCTCGTCACGCTCAGGTGTGTGCATTGAAAATCAGATCTTCATCCCAGTCATGGTAGGCCAGCGAGACGATCGGCAGGAGCAAGTCGGTGACGATCATGAACTGGAATCACCCCCCGCACGAGTGAAACAGCCACGATCCTGCGCGAGAACGCGCCGGGTACAGCCCGGAGCCGATGTCAAATCCGACGTCACGCACTCACGGAGGCTTCTGGTCGTCGCCGAAGCCCTCCCAGCCGACGTCGTGAAGCTGGACGCCATTCTCGCCAGCCCGCGGACCGCCCACCGGCTGGAGCGAACGGGCAGGCTTACGACGACCGCGCCTGCTTTCAAACGTCGGAGGGACGAGTTGCCCGAAGTCGCCATTCACAGCATCTGACGGGATCCCATGTCTCGGTGCGGACGGCCTGCGAGAAGAGCGGGCTTTCAGGCCGGTCATCGCCGGCGCGAATAGCCCCGCCTCGAGCGTGGACAGGAAACTCCTCGGCACCTGCAGGCGAGGGTCGCAATCAGCCCGGCCAGTCCCGGCTGCTGCTCTTCGTGATCCGCACAACTCGCCCGACGCTTGCCGAAGTGCCATCGGCTCACCTATCCTTCCCTTTATCCGCTCATCGGATTCGTGGCTGGGAAGCCTTTTTGGGGACTCACGCTGGCGGCTTTCACGCTCAACTTCCGCTCGCCGGCGTCGTGATTCAGGCTTGAACGTGTGGGCTGTTCGGAGCTTGCATCGTTTGCAAAGACCTCCAGAGCAGGGCTATTCTTGACCTTGGAGTCATGAATTACCGGGCCCGTCTCGGCTGTGCTTCCTTCAGGGTGTCTGAACGCAACCGTGGACGTCCCTTCTTTCGTCACGTTTCCCTGGCTCGGCCTCGGCTTTTGCAGCCTGTTGTGCCTCATGGTCGCCATCCTCGCCGGAGCGACCACGTGGGTGCGCCGCTCGGCGGCCGCCCTGCAAATCGAGAGAGCAGGCCGGTGGAACATGCTCTTTCGAGGCATGTGTCTCGCTTTTCTGATCGGAGCGGTCACCGTCGGCCTGCCGGCGCTGGTGGCGGCATGGGTCATCGTGCCGCCCGCGCTGATCGCATTCACCGTGCGGCGGGATGCGCACGTCGCAGAGTCCAGACGCTACGTGTCGCGAAGGGGCCTACGGAACATCTTCGCTGACGTGCGGGCGGCGCTCCGACGCGGCGGCAGTTCCCAGCCAGCCGCCCCGCTCAGCATCCGAGAGCAGCTGTCCCAACTGGTCGGTCGCGCGCGCCAGTCGGCGGTCAGGCGTCCGAAACATGCAACGCCCGCAAAGGCGGTCGCCGCCAAGCCCAATGACGGCTTCGCGTTCCTCAAGAAAGATGGCACGACGGCAATCGAGGTTGGCTTGGAGGGTGACCTCGACCGGGCAGGCGTGGTGGTGTCTGAAAATGTGTGCAACGCACGCGACGTGATGCTCAAGGCCATCCGTGTCGATGCCACGGACATCCACTTCGAACCCCATGAGCAGACCTACTTCGTGCGGGCTCGCGTCGATGGTGTGCTCCGCGACATGGACAAAGTGGATGGCGTGGTCGGCAAGGGAGTGATCTCGGCGATCAAGGTGATCTCCGACATGGATATCGCGGAACGCCGTCGTCCGCAGGACGGGACGTTCGCCGTCCATTGCGGAGCCGAACGCTTCGAGATCCGCGTCGCCTCGACTCCGACGAGCTACGGCGAGAAGCTCGTGATGCGGCTGCTACGCTCTTCGGGCGGCGTGATGGCCGGGGGGCTCGGCGGGATCGGCCTTCGGCCCCCCATCCTCCGGCAGTTGCGGGAGATCATCCACAAGCCCTACGGGATGTTTCTCGTCGTCGGCCCGACCGGCTCCGGCAAGACCACCACGGTCTACGCCTCGCTCAGCGAGATCGACGCCCACCAGCACAACATCACCACGATCGAGGATCCTGTCGAGTATCGGCTGGACAACATCACGCAGATCGCGGTCAACACCAAGGCGGACGTCTCGTTCGCGAGCATCCTGCGCAGCGTCCTCCGCCAGGATCCCGACGTGTTGCTGGTGGGTGAGATTCGCGATCGCGAGACTGCCGAGATCGCATGCCAGGCGGCTCTCACCGGGCACTTCGTGTTCTCGACGCTGCACGCCAACGACTCCGTGGCCACGATCACGCGGCTGCTCGATCTCGGTCTCGAGCCCACGCTCGTCCAGACGGCGGTCACCGCCGTGCTCGGCCAGCGGTTGGCCCGCCGCCTGTGTCCCGACTGCAAGGAACGCTGCTCGCCCCCAGACGGCATGGTCAAGAAACTCAATCTCAAGCCGGGAGCCGTTCCCTTCATTTACCGTGAAAGAGGCTGCGAGAAGTGCGGTGGCTCGGGCTACCGCGGCCGGATGGGCATCCACGAACTGCTCGTCATGAACAACGACATGCGCAGTCTGGTGCGGCCCAGCCCCTCGATCACCGACCTCAGGAAGGCGGCGCTGAAGAGCGGCACGCTGACACTTCAGATCGACGGCCTCTTCAAGGTCATTCAGGGCGAAACGAGCGTCAATGAAGTTCTCCGCGTCACGACCTGAACGCATCCCGGGCCGCTCGCCATGATCAACTTGATTGACCTGCTCATCGTCGCCGCGATCCTCGGGTTCGCCTACCGGGGTTGGATCGCGGGCCTCGAGGCCGCCAGCATCGAAGCGCTTGAATTGCTCGCCTGCCTGTCGATCGCTGTGATGGCGCACGAAGCCGTGGCGGCGTTTCTGCATACCGGGGTCACGCTGGCGCTGGGAGACGGGGTTTCCGTGTCGTGGTCCATCGTGCTCGCGTTTAGCCTGCTCGGCTGGGGGGTGTTCGCTTGCATCCGGCTGCTCGCGCACGGAAAACCGGCCGACGACGAAGATCAGGAGGGAGACGTCGACCCGCTGGGCGACCGCGTGGCGGGAGCCATCGCCGGCGGCTTCGGGGGGGCGCTCTTCGTGGGCGGTGCGCTGGTGACGATCTCGATGGTGCCGTTCTTGGCCGGGATGAAGCCGAGCGGCGACCGGATGCTGCTCGACGTCGGCAAGACCGTGCTTCGCGCCGGAGGGCAATTCGCCACGGAGAACCACGAGGGGCGTTCACTGCCGCTCTGGGGCGAGCCACCTTCCCGCACGTCCGATCTGAAGGCGCGGCTGGCGAGCGAGCCGTGGTTCGATACCGACGACAACGGTGAATACTCCGATGCGGACCGTTTCCGCGATGTCGACGGCAACGGAACATTTTCGAAAGACCTCTATTACAAGGACGTGGATGGGGACGGCGTGCGGCGGATCGGCCTTGTCGACAAATACGTGGTCGGCCGGTGGGATGCAGAGCTGATCTCCGACGACAGGTCACGGCCCGACTTGAAGCCCGCTGTGGCGAAGGAGCCGACCGCGCCCAAGCCCGCTGCGGCGAAGGAGACTGCCACGCCCAAGCCCGAGGTGACGCAGCCGCCCAAGCCGAAGGAGAAAACGCCCCCCAAACAGGCAAAGCCCCCGCAACCCACGCCGCCGACACCCGCAGGCTCCGCCAAGCAGCCTGCTGCCAAGACCAAGGACGGCAAGCCGGCGCCGGACAAGAAGGATGCCGAGAAAGAGGCGGCGGAAAAGCGGGCCGACGACGACTTCTGAACACTGGCGACCGCAACGAATCCCCACCGAGGACTCCTCGCATGCTCTGGCCGCCGCGTTTTCATCCGCATGCCGTGCTGGTGGTCGCCTGGATCATCCTCGGCGGCACCGTGTGCCTGGCAGTCGAGCCGGCCGAGACGACCGCAAAAAAGCCCGACTGGGCCGGCCTCGAGAGCCTCCTCCGGGCCGGCGACTACGCACGGGCCGCGACGGCCGCCGACGAGATTGCGACGGCATTGAAGCCCAAACGGCGCGAGCCGGATTTCGTCGCGCAATCGATCGGCTTTTTTCGGGCCCTCATGCGCCGGGGGTTTGCCGAGTTTCGTCTCGGCCGGCTCGATGCCGCGGCCGCGACCTTCGAGCAGGCGCGGCGCATCCCGCGCGACTCCGACTTCAGGAGGCTGCTGGCAGCCGAGGCGCGCAGTGGGAATTCCAAGGTGGCGAGCATGCTCGTGCCGCTCGAGGTCGACCTCGTGGAGCTTCTCGTTCTGCGGATGCTCGTGATCCTCGAGCGCCTGCGGTTGGAGAATCTCAAGGCGGCCACCGCAGCCGCGCGATCCCCGGAGGAGGACGAGGCGCTCCGGAAGCAGGTGGCTGATTGGCTCGATGATCTCGACACGCTCGCGAAAGCCGACGGCGAAGCCCGGAAGTCCCTCGAGGATCGCCTCGACAAGGCGACCTCCGACGTGCTCGCTTCGCCCCGCAACCGGGCCCTTGTCGGCCGTTTTCCGCTCTCACTCGTCGCCGGGATCAGGTCGTTGGAACTGAGCCGGCTGCCTTGGGGCGACCCGCGACCTGCCGCGAACACCACCGAGGAGGCAGCACCGGGCCCCACGGTGAGCGAACGGTTGGCCGATTCGCGCCGGCAACTGGCAGACGCCGCCTCCGCGCTCGACGAGGCGATCGCCCAAGTAGCCCCCGGCGGCGTGGCGACTCTCAAGCGGGATCAAAACATCGAGGTCATGCTCCTCCGGTCGGAACTGAGTATCCGCGAAGGGGAGGCCCTGCTGGCGGCCGGCGATCCGTCGGGCAGCCGCGAGCGCTTCGTCCAGGCGGCGGAGGATGTTGAACAGGTCGCAACGCTGCGGAAACTCCCGCAGCCGAAATCCCATCCGGATCTGTTTTGGCCACTCGTCCTCTGCGCCGATGCGATGCTTGCCGAGGCGCGACGCCACGTCGAGAAAGGAGACCTGGCGCAGGGGCGCCAGACGATCGTCGAGGCATCGGCGATGCTCGCCCGCGCGGAGGAACTGCCCGTGCCACAGGACCACCCATTGCGGCCGCGACTGCTCTCCCTGCAGGCGCTGGCAGCCGAAGATCTTGCCCAGGCGGGGGCTAAAAATCTCGGTGCGGAAGCCGCCGATGCCGCCGATGCAGCCGCCCGACGGATGCGGCGAACGCTCGATGGGGCCGCAGTCTCGAGCGACATTGTGGCGCCCTGACCACGCCGGGCCGCCGTCAGGGGCGGCCACCGTCGGCTGCGACGCGTTCGATCCGTTCCAGCAGGGCGGTCGGATCGTCCGATTTCACGACGAGCCGTCGGGCACGCTGCAGCATCTGTGTCGCCGTGGTCGAATCCCCGGCTGCAGTCGCCGCATGGGCCGCGAGTGCGGCGGTGAATGCGAGCCTCTGCCTGGCAGCGGCACCGCGATCGAATCCATCCTGCCAGCAGGGCAGCTGCAAAGCCTTGCGGAGAAGATCTTGGGCCCGTTGCTTGTCCTGGGCTACCGTGAGATCGGCCAGCCTGACGAGGTGGGCGGCGCGCCGGGAGGGGTCGTCGATCGCATCGGTGGCACACAGCCGCTCGAGGAGTTCCGTGACCCCCTCCGTATCGCCAGCCTGCAGCTTCGCGCTCACGAGTGCATCGGCGGCGTCGAGCGTGCCGGGGTGGTCGGCTCCGGCCACCTTCTCCCAGGCTGCGAGCCCGCGCTGGGCCGCCTCCAGCGCTCGGGTCGGCTCGCCTGCCGCTTGGGCGGCACGAGCCAAGAGCACCAGGTTCGCCGCCGTCTCGGGACTCTCGTCGCTCGAATCGAGGTCCAAGGCCCGTTGGAAGAAGTCGGCGGCGGCGGGCCAGTCGCCGGCGGCGAGTCTGGCGGCGCCAAACAGGCCGCAGGCCGAGACGACGTTCGCATGATTCGCACCGAACTGCCGCGCGCGAGCCGCGAGATAGTGCTCGCGCAGGTCGCCCTTGCCGTCGTCGGCGGCCAGCCGGTCGCAGATTCCGGTTGCCATCGCCTCCCATCTGTCGTCCGGTCGGGGCAGGCCGCGGTCGCACGCCGTGTTCACGAGGGCGGCTGCCTCGCTCTTCGCGTCACTTCTTGAGAGCGCGTCGGCCAGCGCCATCCTGAGGAAACCGGCCTGCTCGCTCCCCGGGCCTACGGAGCGTTCCGCTGCTGGCAGGGCAGGCTCCGCGGTCTTGCGGGCATTGGCCACTTTTCCTGCGGCGATCTGTGCCGCAGCCAGCCGGCCCGAGAAATCGGCGATCAAGCCGCCATCGGGAGGCTTCATGGAGCCGGCCAGGGTCAGGCCCCGCCCCAGCAGTTCGGCCGCCCCGGCCGGATCGCCCATCTCCTCCTTCACCCTGGCGGCGAGCACGAGCCCGGGCATGGCCGCCATCATGTCCGCCGATCCCGGCCGGGTGAGGAGTTTCTGTGCGGCGTCGAACCAGTCGGGAAGGCGATTCACGGATCCTTGCCGGATCGCGACTTGGAGGCTGCGGAGACGGTCGGCAGCGAGCACGAAGGGGGAGTACTTGGCGTCTTTCTGCACGGCTTCGAGCACGTGTGCGAACGACGCTTCGGCCAGGGCCAGTTTGCCGGCGGCCAGATACGACTCTCCGAGCAAGCGGTGCGCGGCGATGGCCTGCGGCGCGGTCGCCGCTTCCAGCGCCGGGAGCGTCGTTTCGACGACCGCGATCGCCTCCTTGGCACGCCCGTTGGCCATCATCATCCGGCTCACTCGTTCGCTCGCTTGGAGAACGGCGGTCGCATCGATCTCCCGCTGCTGCATCAATCCGTCGAGGATTTTTTGCCGCTGCGCGATTGCCTCCGGGATCATGCCCAGCGAGGTGAAGGCGGCCGCGACCTCGTTTCGGGCCTCGACGCTCACATCGGAACCGGCACCCACCATCTCGTCGAGCGCGTCCGTCGCCGTCTGCAAGGCAGTGTGTGCGCGCTCGAGAGCGTCGTCGTCACGCGGCGACGCGCCGTCGAGGATGAGCAGGGCCCGCTGGGCCGCCACGACTGCCGCCGGCAACCGCTTGGCGGATGTCTCGAGCCGTGCCCGCGAGAGAAACGATGCGCCGAGTGCGACGGCCTCCTCGGCACCACCGGCGGCGACGAGTTGCTCGCGAGCGAGGATCGTCTTCTCGAGCAACGCCGCTGCCGTCGTCAGCTCGCCCTTGTCGATGAGGATCTCCGCGGCGAGGTCGTTGATGGGCAGCAGGCCGGGCGCATCTTCGCCTTCGGCCGCCTTGATCTCGCGGCTCTCGGTTCGCAAGATGTCGAGCGCCTCGTCGAATCGACCCTCGGCCCGCAGGGCTGCGGCCTCCTCCAAGGGGGGGTGGTCGGTGGCTGCCCGGCATTCTTCCAAGCAGCCCACCGCCAAGCCGGTCAGCATGAGGGCCGCACAAAGAGTCGCCACGCGGGGAACACGCATATTGCCTCCGAACACCTGTTTCCACCGCATGTTGCCTTCATTCCGGCGGTCGTTTTCAACCGCGCGAACCGCAAACGGGAGTGATCCGTAAGGGAATCCCACTGGTATTGTCCCAGCGCTTGAACCGTTGGGACAAGATATGTAGATTTCGTTAGGGGCGTGCACTCGCCGTACCTGACACCGACTTCGATCACGAGTCAGGCGGCAATTTAAGGAGTTTTCTGATCTATGGTGTTGAATCCCAAAGCACGGCGGGGCTTTACGCTCGTCGAACTGCTCGTCGTGATGGCGATTATCGCGACATTGGCGGGCCTGTTGCTGCCGGCGCTCTCTTCTGCTCGTTCCTCGGCCAACGCCTCGGCGAGCGCCAACAATCTGTCGACGTTCGGCCGCGGCTTCGAGGTCTACGCCTCGACGCACGACGGCAATTACTCCTCGGGCGCGTTCGACCACTTCCGCGATGGCGATGTCCGCCGCAACGGCTGGGTGGGCGATCTGATCGGCACCAAGGTGGCGAACCCGGGCAAGTCCCTCGATCCGGCCCACCGCAACAAGTTGAGTGCGACGGTGGGGGATTACACTGGCGCCATCACGGCGAACCAGGGCAACCTGGCGGCGGAGGGGATTCCGGCCGGCCGTTGGGATGCCAGTGCCACCGCAACCGCCGCGGTCGGTACCGGGAACTTCGGTGGAGCTCCGCAGTCCAGGGATCTCTGGGATGAGGGTTACAACACGAATTTCGTGACCACCTGGCACTTCAGCCGCGGCGATCCGACCGACGCCGGTGGTTATGCGGCCGGTGGTAAGGGGCTCGACGATGGCGATGGCCCGCTCTCGCAAAACATCGTGAGCCAGGCCCGTACGACCGCAGCTCGGATCGCTCTCATGGCACCGGCCCGGGCGATTGCCGGGGCCGCGGGTTTGATCGATGCCGCTGCTGCAGCCGAGATCAAGAGCTTCACTGGTTCCGGGATCGCGAAGGCCAATGATCGAATGACGGCTAGCTTCACCGACGGCATGGTGGTGCCCTTCACCGACGCGACCATGGGCGGATCTGCCGGTGAGTTCGTGCACGATCTGTCGGGGATCTATCCGCTCCACCAGCCGAAGACGGCCGATGGTACCGGCGGTTTTGCTCCGGTGCTGTTCGCCGATCTCCACGTTGAGAAAATTGCCGATACGGTTTCCGACGGCAGCACGTCTACCGGTGACGGCTTCATCGGAAACAATCTCACCGGCTATTCGCTCGATGGGCCGATGTATGAGGAAGCCTCGGACCTGATCTGGCTGAAGCGGCTGCGAAACCCGCAGTGATCTTCGGTTGCGAATCTCGGTCCGCCAGTTCAAACGAAGCGGCCTCCCCTCGGGGAGGCCGCTTTTTTTTGCAGGCTCCGCTGGGTCGAACTAGAGTCGGGGGCTATGGTGACGCTCGAGGTTCCCGGCAGCATCAACGCGGTGGAGGTGGCCGAGCGCGGCTCGCGCGAGGCCGACCGCCAACTCGGGTTCCAGTTCGTGCTGGTACTCGTGGCCGCTGCGTTCCTCGTCTGCTCGCTCGCCGCCGGCTGGCTGTGGTCCAAGCCGCTCTATCCGGCGTTGCCGGCCGCGGTGGCAGCGGCAATCCTCGGTGTGCCGCTCATCTGGCGGGCCGTTCGCGACATGGCACGGGGCGTGGCAGGCATGCACGCGCTTGTGGCCCTTGCGGTGGCCGGGGCCGCGGCGACGGGCCGCTACCAAGAGAGCGCGGCGATCGCACTGTTCATGACCCTTTCCGGATTGCTCGAACGGCGGACCGCGCTCGGGGCCACGGCGAGCATCGAGTCGCTCATGAAGCTCGCGCCGACGCGGGCGCAGCGGGTGAACGCAGCCGATGGCGCGGAGGAGGACGTCGAGGCCCGCGCGCTGCAGCCGGGCGACGTCGTTCGCGTGCGCCCCGGCGATACCATCCCGGCCGACGGACTTGTGCGCACGGGCCACAGCACGGTCAACCAGGCGAGCATCACGGGCGAATCGCTCCCGGCTGACAAGGCACCCGGCGACGATGTGTTCGGCGGCACGATCAATCTCACCGGCGTGCTCGACGTGGCGGTGACGAAGGCAGGCGCTGACACGCTCCTCGGCCGCGTGAAGGAATTGATCCTGGAGGCGGAGCGGACCCGGCCGCCGATTCTGCGCCTCATCGACCGCTACGCCGCATGGTATACGCCCACGGTGCTGATGCTGGTGGGGGTGGTGTTGTTTTTCGCGCTTCGCAGCGACCCCGATGCCGCTTTCAGCAGGGCGATCGCGATGCTCATCGTCGCCTGCCCCAGCGCGCTGATCCTGGCCACCCCGACGGCGATGGTGGCGGCGCTCTCGGCCGCGGCTCGCCTGGGGGTGCTCGTGAAGAGCGTGGCCACGCTGGAGGCGGCCCGCAACCTCACGGCGATCGTGTTCGACAAGACGGGCACGCTCACGAGCGGCGTACTCTCGGTGACACGGCTATCGCCGACTGCCGGCACCGACGGGGCCGACCTCTTGAGGCTGGCGGCTTCGGCCACGCAAGACAGCCGCCATCCGGTGTCGCGGGCGGTCACCGAGATGGCCCGCCGCGCGCGGGTGCCGCTCGAGCGGCCTGCCGCCTTCGAGGAACTCGCCGGCCGCGGGCTGGTCGCCGTGATCGACGGGGCCGAGGTCCGGGTGGGAAGAGGGGCATGGCTTGCCGCGCCCGAGAATGGCCTCGAGGCGGCTGACTGCGCCACGATCGAGGCCGTCCAGACGAGCCCCGAGGCAGACGGGCTGAGCGTGCTCTACGTGGCCCGCGACGGGCGGCTCGTCGGCTGGATCGGACTCGAGGACAACGCCCGCCCGGGCGCCGCCGAGGCGGTCGATCGGCTCCGCGGCATGGGCATCCGGCGGCTCGTGATCCTCACCGGCGACCGCGTCAGCGTGGCCCGCCGCGTGGCGGCCCAGATGCACATCGAGGAGTTCAAGGCCGAGGTGTTGCCCCACGAGAAGCTCGAGATGGTCGAGTCGCTCAAGGGCCGCGGCCACACGGTGGCGGTGATCGGCGACGGCGTCAACGACGCCCCGGCGCTCGCCGCGGGCGACATCTCGATCGCGATGGGCGCCGCCGGCAGCGACGTGGCCATCCACACGGCGAGCATCGCGCTGCTCAACAGCAACCTCGACCGTGTGCCGTTCCTCGTCGATCTCTCGCGGCGCACGATTGCCGTGATTCGCCAGAATCTCGCGGTCGGGGCGGCCTTCATCGTCGTGTCGCTGGTCCTGGCGGGGGCCGGCTACCTGCCGCCCGTGGCCGCCGCCCTCCTGCATGTCGCCAGCGGATTGGTGGTCATCTTCAACTCGGCCCGCCTGATTCGCTGCGGCGAAGATGTGGAGCGTGCCGAAGTGAGCCTCAGCCCACGTCCCGCTCCTGAAACAGCAGCACTGCCAGGCTGACGAGCGCCACGATCATGGCCGCCGCGTAGAGGCTCACCCGGCCGACGTGGGCGACACCGATCGGCTGCCCTTGGGTGAGGGCGTCAGCCGACCAGAAAAACTGCAGGTTGGGAACCGCCGCGTAAGCCGGCCATGCGAGCCACCGCGGCCATCCTCCGGCTCCGTCGCCTGCCACGATGGTGCCCAGGAAATACTCGCTCACCAGCCCGCCGAGGAACACCGCCACGCAGATCAGGAGCGTCATCGTCTGGCCGAGCCGCGTGGAGGCGGCGATCGCCACCGCGGCCAAGACGAGCACCGCCTCGAAGACGAGCCCCATGGCGAACATCACCTGCGGATTCCATTCCACGAGCGGGCTTTGCGGCCGCCACGCCTTGTCGAGGCTGCAGGCGGCGACGACCGCGGCGCTGGTGGCAATCGCCTGTGCCGCCACGAACACACTCGCGAACGGCCGCCCGCGCAGGTAGTTGGCTGAGGCCGCCACGAGCGTGGCCACCACCGTGCCGATCAGCCCGAAGGTGAGCACCGGCCCGTCGAACGACGCGTCGGCCAGGTCTCCGTTCGGCACACGGTGTCGCACGGTGAGGAGGAACACCGCCGCGAGTGAACAGAACCCAAGCGCCAGCGCTGCCGCCACGCCGAGATACTTCCCCGCCACCACGGCGGGCCGCGGCACCGGCTTGCTCACCACGGTGACGACGGTGCGGTTGTCGATCTCGCGCGAGAGCACGCTCGTGGCCGTGAAGGCCGCCATGAGGAGCCCGCACACGAACAGCGTACTGAGCCCGAGGTCGATGAGGATCTTGTTGTCGTCTTCGAGCGTGAAGGCGGCAAGGCTGACGTTGAGCACCAGCGCCAGCATGCCGCCCACGAGGAGCACGGCGAACACCGGCTGGCGAATCGATTCGAGGAAGGCGTTACGGGCGATCGTGAAAACGGTCATGGACGCTCCGGCGGGGCATGGGGGGGCAGGCCCTGAGGATCACCCTATCCGCCGCGGCCTGTCCTGTACCACCTGCCCGCCAGGGGGTTGGCCAACAGGGGCCCGGGAGCCGGGTTTCGCGAAAATCGCGATGGTACAATGGATTTCCGGGCAGGTGAGCCCGGTCCGGTGGCGGGCCCTAGACAGCATCATGCGGAGCGGATACGTGGCGCGGGAGAAGGACGACCAGGAGACGATTCGCCGAGGCCGTTCGGCGGCCATCGCCGGGCTCGTGGTGCAACTTCTCCTGGCAGCATCCACCGCCGCCGCCGCCGCGTGGAGTGGTCAGCCAGCGCTCTCCGCCGCCACCTGGCACATGCTCGGCGGTGTGCCGATCTGGGTCGTGCTCGTCGTGTTCTACGGGCAGCGGGCCCTCGAGCGGCGGGAGAGCCTCGCGGCCGACAAACTCGCCACCGGCGACACCGCCTCGGCGATGATCTTCGGCGAACTCTCCGACGAATTGCAGCGCGCCCGGCAGCGGCTGACGACGATCGTCTCGTGGGGCCTCCCGGCGGTGAGCCTGCTCGTCGGCGGCTTTCTCGTGGCGGCCGGCAGCCTGCTCATGTGGCGGTTCGCTTCACGGTGGGCCGCCGACGCCCCCGCGCAGTCGGGCATCGCCCATCCTGTCGGACTGTTGTTCGCCACCGGAGCGATCACATTCTTCGCGTTCGTGGCCGGCCGCTGGGTGAGCGGGTTTGCCCGTTTGCCGGCGTGGCGGCTCCTGCGCGGCGGGGCGAGCTACCTGATGAGTTGTTTCGTCGTCGCGGCGCTCGCGACCGTGGCAGCCGCGGCCGCCGCGATTGCCGCCGACACCGTGTTCTTCCGCGTGCTGGCCGGCGCGGTGCCGCTCGTGATGCTCGTGGTGGGCGGCGAGATCCTGATCACGTCGCTGCTCGAGATCTACCGGCCACGGAAGCCGGGCGAGATCCCGCGGCCGGCCTTCGACAGCCGGCTGTTGGGCCTGCTCACGGCGCCCGAGTCGTTGGCCGATGTGGTGGGCGAGTTGATCCGCTATCAATTCGGCGTCGAGGTGTCGCGGAGCTGGTTGTTTCGGCTTCTCGGCCGGGCCATGGCACCGCTCCTTCTCCTCGGTGCGGCGGTGCTGATGGCCCTCAGTTGCATGGTCGTCGTCGGCCCCGACGAGGAGGGGGTGGTGCTGCGCTTCGGCGCCTTCTCCGGGCCCGTCCGCGCGGCCGGCATCCATGCCAAGCTCCCCTGGCCTATCGAAACGGCCGCGACCTACCCTTCCCTGCGCGTGCTCCAGGTGAGCGTGTCGAGCGATCTTGTCGGCCGCAGCCGAGAGGGAGACGCCGTCCTCTGGACCACGGGCGACGATCGGCTCGCCCATATCGGCAGGGAGTACTATCCGGCAGCTCTCGCGCCGGCGGCAGCAGGCGGCGGGCTGGCCGTCGTCGATGCCGAGGTGACCGTGCAATATCGCATCCGCGACCTGCTCGCGGTTCTTGCGACGACGCCCGATGCCGAGGCCGCGGTGGCCGTCGTGGCCCAGCAGGAGGCGGGGCGATACTTCGCGAGCCACGACCTCGAATTTTTGCTGTCGCGGAGCCGCGCCACGGCCGGGCCGGCGCTGGCCGCGGCGATCCAGGCGCGGGTCGATGCGTTGGGACTCGGGCTCGAGATCGTGGACGCGGCGGTGACGGCGATCCAGCCTCCGGGGGGCCCCGTGGCCCGGGCGTTTCATCGCCAGATCGCGGCACGGCAAGACCGGGAGACGATCGTGGAGCGAGCCCGCCGCGAAGCGGTGGCGACGCTCTCGAAGGTGGCCGGCTCCGAATCGCTCGCCCGCCAACTCGATGCGGCGATTCTCGCCCTCGACCGGGCTCGAGGCGCCGAGGTGGAGCGTCCTGCAGCCGCCACGGCCGAGATCGCCACGCTCCTCGCTTCAGCGCGGGGAGAGGCGGCGAAACTGATCCACGCTGCCCGCGGCGAGCGTTGGTCGACCGCGGTCGGCCAGCAGGCGGTCCGGGAGCGGTTTGCGGGGGAGGTGCTCGCCTACGAGCGTGCCCCGCGCTACTACCAGGCCGTGCGCTTTTTCGAGGTGCTCTCCGGGGGGCTGTCCGACCGCCGCAAGTTCGTCATGGCCGGCGACGAGGGTGCCCTGCCGATCCTGCGGATGGACTTCGCCGATCCCGCTTCAGCCCTCGAGACCCTCCTCGGCGAGTGAGTTTGCTTTTGGAATCGTCCCTTCCATGAAAAATGCCTTCACGATCCTCGTTGGCTGCCTCCTGGCCGTCGCGATTCTCTCGCGGATGTTTCTCTACCAGGTGCGCTACGACCAGGTGGCGATCCGCACGTTGTTCGACCGGGCCGATGCGGAGAGCGTCGAGGAGACCCCCGGCCTGAAGTGGCGGCTGCCCTGGCCAATGCACCAGGTCACGCACTATTCCAAACGCCTGCAGCTGCTCGAGGATCGGCTCGAGGAGTTGCAGACGGCCGACGGCAAGAGCGTGATCGTACGCACCTACCTCACGTGGCGCATCGCCGATCCGCTGAAATTCTACGTCACGCTCAAGGATCCGGCCGAGGCCCGCCGCCAGCTCTCCAGCCGGCTGCGGGAAGTGCGTGGCATCCTCAGCGGCTACCGGCTCGACCAACTCGTCAATCAGGATCGTGATACCCTCGCGCTCGACACGATCGAGCGTGAGGCCCGCGACGGCGTGCAGCAGTCGCTGGACGATGCCGGCTACGGCCTCGAGGTCGAGAGCGTCGGCATCTACCGGATCATTCTCCCGGAGTCGACGACGGGCAAGGTGTTCGAGACGATGATCGCCACGCGCGAGCGGCTCGCCGACGAGGCGCTCCAGGAAGGGCAGGCCCAGGCCTCGGCGATCCGCAGCGATGCGGAAAGCGCGCGTGACAGGATCCTCGCCTTCGCCGAACGGCGGGCGCAGGCAATCCGCTCTCAGGGAGACCGCGAAGCGTCAAGGGAATACGACGCCTTCGCCCGCAACGAGGAGTTCGCGATCTTCATCCGGCGGCTCGAGGCCCTCGAGAAGATGCTCGGCCACAACACCACCTTCGTGCTTTCGGCGGAGAGCCTGGGGATCCTCGACTGGTTCCGGCAGCCGGCCAAGCCCGACGCGGGAAAGACTCCATGACCGACACCGGCCCCACGAGCCTTCCCGACGGGCCCGATTCCCCGCTCGACCCCGCGCAGCGGTCTCTGGCGGAGGCGCTACGGCTTTCCTTCGGCATCCTGCGGCTCGTGATGCTCGCGCTCGTGGCGGCCTATGCCTTCAGCGGCCTGTTCAGCGTGGGCTCCAACGAGGCGGCGCTGCGGCTGCGGTTTGGCCGCTATGTCGGCCCTCCGGGGGAGCAGGTGCTCGAACGGGGCACCTATCTGGCCGCCCCCTTCCCGATCGAACAGGTGATCACCATCGACACCCGCCCCCAGTCGCTCGTGCTCGATCGGGAGTTTTGGTACGACGCCACGGGCCGCGAACGGGGCCGCACGCAGGCGGAGATGCGCCGCTCGCGAAGCGGTCCGCTCGATCCGACCCGCGACGGCTCGTTGCTCACCGGCGACGTCAATATCGTCCACGCCCGCTGGACCGTGACGTATCGCGTGACCGACCCGGTGGCCTACCTGACGAACGTGGGGGATCCGGAACTCGCTCGCAGCCTCGTGCGCTGCGTCGTCGCCCAGGGGATCGTCCACACCGTCGCCCGGCAGCCGGCCGACGAGGTGCTCAAGGCGGCCGTCAATCGCGAAGCCGCGGCGGGCCTGGCCCGCGACCGACTCACGGCGATGCAGACGGGCCTGACGATCGACCAACTCGCGCTCGACGAGGTGTCGGCACCGGGCAGCGTGCTCGACAGCCTCGAGGCGGTCACCTCGGCGGAGACCGACCGGACCCAGCGGATCGTGACCGCCGAACAGGATCGCGCCCGGATCCTGGGCGAGACGGCCGGCTCCGCCAGCGCCCGGCTGCTCGCGGAAATCGACGACTACGAGGAGGCCGTCGAGGCCGGCCGCACCGCCGATGCCGAGGCGATCGCCCAGCGCGTCGACGGGGCACTCGATGCCCTGCGGATCGACGACGTGGCGATCGGTGGCGACGTGGCCCGACGGATCGACGCCGCCAAGACCCACCGCGCCCGCGTGGTCGAGGAGGTGCAAGGAGACCGCGAGACGTTCGAGCGACTGCTGCCCGAGTACGAGCAGCATCCACGGCTCGTGCTCAATCGCCTCTGGGAGGCCACGCGCGAGCGCATCTTCACCGGCGACGTTGAGACCTTCTACACTGCCCCCGGGCGACTCGAGCTGCAGCTCAACCGCGACCCCGAGGTTCAGAAGGAGCGGCAGCAGGAGCAACTCCGCGGCCAGCGCGAGGCTGCGGGTGGCCGCGGGAGCCGCTAGTTGCCCGTGGGAAAAGTCATCCCTGACCTTTTTCCACGTTGGCTACCCGAAAAAAAGCCGAGGTTTTTCAGGGGTGTCGGTCGCCGCATCCAGCGGCGGGGCCCTTTGCCCACAGCCTGCTCGGTGATTCGAGCGACGGAGGGAGTCGATGGAGCTCACGAAGCCGGCGAGCGAGGCACTCGAGCCATCTCCCGGGCGCGGTGGCGAGATCGACGTGAAGTGCGTCGGGATCTCGAAGTCGTTTCGTGACTTCTGGATGCGGCCGCGGGTGCGGGCGGTGGAGTCGCTCGACCTGGAGATCCGCCGTGGGGAGATCTACGCCCTGCTCGGCCCCAACGGTTCGGGCAAGAGCACGACGATCAAGATGTTGCTGGGCCTCGTGGCCCCGACCGCCGGCCGAATCGCCGTGCTCGGCCGGCGCCCGCGCGACGTGGCCACGAAGCGGTATGTCGGCTACCTGCCGGAGGAGAGCTACCTCTACCGGTTTCTCTCGGCACGGGAGACGCTCGATTTCTACGGGCGGTTGTTCAAGATTCCGTCACGCGTGAGGCGGGAGCGCATCGACCGACTCCTGGAAATGGTGGGCCTCGACGCCGTCGGCCACCGTCCGGTGGGGGAGTTTTCCAAGGGCATGCAGCGGCGGGTGGGCCTGGCGCAGAGCCTGATCAACGATCCTCAGCTTTTGATCCTCGACGAGCCCACCAGCGGCATGGATCCGGTGGGCGCGCGGCAGATTCGTGACCTCATCGCCGACCTCGGCCGCCGCGGCAAGACGGTGCTCCTGTGCACCCACCAGCTTTCGGACGTGGAGGACCTCTGCGACCGCGTCGCGATCATGTTCGGCGGGCGCATCCGGGCGGAGGGTCGCTGTGCCGACCTCTTGCGGGAGGAGGGCGTCACCACGATCCAGACCCCGGCCTTGGCCGCACCGGTGACCGACGAGATCCGGGATCTGCTCGCCCGCCACGGGATCGGGCCGGTGCAGGTGGAGCGGCCGCGGCGGCGGCTGGAGGAGGTGTTTCTCGAGGTCGTGGAGCGGGCCCGGGCGGAGGGGCTGCAGACGAGCGGCGCGAAGGCTGGGGGGCCGGTGCCCGACTTCCTCCGCGGCGACGAGAGCGGTGGCCCAGCGGCCGCCGTCACGCCGCGGGCGCCGCCCGCGACGGTGGACACCGCCCTGATCGACAGCCTGGTGGGAAGGCAAGCCGATGGCACGCCGGAGTGATCGCCGCTATCGAGGTTGGCCGGCGCTCTCGTGGGCCGTGGCCGGCGCCGCGTTCCTTGTCGCGGCGGGGGCCATCTGGCTCGGCTTCACCTCCTTCGGCACCGCGCTGGCCGGCGCGACGTCGATGGCGGCCTGCTTCGGCCTGGGACTCGCCCTGATCCGCCGGCTGCTCGGCGGCCCCTCGGGGATCACCGGCGTGGCGCGGGCCGTCGTCGACGAGGCGGTGCGGATGCGGTCGACGCTCGTGCTCCTGATCCTGCTCGTCGGGCTTGTGCCCGTGCTGCCGCTTCTCCTCGATCCCGCCGAGCGGCTGGCCTACCGCGTCCAGTTTCTCATCAGTTGGGCACTCGGAGCGACGGGGCTGATCCTCGGCTTCCTCACGATCTTCCTGGCCTGCGGGAGCGTGTGCGGCGACATCGACTCGGGCCGGATTCACATGACCCTCTCGAAGCCGCTGCAGCGTTGGGAATACCTGCTCGGCAAGTGGCTGGGGATCGTGCTCTACAACCTGCTGCTCCTGGTGGTGGCCGGGGGCGGAGCCTACACGCTCGTGAGGATGCTCGCCGCAGGGCCCGCGATCGATGCAGCCGACCGTGATGCGGTCGACCGGCAGGTGCTGGTGGCCCGACGGGAGGTGGCCCCGGAGCCCGACAACCCGCAGGAGTATGCGGCTGCGATCGCCGCCGCGATCGCCAGGCTCGAGACCGATTCGCCCGAGTTGTTCGCCACGAATCCCGCCGCCACCCGCCGGCGCATCGAGTCGGAGTATCGCCGGCAGTGGCACACCGTCACCCCCGATATGGAAACGACGTTCGTGTTTCCCCGCCTCGGCACGCAGGGCCGGGCCGACGCCGAGGTGCAGCTCGAGGTGGAGCCCCGCGTGACGAACGTCGACGTCGATCTCGCCGACGTGCGGTTCGCGCTGTGGCTCAACGGCCGCCCGTGGCCGCTCAAGAACGGCGCGCAACTGGAGGAGACGCTCCCGAGCCGTGCCCGGCACGTGTTCGATCTGCCCGCCGAGCCGGTCGCGGAGAGCGACGAACTGCGGGTGCGGGTGGCCAACCGCAACCTCGTTCCTCCGGGGGAGACCCGTGCCACGGCGATCACGTTTGCACCCGGCGACGGCCTGCGCGTGCTGGTGCGCACGGGAGGCTTCGAGGCCAACTTCATCCGCTGCCTCGTGCTGCTGTGGGGTAAACTGGCGCTCGTGGCGGCGGCGGGCGTGGCCGCCGGGGCGGTGTTCGACCTGCCGTCTGCGATCCTCGCGACGCTCGTGCTGGCGGCCGGGGCGCTCGGGAGCGAGTTTTTTCGCGACGCCTTGGGCACGTACAACGTCGTGGGCGAATCGGCCTGGGGCCGGGTCGCGGACCGCATGATGCTCGCGGCCGGTTCGCTCCGTGAGCAGCAGTACTACGAGGCGTTTCGCATGCTGCTGGGCTTCGTCACCGACTTCGTACTCTGGCTGCTGCCCTCGTTCACGTCCGATGCCGCGATCCGACGGCTGGCCACCGGAATCACGATCCCGTGGTCCGACGTCCTCACCCGCCTGGCCCTGCTGGGCGTCGCCTACCCTTGCGCTCTGGGAGCACTCGGGTGGCTCGTCTTCGACCGCCGCGACCTCGTCCGCGGTTCGTCCTGAAGGTTCGTTCGCCCATGCCCATGTCAGACCGTTCGATCCAGGCAGTGGCCCTCGCCGTGCTCGTTGCGGCCCTGGTCTGCGCCGGCTGGCTGGCCCGGTCGATCGGCCGCGAGCGGCAGCAGCAGTCGTTGGTCGTCTCGCTCGCCGACACGCAGGGTATGCCGCCACATGTGGCGCTGGCGACCGCGGGCCTCGGCAGCTTCCGCGGCCTGGCCGTCGATGCCCTGTGGATGCGGGCCGATGCCCTCCAGACCGAGGGGCTCTACTACGAGGCCCAGACGCTCAGCCAGTGGATCACGGCCCTGCAGCCGCGGTTTCCCCGGGTGTGGGCCTTCCAGGCCTGGAACCTGGCCTACAACATCTCGGCCTCGACCCGGGTGGCGGAGGAGCGCTGGGGCTGGATCAATCGGGCGATCGATCTGTTGCGGGCACGGGGCATCGCGCTCAATCCCACCGACGCCGATCTACCGATGGAGCTCGGCTGGATCTACTTCCACAAGATCGGGGGCAAGACCGATCGTGAGCACTGGTATTACAAGGCCCGGCTGGCCCGGGAGTTTCGCGAACTGCTCGGTGACATGACCGGCGGCGTGACGACGCAGGAGGCCATCGACCGCTTCGCCACGATCGCCGCGGCCGCCGACTCGCTCGCTGACCTTCGGCAGGATCCGGCCGTGGTGGAGGCCCTCGATCTGATCGAGCAGCACGGAGCCCGACCGAACGAGGCGTTCGTGCGGATGCTCGGCCGGGTGCTCCTGTATGCCGGCTCGGCCGATGCCCGCATCCGCTTCGGAGCCGGCTTCCCCGACGGCACCAACCGCCCGCTCGTCACCGCCCTCCAGGCCGATGAGCGCGTCCGCAAGGCGGTGACGGGCGTGATCGTGCCCCACCTGCAGAAGCGGGTGCTCGTCGACCGCTACCGCATGGATCCGGACTTCATGCTCGAGCAGATGAAGAGCTACGGACCGCTCGACTGGGCCCATCCACACGCCCACGGCATCTACTGGTCGGAGCGGGGGATCGCGATCGCCCGAAACAGCCGCCGCCGGGAGCGGATCAACGAGCTCACGCTCGTGCGCACGCGGCTGGGCAATCTGCAGCACCTGATGCGCAGCGGTCGGATCGAGTTCGACCCCCTTTCCAACCGCATCGATATCCTGCCCGACCCGCGGTTCATCGCCGGCTACGAGCAGGGAATGCGGGATGCGATCACGAGGATCGAGTCGGAAGCCGGGCTCTCGGCGGCGGAGTTCGGCCGGGCCACGGAGGCCGACCTGCTCGGTGGCTACGAATCGTTTCTCCAGCAGGCGACCGTATTCGCCTACCTCTACGGCGACGAGAGCCAGGCGGCCGACTGCTTCGCCCGGCTCCGACAGATCGCCCGCGACACCGGCCGCGGCGACGATCCGATCATGGCCGGCGGACTCGAGCAGTTTCTCTCGCTCAAGCTCGCCGACGTCATGGAGATCGACATCTCGAACCTCCGGCAGTTTTTCGACGCGATGATCCAGCGGGGCCTGCTCGATGGCCTGGCCAAAGGGCGGCTCGACACGTTCACCCGGTTCCTCCAGGTGGCCCGGGCCACCTACGACCGCCGCTACGGCGACGGCGAGCACGTCAACCCCGAGGCCCGCCTGCCCCCCTTCCCGGAGTTGGTCGACGGCTCGTTCGAGAATCTCGTGCGGAAGGATGCCGTGCCAATCCTCGTGCGCGCCCGTATCTGGGCCTGGGCTCCGGAGCAGCTCCGGGCGCGATCCTGGCCGCGGCTCGAGGAAACGCTCGTCGCCCAGGCGGAGGCGGCGGGGCTCGATCCCGCCCGTGCCTTTCCTCCACCGAAACCCACGGATATCCCCGAGCGAGCCGCGCCACCACCGGCCGACGCACAGCCCTGAAACGGCCGCAGGATCGCGAGCCACAGCCCCCCGGCACCCGTCGTCAGCCGAGGCCGATCACGGCCGGAGTGCTTTCTCGTCGAGCAGATAGGGCGCGCCACTCTTCAGCAGCCAAGGCTGCATGGCCGGCGAGTTGGTATTGTTCGTCGAGCCCTGCCAGCGGCTCTTCCGTGTGAGCAGTTGGGCATATTCGTATGGTTGCAGCGAGTCGCTCAGAAACGCGGTGTGGCCGTCACAGAAGGCGACGACCACGCCTCCTCCATGCACGCTCGACGGTGCGAAGGCACGGACAGTGGCGTTGTTGATCACGGGCGCGAGAGGGCTCCCGAAGACACCGAAGACGGGCGGTGCGGTGGTGCCGGAGCCGAAGGTCGCGGCGGCGGGCACGCTCGCGGGTGCGTATCCGAAGGTCCACGTGTGTGGCTGGAAGTCCGAGGCTGCCTTCTCGGTGAACGCCAGCGTGGTCGACGTGCCGTCAGACTCCGCGATGGCGTCGAGCGACAGCGTCGAAGCCGCTCCCGTGAAGAGATTGAGGAACACCCCGTCGTTGGCGTTGGTGCCGCTGACTCCGACGTTCGCAGCGTAGTGCAGGACCGGGTAGGCGATGGCCTTGGCGGGGCGATTCGCCGGACAGACGAAGGAGTCGATCGTCGGATTGTTGGGCAGAGAGGGCCACAAATCGTAAATGTCGCTGCGTCCCAGGAAGGGCAGCAGCGGAACCGCCCACGAGCAGGCGACGTTCGCTCCGTTCGGGCTCTGGTTGAGCCAGCCGGGAATGCTCCCGAACTGCTCGTCGTAGCGGAGCAGGGCGAAGGCCACCTGGTATTGATTGTTGGTGCACTGCGTGAGGCGGCCGCGGGCGATGGCGCGGGAGAGTGCAGGAAGCGCGAGCGACGCGAGAATCCCGATGATCACGCACACGGCGAGCACTTCCACGAGGGTCATGCCGGCCCGATGGCTGCCGGCAGCGGGAGGTCGGGTCATCGGATGGTCCTCGTCGTTTCGTGGGCGTCGGTCAACGAATGCAAGCGTACGTCATTTCACGAAGGAATGCCGGATCGTCACCTGGCGAATCTGGCGGCTCGACGGCTCGTAGCAGCGGATGCGCACTTCCAAGCCGCGGAGCGGCACGGGGTATGGAGGCGATGTTTCGTTGTCGATCGCATCGTCGAGACCCTCGTCGGCCTTGCCGTCGCCATCCTCGTCGACTTCGTTGAATTCGTAGTGCCGGCTCCAGGTGTCGTAGGTCGTGGGCAGGCGGTTCGTACCCGACACCATCACGCCCGCTGATTGGAATGCCGTCTTGCCGGCCGGTGGAAAGGGGTCGGTGCGGGCGCCGGGCATCCCGCCGCCCCACCCGAGGTCGACATACGCCCCCACCGCACTGCCAGCCGGCGGGACCACGTAGCCCGGATCCCCGGGAACCCGTCCATCGGCGGAAAGGGTGGCCTGGGGGTCGAACACCCGCACGTCGAAGCCGATCACGTTGGTGAGAACCACGTCCTCCGACGCCCGCTTCGTACCGGTGAGGGAGGCCTCGGAGACGGCGTGCTGTGCGGTGTCCACGGGAAAGGCGTACGGAAACTTCTGCGCCGCCACGCTTCGGGACACCCCCGACTCCAACAGGAACGCGTAGCCGCCGCGCATGAAGCGATGCTCCCGCTTGGTGAGGTCGCCGAGCGAATTCGGCAGGAGCACCTGCCCCTGGTCCGCGATCGTGTCCGAGCGCAGCGAGATGTCGCAAGCAGCGCGATCGGTGGAGAGCGGCAGCGCGTTGTTGACGAGGCTGGAGCGGCCGAGGTAGCCCAGGATCAGCAGTTGCCGGCGATGCAGGTCGTAGAGCGTCGATCCCGCGACCGGCTGGGTGGTGGCGGGACGGCAGAACCAGGCAATCTCCGCGTACGATGACTCGATCGTCTGGCCGTTGAATCGGCCCACGAACGCCCCCGTGAGCGATTGCGTCGTGAACAGGAGGAGGTCGTCGGTGTCGGCGGTCAGGTTGTTGGTGGGCTGGTTTTGGCCGTTGACGGCGTACGTCGAGTCGCGGGCCGGGCCCTCGATCAGCTCGAAGTAGCCCGCGCTCGTCTCCGGCGCGAGCCACGGAGTGGGCTGGCACGTCGCGCCGGCCAGATCCTGTCGCAGTTGCCAGGCGGCGCTCCGCATCAACCCGCCGACGTTCATCGTCGACTCGCTCTGCTTGATGGCCCGGCCGAAGAGGCCGAAAAGCCCGGCCACGGCGGCCATCACCACCAGCGAGAGCGTTGCAGCCACCAGCAGTTCGGTAAGTGTGAGCCCCCGGGGCCCGCGCTGCGAGCCGACGGGCCTCATCGACTGGAGCTTGGCGGCCACCATGCGCTCACTCCAGGTAGCGCAGCAAGCGGATCGTGTCGCGGACATTGAGATCCCGGCCAGTGGCGAAGCCGACGGGCCGCGACCGATCGATGATCGCGAAAACACGGTGGTAGGAATCGACCCCTCCGGGCGACGTGTCGCGGACCCGCAGCGTCACCCACACGCCGAACATGTGCGAGCGGATCGTCGCCACGTTGGCCAGGCGGGTCGCCGTGGCGAAGGCCGCCATGGGGTTGAGATCGTAGGGCCGATTCTTCTTCCACGAGTTGCCCTTGATGCCGGCCGTGGCGGCCGAGTCAAGGTAGATCGCCTGATCCTGCATCAGGGTGAGCAGTTCCTGGATCGTCTTCGCGGGCTGCCCGTCGCCGTTTTGGTTGGTGGCGAAATCGTCGAGCGACACGGCGGAGTCAGGCCCCATCGCGGCCCACCACACGGCGTCGTTGAACTGCGGATCGGTGCAGTTCGTGTTGGAGACGATCGTGTTGAGATTCACCCGCCCCGGTTCCCGCCAGCGCGAGAGCTGGTTGAAAGGGATCTTGTCCATCCCGACCGCGGCGAGGGTGGCGGGATCGACGCTCACCTGTGAGCCCGCAAACCGCGACGGCACGATCGTGGCATCGAGCAGGAGGGGCGTCGGAAGCTCGTAGAAGGGATTCGACGCTCGCTTGTTCTTGGGAATCTTGTAGTCCCAGAACCGGCCCGCTCCGTTGGCCTGCGACACGAGCACCAGTTCCGCATGGCTGATGAAGGGTCGATTCGGCAACGGCAGCCACGACTTCACCGCCGGATTCAGTTGCACGATGCCCGCCGAATTGCCCGTCGTTTCGAACGGCCCGTTGTTCCAGACCGAACTCTCGCGGATGTAGGTCTTCCAATTGTTGCCCTCGCCCGTCTGGTTGACACGCTTGACGCCGAGTCGGTCGAGGACGACGTAGGGGTTGTAGCCCGTACTGGTCGGGGTGTCGTTCCAGGGCTTCGCCGGATCCTCGAGCCGCTCGAGAAACACGATCGTGCTGGCTCCAGACTGGTACGAGGCCGCCCCGGGCCACGACGTGGACTTGAAGTTCCCCCCTGAGTTGATCTCGAACTTCCGAAACGCGTTGTCCACCGGGACGGTGACGGCCGACGAAGTCTGATTGCCGGTCGTCTTCACCGGCGCGGGCATCACCACGAGGTACGAATCCGGTCCGACCTGGGCATCGGTCGGGCCTCCGCCGGTCTTGCGAAACACGCCCGGCACCGCCTTCTCGCCGCTGCCCGGCTTGTCGAACCGGACGCTCGTGCCGGGCTCGATCCGCAGTCGCCACACCGGCTGGCTGCTCTGCGACGACTTCTCGGCCAGATCGAGCACAGGGGCCGTGCGCGTCGTGACGACCGCGGCATTCTGCGAATTGCTGACCGTGGTCAGGCGCTCCGTCCACGATGGCCGGTAGAGCGACACATACAGGCCGTCGTCGGACGTGATCGTGCCGGTGTTATCGACGACGTAATAGGCGATCGTCTGGGCGATCAAGAGTTCGGGCCGCTCCAGCCCCCAGACCACATTCTGGGTCGTCCAGCCGTTCGTTCCTGCGCCCCATCCGTCGGCCGGATCGGTGTCGAATTGGAAGCGGGTGAAATTCGAATCGGGGTCGCGGTAGTCGACCACGTTGGCCGCCCATTGGGCCGTGGCGGCGTCGGCGGGCCGACCGAGCGCCACGCACAGCACGTAGAGATGCCGGCAGAACAGTTGCTTCGCTTCGGTTTCGGCCGTGCCGTCGGGAAACGGCCGGTTGATGTCGAACCGCAGGCCGGCGAGCACGTCGGGCGAGATCACGTCTTTGGGGTCACACCGCAGGGCGGCGATGTAGTCTGCGATACGGGTGGCCACGGCACCCGTGAGCCCGGGGGTGTCCCAGCTGTCGGTCGTGACGAGCATGCGCGACCGCTGGCTCGCGTCGTCGAGCGCCACCGCCAGCCGTGGTGACAGGGTGGAGGCGTCGGCGTCGAACTGGCGGAGCACGGCCTCCAGGTCCGCGGGAGTGAAGGGATTGTCGATGCGGGTGGCCGTGCGGAGTTCGCCAGGCTTGGGGGCGTCGCTGTCGAGTCGCATCTCGTAGGGGTCGTCGACGAAGTTGGATTTGGTCCAGTCGGGGCAGTAGTAGACCATCTCGGGAACCGTCAGCTCGGATGCTCTTCCACTCGCGGTCGTGGCCAGATTGACCTTGATCATGCTCTTCAGATCGATCAGCGAATTCGAGGTGGGGAGCGAGGTACTGGTGCCCGATCTGAAAAGACGGTCGTTGCGCTCGCTGAGGGGGTCGTTCGTGCCGGAGATGCCGGGCGCCGCGGACACGCCATACCGCCCGTCGACCGGCCCCACGAGGGGCACCGGGCGCCGCTGGTCGAGCGACGACGTCGTGGCCGTCAGGTTGTTCACGGCGGTCGCACCGATGATCCGCCTCCAGCGGTCGGAGGCCGCTGGGGGGTCCGTCTGGGGCTTGTTCGACGCGAGCGGAGCGACGAACAGCAGCGAGCCATCGACGTCGGCGGGGCCGTAGCCGCTCCCCGTGGGAACGGCGGGGGCGCTCGGCCACAGGCCATCCCGGGCGTCCGCCGGATAATCGATCGATGTCCGGCTGCCGTGGGCGTTGACGTTGATGCGACCATCGAGATCGAGCACGAGATAGGAGGCGTCGAACTCGAGCCGCCCGCCTCCGGGAGCCGGCTGGCCGTCGAAGATGTTTCGCAGCCAGACGCCGTCGTTGACGCCGTCATTGTCGTTGTCGACCGTGGCGGTGGCGTCTGCGGCTGCAAATGCGGGGCGGGGAACCGTTTTCACCTGTCCGTCTTCGAGGGCGACCTTCGTGAGCCACGGGTTGGCCGTGTCGTAGGCGTCGTAGGCCTCTTCCCGGAAGGCCGGCTGGTTGACGAAGACGGCGCACGGCACGCTCGGTAGGACCGATTCAGACTCCGCCTGGAGCCGGGCAATCCAGCAGGTGAACGGACTCGTGCCGCTGGCCCGCAGGATCCGCAGGCTCATGACCGGCGAGCCGGTGTCGAGGTCGGGATCGAACGTGATCACGCGCCCGCAAAGATCGGCGGCGCGGGCGCCCGGCAATTCCACCGTGGCCTCGACGAGTGGCCCGTTGGCCCTGAGCGATGTCACCCGGCCCTTGAGCGGCGGAGTCGTGCCGTACATGTCGGCCAGCAGGCTCTCGCTGAGGCCGGCCGCCGTCGCGTCGGGGCTGCCCCGCAGCAGCGTCAGCACGGCGCGCTCCAGTTGCCTGCGGGCGAGCAGGGGAGTGGCCGACTGGCCGACGGTCGCGGCGGCGAAGGCCCGGGCTGTCTTCCGCGTGCGGGTGGCCAGCGTCAGCATCACCGTTCCCATCAGCAGGAACAACGTGAGCATGCAGAGCACGAGCAGCAGCAGAACGCCGCGGCGCCGGTTTCCGAAGTGTGTTGCATGCATGGCAGCGAAATCTCCGCGAGAAGAACGAGATCCTCAGTCGAGTGTCAACGCCTGCTCGTCGACCCGCACGATTCCTTCGAAGGCGAACACGGTGGCCGCTGCTCCGGAAGCTGATGATTTGGTGAGCTGCTCGAACGCGGCCTGATCGTGGAGGACGACCCGCTTGGTCTGCCCCGTGGGCTTCCGCCATTTCCACGACGACATCACACGAAACCAGCGAGGCGAGTCGGCCGCATCGGCAGGCAGCGCCAGCACCCAGGTGCATCCGCGAAGGAGCGCGTCGTTGTCGTCGGTGAACACATCGGCCTCGTAGACGCTGCCGACGCGCGTCAGGGCGACCGGCAGCGGCTCACCGACAGCACCACCGGGGCTCTTGTCCCACCGTTTGAACACGACGAGCGACAACACGGCTTTGGCACCCGGCGTCACGGGGCGCGTGCGAGGCGCGAGCGTCGCGCCCCAGCAAAGCCCGTTGCGAAACTCGCGCGGCCCGAGCCCAGCGCCATCTCTCGAGAACGAATTGGTCGGCGTGTCGGCCGTCTGCGACTCGGCGTAGGCGAGGACGTCCTCCAGCACGAAGGTGCGCCAAGATCCGCACCGCTTCTGCGCGGCGGCCGAAAGCCCGGAAAAGATCCCACTCGCCACTCCGCCCGAGGGCAGAGTGCCGAACGTGGGCAGCTTGTCGAGCACCTTGCCGAAGGCGAGCGTCGGCGTGGAGCCATCGGTGGGGAACGCATCGGCGGCGACCAGACGGCGATTGACGATCTCGGCAGCGGCGTTGGAGAGCAGCACGGCGGCGCGATCCTCCGTCGTCGCCTGCGTGAGCCGTGAACCGGAGGCGGGAAGCAACGCGGCGATCGTGGACAGGCCCACGACAAGGAGCCCGCAGCTGATCAGCACCTCGAGCAGCGTGATTCCGCGCCGTCGTCGAGCCGTGTCGCTGGTGGGAGTGGGAGCCATGGTGCATCACCCCCCGATGCTCGTGCCCTGGCGGGCCTTCGCGCGGGCAGCCCGCAGGGCCGTGGCGTCGGCGGCGATCTGAGGCACGTTTGCGGCGATCGTCACCCGGCCGGTGCGCGGGTGCACGACCACCCACAGCGCCTTGTCACTGGCCAGCGTGTTGAATGTGGAGTCGAGGATCGCCGCTTCGACGTCGGCGCGGAGCGTGACGAAGAAGTAGATCTGCTCACAGGGGCTGATCGGCTGGATGGTGCGAAACTGCCCGGCTGCAGGCAGCACGTTTTGCATCAGGGAATCGACGGACCCCACCGAGTCGAAGCCGACGGCGATCGCTCCCTTGCCGGCCAGCGACTCCCAGTTCGCCATGCCTTCGTAGCCGCTATGGCGCAGATCGATCGCCACGCCCTCGGGCAGCGACTGCGAAAAGCCGGCGGGGATCGGGTAGCGGGCCGCCTGGAAACTGAGGGTGCCCGAGGCCGCGGCCTTCGGCCACAGGCAGGTGTTCGGTGTCTGGCCGTTTTCACTGCGGATGCTCGCCACTGCGACCGGGGGGGTGGGGCACGACAGCGAAAACCATTCCGACACCGGCCCGTCAACGCCCTGCCCACGGTCCAGAAATCGGATCTTGTAGCCGTTCACGAGCGAAGACACGTCGTCGTTGGTGGTCCTGAGCAGGATCGTCTGCGACGTCGCCGACAACGCGGCGTCGGTCGGAGGCAGCCCCTGCTCCACGACGCCCTCGATGAACGGGAATCGTCGACCCTGCGAAACCATGCCACCGAGGCGACCTTGGGAGTCGATGATCACCGCGGCGCCGGTGGGGCTGCCGAGCGAGACCGACTGCGACGCCAACAAGATCGACGCGAGTTGCTGGGCACCGCGGCGGACGTTTCCCGACGTGCGCGAGCCGCGGGCTCCCGTGAGCACGAAGCTCATCATGGTCAGCATGATGGCCGTGACGACGAGGAGCTCCGTGATCGTGAACCCGCCGCGGAGTTGCTTCGATTCGTGAGGCTTTTTCATAGCTTTGCCTCCTCGTCGAAGTTCGTCAGGTTGTCGCGGCTCTCGTTCGAGCCCGGAATCCGACTGGCGTCGGAGCCCAGCCCAAGCACTCCGTCCGTTCCGGCCGATACGATCAGCGGCCGCATCAGACCGCCCTTGGCCCCGAGCGAGGTGGCGACGACCGGATCGAAGGGGAGGGCCGATGAGAAAAAGTTTGCGTTGCTGTTGAAAGGCAACCGGAGCCCGCTGGGAGCGTGCACGAACCCGATCGGACGGTTCCAGGCATCGAGGAACTCGGGCATGCCGTCATTGTCGGTGTCGCCCACCTCGATGCGGAGCGAGTCGCAGTCGAGGCAGTCGGCGAGCCCACCGTGCATGACGGCCAGGAACAGGCACTCGGGCGAAGCGTTGCTGACGACGACCTGGGCCTGATCCACAGACTTCCAGACGGCGACATAGGCACGCTGATGCGGCGTGAGCTCTGACTCCGACTTGGCAGCCAGCGTGGCCACCGTGCTCCAGGTATCGGGAAGATCGCCCTTCGCCAGGGTTCTCAGGGCCTCTCCGCGGGCGGCGTCGGACGTCGCTGCCACGCTGCGGCCCGCGTACGACGCATACTGCGCCATGATGATCGCGTCGAGTTTGGCGATGATCGCCCGCGTCCGCACCTTCTTGCCGCTGCCGCTGGCGACGGAAGCTGCGGCCATGGCCATCGAGCCGAGCATCAGCATGACGGCGACCGCCACGAGCACTTCGACAAGGCTGATCGCCCGTCGGCAAGCCGGATAGACAGGCGTGGGCTGGGCTGGCCAAAGACGCTCCAAAAAACTCATTCCATCCCTCGTCGCAATCTGACCGTTGAATGGAGCAACGTAATGCAGTTCGCGTGCCAATCAGAAAGAAGCGCTGGATGCCGGAAAGTGGCCCGTAGAAACGGGGGGGAGGTCGATTCTGCGGCATCCGCGGCGCCTCAAAACGCGTCGCAGTGACGCGAAATCGACCGGTGGGTAGTGACCTGCCCCCCTTAAACGGGTCCACCTAAGGAGCGAGAATCCTGGGTGGACGAACCCTTTGGAGGGCGAGCGATGCCACGTGGGAAGCGAGAGCAGGCGGATCAGATCATCCTCAAG
>Ga0078894_10000279_pt1 | contig 34704 bp, 34 predicted proteins | sample LauGreSu1BDMLBSD_2_FD_67506 | JGI IMG/M metagenome (GOLD analysis project Ga0078894, IMG submission 67506) | Freshwater lake microbial communities from Lake Michigan, USA - Su13.BD.MLB.SD (version 4) (version 4) | ecosystem: Environmental > Aquatic > Freshwater > Lake | place: Lake Michigan... | reverse complement strand
ATATATATCTTTCTAAATCTATATGGATTCTGAACCCCTTAGTTACAATAATTTATTCCTCACACTTTTTTTAGTAATTTTAAACGGATTTTTCGTAGCAGCAGAGTTTGCTATCGTTAAAGTTAGAAGTTCTCAGTTAGAGACTATAAAAGAAGGATTAGTATCTAAAATAGCTAAATCTATCGTTCAACATTTAGATGGCTATTTAGCTGCTACCCAGCTAGGGATCACTTTAGCTTCATTAGCACTGGGTTGGGTCGGAGAGAAAGCTATGGAGCAGCTGATTCATGGTATACTATCAAGCTTGAGTTTTATAGAGCCAGCTCAGGCGCAGAGCCTCTCTGATAAATTTGCCTTGCCTGTTGGTTTTTTCATTATCACCATGCTCCATATCGTCTTCGGAGAGTTGATTCCTAAGTCTATGGCTATTCGTAGTCCTTTGAAAACTACACTTTATATCTCCACCCCTTTGAAGATTTTTAGAACTTTATTTCTACCTCTGATTTCTTTTATGAACGGGTTAGCAAATCTATTTTTAAAGGCTATGGGCATGAAAATGCATGAGGAATTAGTGCATAGTGAAGAAGAATTGAAATTAATCATTTCGGAAAGTGCGGAAGGTGGTGCTATAGAAGATAGTGAGCGCGAATTAATACAGAATGTATTTGACTTTGATGATAGACTAGTCAAGCAGATTTTTGTGCATAATTCTAAGGTTGTAGGTATCCCTGTTGAAATAACTACAGAGGAGGCCTCACGTATTGTTTTAGAGCAAGGTTACTCAAGATATCCTGTCTACAATGTTTCCTTAGATAATATTATAGGTATGGTGCATTCTAAAGATATATTAAAGAATCTCATAGAAAAACAATCGAAAAAGCTGAGTGAAATAAAGAGAGATGTTTTGTTTATCAACGAGAATAAACGCGTTATAGATGTGCTTCGCTCTTTTCAAAAGCATAAAACAGAGTTTGGTATAGTAGTTGATGAATTTGGAGCTACCATAGGAATTATTACTATGGAAGATATTCTGGAAGAATTGGTTGGGGATATCCAGGATGAGCATGATGAAGAAATCAGTATTGTAGAAAAAGTAGATGAGACTACCTTCAGAATTTATTCACTGAATAGCCTAGATGATATCAATGAGCATTTACCTCATGATATTCCCAAGGATGAAACCTATGAGACCTTATCAGGCTATATTGCTTCTTTGAGTCCAGATTTGCCAGCAAATGGAGAGGTGTTTGAAGATGAATTTTATCATTATAAGATATTAACTATGAGCAGAAAGAGTCCAGAATTGGTTGAAGTTAAGCTTAAGAATTACTAATGTGGATTACTTTGATATCTAGGTAGCTAAATAATTTATATTTTCGCATACATATGGTAGGAAATAAACACGCTATTGTAGTAGGTGCAAATGGTCTAGTAGGCGCAGAACTTACTAAACAGTTATTAGAGAATGAGAACTATTCTAAAGTATCTCTGGTAGTGAGAAGATATCTAGATTTGGAACATGAAAAACTAGATATTCAAATTATAGATTTTCGCAATATTCATAAAGACTGGAATGTATTTGTCTGTGACCACATTTATTATTGCCTAGGTACCACCAAATCTAAAACACCAAAAGCAGATGATTATCACAAAGTAGAATATGACTATTGTCTAAATATAGCAAAAATAGCCCATCATAACAAAGTAGAAAAATTCCTTTATGTAAGCTCATCTGGCGCCAATGTTTCGTCATGGTTTACCTATCTAAAATTGAGAGGAAGTTTGGAGGCAGAGCTCATAAAAATTGGTTTTGACTCCCTTCATATTTTTCGACCTTATGTCTTACTTGGCAAGAGATCAGACTTTAGATTCGGAGAATCTGTCATTCAATTCTTACTTCGTCTATTTAATTTTATGATGATCGGCTTTCTGAAAAATATCAAAGGTATGCCAGCGGGTCAATTAGCTAAAGCTATGATTCATAATGCTATGCTAAACACTAAAGGCGTCTTTGTCTATTCTAATAAAAGTATACATGATTTTTTTCCTAAGAAGTAGTATTCTTTCTGTACTCATTCTCTTAGTTCAAAATGGATATGCCCAGTTTGAAAAAAATTCAGTGCGAAACACTTCTATTGAATACGAAAAAGACCTTATAGCAGACACAACAGCTCATTATCTAAAGATTATGCTCTGTGGAGATCTAATTCATAAAAGTCAATTATTAAAAAAATATGGACAATCTAGCCCAGGTAAATATAGCTATCGAAGCTGGTTCAGACAGGTCAAGCCACTATTCTTCTATCCAGATTATGTAGTAGGCAGCCTACGCTCCTTTTTCCCTAATCGTGGAAATGTGTCCACTTTTCCCAATAGTGCGCCTGATGAATTCTTAGCTGAGCTAGATTATACAGGCTTCAATGTATTAATGATGTCGAATGCAGATGCTCTGACGGATCGAGAATATTTGAATCAAATGACTCTGAAAAAAATGAATTATTCAGATATATTTCGAGTAGGCTCTTATAGAGATTCCTTGGATAAAAAGTCTAATTTCCCTCTAGTCTTGGAGAAAAAAGATATGCGTATTGCCTTTTTAAATTATTCCTGCGATTCTCTTTTGCTCGACTTACCTTTTCATCAAGTAAATTTCTTTGAGATAGATTCTGTTCGCAAGGATGTAAAGAAAGCAAGAGATACCATGATGGCAGAATTTGTTATAGTCTATATAGATTGGGCGAAAAATGATTCTCTGAAGCTAGGCAAGGTGGCAGAATTACTCAATATGGGAATTGATATCATCATAGGAACAGGAAATGGGGAATCCTTTACTAATGCAGATTTGTTAGCATACTCAGATGGTACGTTAAAGCTGCATGTAGATAATATCGGCTACTTCAACGCAGAATCTAATGAAAGAGCTCGAGATAAATCAGCTGTGATAGAGGTTGTTTTGAAAAAAGACAAATCAACAAAGAAAGTAACAACACACGATATGGGCTTTATTCCTATTTGGACACTAATGGATAATGATAGATATGCTGTACTTCCTATTTCTAATATCGAAGAAAAACATATCGAAGACATCAATCTAAATATTATTCAATATTCTGCTATGAAGATAGCTTTGACGGATATGCGTTTTGCATTTTTCGATAAAATTCCAGAACTTCATTATGATTATAATGATAGAATTGTGGAAAATGTAGAACAAACAAGCTTTATCAGAAAAACACTCATGCGAGAGCAAGATAAGATAAATGAAGTAGTGAAAAATAGCGCATTCGATGAATATGTAAGTCTATTTGGCTCTAAGCCTCCTTCGCATGGTTCACTCGATATACCTTATGAAGACATATGGGGTATGTATCCAAAAAAGGCAATGAAATTCAATAATGAGTCCATCCGCGATACAACAGAAATATATGGTGAGAAAGACGAGCTATCTCCAAGAGGCATACTAAATGTAAAAGCCAATCATAAAATCTACACTCGAGAACGAGTTAAAGTTCTGTCGGCTAGAGAGAAGTTTATAATTGACTCTACCAGAAAGTACAATGATCGTTTCATCGTAGTAGACAGTATAGCGGAATTGAAAAAGATGCTCAAGAAGAAAAAACAAGACAGTATGCGAAGACGAGATAGCTTGTTTCAGGCGAGTTTAAACCCTAATTATAAATCTAGCTATAATCCAGAACCTGAAATTTATAAGGCTCCAGAATATAAACCAATACCAAAGTCAGGCGTCTATACGCAGGCTGAGACTAACCGAAATGAAGATAATATTCCAGTCAAAAATATTGAAGAGTATTTCTTAGTTCAAATGTTCACTCTATCTAGCAAAAAACCTGTAGATCTAGATAAGTTTCCATACTTAAATGGCTATGAAATAAGGTATGAAGAAGGATTTTATCGGTATTATATAGGTAAAACCAATTCTAAATTATTAGCTATAGAGCTGCTTAAAAGCATAAGGTCAAAAGGTCATCCTGATGCCATGTTAGTTAAATATACGAATGGGATTAGAATAGCAGTAAAAACCAATTTTTAAGATGAAAATCATCTCAGAGCCAGGCTGCCATGTATTTAAACTAGTAGCCTTGTTTCCTATCGGTAGAAATCTAGAGTCTAAACACGGACTTGTGCAATCAGTAGCTGCTATGATGAAGAAATCAACTCAAAAAAAAACAAATAAAAGACTACATGAATGGTTAGATAAGTATAGCATTCAAATAGAAATTTTTTCTACTCCTACCCACTTTACTGCAGAATTGTATTGTCATGTTCAATTTTTAAATCAAGCTATTCCTATTTTCTTTGAAATACTTTTTCAAGCTAAATTTATAAAAACACATTGGCGTATAGTGAGAGATCAAATGATGAGTTTTATCGAGCAGCAAATGAAGCAAACAGATTTCTGGGCAGACAAGTTGCTCTCTGAGCATCTTCTTGGCAAACAACATCCACACGGATATTATAGTTGTCCAAAGGATTATACCCATATTAATTTAGAAGATATAGAGCATTTTTATAAGGAATTTCTACAAACGTGTAAGCCTCAGTTTTTCCTTGCAGGAGATAATACAGCCGACGCATTGAAGCTAGTAAATATTGAATTGAAAAACTATCGTTTTTCAATTCGAACAAAGAGGAAGTCTATTTCTATAGATCAGAATCTACCGCAGATGATAGAGCGAAAATTGACTGCAACAGCTCAGGCCTCTGTGCGTTTAGGTCAGCTTTTTGAGCGTAAATCATTTCAAGACTTTCAGAATTTAGAGCTGCTTAATATATTCCTTGGGGGACATTATATGTCTGAGCTGATGAAATTGCTAAGAGTCGAATTAGGATTGACTTATGGGGTCTATTCAAACCTCAATCATTTCCCTGGCTACTCTGTTTTTTATATAGGATTTGAGACTGATAAAAAGAATGTTGCTGTGGCTTTAGACGCAATATCTAATTTATTTATACGTTTGAAAAAAGAGATGAAACTAAAAATAGCTGAGTCAGCGAAAGAATACTATAGCCAATGGTCAAAAAACGGAGAGCGCTCTCTTCAAGAGATAATGTACGCATTACGCATGAAGAAACTAGGATATCCTTATCTCGACTATGTCACATGGGTGAATTCGCTTGAAAATTTGCCTAAGTCGGCATCTATTTCTATAAAATCTACTATTTTTGATTTTTCTAAATATTCTAAAACCGTGGTGTATTGAAAAATATAGTGATTACACTAATTTGTTTATTTGCGCTTTCAGAATTTTACGCGCAATATAAGGCACCTATATTGACCTGTGTGACTCGTAAAATAATTGGTGGGGCTTCTAATGAAATTACCTGGAAAGACCCTAATGAGACTTGTGGCGCCTTTCAAGACTTTAAAATTTTCTATTCCACTAACCAAGCAGGTCCTTTTACCCTGCTGAATGCAGTTACAAATATCACTACTACAAGCTATAGTCATACTGGGATTAATCCCGCTAATACATATTATTATTATATGACATCGAGCTTTAGCTGTCCAGGCAGCAGCGCTTTCTCAGATACTATGACGGATACTTTGATGCCTTACCCTAGTCTGCTTAATATTTCTATTGAAAATAACTTCCCAGTCTATAAATGGCTGCCAGAATCCAGTCACAAAAAAATATGGGCTTATGTGCTAATCAATTTTGGGTCAGCCTATATTGATACTGTAATTGGTAGAGATAAAGCAGAATATATTGATTCTTCTTTTGATGTAAGCACGGGTGTATACACTGGTAATTTAGTAGGATCTATAAGCGAATGTGGAGAGAAGGGTTTAGCTCCACCGATATTCCGGCATAGACCTGTATTCCTTAGTCTAGTGAGCAGCCCATGCGAGGATGAGATAGAAATGAGCTGGACCAAGTATCAAGGCTGGGGACCAAATGATGAGGTTAAAGAGTATGAAGTTTACATCAAAAAGAATAGCAATACAGAAGAGAAGGTCGCAACAAACGATTCATCAATCCGCACATTTCGATACAAAGATTTTCTATACGGAGATACACTTTGTATTCGGGTGAAGGCCATCCATCCTAGTCTATCTGATGTAAGTTCTTTTTCAAATCAGTTTTGCTTTGTCTCGACAAAGAGCCAAGTTCCAGATTTATTGCAGGTATTGAGTGCTAGCTATATTGATAATTTTAAGACGAATGTCCGTTGGTATTGTTCTCCAGATGCTTTCCCTAGGTCTTTTGACCTGTTAATAGTAGATCCTAAGAATGGGACAACGTTAAAAACTTTGGATAAAGTTAAATTTTTAAAAGAAGGAAAAGGCTATTATTCATTCTTAGATTCTTTTGGTGAATCGGCAAGATCAGTAGCCTATAGAGTGCGCTATGAAGATCTATGTAATAATAAAAGTGAAGGTGGACAAGTGATAACCAACTTTATGACCCTAACTCAAATAGGATTGTATAAAAATGAGATCAAATGGCCTAAAGCTTATTTCCATGATAGCATACTATATTCTAGATTGAATTATGAGTTATACTTTTCCATAAATGGAGGTGGCTTTAGCAAGATAGCAGAGCCTGATATAAATGTAACAAGTTATGAACATAATTTAGAAGAGCACTATCATACCGAAGGAAGGTTTTGTTACAAGCTTCAAGTAAATTACAAATTCGATACGCTAAATCCAATATTGGATAGTACTTTTTTAATGTCCTCTCCTACACAATGTTTGAATATGCGGACGGTTCTGTGGATGCCGAATGCATTCAAAGTGAATGGTGTAACTCCTGTATTTAGACCTAAGATATATTTCTTTAATGCCACCTACTTTAATATGAAAATATTTAATCGATGGGGCAGACAAATATTTGAAACCTTAGATCCTAATTTGGGGTGGAATGGTATACAGGATAATGGACAAATGGCTCCTGAGGAAAGTTATATTTATCTAGTATCCTATACTGGCAATGATGGTGTCAAGGTGGAAAAGACAGGAACGTTCACTCTAATAAAGTAGTTACTCATTAATCCCAAAATAAAAAATTCGTTTAAGGGTTTTATCATATTGAAAGACAAAAGGAATAGCCTCTGTATCCCCTTGAAAATTTCCTCTATATTCTATATTATGGGGCTCAGACTGGTGCAGTGTATATCCATCAAAGCTAATACTCGTTAACTTTAGATTAGATTGAAGCTGGTCATTTATCTGATTTAAATTAAATAAATCTTCCAATGAAATTTTGTCTAAATCTACGTAACGGGCATTCTTTTCATTTTGGCTGCTTAGAAAGTTTTGAAGAAAAAGAGCGGCCGTTTCCATACCGTTTTTATTGATTTCTAGCTCTGAAAATGGATATATGTACTCAAAGACCTGCTGATTAAAATGGATACTCACTTTGGCTAGTCTTAGACCTCTTTTATCTAGTTGGCTTTTAGTGGTATCAAGGAGCAGCAGCGCGGCGGTTGACGATTTGAAATCAAATCCAATTAGAGGAGCTTTATTGTAGTGAATATCTATGAGTATTGAGTCTTTGGATTCGGATATAGAGAGCTGATCAGCACCAATATTTTTCCGAATGTCTTCACTTATATCGATATATGCATTTTCTTTACAAGAAATACAGATACTTACAAAGATTAAAAGCACTAAATGGTAGCGTCGCATATAAAAAAATTAGAATTCAAAAATAACAATGAAATTTTAAAGAGAATCGTATAATGCCAATTTGTTTTTTATGGTGTGTTACGTTATATATAGTCATAATTCATTTTGTTTTAGGGCTTTCCACATTTATTTCATGTATAAATGTCAATTTCATTAATTTTGCCCCTAAAATTAGAGAGATGAGTCAGAATTATGCTTCTATTATAGGTGATGAAAAAGCCAACCTGCTATTAAATTACTCCACACCTGCCATCAATAAATCATTGATTCACTTGCCTAATGAGGATTTCGTATCCCAGATATGGGCACAGAGCAATCGGAATATACCGACATTGCGAAGTTTGCAGCAATTATATGGACATGGAAGATTGGCTAATACTGGATATATGAGCATTTTACCTGTAGATCAGGGAATAGAGCATAGTGCAGGAGCTTCTTTTGCTCCTAATCCTATCTACTTTGATAGCGAGAATATTGTCAAATTGGCGATGGAGGCAGGATGCAACGCTGTGGCTTCTACTTATGGTGTCTTAGGCTCTGTAGCGAGAAAATATGCTCATAAAATATCTTTTATCGTCAAAATCAATCATAACGAGTTTCTTAGTTATCCTAATACCTTTGATCAAGTTATGTTTGGCACTATAAAAAGTGCCTGGGAAATGGGTGCAGTAGCCGTAGGTGCTACCATCTATTTCGGTAGTGAGGAAAGTAGAAAGCAGCTAGTAGCAGTGGCAGAGGCTTTCGAATATGCCCATCAACTAGGAATGGCTACTGTACTTTGGTGCTACACTCGAAATAATGCATTCAAAGTGGATGGGATAGATTATCACGCATCCGCAGATCTTAGTGGTCAAGCGAACCATCTAGGAGTGACTATTCAGGCAGATATAATTAAGCAGAAACTGCCTACAAATAATGGTGGCTATAAAGCCACCAAACATGGAAAAACCCATGAAAAAGTTTATACGGAATTGACAACAGATAACCCGATAGACCTATGCAGATATCAAGTGGCTAATTGCTATATGGGAAGAGCTGGTTTGATAAATTCGGGTGGGGAGTCGAAAGGCGCTTCCGATATGGCTGAAGCTATAGAAACGGCTATCATCAACAAAAGAGCCGGTGGTCAAGGTTTGATTCTAGGTAGAAAAGCCTTCCAAAAAGATATGAAAGTGGGAGTAGAATTGATCAATGCGGTTCAAGATGTGTACCTTGATACTAAAGTGACGATAGCTTAATTTTTTAAAAGGATTCAAGATATTAAAAAAAGGACTGTTGAAAAACAGTCCTTTTTTGTTGATATCAAGTAATTGAACGATTTTAGTTCTTTCTATACTCTCTTCTTTTTTTTCTGATTTCAGACATTTTTGCACCCTGTTCATTGTTCAAGATGTTATCCACTTTGGCTTTGGTAGCCAGGTGCTCTGCCTTGCGTTGTTCTTTGCTCATAGTTTTTCTAGCTTCTTTAGTCGCTTTATGCTCCTTGTGTATTTCCTTTAGTTTTACCTTCTGCTCTTCGGATAAATTAAGGTCTTTCCTCATCTCCTTGAGTTTGGCTTTTTCTTCCGTTGAAACTTCTCCTTTTGCTGGTTTATCTTGAGCGATAGCCGCGTTCGAAAGCAGACTAATTGTCAAAGCTAAAATTAATTTTTTCATATAATATAAATTTTAGGCGTAAGTAATTTTATATCTTTGATATGAATTTTGATTTTAGGTTTAAACCTAGACAAAATTATCCCAAAAATTAAGATTAAATTCCTTACTTTTGCAGCGCTTTTTAGTAAGATAAATATTTTAAAAGCATTTTCGATGGTTAATAGGTTGATTTTTAGTTTTTTATTTTCAGTAATATTTAGTTTTTTTGCTTCAGCTTCATCGGAGGCTCCTAATGCGTCAAGTAGCGATGATACAACTGCGAAGGCTAAGCCTTCATCGCATTCCGAAGCTAATAGACCAGCGACGTCTCATGATGCTCATAGCAAAACTTTCGATCCAGTAGGCCTTATTATGCATCATATTGCTGATGCGAATGAGTTTCATGTCTTAGGTCATACCAGTATGCCGCTTCCTGTAATTATTTACAATAAGGATAAAAAGAATTGGTTCACTACTATGTCTTCGGCATTTCATGCTTATCACGGTGAAGGCACTGTAGATGTGCATGGGTACAAAATGGAGCAAAGTAGAATACATCCTTTAGATGGAAGCCAAATCATTGATTTTTCGATTACAAAAAATGTATTCGGAATGTTACTAGGATTGATTTTGTTATTGATCGTTTTCTTTCTTGTTAGTAGAGCATATTCGAATCGTGTGAATGAAGTACCAAAAGGATTTCAAAGTCTTATGGAACCATTGATTCAATTCGTAGCTCATGATATCGCTAAAGAAAACATTGGGAAAAATTATTTGAAATTTGTACCATTCTTAGTCTGTATTTTCTTTTTTATTCTGATTAATAATCTATTGGGGCTAATTCCAATATTCCCAGGAAGTGCAAATATTTCAGGGAATATCTCTTTTACATTCGCTTTAGGTTTTCTTGCATTTATAATGATAAACGTGTTCGCCAAGAAAGATTATTGGGGGCATATCTTTGTAATGCCAGGCGTTCCTAAGGCACTATTGTTGATTCTCACGCCAATAGAAGTTATGGGTATTTTTATTAAACCTATTGCTTTGATGCTGCGTCTTTTTGGAAATATCACAGGAGGTCATATTGCTATTCTGAGTATTGCTAGTATGGTATTTATTTTAGGAAATGTAGGAAAGAGCATTGGAGGCTCCATTGGAGGAGGAATTATAGCTATTCCGCTGCTGATATTCGTTAATGCGATGGAATTATTTGTGGCATTTTTGCAGGCATATGTCTTCACTCTATTAACTTCCATATTCATAGGAATAGCGCAGGAGGAACACTCACATGCTGACCATCATTAATAAATCAAAAAGTAATTAAATAAATTTTAACCCTTTAAAACCATAAAATTATGACAGCTATTGCAGCAATTGGATGTGGACTTTCAGCATTAGGCGCAGGAATCGGAATCGGAATGATCGGAGGAAAAGCTATGGAAGGTATCGCTCGTCAACCGGAAGCAAGTGGAGAAATTAGAGGAGCTATGATTATCATGGCAGCCCTAGTAGAAGGTGCAGCGCTTATCGCTATCATCTTCTCTTTCCTTTCAAAAGGCTAAGAACTTCAAAAGTATTTAGGGGAAGGGGTTGCCTTCCTCTATTTATTTTTTATGAAAAAAAACAAGAAAAAGAATAATTTAAAAATATGATATTATTATTTGACCCAATTAGTTTAATAACACCAGATATTGGATATACTTTCTGGACTTTATTGGCATTTGTTATTTTTTGGATAATAGCTGGAAAGTATGCAGTAAAGCCTATTGTTAGTTCTATCGAGGCTCGTAATCAAAAGATTGAAGATGAATTGTTGTCTGCACAGAAGGCACGTCAAGAGTTCGAACAACTGAAGTCGCAGAATGATGATCTATTAAAAAGTGCAAGAGAGGAGAGACAGATCATGCTCATAGAAGCTAAGAAAGATGCGGATAGTTTTCGTTCTGCTGAAATGGCCAAAGCAAAAGAAGATGCCACTCGACTTTTAGAGCAAGCTAAGAGTGAAATAGAAAATCAGAAGCGAGCCGCTATCAATGAAGTAAAGAAAGAGGTAGGCGCTATTTCGATAGGTATTGCCGAAAAATTGGTAAGAGAAAAATTGTCAGACAGCGCATCTCAGCAGTCTTTAGTAACCAAATTAGTCAACGAATCATTATCTTCTAATTAGTAGAAATGGCTATAGAAAAAAATAGTATTCCATACGCCAAGGCTTTGTTTAGCCTAGCTATAGATAAAAAAAATACTGCAGCAATCAAGTCAGACGCGCAGACGTTGAAGTCTTTGGCTCAAATTCATACTGAGTTTAAAGACCTAATATCTAATCCTACGGTATCTAATCAGATAAAGTCTGATATTATTAAAAATAACTTCGCAGGAAAAATTCAGCCAGAGACTATTAACTTCCTGTTTTTATTAATTAAGAAAGGAAGACTAGGTCAGTTAGGCTCTATTTGTGAGACGATTATACACCTAGTCAATCAGTTTGAAAACCTAACTCAAGTAAGATTAACTACTGCCACTGCTGTATCTGATACTGAGAAATCACAGATAGCTACTAAGTTTCTAGGCAATAGAAAGTATGAAATAGAAAGTATCGTGAATCCAGAACTTGTTGGAGGCTTTGTATTAGAATTTGACAATAAAATATTAGATAATAGTATATCTACCCAATTACAAACATTAAAAAATAATTTAATAAATTAAGAATATGTCAACAGCAGTTAGACCAGATGAGATTTCATCTTTGCTCAAGGAGCAAATCTCCAACGTCAATTTATCTTCTACTTTACAGGATGTAGGTACCGTACTTCAAGTAGGTGACGGTATAGCACGTGTATATGGATTGAATAATGTACAAGCGGGGGAGCTCGTAGAATTCGGAAATGGCACACAAGCCTTAGCGCTCAACCTAGAGGAGGACAATGTAGGACTTGTATTAATGGGTTCTTCTGAGGGTATTAAAGAAGGAGACCAGTGTAAATCTACAGGTAAAATCGCTTCTATCAAAGTAGGAGAGGGTATCGTTGGTAGAGTAGTGAATACATTAGGTCAACCAGTAGATGGAAAAGGACCTATAACAGGAGAATTGTTAGATATGCCATTGGAGAGAAAAGCGCCAGGTGTTATCTTCCGTCAGCCAGTGAATGAGCCACTTCAGACAGGTATCAAGGCGATTGATTCCATGATTCCAATTGGAAGAGGACAAAGAGAATTGATAATCGGTGATAGACAGACGGGTAAGACCTCTGTGGCTATCGATACTATATTGAATCAAAAAGAATTTTTCGATAAAGGTGAGCCAGTGTATTGTATTTATGTAGCTTGCGGTCAGAAGTCTTCTACGGTAGCTAACATCGTGAGAGTGCTAGAGGAAAACGGGGCAATGTCATACACTACAGTTGTGATGTCGTCTGCAGCAGATCCAGCGCCACTTCAGTTTTATGCACCTTTCGCAGGATGTGCTATTGGTGAGTTTTTCCGCGATACAGGTAGACCAGCTTTGATAGTATATGATGATCTATCTAAGCAAGCCGTAGCTTATAGAGAGGTATCTCTCCTTTTGAAAAGACCTCCGGGAAGAGAAGCTTATCCAGGGGATGTATTCTATCTTCACTCGAGATTATTAGAGCGAGCTGCTAAGGTGGTAAAAGATGACAATGTAGCTAAGAATATGAATGACTTGCCTGAATCTCTAAAAAATAGAATCAAAGGTGGTGGTTCATTGACTGCTTTACCTATTATTGAGACACAGGCAGGTGACGTTTCGGCCTATATCCCTACCAACGTAATTTCAATTACAGACGGACAGATATTCCTTGAGTCTAACTTATTTAACTCTGGTGTGAGACCAGCTATCAACGTAGGTATATCTGTATCTCGTGTGGGTGGTAATGCACAGATAAAAAACATGAAAAAAGTTTCAGGGACACTAAAGCTAGATCAGGCGCAGTACAGAGAACTAGAGGCCTTCTCTAAGTTCGGATCTGACCTAGATGCTGCTACTAAGTCTGTATTGGATAAAGGATCTAGAAACGTAGAAATATTGAAGCAAGATTTATTCTCACCACTTTCTGTAGAGAAGCAAATAGCTATTATTTATCTAAGCTCAAACAATTTATTACGTAATGTGCCTCTCAATAAAGTAAGAGCATTTCAAAATGATTTCTTGAATACACTTGAAAAATCACATGCTGATTTGTTGGCTTCTTTGAGAACGAAAGCCATCGACGAGGTTGCACCAGCATTGGTAGAGATAGCGAATATAGTATTAAAAAATTATGAAGGATAGTCAATAGATATAAGATGCATAGATGTGAGATATGAGAAAAATAGCTCTATCTCAATACTAATATCTCAAATCTCAAATCTAAGAAAAGAATGGCAGGTTTAAAAGAAGTAAGAGAACGTATCAAATCGGTCAAATCGACCCAGCAGATAACGAAAGCAATGAAGCTAGTATCGGCAGCTAAGTTGAAGAAAGCGACTACTGCTATTACGCAGATGAGACCTTATGCTGAGAAATTACAAGAGGTGATGAACAATATTATAGCTACGACCGATTTATCTGAATTGTCTCTTGGACTTAATGAGGTAAGGCCCGTTAGTAGAGTTTTAGTAGTGGTACTCACTTCGGATAGGGGTCTCTGTGGGGGCTTTAATTCCAACCTACTCAAGGCTGCTACTAATTCATTGAATACGAAGTATTCTGATTTACCTAAATCAGATGTCACTATTTTACCTGTAGGTAAGAAGGCTTATGATTTTTTCAAGCGTACAGGTTATGATTTGAATGATGAGTTTTATACCTTGTTTACAAAGTTTAGTTTTGAGGGTTCTAGTAAGGTAGCTCAGTTTATAGTGAATGCTTTTTTGAGCAAGGATTATGACAAAGTAGAGGTCATCTATTCTAAATTTAAAAATGCTGCGGTACAAGAGTTTAAGACTGAAGAATTTCTGCCGATAGCCAAAGTAGAAACTCAGGCAGGTGTAAACAAAGCGGATTATCTCTTCGAGCCGAATAAAGCCCAACTTCTAGAGGAATTATTGCCAAAAATTATCAAAACTACATTTCATAGGTATGCGCTAGACACCAATGCCTCAGAGCACGGTGCTAGAATGGTAGCTATGGATAGCGCGACGAATAATGCCGCTGACCTTATCAAGCGTCTAGAAATAGACTATAATAAGGCTAGACAAGCAGCGATTACAAATCAGATATTGGAGATTGTAGGCGGTGCAGCTGCATTGGATGCATAGTTCCAGTGACTAATCATTGCATTAGAGCAATTGAAGCATATTTTAAGCTCTTGGATTCTAAAAGTTTTTTTTTGTGGTATACCTAGTCCACTAACACTTCGTACTCGGATTTGCATAATTATCACTCTGGTCTTCATCTGTGTGGTCGAGGCAAACGAAGTCTTTTTCTATCAGGAGAAGAAGTTTTTCAAAAATATTTTTATAGGTAATATTATCCGTATCATACCAGTTGAGGGCTTCTGATTTAGGTAGGAAGATGGTTATTTTATTGGCAGTGAACATGGCTTCTAAGCCTTGAATTCCTTCTTTGGCCTCTAGTCTATAGCTAAATTCACTCGAAGAAAATTCCGTTTTTTCTTCCACATAACCCAGCTCTTGGAGTTGCTTTACCTCTGTTTTTACCAATCTCAATCGGATGGTATTGCCTTTGATTCTAATTTTCATGGGTTAGTATATTGTTTTTAGAAATATGGTATAAGTTAAAAGATTGATTTTTTAAAAAACCTAGAAGGGTAATGTCAAATTCCTCGGCAAGTTCTACTGCTAGAGAAGATGGTGCTCCTATAGCGCAAACCACCTGTATCTTGGCCATAATGGCTTTCTGAATCAGTTCGAAACTAGCCCGCCCACTGAGCAGAAGAATATGCTGTGAGAAATCAAGAGGGTCTTCTATGAAATGGTGACCAATCAATTTATCTAAGGCATTATGACGGCCAACGTCTTCATAGATAGAAATTAATTTCCCATCGAAATCAAATAGTGCAGAGGCATGAATGCCTCCTGTCTGGCTGAAATTCGATTGATAAGCGTTTATTTTTTCTTTCAATGAAGTGAGTATCTCGGCAGATAACTTTCTTGGCTCCTTTTGGGATGGAATAAAGTCAGAAGCTATTGTACGAATAGCATCGATAGATGATTTGCCACAGACTCCGCAGCTGCTCGTAGTATAAAAATTTCGTTTGAGTTTCTCTAGTTCCACGCTAGCCTCTTCTTTGAGAAAAACGGTGATATGATTTTCTCCCATCGTTAAAACCTTTTCCACCTGATCTGCATTGGTCAAGATACCTTCCGTAAGTAAAAACCCAAGAGCTAACTCCCTGTCAAAACCAGGTGTGCGCATAGTGATCGAAACAGACTGTCTTTTCTTTTCGCCATTTTCAAAATATTGCAAGCTAATTTCTAAGGGCTCTTCCACTGCCAAGATATCAGCCTTTGTATGGAATTGACCATGGTCATATTTAGTGACCGAAATATTATGGATAGAAGGCATAAATCAAATATCGTGAATTTATATCATATTTTATCACTAAACTTATTGATACTTTTTAGGGACTCTAAATTTTCAGGCAGTACTTTATGAATATCAGCTTGATGAAGCAGTTTTTGCATGGAGGTGTTCCCTAGTTCATATTCAGTATGAAGAAGAGGCTTAAACTCTTTTCGATAGCAGGCGATAAAGGGTTCAAAAAATTCTGTCTCTGGATGGTAGTATACTGCTGCTAATTTAGAATGCGGAGCGAGCAATTTCTCAATATCCTTAGCTGCAATCTCAGGATAATCTATCGCCAATACTAGCCAATCTGTCTCTTGATAATCGAATGCTGTTAGGAGACCAGCTATTGGACCCATATTTTCGTATTTTGCGTTATCTAAAAGAGTGGGAAGGGGATATTTATTTTCTTTAGAAGATATGAATACCTCATCGCAAAATCTAAGCAATAAATCATATACATAAGCATACTGTGGTATACCATGATAGTCTATCAAGGCCTTATCAGTTCCCATTCTGCTGGATTGTCCTCCAGATAGCACCAGCCCATTCACTCAGCTAAAAATTTATCTATAAATGAATCCAACGAAAGCACAGCGGCCCCCTCTAATTTGTATTTTTCAATAGCGGCATTGAGTATTGTATTGCGAACGACTATAATGAGCAACTTCGAAGAATTCATCGCCTTAAATTTTTCGATAAAGGATGAAAGTTCAGGTTCAAATCCATAATTATTCATCTCTAGAGGTCCTATCTCATCTATAATAATAAGTTGTGCCCTGGTATTGTGAAGATTTTGTAATTTATTTTTTACGGCATTGAATGTCGATTGACTTAGCTTGAATCGCCCTATTTGGAGCACATCTTCCTTAGCATTATCCTCTAGCTGAAAGGGGAGTTCTTCGTCTTTATCTAGAAAAATGAGCTTTCTAGATTCATCTATATCGGGTGTGATAAATCCATCAAAACTCGTAATGCCCAGCTCCCAAAACTCCATGAGAGCAGTGGTTTTCCCTGTCTGGATAGGGGCAGATAATATGAATATATTAGATGTCATCGTCGGAATAGAATACATTTAAGAAAACGATAAAAAAGATAAATTGTTTGACTTTGGCTAGCCCTTTTTTATCATGAACTAGGTCTATACTATAAAAAAAGTTTTGTTTGATTCTGGGCATAAAGCTAAGTGCGCGGTCTACGGAGGTAGATTCTGCTTTAGAAAAATATTTTAACCCTCGTCGTAGGATTATGGGTAAAATAAATCCAAGGAGAAGAAACCATGCAATGGCTTTTAGAGCATAGGCTGACCATGATATTTTTTGAGAGGAAAAATAAAAAAAGATAAAGAAGAAAATGAAAGAAATTAGGAGGATAGAAAGAATTGATTTTCTATAACTTCTTGCTGGTCGTTCTTCCGATTTTTCTATTGACATTAATGCTTTCTTATCTAAGGTATAGGACTCAATACTATGTGAAAAATGATAAGACCAGCGTGCGATAACGACACCCCAAGCAGCATAAATGGCGAAATAAAGAAAGGTCATAAATCTAAGAAAATTCTTAGTTTGTGCTAAATTTTTAAAAAATTTATTGACGACTAGCTCTATACCTTGTAGGAGTTCATCTCCAAAAATTAGATAGGCCATAAGAGGTTTTTGTATAGCATTTTCTAGCATAACTATGATAGCATAGAAAAGAATAGATATTTTATTGATTCCACCCAATTTGAAAATACCTATAGCCAGCAGACCTTGAAAGGAAACAGCAACATAAGCTCCTAGAGGACTTTGTGGGCTGAGGGCAAATTTGCAAAGCAAAACTAATCCTAAACTACTCAGCATGATTCGAGCGTTAATTTTTGAATAGGCTGCTATAAAAACATTGATAATAATGGAAATACCCCCGACTATAAATCCAGTCATAGGAATATGAAGCAAATGCATGAGTCCACCTAATCCCCCTTCGGCAAAGGCCCAAAGTATAGTGAGTCTGAAGGTAGTGTTATTTTCCTGAGTCATTATCTAGTGAGAGTGAAGCAATAGAATAGCCATTAGAGCCTAATTTGTTTTCACCTATACTATTATTAAATTAGCAAATTGACAAATCAACCTTTGACATCCTTCGCCTCATCTACGTATTTACTGGGACATTTCATGAGAATAGTACTCGCATGAAAATGATTTTTATCATAATTTCCAGCTACGACTATTTTCTCTGTTTGATCAAACCCATCTGGTTTAGTACCTTTATAGATTACTCTAGATTCTACCCCTTTTTCATCTACCATATAGAATTCAAAAAGATTGGCATCCTTTATTGGATCATAAACTTGTGGTTTGGATTTATTGACTCTACCTACAATATGATATTCTGAACTTTCATTTTCCATTGCCGTACTGAAATCTGCATAGGTCGAGTATTCATTACTCTTGGTAAATATAAAACCTATTGCTACAGCTATGATTACAAGGCCTATGATATGTATTTTTTTCATTATTTTTTTAGTTTATTTTTTTTGAATCTAATTCTTTAATTCTTCTTTTGTCATTTGAAACATAAAATCCTAAGGAAAACGAGAAATATGCCTTTTAACTGCTTGATTCATAGTTCTAGTTTCTACCTGATAGAGCTCTGCAAAGTCTCTGTCAAGTATAGCTTTCTGACCTCGAATCAAGTAGATTTTATTTATAATAACTTCATTTGGTTTCATAAACTAATGTTATTTTAAAAATTGGAGGTCACAAATTGCGACCTCCAATTTTCCTGTGCACTTTTGGGGTAAGTATTTTAGTTTTCCAAAAATGGATATTTATAATCATGCGGCGGATTAAACGTCTCTTTAATCGTTCGGACAGATACCCAGCGGAGGAGATTGAGTTTGGAACCTGCTTTATCATTGGTGCCGCTGGCTCTAGCGCCACCGAATGGCTGCTGACCTACTACAGCTCCTGTCGGTTTGTCATTGATGTAAAAGTTTCCAGCAGAATTTTTTAGAGCCTCCGTCATTTCTTCTATAGCATATCTGCACTGTGAAAATATAGCTCCCGTTAATGCATAAGGCGATGTGGAATCCGCTATTTTTAAAGTTTCTCTCCAGTTTACATCTTCGTATACATAGATCGTCAATACAGGCCCGAATATTTCTTCACACATAGAAGCGTATTGAGGTTTCTTAGCGAGGATGATAGTAGGCTCTATGAAATAACCTTTCGATTTGTCATAGCCACCGCCTAGAATGACTTCTGCATCATTTGATTTTTTAGCCGCTTCTATATAATTAACAATATTATCAAATGAAGCCTCATCAATGACCGCATTGACAAAATTGGATGGATCTTCTACCGTGCCCATTTTAATTTCTTTCAAATCTCTCATTAAGTTAGACTTGACTGTTTCCCATAGAGAAGCTGGACAATAGGCTCTGGAGGCTGCACTGCATTTCTGTCCTTGATATTCGAAAGCGCCTCTGGTTAGTGCTGTAGAGAAGGCGTGAACATCAGCTTGCGGGTGGGCGAAAACGAAATCTTTTCCTCCCGTTTCACCTACTACTCGTGGGTATGTTTTATACGTTTGAATATTGTCTCCTATAGCTTTCCACATTCCTTGGAATACTCCAGTTGATCCGGTGAAATGAACACCTGCGAAATCAGGATTCTTAAAACATATTTCACCTACATCTTTACCTCCAGAAAATACTAAATTAATGACACCATCAGGCATACCTGCTTCCATAAAGAGCTTCATAAGAAAATGAGCAGAATAAATCTGAGTATTGGCACATTTCCATACCACAGTATTTCCCATCATAGCGGCACTGGTAGGTAAATTGCCAGCTATGGCCGTAAAGTTAAATGGAGTGACCGCCAATACAAATCCTTCGAGGGGTCTATATTCAAGTCTATTCCACATGCCATCTGGGCTGTAGGGTTGCTCTCCATATATTTCAGCAGCGAATTCGACATTGAAGTGCAAGAAATCGATCAATTCACAAGCGGCATCTATTTCAGCTTGAAATACATTTTTACTCTGAGCTAACATGGTGGCAGCTAGCACTGTGTTTCTGTATTTAGTTCTGAGTAAATCCCCCGCTTTCATAAATATAGCCAATCGCTGTTCCCATCGCATAGTAGCCCATTTCTCCTTGGCGGCTAATGCGGCATTAATCGCATCCTGCACATGCTGCGCAGTGCCTTTGGAAGCATGGCCTAGTATATGACTATGCTCATGCGGGGGTGTTAATTTTATTTTCTCTGATGTGGTGACTTCTTTGCCGCCTATAACCATCGGGATGTCTATGGTTTGACTTTTAAGTCGCGCAACTTCTGCGAGCAAAGCTGCTCTCTCAGGGCTATTTTTTCTGTATGACCTCACCGGGTCGTTTTTAGCTGTAGGTACTTTGTAAAATCCTAGGGACATGAATATATTTTTAGTCTACAAAATTAAGAATTAATCTGTAATCGGAGGCTTAATACCGTTTAATATTTAGTAAAATTAGTCAAAAAAAAGGCCCACAACTTTTTATATCATTCTCTTACACCTGTCATAGGTCAATCTTTTTTTATAAAATATAGAGTTTAAGTTTGAGATAGTTTGTTTCTAAGTTTGATATTATAATAGGTAGTAAAAATAATGCCTGTGACATTAGTTAAAAACCAGGGCCAATAGCCAGGAAGGGCCAACTTTACTATTAAAACAGTAGTCACAGTTGCTATATATTCTCCTGAAATTTTATTGATATTATGCTTAATTCTTTCAGCTTTCAGTTGCTGCATATCTTTAACTGAATTTAAGTCTCGGATATCCGCCAGAATGGCTAGGCTGCCAATTACTGTTAAAATAGTGTTTATTCAGTCTTGGAAAATCAATGGTAACAACTATCTTGAGCAAACAACTAAGGCTGAGAATATAGGCATGATAGGTGTCGATTTTGAGCCGATCGTCTGACTTATTAACCATCAGACAGCGCCTTCCGCGGATAACATCCTAGAGACTAAAAATTTCTATACCCTGTAAAAATGGATTGAAATGAGATAGAAGGAGGGTCACAATACTCAAATCAAGAATAGCTACTACCATGCTATTATGAAATAGGATTCCCTCTCGTGTAGCAATTCGACCTCCCTCGATAGAAGCTGCAGATATTAACCAGCTATCAAGCCAATTCCGCCAAATGCAGCGTGAAAATAAATGAGAATAAGATCTCAATCCATGACTTATTTAAAAGATAAAACTTAATAAATAAATTTGGACTTGAAAAAATAAATAGTTTATTCGACGAATTACTATAAATTTGTGCTTTTATAAAAAATTTAGACTCAGTTAAGCTTCAATGAGATTATTTAGTTTCCTTACACAAGAGATTGCCATAGATTTAGGTACCGCGAACACTATTATCATGCACAATGATAAAGTGGTAGTAGATCAACCTTCAATGGTAGCCATAGACAAGATTACCGATAAAGTGATAGCTATAGGTGAAAAGGCTAGGCAGATGCAGGGGAAAGAGCACAGAAATCTAGAGGTGGTAAAGCCTCTGAAAGATGGAGTTATCGCCAATTTCCACGCTGCTGAAAACATGATTAGAGGCATGATTGGTCTTATCTCCAAAAGCAATTTTCTTCAACTTCCCCCTAACTATAAAATGGTTATATGTATCCCTTCAGGTATTACTGAAGTGGAGCTCAGAGCTGTCAAGGAGAGTGCTGAGCGAGCAGGTGGTAAGGAAGTAAAACTAATATATGAACCCATGGCAGCTGCCATAGGTATCGGGATAGATGTGAAAGAGGCAGAAGGCAATATGATAGTAGATATAGGAGGGGGTACAACAGAAATTGCTGTTATAGCCTTGTCTGGAATAGTCTGTGATCAGTCCATTCGCCTAGCTGGTGATCAGCTAACTAAGGACATTATGGATTATATGAAAACTCAGCACAATCTCAATATTGGAGAGCCTACAGCAGAGGCTGTTAAGAAAAATGTAGGTTCGGCTTTAACCCATTTAGATAATCCACCACCAGAATATCCAGTGCAGGGAAGAGATAATGTTATGGGCATTCCAAAGCAGATCATCATATCTTATCATGAGATAGCAGATGCCTTAGACAAATCTATCCAAAAAATAGAAGAGTCTATACTCAAAGCGTTGGAGACTACTCCACCTGAATTAGCAGCAGATATATTCCGTACAGGTATTTATTTGACTGGTGGGGGCGCATTGCTCCGAGGACTTGATAAGCGTCTGAGTGAGAAAACGAAGCTAAAAGTGCATGTAGCCGATGACCCATTGTTAGCTGTGGCTAGAGGTACTAATATTGCCCTAAAGAACATGGAAAATTTTGCAGCAGTACTCAAGAGCTAAACTAGTCTAAGGTTCTATGGGGAATATAATAGTCATCTTTCAGAGAGTATTTCCATTTTTAGTTTTTATTTTATTGCAGGCCACTGCATTTTATATTATTTCTAGGTATAATGACTATCATAGTTCCAACATGATCAGTCGATCTAATTATTTGGCAGCAAATATCAACGAGAAAGTAGCTAATGTGACTAGCTTTATCAATATGCCAGTGCAGAATGAAGCCTTAGCTATGGAGAATGCTAAATTAAGACAAGAATTATACAGGACAAGCGCTCTTTTGAATGCCGAAATAGACGATTCTATTCTAGGCTTATATCCTGTTCAGCTCCCTAATTCTGTTAGCGTAGTTCACGGCAAGATAGTCAGTAATACCGTATCTCAATTGAGAAATTTTTTAATAGTAAATAAGGGAAGTACGGATGGAATAAAGAAAGACATGTCAGTAATTAGCGGCAAAGGACCAGTAGGTATAGTTATTGATGTGTCTGAAAATTTCTGCAGTATCATGTCTATTCTCAATAAAGATAATAATGTAAGTGTAAGAAATAAATCTACACTTAATGTTGGTCAATTGAGGTGGAAGGGAGGAGATATCATGGTTGCTCAGCTGGAGGAAATCCCCAAGCATATCAAACTAAAGAAAGGAGAAATTATTGAAACGAGTGGATACTCTAGTTATTACCCAGCTGGGCTGCCAGTAGGTGTAGTAGAAGAATATTCAGAAGATAGTGAAAGTAATTTTGCGAATATAAAGGTTAGATTATATAATGATTTCACTAATTTGAGGTATGTATACTTAATAGAAAATATAGAAAGACCAGAAATTAGGAAGCTGGAAGATACTATTGCTAAATTTCAAAAAAATAGCAACTGATGAGCAGACGGTGGATTAATTTAATTATTATTGGGTTGTCTGTAACTGTAATGCAAATGCTAATCGGAAGCGGCCTAAATTTTTATGGATTATTTAATCCAAAAATGTACCCTGTTTTTCTTCTACTATTACCAAGAAATATAAAGCCTGTATTTGCCATGCTAATTGGTTTCTTCTATGGTGCTCTGATAGATCTGCTATGCAATACCTATGGATTTGGAATAGCAGCTTCGGTATTTATTTGTTTTATAAAATCATATATTTTGCAACTTATTTATAATAAGTCAATAGAGGAGGAGAGTGAGATAAGTGTAAAAGTACAAGGAGAAAATTTTGTTTTGACTTATTTGTTCATCGGATTGTTTTTGTTTCACCTATTTTATTTTTTCGTAGAGTTAGGTGAACTAGCGAATATATTTTATATTTTAATTAAAACAATATTGAGCGCATTACTAGCATTGATACTCTATGTCATTTTTTATATGTTATTTTTTAGTATTCCTGAAAGGAAATAATATCGTAATAGAGCGCTAATTATTTAATTTATAGAATCCAGTATGAGTGAAAAATATACTATTGAGAGTTATTTGAGCATGGAGCTTCTCCGCTTCACCACTGCCGGGAGTGTAGATGATGGAAAAAGTACGCTCATAGGAAGATTGCTTTATGATTCAAAATCTATCTTTCAAGACCAAATAGATGCTATAGAGCGCATCAGTATGCGTAAGGGAGAGGAGAAATTAAATCTAGCTTATTTTACCGATGGATTGAAAGCAGAATTAGAGCAAGGCATCACAATAGATGTAGCCTATCGCTACTTCGCTACGCCCAAGCGAAAATTTATTATAGCAGATACCCCAGGTCATATTCAGTACACTCGTAATATGGTGACGGGCGCCTCTACAGCCAATCTCGCTATAGTATTAGTAGATGCTCGAAAAGGAATTATAGAGCAGACCAAGCGTCATTCGCTTATAGCGTCGCTATTGGGTATTCCCCATTTAGCTATCTGTATCAATAAAATGGATTTAGTAGACTGGGATGAAACTATTTACGAGAGTATCAAAGCCGCTTATAAAGAATTTGCCTCTAAACTCTCTATACGTGATGTACATTTCATTCCTATCTCTGCCTTGAAGGGAGATAACATCGTACATAAATCAGAAAATATGCCTTGGTATGAAGGTACTACACTCATGTACCTTTTAGAAAATATTCATATAGCCAATGATAATAATATGGTGGATGCTCGATTTGCGGTGCAGGGAGTGATTCGTCCGCAGTCAGACAAATTTCATGATTTCAGAGCATTTTCAGGGCGCATGCTGGGAGGAATTCTGAGGCAAGGAGATACTATCATGGTTCTACCTTCTGGATTTGCGAGTAAGATAAAATCTATCTTTCAAGGTGAAAAGGAAATCAAGGAGGCATTCGTTCCGCAATCTATCTCAATACAACTAGAAGATGAAATAGATATCTCTAGAGGAGATATGATAGTACGTGAACAGAATCTGCCTAGAAGAAGTCAAGATATAGAAGCTATGATATGCTGGATGAGCGAAAAGCCATTAGCTTCCATGCAGAAATATGTTCTAAAACATTCTACCAAAGATGTAAAAGCTATGGTGAAATCTATTCAATATAAAATGGACATCAATAACCTGAGCCGAGTGCCTGATTCAACTTCTTTGGAAATGAATGATATTGGTAGGGTCTTGCTGCGATGTACTTCAGACCTATTTTATGATCCCTATTCTAAAAATAGAAACACCGGCAGTTTTATTTTGGTAGATGAAGCCACTAATGTGACCGTAGGAGCAGGCACTATAAAAGATACGACTATTTAGCTTCTTGAAAATATGGAGAAATTGATTTTTGCTACTTCCAATGCGAAAAAAATACAAGAAGTAAGAGGCATATTAGGCTCAAGCTATGAAGTATTGTCACTTGCAGATATTAATTTTGAAGGTGAGATACCAGAACCCTATGACACTATTAGAGAAAACTCTATTCATAAAGCCAATTTTTTTTTTGAAAAAACCAGTTTGCCATGCCTAGCTGAGGATAGCGGATTAGAAGTAGATGCTTTAGATGGAAGACCTAGTGCCTATAGCGCCCGTTATGCTGGTGAAGAACGAAATGATATAACTAATTATAAAAAAGTGTTGACAGAACTAGGCGAATCCGAAAATCGTAAGGCCAGATTCATATCTATCATTACATATAAAAACAAGGAAAGGGAAGACGTGTTTGAAGGAAATATGGATGGATGTATAGCAATGAGTCCAAGAGGCGAAAATGGATTTGGTTATGATCCGATCTTTATCCCTGAAGGCTTTACTAAAACAAATGCTGAGCTTAGTCTCGAAGAGAAGAACGCTATTAGTCATAGAAAAAAAGCTCTGGATGAATTGGTTAGGTATCTAAGAAGCTAAATCTACCCGAGGTTATAGCCCCACCACTTTAAAAAATGCATTGACGAAAAGTGCACCATTGTTTTTATGCGGAGGGATGTACATTTTAAAATCTTTGTTGCCTCTTAGTTTCATTTCTTGATCGGCCCAGAATAAAGGCCAGTCTAGGTTTTTGTTTGTACGCAGAATTTCACGTATAGATTTTAGCATGGGGTCATTGATACTCATGGTGCCTACTTGCTTAGTAGATAAGATTTGAGCGTTGGGTGACCGAACGAGCAGCTCAGATATTTTATAATATCCCCCACAACTCCCCATAAAAATAAATTTAGGGCTACCTACCATCTGATCTATTGTTTTCTGACTATGATAGCTGTGCCCTCTGTGGACGATGATGGATGGCTCTAGATTGTTATATACGAGGTAATCTCTTATTGCTTGCTGACCGGCTACTTCCTGCTGCGGCTTATTAGCGAATATGTCGTAATCATTGCCTTCTAGCGAGGAAATATAGTAGTAACTGCCTAGATCTTGGATATACCATTTGGGCATGGATCTAAACATTTGAATATAATTGTTAAATGAAGCTACACCATCACCATCATTATAAAAAAAACTGACTTCTATTATTTTATTGTGTTTTTTCTTCAACTCTGCCACATCTATGTAGCTTAGAGAAAATTTAGAAAAGCTTTCCTTTTTCTGCTTGAACCAATCTTGGTATACGAGCGCTCTATTCCCAATATTACTAGCTAATAGACTATATACAGCCATAGCTAGTTGATCCTTTCTAGTCTCTGCTAGATCATATTCAGCTTTGATGATTTTCTGAACTGCTATTTGTATCTCAGAATGGTCACAGTTATTGACAAACTCACATAAGACGGCAGCCTCTTCTATGCAATTAATATCGCTGAAGTCTATCTTAGTTAGTTTTTCCAAAAATTGCTCTCGAGATTCAGGCGTGCTATTTCTATAAAATAGCTCTGGGAATTTGTGAAAATTGGCCAAGAGTGTGCAAAATTCTCGAAATTTATATTGATTGACCTTGGGAAGGAAATCTATCATACTGGTCTCTCCTAAATTTTTGATGAAAACGGAGTAGCAGTTGTCAAAAGCAAATTGAAATATTTCTTCTTTACCTAGCACCATCAGAGAATAAATCTCCTTAGCATTAAATTGCTTGATCTCACGCAGATTCGGATGCGACGGATTATCATTTATGGACCTAATAAATTTGAGTGATAACTGATTCTGCTCTTCTTCTACACTATGAATACCTATAGGATTTTTCTGAACAGTGATACTCATTAAGGTTTTGAGATATGGCACCTCTGACTGACCTATTCTATGGGCTTCATCTACAGTGAGTTCTCTATTCAAAATTTTATGAATGAGTGAATATGCCTTAGTACTATACTCGTATTGATTAAATATTCCTAAGATTGCTTTAGGAATAGGCTCGGTCGAAGCTTGTATGGTTTTCGCAATAACATTGTCGACGTTTCCTAGATATTTTTTTATTGAATTGGGAGAGAAATAGGCTAATTTATTGAGTATATTAGGAAATTCAGGTAGGTTAATAAGGGTTTCTTTATTTTTCAGTATAATATGAGGATGGTATGCAGCTAGATAATCTATGAATCGATTACCTATTGGGCTTTTAATAATTGATAATAGGTTGCTATCTATTTTATTGATATTTCTTGCCCAAGATAGAAGTGAAAGTTGTGTTTTGTTAAGGTGAAAGGTATTGGTAATTGCTTTAGTCAATTCTTGCTTTTTCTGCTTTATTTCGGTTTCGTAATTATATTTTCGTTTGAACCAATCTTCATTTTTATGTGGTAGTTTAGTTTTAGAATTATCTAATGCTTGTAGACAATAATTTAGGCCATTTTCAGTTAAGATTTTTTTCAGATCATTTTCAAGATTCGACTCGAATATTTTATTTATGAAATTAATGAGAATGTGTTCTGGGAGTATTTGTAAAAACTCATCAGAAATTAAATCGTCATCAAATTTTGAAAGATACTTTAAAATGGCAGTATGTTCGCTAGTATTGGCAGTCTCATTTTTGAGAACCATAAGTAAGAAAATTTCTTGCGTGCTAAATTGACTTAATACGGATTCTCCATTGTCAAAATATTCATCAAATACCCAATCTCCTTTTTTAGAGAGAAATTGCATGGCTGAAATACGCGCATAGGCAGTTGTATCTATAGCGGCAGCCAATAGTTTCTTAGTTAATACGTATTGATTCGATTTGAATTCCCACTCATGCGAGTCATTAAATGAATTTTTGATAATGTCATCGAGAAGATAATAAAGCTCAGAATTAATGCCCATCCGGGATTTTATTTCAAGCACTTTTTTCACAATCTGACTGCTGGAATTGGATGCTAGATCTGCTAAATATCTGTTTTTCTCTAATTGTCTTAGCCAGGGAATGGGGTCTAAACTGATAACTAAATTCATAATCTGACCTAGATCGATTATCTGACCGAAATCCTCTATCTGACTATAGAATGACCGTGGATTTTCAATAGCCATTTGTACGAGAAATTGCTTGACCTCGGTGTCTTTATTTAAATAGGGTATGGCTTTTAACGCATCTTGAAAATTTTGTTTTAAAAAAACAGTCAAACTACCCTGATGCTTGTAGTAAAATATAGAAGGCATAAGGCGTATGGCCCGCCTGTAGTCATGTTCTTCTAGTTTTTTAGCTGCGTATAGATTGAGATTCACATCTTTTATGAGCAGGTAGAGATAATCATAATAAATGAGTTTCTCCGAATCCTTATATTGGTCTGTAATGGCCAATGAAACCAGAGCCTCCTCAAAGTCATTGAAAAAAAGGGAATCTTTACTATTATAGGTTATAGTGGCTTTTAAAAATTCGGCTTCGATATTTGACAATAGCTCTGTTTCTCTGTTCGGTGTTTCCGCAGACCAGCCTTGAGTGGCGATAATAGTTAATAAAAATAGTCCTATTTGTTTCACGTAGAGTGCACTAAGGCCTTGCAAAATAACTCAATTTTCATCATTTGACCAGGAGTAGTTTTTTTTTATTCACAGGTGTATAGAATTGCATAGGTTTTATCATTTTGAAGATAAAGCATATCTTTACGTAAAATTGAGAATTATAGTTAGATAATTTCCTTAATGCAAGCCAATTTAGCCTCCTTACGAAGATTTATGAAAAATAAACTAGCCTTATTTGGCGGGGTTTTTATTATCATACTGTTCCTACTGAGTCTTATAGGGCATAAGCTGGTGCCTGATACTAGCTCTAATGCGAATAATCAAAACGTGAGTCTTCGCTTTAAAAAACCTGGATATACCGCTTATTATTTAGTCGTTCTTTCTAAAGATAATAGTGATTTAGATCAGCTCATACTTTTAGATAGTTTTTATCATAATCAGAATGGCCTGAATTATAAGAAATATAATTCTTCTGACTGGGAGTTAAGTTTCTTAGATTCAGAAGCGAGTATCCGAAAAACAGTGTTTTATTTGGGAGCAGATAGTCTGGGAAGAGACGTATTGAGTAGATTAATACATGGTGCTCGAATATCATTGCAAGTGGGCTTCATTGCTGTTATTATTTCTCTACTTATCGGGGTCTTTGCTGGCAGCATAGCGGGCTATTATGGTGGGTGGAGAGATCAGGTAGTCCTGTATTGGATGAATGTGTTCTGGGCTATTCCTACTGTGCTATTAGCTATGGTTTTACTTATCAGTTATAAAGGGACGAATGAACATCAAATTTATATTGTATTTCTGGCTGTAGGACTAACCATGTGGGTAGATACTGCGCGATTGATTCGTGGTCTTTTCCTTCAGTTCAAAGAGAGGCAATTCGTAGAAGCCACCAGAGTCTTGGGTTTTTCAGATAGTCGTATTATATTTCGCCATATTCTGCCGAATACGCTTCCCTCACTAATCGTGGCGACCGCATCTAATTTTGCTTCAGCTATTCTTATGGAGTCAGGATTGAGTTATCTGGGTCTGGGAGTTCAGCCCCCAGCACCTTCTTGGGGATCTATGTTGAGAGAATACTATAGCTACTTAGGCACTGATGTTTCTTATTTAGCCATTTTCCCTGGGTTAGCTATCACCCTAGCTGTTTTTTCTTTTTATGCCTTGGGTAATGGTTTGCGAGATGCATGGGATATAAAAGGAGCTTAATTAATTATTCGTCTGAACGGCTTTGCTTAGAACTTAGTTATAAAAATGATTGTTTTTTATAATTCTCCCATAAACTCCCAGGCACTTTTATATGCATTATGCGCATGGCAGTAGTCTAACCATTGGTTATAGAAATTGTCTTGTGACAGCGTAGCGCTATCACCTATGACTATAAGCATTTTTTTAGCACGGGTGAGGGCTACATTTATGCGTCTATAGTCTTTGAGAAAACCTATATTCCCCTCGTTATTCGATCGTACTAGGCTGATGCAAATAATATCTCGTTCCTGACCTTGGAATGAATCTATGGTAGATATATCAATGTCATAGCTCGTCTTGAGTTGCGAAAATTCTCTATCATAAGTTTTCATATACTCCACTTGCTCTCTGTATGGCGCTATGACCCCTACGCTGATTTGGTTATATTGATATTTCAATTCGAGCAATCTCTGACTGATATAGTCAAATAAAAGTTTGGTCTCGTCTGGATTGTAAAGACTTTCTGAATGTTCATTTCTTTTCTCATTAAATCCGCATCCTGCAGTGTCTATAAATACTAGCGAAGGGTAGTGTTTTTCTTGAATTTGAAAATAATGTTCTTCTGTATTCGCGGCTGCTTTCAATTTATTTTCATAGAATACTAAATTGCTAAAGCCCATGATTTCTTCTTTCATACGGTACTGTGTATCGAGCAGAAATACCCTATTCTTTATCTGAAATCCTATATCCATGAGTGTAGTAGCCAGCCCTTGTCTCTCTGCTTCTCTGCTTTTTATAGTGGGAGGTAGCTGAAAGGGGTCTCCCGCTAGGATTACTTTTTCGGCCTTCAGTATAGGTATCCAAGTAGCTGGCTCTAGAGCTTGAGATACTTCATCTATCACGAGCGTTTTAAACTTGAGGTCTTTCAGATAATGCTGCTGACTCCCTACTAAGGTGGTGCAGATTACTTGCGACTCTTCTAATATTTTTTTTACCAGATAGTCTTCTATCCAGCGGATATGTTTATGGATTTCTTTCGCCTCATGTAATAGGAGTCTACGCTGCTCCCTATCATCTGGCCCGAATTGGCGCTTGTACTTGTTTGCCATTTTCCGATACTCGTCCGCTTTTTTTCTTAGCTTTTTGATTTCTACCATTTCTAGAGAAGCATCAATTTTAGCATCTAGTGTCTGTGAGAGGACGTCCTCATTTACTCTTGAAATATTACCTACGCGAAGCACCTTCAGCCCTATTCCAGCTAGCTTCTCTACTAGCAGGTCTGTGGCACTATTGCTAGGAGAACAGACTAGGATTTGGGATTCTTTTTTAGTTAATTGATAGATGCCTTCCACCAGCGTAGTTGTTTTTCCAGTACCTGGAGGGCCATGAATGATAAGAAAATCTTCAGTACCTAAGATATTTTCTATAGCTTGGATTTGGCTAGGATTTAGGCTTGTATTCTTAGGGATAAAAGAGATGGACTGAATAGTTGCTGTGGTTTTCAATCCATAAAATTTATCTCGCAATGCGGCTATAGGGTGAGGAGGACTCGCTTTTTCTACTTCAGCCAATGCACGGCGCATTTCTTTATACGATTTTTCATCAAAATCTGTAGCTACTCCTATTTTGCCATCCTGATGCCAGTCTGGAAAGTAGTCGTCTTCCAATATTATCTTCATCTGATAGCTGGAGATGAAGTAGATGCTTGCTCTGACAGAGTTCGAATGAATATTTCCATCTAGATTCTGAAAAAAACGAATCATAGAGCCACTTTTAAATTGATGAGGCACTAGTTTATCCTCCGCTATTTCTATCGTAAGAAAGGGATATTCGCCTACAGTATAACCAGTTTCATTGATTCTGAGCGGATACCAAACCAGTCCCTTGGCAACAAGTTCCTTAACGGATAGTTTTTTCAGCGTATCCTCATAGATAGTTTTATCGTGATGAAACTCTGTTTGGATCGCTTGTTCTAATTTCTCTAATCTTTCTATTCGTGCAGCAGACATATACATCGTAAAAATAGGGTATCTAGAGAAATGGTATCGAGTAATTTACCTCAGGAAACTTTCGGCTGCGTAATTCCTCACTTTACTAATCGCAAAATCGGCCATTTTGGCACTTTGAAATCGGGGAAAATAGAGGGAACTAGATGCAAACTATAACTATTCATTACTAGAAAATAAGTTCTTTCTATTTTTACAAAATTAAAATTTAAAATCATTCATGCGGATTGATAATCGTTTTTTGCTCATTATCCTCCTTGCTTTTGTCTACTTCTACGGTTGGCAGTTTTTGGCATGGGAATTTGATTATCAAAAACTAATCGCTATATTTTTATTTGGATTATTAACCCAAGTGCTTTTTTGCTTGGCTTTCAAGATTCCAGTAAATGCACTTATAAGCACAGTTATTACCACTATGCTTATGGGTCTGCTCATTCGCACTGAATTTATCTTTATCTGTGGAATGATCTCATTTTTTGCGGTAGCTTCGAAATATATTTTCCAGTTTAGAGGCAAGCATTTATTCAACCCAGCAAATTTCGGTTTAGTATTTATGATGCTTTTTACTAATCAGGCTTTTATCACCAATCATCGTGCAGATCATATATTGATTGGGTTTTTTGTTTTAGGTAGCTTAGCTATTCTATATCGTACCAATCGTCGAAAATTAGATACCATTGCTGCTTTTATTTTTTTCAGCTTATTGGCTAGAGGTTTTGTTTCTAGTATTGGTATGGATTCTGCGCTGCTTTATGCGCAGGAGGTATGGTATCTTATTTATGTCTTTTTGCTTATCGCAGATCCTCTGTCAAATCCAAATAGCCGAATAGGTCGTATGGCTTGGGTATTTATTATCGTAATAAGTACCCAGATTTTTGTCTATGGTTTAGGGGTTCAATATGGTCATTTTTATGCATTAGCTGTTGCAGGTCTATTTATGCCACTTATTGATTATGTATGTAAAAAAGAGGCAGTTTTTTCATGGGATTCTGTCTATAAAAGAGAACTTCATTCCAATGCAGCATTGCCCAGTTAATATTCTTTGCTAAAATTTATATCGTACTTAGGATGTATAGAATGCAACTAGTGCATCTATTGGACTTTTATCCACCTTATAAATATAAAGATCATGCGATTTCAGTGCGTTAGACAATTCTTCCTGAAAAACGGCGGCTATTGATCCAACAAATCCTATCGGATATTTTGTAGCTTCAGGGTAGCAAGCTATGTGATATCGCACAAATTCATTCAGCCCTCTATCCAATAATTCCTGAATAAATCCATTCTGTCTATACTGACTAGCTATTGGGGCAAAACTAGCGAGATATCGATTCGGTAGAGGCTGCTTATACACGGCTTCAAAGATATCTTCCTTATCTAGTCGATAGGTTTCCCAGATATAATTTTGTATTTCAGGAGGCAACGTTTTATAGATATAGTGTTTCAATAATTCTTTCCCTAGATAGGCTCCAGAAGCCTCATCTCCCAGCACATAGCCTAGGGCAGGTGTATTTTGAGTTATTCGCTTTCCATCATAGACGCAGCTATTAGATCCTGTACCTATTATACAGGCTATTCCGCTCTCTTTTCCAAAAAGTGCTATGCAGGCGGCCAGCATATCATGATCTACTATGATTTCTTTCGCTTCAGTGAAGAAACCTTGAAATATTGTTTTTAAAAAATTATTTCTCTCGGCGTGAGAGCAGCCAGAACCATAAAAAATGATTTTATTAATTTCTTTTTTATAGTGTGCTAATTCGGAGTTATTCAATTCCTCTAGAACAAAAGCCTCCGAAGCAAAGAATGGATTAATACCTCCGGTCTCTGCAGCTATGCACGTTTCTTTATCCACTATTCTCCACTGCGTCTTAGAGCTACCGCTTTCTGCTATGAGTAACATAGGTTATTTTTAAACGGAAAGATAGTGAAAATCTTAAAAAGAGAATGTTGTTTTTACATCAAGTAGGTTAGATGATTGCTCACGAGGTATAAAATATCACTACTGTATAGTAAATCTCCCTTAGTTTTGTACTATGACTAAACAAATAATAAGAGAAATCATAGTGTGGATATTAAGTGTGCTGATAGCATGGGTCGTTTGGTATCCTATCCATCATGTGATTCCATTTCGTTTTTTACCTTTAGGAATCTTCTCGATTATTTTATTGATACAGCTAGCTCGGTGGTTCGTTTTTTACGATCAAGTTCTTATTTTTAAGCCTACCTATTTACGCCTTTTTATTCTCTGTGCCTTATTTTTGGTAGGTTTTGTCATCTGGTCAGAAGGTCAGAAAATAGTTGCCCTAGTCGAGAATATGGAACTGAAAGATATCATGCCAGAAAATGCCACACCTGTGTTCCTGAGCTTTGAGGAGATGTATGATCTATTTAATTATCTTCGAAATTTACTCATCATTAGCAATTTCGGTACGCCAGGTGTAGCTGCCCTCTTGATGCTAAAAATCATGTATAGATCTCTGGGTATGGGGAAGAGGAAGTAGAATTCTTAATTTGCGGATAAATCTGAATTCCCGAAAAACTCTTCATAAGACTCATTGGTACTGCATTTTAACCACGTAGATACATAGATTATTTGACATTCCGTTTCTATGTATTAAAGCTAGGCTTTCTATCCACTCCTTATAACCAAAACTGATTTTATAATACTAGTCAATAAATTTTAATATAGATATATATAAAAGAAATGGTTCTATATTCTTATGTGGTTTGTTTTTAAAGATTTACAGAAATAAAAGAGTGGTACATTATTTTTTTCTATGAACAGTAAAATCAATTAATGCTAAAAACGCTTGTCTGTAGATAGTGTCTTCAAATTGATTTAAAAGTGCTTTAGCTTCGCTGGCATAGGTGAGCATAAGCTCCTCGGCATATTGCAGTCCACCATTTTTTTCTATAATGCTAATAATATTTTGAATCGAAGAGGCATTTTTGTTCCTAAATCGAATCAGGAACATAAGCTTGGTTTTAGCCATCCATGATAGCTTTTTAAATGTGTAAATAAGGGGAAGGGTCATTTTTTGGTCCTTGATATCGATAGCAAGGGGCTTGC
>Ga0078894_10000278_pt1 | contig 34724 bp, 27 predicted proteins | sample LauGreSu1BDMLBSD_2_FD_67506 | JGI IMG/M metagenome (GOLD analysis project Ga0078894, IMG submission 67506) | Freshwater lake microbial communities from Lake Michigan, USA - Su13.BD.MLB.SD (version 4) (version 4) | ecosystem: Environmental > Aquatic > Freshwater > Lake | place: Lake Michigan... | reverse complement strand
GGATCTGAGCCGCAGAATAGTTTGGACTTATCGGCCACTGCGTTCAATGCAGCAAGGGAGCCAAGCTTCAAGTCTACACGCGACGAACCCGAAAAGCCGATCACGCCTGCCTGCACGTTAGTGTCAGCCATGGAGCCAAATTTCTGGGCAATAACCTCTGCCGCTTTGAAGCGCCCGCAGCTCCCGTTGGTGGTCTTGTCGTTTGGACCTTCGGGGCCAGTACCTTCCATCGAACCAGAGTGGTCAATCACGAATAGTACCGTGACGTCGCCACCTAATTTAGCTTGCGGGCAAAACTCGCCAGCCACCCGAACTTTCGCGCCAATTTTAGCAAAGAAGTCTGAGCTGAAATTGCCTGCTCCTGCAGCGTTATCTTTGCACGGCATCCAAAGGACGCCGCTTGAGTCACTAAAGAGGCTACCAGGACCGTTGCCGTTATCGCCGCCGGCTCCTGTTCCGCTGGTGGAGCCATCGCCGCCGCCTGTACCGCTTCCCAAACCGGGGATGCCCGAACTAGATTCGTTACCACCACTAGATGGGGTGCCGCCTAAGCTCGGCACTGAACCCGACCTAAAGAGGGTGTCTACTAACGATTTAATCTTGTCATCTACCCAGCCCGGCTGACCTAGGTCGTCCGTTACTGGCGTGCCGTAAGCACTGGCATCAACACCGCCGGCTACACCGCCTCCCTCACCAGAGCGGGTGGTGCTGTCTTTGCCGTTCTTTGTGCTGCCTGATGAAGTCTTGTTCTTGCCACCGAACTCAGCTTGGCTACAGCTAGTGAGAGCGCTTGAAGCAAACGTAGCCAAGTTGGCCATAACTAACGCTTGAATCAGACCGATGTTACGCGTGGTTCGCATGTAAGGTTCTCTCTTCAAAAGTTTGTGTTAGCGAACTAGGTAGCTGCAAGATACGTGCACAACTTTGACTCCAATGAAATTAGAGTCTTAAAAGGGGGGTAGTGGGTGCACTGTCAAAACCCTGTGCAAGCAATGTAGTTGAAAGGTTAGACGAATTAGGTATACCGACGTCTCGGGATGAAGCAGGTCTAAACCGGACCTACATTAGGAGATGATATGGAAACAGCCGCCCTTGAGAGGGAAGAAACACATAATTTGTTACTAGGTTATATAATTTGGCTCATCGGATTTACCGGTGCTCACCGTTTTTATTACGGACGCCCCGTGACAGGGACCATCTGGTTCTGCACGCTGGGCCTATTCGGGGTTGGCTGGATTTTAGACGCTTTTTTGATTCCCAGTATGGAGCGCAGTGCAGAAAGGCGCTACGTCCCAGGGCGCGTCAATTACTCGTTGGCCTGGATCCTATTAACCTATTTAGGCTTTCTGGGTATCCACCGGTTTTATATGGGTAAAATATGGACCGGAATCCTGTACCTGGCAACCGGCGGTCTAGGCTTGGTTGGCGTGGTCTACGACTTTTGGACCCTAAACGGCCAGATCTCGGAAGTTAACCGAGCGAGAACTTGATATCAGCCAAGGCCCGCTATGAGGGCTTTTTTCAGGCGCTTCTCGATGTCTTTGGCGGCAGGGCCCAGTACAGCTAGGGCTGCATTGCTGGCTTTAAGGGTGTCTCGACACCACGCGGCAGCAGCCTCCGTGGTGACGGCCTTAATGCGCTCACGCTCCGCAACCAGAGAAAGATCGCGTCCTGCCAGATAGGCCCAAGGTAACCGGGTGCCGATGACCTCCGGTACGGTGGGTGCAAGCTCTAGGTCAACAATCGAACGTACTCGTGCCCGCTCGAGTTCCTCGGGAGTTGGTCCATCTGCGGCGAGTCTCTTAAGCTCGCGCAGGAGCTCCGTCATAAACTCATCCAATTGATCTTGTGCGCAGGAGGCGCCGATATCAAGCGTCCCAACTTCTAAACCCAAAGTAGGGTGCGCGTGAATGTCGTAAACAAGACCCAGTTGCTCCCTCAGCCTGCGGCCAAGGCGCGAGCAGAAGCCGTCAGCTAAAATACGGCTTACTAGCTCACTTGTCTGGGCCTCGGTCGACCACTCCGAGCCACAAACAAAACTTAGTTTGATCTCGTATTCATTGTCGCTATGCTCGACCCATTTTACTAAAGGACCTGCCTGTCTTTTTAGTGGTGGAAAGCTCACTTTCGCGACGTGACTTAAACTAGACCTTAAGTCGCCGAAAGCTGATCTCAAAAGAGGCAGTAGGTGTTCATCACCCCCAACAACGGATATAGCCATATTGTGAGGCACGTAGAATGCATCGCGATAACGCCGCAAGTCCTCAACCGACATACTGGCAATGGACTCGCGACTACCGAGGATGGGCTGCGCTAAAGTGGTGCCCGGCCACAGTAAGTTAGCGATGTGGTAATCGAGGTCAGTGCAGTGGCCGTGGTCGTTAGTTTCGCCGTCGAGCTCGCGAGTGATAATGCTGCGTTCAACTTCGATATCGGTGAACTGCGGCGAAGCTATAAAATTAGCAAAAAGATCGATCACCTCGGCAGCTGTGTGCTTAATGCCTGAGTACCAGTACTCGGTGTGCTCGTGTCCAGTAGCGGCGTTCCAATCCCCGCCCAACCATTCGAATGCCTCGGCAAGCTGAGCGTAGTCAGGATATCGCTCGGAGCCGCGAAACATCATGTGCTCGAGAAAGTGCGAGACACCAGGCTTATGCTTGCCGTGCTCCAGTCGAGTACCGACCTTTAACGTCACACCAAGGAAAAAGTGATCATCATGCGGCCGCGGTACGCTGAACAGTGTCAGCCCGCTTGGCAAAACCTCGCGTCGCCAGCTACCATCAAACTGCTCAAGACGACTGGTGTGCATGTCACGCGGCTGTTTCCGGATCATACCGTTCTGGTTACCGTCCTGGTGGCCTAGTTAAAGCGGAAGAGGAGTTTATTGGCCAAATTCTCAAGATGATCCCGTGCCGGGCCCGCCGGAAAACTATGGAGTGCCGCCATGGCCTTCATGGTGAAGCCATGAGCTCTCTCAACCGTAAGATTTGCTGTGTCGTACTTGTCCACCAGTGCCGCGATCTCAGTGACAGCGGCCGTGTCAACGTCCTGACTGATGAGCTCTCTCACTCGTTCCCACTCGCTGCTGCTGGCAGCCGTACGTAGGAGAATGACTGGCAACGTCACCTTGCCCTCGAGCAAATCCGAATGCGTAGCCTTGCCGACAATCTCAACGGAGCCAGTATAATCCAGGGCGTCGTCGATAAGCTGGAAGGCTAAACCTACATGGTGTCCAAAAGAAGCGAGCGCCGAGCATTGAGTCTCAGACACGCCAGCGAGCAGCCCCGCAGCTTGGCACGAAGCGGCTATGAGTACGGCCGTCTTGTACTCAAGAATGTTCATGTACGTCAGTTCACTGACATCTGCGTTGTAGAGATTTTCCAGCTGCAGCAGCTCACCATCACTCATCAGCCGAATAGCGCGAGCGAAAGTTTTGACTATGTCCATATTGCCTGTGGCTGCCATCATCTCGCTGGCTGTCGAGTAAATCAGGTCGCCAACTAGCACACTCGCGGCACCACCATAAATACTATTGGCCGTTGGGCGGTTACGCCGAATAGTGCTGTTGTCGATCACGTCGTCATGCAGCAGGCTGGCTGCATGGACGAATTCGGTAACGGCAGCTATCTGGTATTTATGTTGGCCCTGATAGCCGAGCATATCGCTAGCCATGAAAAACAATGCAGGCCTGATCCGCTTACCACCGGCTGCTAACACATGCTCCGCCACCGCGCGAGCAGTCACCGTCTCAGTCGGGATGAAGTCCACCAAACGCTGGTTGAGCTCACCCAAATCCTTTTGAACTGGGGCTAAAGCCTTTTCAATCAGAGACTTAGCCAGCGCGTCCAGAGCCACCGATGGATTTACCTCGTGCAGGGGGGGATCCTCCAACCTAAAGACAACGCCCTAATTTGACAAATCAAATCCATGGTAACCAGGCATTCATTGCGACTAGCAATGTTTAGTGATATGGTCCGGCGCCGCTTGACGGCGTCGGCATTGGGTGCCGGCAGTCTTGAGCGACAAGGCTCACGCAGACAGTGTGCTTAGTAGGAATACATAGAGGAGTGCTGCATGGCAAGCCGATTGTCGGAAGGTTCGCTAACTGAAGGCCTAGCAGGGGCTCTAGACGCTGGCCATCAGGCTATGCCGATGGAGACACCTTGGACGACAACCTCGCTCTTGCCTCAGCCTTTGGATATCGACGCTCTGCTCCTAAGTGAAGACCCCATTGAAGCCGTGGCGGCGGTCCCACCGCAGCAGCTGTATCATGCCATCTTGGCCAAAGGTCCTGAGGACTGCTTAGAACTTCTGCCGCTTCTCTCGGAAGACCAAGTAACCCGCATTATGGACTACGATGTTTGGCGCCATGATCACCTCGAGATCCGGCGTGCGATGCGGTGGCTTACTCTTTTTAAAGAGGTCAGTGACGAGGAGCTTTACCGCCGGTTTCGTGATCTTGACGAAGAGTATCAGCTTGGACTTCTTGGGCCGTACATTGACCTGATCGATGAAGACCAGTACGAAAAGCTGGGAACGGTCGATCAAGATGCATTGCATCGTCTGCCATGTGGCACTCTGCACTACCGTGTTAAGAGTGACGATCCAGTTGTCATCGAGTTCATCAACCACTTGGTAGATGCAACTCTATCTAGCGACGTCTCCTACGCCTACGCGCTACTGGCGCATGCCGCTTTTAATCCCCCGAATGAAGCTGAAGCTCAGCTGGTTCAGTTCCGGGCAGCACGCCTTTCGGAAGACGGTTTTGTCACGTACGAGGAAAGCCTGGCGGCCTTTAGGCCTGTCGATCTCGACGTCCTCCGCAAGCGTTATCAAGGTGCCAATCAAGCAAAGGCGCCACTCCATCAAACGCTGCCCGTCGCAGCGTCGAGTAAGTCAAGACTGTTTCTCCTCGATGTCGTGACGAGCGGCTCGGCTCATGTAGGCGATCAGAGCTCGATTATCCAGCAGCAGCTGCTACATTTGGCAAACTCTCTATGCTCTGCTCTGCAGGTTGAGGCAGACGACACCGCTGGACTGAGGCGTACTCTCACCCATGCTCAAGGTTTGGTTAGCCTAGGACTAGAGTACCTAGCCGATGGTGATGTGAATATCGGTGCGACTATACTTGCGAGCGAGCACCCGCAGATTCTATTCAGAGTCGGTCTGACTCTTGTCAGCGGTGTGGCCAGAGCTGCTCTGCAGCAGTTGGAGCAGCATAAACTCCCGGCTGCGGCTGAGATGGCTAAGAATCTGCAGCTAAATAAGCCCGGACTTGTCGTAGATGCCATCGATCAGCATTTGTTAGCAATCGTCGGCTACGAGCAGGCTGAGTTGCTCAAGGGCGCCTGCAACAGGCTCCCCCTTGTCCCACTTCGGCTGCAAGCGGAGGGATCGCGTGGTCCGCGTATAGTTTTTGCACCAATTGGTAGCATGGCGCAGCTCGCTACACTTGCATCTAAACTGGATGCTTTGAGCGGCATGTTAGCCGTTGCTAAGTTGGCTGACGATGACTCGAGAGCTGGTACAGTGAGCATCGAGAGGAGGCTGATGACGGCCTTTGCGCGAGTCCTTGGCGGTGGCCAATTCACCGGCGATCCTCTGACCAAAGCTGAAGTCGAGAGTTTGTTACAAGGTGATTTTACCTCGCTGCAAAATCTTGCTGCTGATGTGATGCGGAGTATTGAAGGTAGCCTTCGACTTGAACTAAGTGGGGAGTCCGCTAACTCGTGGTCCGTTAGTCACGTTGCAGGAGTGAGTTCAGCCGATCCCGTGCAGGGTGTGATGGCTGGGCTTGCCGATCTGCTTTTACAGCTGACGACAGCTCTTAGACACGCAAAAGATCAGGAAACGCATGCTCAACACGCAGAACTAGTGCTCAGCGCACTGCTGCTCGCGCAGGACACCAAAGGGGGAGCGCTATGACCGACGTGACTACTTGGTTCGATCAAACTGAGTTCGAGGATCTTGCACGCCTACTGGATCGCAAGTTTGCCGGGCTCCGCGGACAAAGGTACTTCGCTGTCGAGTTTAGTAAGGACGGTCAGGGTGTCTATGCCAAGGTTACGCTTCGTAACGAGCAAGCGTCTTACTTTTACCCGGTCGAGGCTCGTATAGCTTACGCCGATACTGATCTGGGTGACCGTGCGGCTGCCATGTTCCTGCTCGACTACATAACAGATTATTTTATTGAGTATTTCCGCGAGGACGGAGACTGCTACCTGCCCATCGATTGGACCGAGTACCAATGGGACGGTGTCGGTTTCCAAGTTAAAGGGCAAATTCTCAACCTTGAGCTTGAAAAAATGGCAGATGAGCTTCTCGCTGGATACGGTGGCGAGTCAGATCAGCTCAACTAGAGCCCGTTGATTTCAGTTAGCTAGGCTTAAGAACATCTGGAGTCAATGGAGCCGGGTCTTGTCCATTGTGGATGCTGACTCGGTTACGTCCCGATTTTTTTGAGAAGTAAAGCGCAGCATCGGCTCGCGCAATCGCCTCAGCGGCCGTCTCTTTGGAAAACGCCATTTGAGCGAGACCGATAGAGATAGTGACCGGTATCACAGTCCCATCCATGTCAAATTTGAAGGAGGCAATAGCCTCCCTGATTTTTTCTGCAGCATTTGCTGCACCAGACAGTCCGGTTGCCGGCAAGATTGCCAGGAATTCCTCACCGCCGTAGCGGGCTACGACGTCGGTTTTACGGAAGCCGTTTTTCAGGATTCCGCCAACGTGTTTTAAGACAAAATCGCCAGCCTGATGGCCGTAAACGTCATTTATTTTTTTGAAGTGGTCGATATCGAACATGATCACCGACATGGTTCTCTGCTCGGACTCGGGCGGCAGACTCTCCATCACCTTTACCTGACTCGTCAGGTACTCAGAAAAGTAAGCCCGGTTGAAGAGTCCAGTCAGGTTGTCGGTAATGGACTGTGTGGCTTTATCTTTGTACCGATCTTGTAGATTGGTCTCGGCGGTAACATCACGCAGCAGCACAAAGGCGCCGATACTGGCTCCGTTGACTATGAATGGAAACACGCCAATCGTCAGGTTCAGAGATTGGTTGTTTACGGTAGCGGTCCCCGTGACATCATCATAACGGTATGGTGCCTGGTTGTTCAGGATTTCCGTTACATGTAACGGCATCCCTTTTATGTCAAACGTGAGAAGTTCGCCAAGGGAACCAGCCTTCATGATTTGCTTCGTTTTCTGACCAGTAACTAGGCTTAGGAGAGCGTTGCACTTGAGCACTCTTCCACTCATGTCGATAACCGCAAATGCATCGAGCAAACATTTGGAAAACTGTTCGTGCGGCTTGAAGGCTTCTAGTACATCCTGGCCGGCAGTTTCGGTTAGGTTTAGTGCTGCTTCACCCATGGCTTTACTCTCAACCTTGTTTGCGTTTATTTACACTCGTAACCGCGATTTTTATGCAGCATCCAACCAAGCAAAGAACTCATCTTCGAGCTCTTCCATCTCCATTTCCGTGCCACACTTTTCACACTTCTGCTCGCTGACGCCGTCAGTGCCAGAGCTAGGCAGATTGCGGCCCTCCTCAAAGAGAACCCAAGTTTGATTGTCGCACTGTGCGCAGGCGTAGGAGGCATAAACAGACTTGACCTTAGCGCTGCCACGAAAGTTTGGGATCATATTGATCTGACAGACGATCTCAGGCGTGCATTCCTCAAAGATGAGATTTCGCCCCTTGGCGACCTCACGCATAAAGTTGATCCAAGCGCGTACGCCGCAGCTGTTGACGGACTCGACTTTGCGGAAGTTAATAATGACGTTGGCGCCTAAGGCCGAAAGCATAGGCTTCAGGTGGACTTCGGAGTCTTCGTTGATCGGGCCAACGTAGACCAACTGGTCCCATTCACCTTTTTTCTCGATATTCAGAGTGATTCCCATAGGCTGACCTCGTATGAGTTTGGGGTATCCCCATGGTGCTCATCGGCGCTTCAGCCCGGGACTTGAGTCTCGACAGAAAAAATTATGTAACTATCTAATACTACTGACTATCGGTCGATCAGGTATGGGTAAGAGCGCATGAATTTGCTGAGCCTTTCTAGCCCGATTTTCGCCTGCTCATCGCTCAGTCTACCCTCAGCCACCGACTTGGTGAACTGAAGCTCGTAGCAACCAAACATCTCTTTGAGATCGTAATTGCGCGACTGTAATAGCTCGTCAATAGGGTCGCCTTTAGTGACCTTGGTGATTTCCCAATCCCCGTCAGCGTTGATGTAAATCTCAGCTTCATGGATCGCGCCAAATAGGTTGTGCTCGTTTGCGAGACTCTCCTGATACGCCCCAACAAGGAAGAAACCGATGTAGTACGGCTGGTTGTTTGGTACGTGCAGGTCCAAGGCGGTTTTGACGTCAGCCCGGTCAACGAAGGTGTCGAGACAGCCGTCCGAGTCACATGTGATGTCGACGATGGTGGCCTTGTGTGACGGCTTCTCATCGTGCCTGCTCAGAGGCATCACAGGGAACAGCTGATCAATCGCCCATGAGTCAGGAATTGACTGGAACATGGAGAAATTGGCCAAGTACTTACTGACCATCACCTTTTGAAGATCATCAAATTCCTCAAGCTGGTGACGCTGAAAGCTCGAGAAGTAGAGAGCCCGCCGGCATACACGACGGAATAAGTCCTCGGCATAAGCGCGGTCGGCGAGATTGAGGTACCCAAGGTTAAACAGCGTAAAGAGCTCTTCTTGATACTCTATAGCATCGTGATAGAACTCGACGTAGTTCTTGCGGTTAATGTTGTCGAGAATGTACTTGAGCTCTTTAATGCTCTTGTGGACTTCACCCTCGGTGTATTCAGGTAGATCGGCCTCGATTGGCAGAGCCTCCTCGCCCTGAACTTCGCGAATATCGGTAACCACAACGGAGTGGTAAGCGGCAATAACGCGTCCACTCTCCGTCACGATCGTCGGGTACTTGACACCTTCGTTGGCACACACATCGCCAAGAACGTAGACCGCGTCATTTGCAAACTCTTGCATCGTGTAGTTGGCGCTAGAGAGAAACGACGTCTTACTGCCGTCGTAGTCTACGCCGACACCGCCACCGATATTTAGGAAGGTCGGGCTGTAACCCATCTTAACCACTTTGGCATAGACGCGTGACGCTTCCTTGATGGCGTTTTTGAACCGCTTAATCTCGGTGATCTGCGAGCCGATGTGAAAGTGCAGCATCGCTAAACGATCTTTGAGGTTAGCTTCCTCAAGCATGGCCAGGCAGTTTAGAACTTCGGTCGTCGTCAGACCAAACTTGGACGAGTCACCAGAGCTCTTCTCCCACTTACCGGCACCCTTACTATACAGGCGCACGCGCAAGCCAACTTCCGGCACAACTTTGTGATTTTTCGCAAGATCGATAAACGTGCCGAGCTCGTCTGGCCCCTCGACCACTACAATAACTCGTTTACCCATGGCCGCACCTAAGAATGCCATGTCGATAAACTCGCGGTCCTTGAACCCGTTACATATCAGAAGCGAGTTGGCTGTGAGCGGATAGCTCAAGGCAGCGACAAACTCGGTCTTGCTGCCAACCTCTAGGCCATAATCGAGCCGCTGTCCGCAGGACACCACGGCATCAATGAATTCGCGCCGCTGGTTCACTTTAAACGGGAAAACCCCGATATGCTTGCCCTTGAAATTGAATTCGCCAATCGCCTGGCGGAATGCCGAATGCATACGTTCAAGCTGGCACTCGACAATCTGCGGGAAGCGCAAGATCAGAGGCGTGTGAATGCCCTGGCTTTTGAGCTTGGCAATTACCTCTGGCAAGGACACACTCAGGTGCTCTTCGCCAGTCGGGTGGCCGACGACGTGGCCCTCGTCATTGATGCCGAAGTAGCCAGCACCCCACTCGTCGATACCGTAAAGTTCGCGTGCCTCTTGGATTTGGCGGATGTTCATAGGCGATGGACTCGAATAAAAGTGTGACCGAGACGGCGTAAAATGGCGGCAATGAAAGTAATTTACAAGTAGAAAATTATGTGAATACCAAGCTGGCCACCGCCACTTGCTCCGATTTATGCTAGAGGCAGAGATTCTAGGGGGTTAAGTTTAAAAATGGAAGTCTTATGCTGATCTCGTCCGGCTGGGCCAAGGGAGCCAGGTTGCAAGTACCGCCTGGAGATGCGACGCGTCCTACCGCAATTAAGGTGCGAGCGGCCGCGTTAAACATGCTTACGGCAGATCTGCCGGGCGCTCATGTCCTAGATCTTTTTGCTGGCAGCGGCGCCATGGGGCTCGAGGCCGTTAGCCGCGGTGCCGCAAGGGCGGTCTTTGTCGAGCACGCTGCTCCCGCACTGCGAGCACTCAAAGCTAACATTGGCGAAGTGGAGCGACGGGCTAAGGCGCAGGGATTAGATCAGCCCCCTTTGGCCGTGCTGGCGCGCTCCTTGCCGGAGTCCCTGACTGCCCTTAAAGGTCCGTTTGACATAGCCTTTATCGATCCACCCTACAACCTAGTGTCTAAACTGGCGGCACCACTGCTTGAGGGGCTCGCAGGTCTGATCGTCGAGGGTGGTATCGTGCTGTTCGAGAGCGCCGCCGTCGATGCTGACACGATCGTGACGGCTGCAGCCTCGGGACCCGGATGGCAGCTGCACCAGAAGCGAGCTTATGGTGAAACTGCGTTGGTCATGCTGCTAAGATAAGGGGCGCAGTCACAAATTATTCCGCAGACACCCGATGGGAGGCAAATTTGGCACGCACGACCAGGCCAGGGCAAAAATCCCCGAAATCCCCGAAATCACCGAAAGCCGTGGGCCGCGTCGGGATATTTGCGGGAAGTTTCGACCCTCCCACCTATGGTCACATTGACTTGATCGAGCGGGCCACGCAGCTGGTCGACCATCTCGTGATCGGGATCGGTGCATCTGAGGGTAAGGTTCCGCTATTTTCAACGGATGAGCGGATTGCGCTGATAAAGTCCCTAGGGTCCAAGCTGAAAAATATCAGCGTTGAGACCTACAGCGGCTTGACGGTCGATTTCGCCACTAGGGTAGGGGCGACTGTTAGTATCCGGGGTGTGAGATCTGCCATCGACTATGATTATGAAATGCGGATGGCCCTCATGAATCAAACATTGAAGCCAGACTTGCAGACGCTCTTCTTGCCAACGCGGGCAGAGTTTAGCCACGTGTCCTCGACCTTAGCGAAGGAAATCGCTCGCCACGGCGGAGCTTGTGAGCTTCTCGTGCCGGGGCTGGTGGCGCGGGCTCTAAAACGTAAGTTTGCGCCATGATGTTTTGGTGGATTTTGGTTTCGATTGCTTTGTTGCTGGCCCCTCCAGTGCGGGCTGAAGATGCGGCGACGCCAACTAAAGCTGAAATCGATCAGCCGCCCATGATCCTTAGGCATTCGCTTACTGAATTTGCCGTGCATCAGGGTGACGAGGTCACACTCACGGTTGTACCCGGGGGCAAAGATGTCCAGGTTCGATGGGAGAAGGAGGGGCATATCTTTTGTTGGACGCCTGCCTGCACCATCAACACCGGTAATATGGGCTTTGGCACTCACCGTCTGATGGTGGTTCTCACCAATCCAGCTGGAAACGTTCATCTGGCGTTCAGCTTAAGGATCGTCGTAGCGCCAGTCGACCATCGGCCATCGTCAGTCAGTCCGCGCGTTGTGGATGGTCAGGACTTACTGGGGACCGGACCGGATGATTGGACTATACGCTTACAAAGTGGACGAGCTTCCATCGAGGTTGATGCTGCCACGCAAAGGAAAAGTCGGGCAATCGGACCTTTGGCCTCGCGTCTCGTTTGGCTAGATAGCCCAAAGATAGTGACAGGGGCTCAGTCGCAAGTACAGCTCGGTCGCAGCGGAGTCATGGAGGTGCAGGCTTTAGCGGATTCCGAGCTGAGCTTGCTTGAGATAGATGAGGGACGTGAGATCACGGTGAGCGCCGGAACGTTGCGGGTACGGCGCCTAGACGACTCAGCAAGTGCAACCACGATTCATGCCTGTGGCGTGATGAGCGTCAAGCTGGAAACTCACGCGGACGCACTTGTGAGCTGTTTCAGGTCTGAATCCGCACAAATTAGCGTCCTGCGGGGAACGGTCAAAGTAGAAAGGCTCCTGCCAGGTGAGATTACTACCGTAGCACCCGAGCCGGCGCTTACAGTCGGTTACGGCCAAACTTTGGTTGCACCGCTCAAGTTCGAAGACAAACTGACAGTGCAGCCGATTGACACTTTTAAGATTCAGCCATTTGTCGTTGCGACAAGTCGTGATCTTTTGCCTGAGGCCTTAGGTGAGTGGCAGGCTGATGGCCCTTATCGCCTTCTGTTACCTCGCAGCAAGGACGCTAATGCCGCCAAGGTTTCGGCTCATCGCTATGTCGAAAGCCAAGAATACCTGAGCGCAATTGAAACCCTGGCCCCATTTACGTCCAAACTTGCGAAAGACGGCGAGGCCACACTGCTCATGGCTAGAGCTTACGGCGGCCTTTTTCTCTACGATGAAGCGCTAGCGCAAATGCGTGAAACCATCAAAATGATGCCCGATTCGCCGATGCCGCACTATGAAATCGGTCGCCTCTTTGCCAGCGTGTCCAAGTGGAAACTCGCAGCAAAGGCCTTTGACGCTGCCGATCAGCGGCATTATCCAAACCAAAAAGATTTGCAGTTTAGACGCGGAGAGGCCCTCATCGCCAGCGATGATCCTCGTGAGGCAATAGGGGCCTATAAGCGAGTGCTTTGGTATCCACCCGTGGATGCGGAGAGCGTCAAATCTCGGGCCCAGATTGAGGAAATTACAGATCAGAACCTGAAGACGGCCTATGCCCGTCTCGGGCTTTTTTATGATTCGGCGATCCTGCGCGTGGCTGATACGAAATTGAATCTGGGCGACGGAGTTGTCCGGAGTAATTACGGTTCTGGCTATCAGGCCGATGCTGGGCTGAGTCTCTGGCCTTACCGCAGCGCAGATGGCTCGACTGAAATTGCCCTAGAAGCATCTTGGCGAGATTTCCTAAAGCCAGTAAATCGTGAGCTGGCAACTGCCAAACAGAGCCTACGGTTTGCCTCTGAAATGAGTCTTGGTGGGGAGCGGCCGGAGCGATTTTTTACAGTCGGTATCCATGCCGCGCTCATCCAAGAAATGATCGGCTCAGTGCCACAACTCTCACGTGTGACGGCAGGTGCTAGTGTTGGATCTCCTTGGTTGCAGAGGCTGCGACTCGGGATTTTAAAAAGCTTCGTCGTCGATCCATCCCCTGGACGCGCACGGTTTATTGAGCCTATCCGCTGGGAACTAGGACAGGCCGGAGATTTTGCCGCCCTCCAGTCTTTGATAGAGTTGAGTGGTGAGGCCTGGGCGCGAGGGGATTGGCGAATGACTCTGAAGCTCCTAAGCAGGACCACGGCCTACCGCGCAGATTTCATGCGGGGAGAAGACTTTGCCGACAAAGGTGCGGTGATCTCAGTGATTCGCGAGCCGCACGCTAGAACTGCGCTAAAGTGGCAGCTGAGTCAGACTAGCCGATACTTTGCGAGGTCGAGTGATGCTCGCCGCGATAGTGACATCGCAGTGGCGATGGCTTGGGATTATTATTTTACGCCAAACCTCAAACAGTCACTCGAGGCGTCTTACGAGATGCAGAGCTCAACTCGTAGCGCCAACCAGTTTAAGCGTAAATATGCGAGCTACCAGGTACAGCTAGATCTCTAAACTTGAGTCTTAGAAATACCAGGCGGTAGCTAGGCCGGCATATGTCGACGTCATAATGTCGGCCTTAGCCGTGCCGTCGACGGTTACGGTGAAGCTACTGTACTTGAAACCAACGACGGCCGTGAGAGCCTTGCGCGTAATATAAAAGCGTCCACCAATTCCAGCCTCCATTCGTGGGCCGATACTTGATTCTCTTTGCGAGGCCGTCACGGTGGTGGTCGTAGCATCGGCAGCGGCGGCCTTTTGACGGCCAGTTGCCGCAAGAGCATAAATGAAGTCGCTCTCGATGAGTGCGCGCCGGGCGAGAGGGTAGCTAAACCCGCCGCTAACACCGTAGCCATTGGTGACGACATCGATATAATCCACCGGATCTGCGGTGTCGTCAGGTTTTCCATCGCCGTCGCTGTCTGGTGGAGCCGTAATAGTGTAGGAGCTACTTGTGACTACAACGCCAAGGCGAGTTACACCAAACCGGTAAATGAGATGGAGATCTTGCCATGACTGCACAATTTTACTGCTGTTCAGTGCAAACGAAAAGGTAGCCGAAGACCGATCCAGCTTCATGCCGAACGAGCGATCGAGGCCTGCATACATGCCGACGCCGTAGGATAAAGTAGTTGAGGTGTCGTTGCTCGCGAGTAAAGCGCTTTTGTACGTCGAATAGCCACCAACGATGTCAGCAAATGCGGTTGGTGAGTAGGGCTCACTCTCATCCGCAAGGGCGTGTTGAGCGCTCATCGCAAAGAACGTGCCTAATATAAGTTTGGTAATCCGTTGTGTCATGAGCACCTAACCTTGGGGCGGTGATTGAACTCTATGTCAGGTTCGGACTAGGTGTGGTTAATCTTTAGTCTCGCTGGCATAGGCGAGACTTGGCAAGACTTTAAGCATAAGAAAAATCCAGAATGAATACCGTCAATTTCAAGTTTAAAAGCCCTGGCCAAAAATCACCCGGGGGGACCTCTCGCAATAGGGAATTTGCTCGGAATTTTTAGCACTCGAGAGCCCGAGCTCTTTATTCGTGAGAGCTCGAGAAACTGACCCAACGATCTCAGTATCGCTTATAGGACTGCTGATAGCCCAGATTTTGCCGCTGCCAAGTAGCGCCCATGGCTCTCTCGTTAAACGACATGCGGCACCACTTGCCGGCTTCCGCAGGATATGGACCTGCACACCTGGTCGACCGCCGCCGTGATCGAGCCAAAGTATTTGCGATGAACCGAACGATAAAGTCAGTGACCCACGTTTAAGTTGAGGTGCCGGCTCACCATGTCCCCACGATAAATTAGCCAGTGCCACTCCAACGAGCAGAGCTGCCGTGTGAGATGCGAGAGGTGGCCAGCCGTTTAGGCCTAAAGAGAAGCGCATAGGCCCTCTTTTAGTTGAGACACATCGGATAAGTCGTCGCTGATACTAGCGAGTATGCTGCACAGGGCTGGCTCCGGTTCGTAGCCGACAAATCCAGGCGCATAAAAATCTGAGCGCCGAGGAATACAGAGCGCGGTTTCTGGAGTGTCAGGGCTCGGGATCTGCAGCTGACGCTCGGGTCCTAAAGCAGCAAGTGAGGCAAGTGACTGCCTGCAGTAAAGAGGAGAGTCATACTCATTGTCGAGTAGAAACAAAGCATGATTAGTCGTCTTAATTATTTGCCACATTGATTTCAAAGTGCCTACACTGACTGCGGTGATTAAAAGCAAAACCAATAGCGCAGGCAAACCTTTTAGTCCTCAGTTGCTGGGTGGGTGACTCGGAATTGGCTAATCCAATTTGACTTCGTCATCGATGCGGATTGATCTTCCTGGTGCAGTGTTGTCGTTAGGCCGATGTGTCTTGCAGGTTGGCAGCGGCCCTGCTGAGTCGGGGTCAGCGTAGGCGGATAATGCGCAAAAATTTGCTCACTAATCTTGCGTGCTACGGCCAGAAAATTATAGCGGTTTGCACCCGTCGCTCGGCTGAGAAGCGCTGACGAAGCTCTTAGATTTGCATCAGCAGCAGCCAAGTTGCCGCAGATTCTAAGGTTTAGTTCTTCTCTCCAATTGAGCGCAGTGTCGCTTACCATGATATCCAGCTTGGCTATCGTAAGTAGACTCGTTCGTACTAAGAGTAGTCCTACCAACATCATCAGAGATGACGCTATCATGTTCATGTCAGGCCCCAGATAGAGCTGTTAGTGTCCACGCCTTCGGAGCATTTAAATCACAGCATTGCACTTGGAGGAAGTGACACGGGAGGCTTCACACTTGATGTCACCTATGCTGCCTCTAGCTTAGCGGCCGCAATTAAAAACTGATTAATGACGTTTTGTGCATCGGCGCTAGGTTCCAGGAATTCGATGCCGTAAATGCCCTCGCTCGCTATCCGCGCTACGCGTCCTCGTGTGGTAAACGGAGCTAAGAATTCCTCGCTGCTAGCTGTCAAATTAAGGCCGGATCCCACACTCAGACTACCGCGATCGATCGTCATCAGCATGCCGTTTGAAGACAAGTCTAGACTCTGGCCGTGCAGCGTCACCTGACTTCGAAGCTGCAGTAGCACGGAGGCAGAACACAGGGCGCGGGGATGGCCCTGACGTTTTTCACCGGAAATCAACTTTTTAAGTTCCGGTTCTACCTCGGCGAAGCTCATGATCTCCTGCGGTCGCAGCACATGCCAAACCCTTAAAGTGGTGGCAATGCCGTGACGCCCCAGGCTTAAAACCTCGTCTGGAAGCAACGGCCCGTAGACTGGGGACCCTCCGCCTTCGACCATCCGACTGACCATCCAACTGACCATCCAAGCGCGGTCCGGGTCGGGCCTAAGTCCGATAGATCTCAACTTGATTTTGTCGAGGCTCATGCGTAGCCCCCGAGCAGGGAGTTAGAGGTTTCCTCCAGGTCTCCCATACTGCGTTTCGGCCGAATCCTAAAACTCCTTGAGTAAACTTATAAACCCAAGTCTCTTCAGACAGTTGCCAAGCGTCAACGCACTAGTGGTAGCAGCATTTTGCGGCCAAGCAGTAGCGCAAGCAGTCGGTCAAATCCGAGTGCATTACCTGAGCACGCGGGAATGCCGCGACGCAGAGCTGCGTAGAATGACTGATCTTCCTCTGGCACCTCGTAACCCAGTTGAGCGCGGCGTTTGTGGCTATCTCGAATTCTAGCTGCATTAAGATCGGCATCGAGCAGCTCTTCAAATCCGTTACACAGCTCTACACGCTCGATATAAATCTCAAATCGTTTGGCGGCGCCATCGCGTACCGTAGCTAACGCAGCTTGCGACTCGGGATAATCATAGAGAACCGCAGCCCCTAATTCAGCTAGGCCAGGTTCGACCCGTTCAAGTAGAAGTTTAAAGAATGCGGTTTCAAAGTCATCGTCGTCTCGCAGTGACATGGCTCCTGCACGCAGCCCTTTTGCAGCTAATTCTTGGTCGCCGTCAATGAGCTTGACACCTACCCAACGCTCAAAGGACTCAAATACACTGATGCGTTCAAACCTAGCGGGTAACTTCAGATGTCCGCCAAGGGCTTTATTACAACTGCGAATCAATGATTCGGTTTGATCGATCAACCCACTGAACGAAAGACCCGCTTCATACCATTCGAGCATGGTGAACTCAGGGTTATGCCAGTCGGATGTTTCTCCCCAATTGCGAAAACATGGGGCAAGCTGAAAGATACGACTAGCCCCGTGCGCTAGAAGTTTCTTCATGTGGAGTTCAGGACTAGACCTAAGATAGAGCGGGTGAGATCTGCCGCCATGATCCACCCAGGCCGTCTTGAAATATCGGAGGTGAACCTCGGTGCCAGGCGTGGTCACAGCAATCGGAGTATCCACCTCTAGATAGTCACTAAGGGTGAAAAACTCGCGGATTGCCGCCTTAAGACGAGCCCTAGCTTTGAGCTCAAGGACTGTGTCCATCTTCATGTGCCGATCCAGCTCTAGTCGTGTTTCCTAGCTCTCTTTGCTTTCCTGAGCTTGGCTAACTTAGCAACTATAGTTGCCAATGCCGTACCCTCAGTAAACTTGTCATGCTGAACCTGCGTATATCCTAGGGGCACACCAGTGGCTAGTTCAAAGGCATCGTTAATACTGCGAATAGGGAAAATCCTAAACTTGCGCGCATCAATCGCTGCCCTTACCTCTGCATGGAGCATGAGGTTGGGGACATTTTGCGCCGGTATCAAGACGTCGTAGCATTTGCCTTTGCCAATCAGCCGCGAGGTCTTGAAGAATCCTTCAACCTTTTCGTTGATCCCACCGACTGGCTGGACTTCGCCAAATTGATTGAGACTTCCCGTCATGGCGACATGCTGGTGTACCGGGATATCGGCCAGCGAACTAAGCACGGCAACTGTTTCAGCCACCGTTGCGCTATCACCGTCGATCATCCCGTAAGATTGCTCGAAGCAGATGCTGGCGGCGACACCAAGTGCTTCTTCTTTGGCTAATAGAGCATTAAGGAAGCTACCGAGGATGAAGATTCCCTTGTCGTGTATTTTGCCCGACAGGCGACTAGCTCTCTCGATATTGAAGATACCCTCTCGCGTCATCGACACGGTGCAGGTAATGCGACCAAGCTTGCCAAAGGAGAAGTCGCCAAGGTCATAGACGGCAAGTCCATTAACCTGGCCAATTTGGGTGCCGTCGACTGTCAGCATAATGTCTTCATGGCGAACCATGTCGAGCATTTGCTCTTCAACTAGACTTAGTCGGTGATGCTTAAGGTCCAACGCTTGTTCGACGTGAGAGCGCGTGACTTCCTTAGCCTTCTCGCCGCGGGCTAGGTAGTCACTTTCGATCGTTAGGTCCTTAATCTCGGCAAACTGCGTCGAGAGAAAGCGCTGATCCTCGACCATGCGTGAGCCATATTCGACCACTGCGGCTATGCCGTCCGCATTAAATGGAAGCAGTTTTTCAACGTGAGTACGCGTGGCAATGAAACTGGCGTAGGCATTCACAGTCTCAGCATTGCGCGTCATTCGGTGATCGAAATCAGCCTTAATTTTGAAGATCTTGTGGAAGTCCTCGTCGCCTGAGTGCAGGAGATGGTAGATGTCATTATTACCGATCAGAATGACTTTAACGTCGAGCGGAATCGGCACAGGCCGAAGGCCCGAAGTGGGCAGAAGTGAGTACTGTTCGCCCATGTCCTCGATAAATCCAAGGCGATTTTTGAGAGCTCTCTTGAGCGTGTCCCAAATACTGGTCGTCTTGAAGATGTCCATGGCATTCAGTACCAGATAACCACCATTGGCTCGGTGGATGGCACCAGCTTTGATCATGGTGAAGTCAGTCAGGTACATCCCGTGCTCGACGTTCTTCTCGATGCGACCGAACAAATTGTAATAAGTCGGATTCGACTCGATGATGACCGGAGCACCCTGCACGTTCGTGTTGTCGACGAAAACATTGACCTTGTACTTAACGTAACGATCGCGCTCCTCGTTCAAGAGGTGCACTTGTTCTTGCTCCTGCTCCTGGCTTTCGTCGACGAAATCGAGCAGGTTCTCCAGAATATGATTCTTTACAGCGGATAAATGCGCCGCGATTTCGGTGTGATCCTTATACTCCTCGAGCAGAGGATCAATCTCGCGGCCGACTAAGTTGAGACCTAGATCGTTGCGCAACGATTCGACAAAGCCATTGGTCTCTTGTTCGATCGCTCGCACTTTTCTGGCGAAGTCGAGTACCTCGGGCTCTAGCTGCGAGCGTCGGTCTTCGATCGACTCCCGATCAACGTCACCGAGCTTACTGTATTCTTTTTCGGTGAGTGCTCGCCCATCAACCACAGGTATGGTTTCGATACCCATACGGGTGGACTTGATGACAAAGTCCATCGACTTGGCGAGTCTCTCGAGCTCGGCGTAGAGCTTGGCTTTGCGTTCATTAGAGGCCGAAACGTAGGAGTTTACGGCATTCTCGTAATCTTCGCTCTGCAGGGCCGAGGGCACTAGCTCGCGCAGCTGCTTGATGAGAGCATCCATTTGCTTCTTAAACTTACGCCCCTCGCCAGCGGGCATTTTGATAGCCTTAGGCGATTCCGTGTCCTCGAAGTCGTAGACGTAAATGTAGTCAGATGGCCTGGGCGAGTCGCTTGACCATTGCTCGAGGAAGGAGCGGATCACGCTGGTTTTCCCGGTGCCCTGAATCCCAGCAACGTAGATGTTGTAGCCGGGTTTACGGATCCCTAGGCCCATGTTGATAGCGCCGACTGCCCGATCCTGGGCGATGATGTCGTGCGATTTGCCTAGGCCCGAGGTGTCCTTGAACTTGAAGAGACTGGTCGGACACTTTAGATAAGTCAGGCGCGCTGGCACTGGTTTGGGAAGTGTCCAGCGCACCGCCTTTGCCGCCGCTGGCTTCTTGCGCTCCGTCGGCCGCAACTGCTTTTTAGACACAGGTAATCCTTTTTACGTTACAGAACCCGCAGCTCTCGCACGACCTCGTCGTAGCGTGACATGAGATTGTGGTGCGCTGCCTGATCTTTGATGGTTTCCAGTACGTTCTCGATTAACTTTTTGCCACGTTGACTGCTGTCGTCCATAAAAACTTGGCCGTAAGCATCGATAAAGTCTATTGCTTCTTCAATCCACTCGGCTGAAGGAGTGGTCATGCAGGCATTAATGCCCTTGCGCAGCCACTGGCTGAGCTCCTGCATATTGGTCTCACTCTTTGCTCCCAGCCTAAGACACTCACCGCATAATGTAAGCAGTAAATCATCCGGCAGGTCCTTTTCATTACAGCCAACATAGTAGCCAAGGGTCTTGTAGGCATTGCGCCAGTTCTTGGCTGCTAGCAGCACGCGGACTTTTTCCATCGTGTTGTCGTAAGCGCGGATTGCTTTTTCACGCCGCTCGTCGAGACGTTTCTGGCGAGCAGCGAGCTCCCCAGACATACGCTCTTTAAGGCTGCTCAGCACCTGAGCTGCCTCGATCTGGGTCAGGGTCTCGTGGACCTCCAGTTCGCGGTCCAGCGTGTCGGACAAGATGTCGACCACTTGCGGAACACCAGTCTTGGTCTTGTCAGCGATCTGGGCCAGAGTCCAACTTGTGGCCTCGGGCCACTTCCCAATAACCCTCTCGAGTTCACAGATAAAGTCGAGCATCATCGAGGCCTTCCCCATTCCATGGTTGAGACGTCCACTATCCTTTGCGGCGTCTTGTTAGGATAACATGGGGACTCGGCAGGAAGTATCGAAAAACTTAACAAAAAAAAACTATCCCGGTCGACTTCAGGCTTCTGCCCGATCGCCAAGATGTTTTTTTCAAAACGGACCAGAGCACCAATTATATGTTGGCAAAAAGCCAACCTCCCCGGTGCTTACCTGGTCTAGTCCTGATGTCAACTACGTTTAGATAGTCCGAAGCTGGCGACGCTTGCGCATCATCCTACGCTTTTTACGACCAACTTTGCGGCGACCTTTAGGATGTTTTCTTCTGTGTCTAGAACCGTGCAAGTCAGAACTCCAACTGCTAGTGATATAGGGCTGCCGAAGTTAACTAGGACGTTGCAAAAGTGCAAGTACATTTTCAGCGTTGGTTTTTGCCATGGCGCTTTTCCAGCACATCGGCCATCTCGTTAAGCTTGACCACTAGATCATGCAGCTCATCTTTTTCGCGGATTTTGCAACGGACGCTATAATCACCGGCCGTGACATGTTCGACAAAGCGCTCAATGCTTACTAAAGGTCCGTAATATCTGTGTGTTAGTTTGAATACCATGATTAACATCACGGTGATAAAGAGGGCTAACATCGCACCGATGCGAATAGCATTGGTGTAAAAGACATCGTTGGTAACTAGCTCCCACTGAATATTCGGATCGACAACGTGGAATATGCCCATCACGTGATTGTATTGATCGTTGAACGCAATCACGAACATCAGCGCGCAAATACCGACAAAAGCCACCGATACGCCAATCACGTACAGGCCAAATTTAATCTGCTTGAACGGCTCAATGACCGTCGACTTAAGACTACGGCGTGCTCGTTCTAAATCTGTGGCGGTACCTGGGCTCACTGCTAATCCTTTCCCAAGATGGGTAGATTCTACCCTCGTAGGTGGTATCGGCAGCAGCCTAAAAACCTTTAGGTCCCTATGTGTACGGGTTGGCCAGTGGTCTCAAGGACGTTAAACCAGGTTTCCCCCCGGGGGTTAATGGCTTGTTTCCGGCCACTGAGCGCCGCCATCGGCACATGGGTCATCAGCCCATGCCAGTAGCCAATTAGGAGTCCTGATTTGCCGGCCATCGCAGCATGGACGGCGTTTTGCGCCAATCGTGCGCATAGCAGCTGATCAGTAGGGTTAGCTGGAGCGGAGCGTATCAGGTAGCTCGGATCGATATACTTAAGCGTCATATCAAGGCCGCGAGTCTTGCAGTGAGCTATAATACGGTCCTGTAGGTAGGTGCCAATGTTGCGTAGCTTGACGTTGCCGGAGGCATCATGCTGCTGCTCCTCGCCTTGGAAAAACTGCTGACCAGCACCCTCAGCCACGACGATAACGCAATGGCGCCTAGTGCGAACTCGGTCCTCGACCAGCTGCAGAAGCCCGTTTCGCCCCTCGAGCTCAAAGGGGACCTCAGGGATCAGACAGATATTAGCCTGGCCGGCCGCTAGGCAAGTGGTGGCAGTGATGTAGCCCGCATGACGTCCCATAAGTTTGACCAAACCAACGCCGTAGGGAGCACCGGTGGCTTCGACATGGGCTGAGTGCACCGATTGCGTAGCGATAGACACAGCTGTTTCAAAGCCGAAGGCCCGCCTGACGAAAGGGATGTCGTTATCGATAGTTTTAGGCAGGCCAACGACGGCAATCTTCAGGCCGCGGCGTTTCACCTCGTTCCATATCGCCGTCGCACCGCGCATGGTGCCGTCGCCACCAATGGTGAACAGCACCTGAATGCCGTGCGCCACCAAATGGTCGACAATTTCCTCGGCGGGAGGGGTACCGCGGCTTGTGCCGAGCACGGTGCCACCCTGCATGTGGATGTCGGCTACCGAGTCCGGTGTGAGTTTCCGAGGGGGCTCGGCTTTGCTGCCTAAGCCACCGAAACCATAGCGAATGCCGAGGATGTCGCGGCAGTTGTAGCGAAACCAAAGCTGCAAGACCAGTCCTCGGATGACCGCATTGATGCCCGGGCATAGTCCACCGCAGGTGACGATAGCCGTCCGTGTCTTACTCGGGTCGAAGTAGATGCGAGCCCTAGGTCCGGCGACTTCAAAACCCTCTTGTTCTAGGGGCTTAGCTCCATCGACAGCACCGCCTAATATGGGATTCAGAGCAATACGCTCGGCATCGTTGGTGAAGCGAAACCCGTCAACCCGCTCGATCGGAGATGGGTAGCTAGCGTCACCTAAATTTTCAATGCTAAAGCGCCCTGCCATGTGCTATCACCCTCGCGGCTTTCATGGTGTATCCGACCCACCCCAAGTATATATTGTCAAATCGACCATTTGGCGAGCCTATGGCGCAGCGTACGAGAGAAATTTACAAACCTGGTGACATCGAGACTAATCTGGTCGGTGTGACGAGTCAGCATTTGGCCCGCAATCTGAGTCAGCTTGGGATTCCTGCGGTTCACGCGCGTACCTTATTTCGACGCATGTACAAAGATCTTGCGGCCGAACCATGGGCAGATCCGACTTTACCCCGCGGGCTTGCCGCGCACTTACGCGCCTACGGTCGTCTAGAGTTACCGACGATTAAAAAAGCCCTACGTTCGGGCTATGACCAGAGTGTTAAATTTCTCCTAGAGCTCAGTGATGGGCGCGAAATTGAAGCAGTGCTCATGCCAGAAAAGGCGCGGCTCACTCTTTGCCTGTCGTCTCAGGTCGGTTGCGCACAGGCCTGCGTATTTTGTCATACAGGTCGCATGGGTTTAACGCGGCAGCTAAGCGCAGGTGAAATAGTTGGGCAGCTGCTCCTCGCTCAGCGTTGGCTTGCCGATAATACTGATTGGTTGCAGGCGGTCAGGTTGGCTCCCGAGACACGGATCAGCAATGTGGTCTTCATGGGCATGGGGGAGCCTCTTGATAATGTTAATGCGGTGAATCAGGCTGTCACAATTATGACCGATCCCTACGGCCTGGCCCTGGGTTTGGCCCATATCTCTGTGTCTACAGCAGGTCACCTAGACGGTATCAGGGAGCTTTACGCAGCTCACCCCAAAGCTAGATTGGCTCTAAGTGTCCACAGCGCGTTCGATAGTAAACGCTCCCGCATTATGCCGATTAATCGGCGTTGGCCTTTGGCGGAGGTTGTTGCTTGGCTACGCGAGCACCTTGGAGCAGATGGTCCACCGGTGATGTTTCAGTACACGATGATTGCCGGTGTGAATGATAGCGATGAAGACTCCGAGGCACTTGCCGCATTAACGGTTGGCCTTAATGCCAAGATCAATTTGATCCCGCTGAACGATGTTGCCACGTCGCGATTGGCCGCACCTGATCCGGGGCGCATCCAAGCCTTTCGTGATCACCTGCATCGCAGAGGTATTAGAGTCATGGTGCGCTATAGCAAGGGGCAGGATATAGCTGCTGCATGCGGACAGTTGGTGGCAATCGAGAGTAAAGCCAAAGCCGACCTAAATTAGTTGTTGTTGGGAACTGGCAGCTCGAGCATTTCTGACCAAGGTGAGGTGGACGTGCGTCCATTCTCCTCGGTGCATGTCATGCGCAGTCGTGCCTCGCCTGTGTGGCTATCGCCTATTATGAGGCGCCCACTGCTGCCGGTTTCAAATTTTGCCGTCATGAGCGGTTTGCCAGTGGCGATCGCCACTAGAGTGGCGGCGCAGCTTAAAGTGCCTTGGAGGCCAGACGGAGTTGCAGTGACTTCAAGGCTCCGACCTGCAAGCGTGGCGACGATGGGGCTCCACGTTACACCTGGCAAAGTCGCTGCGACCTGGGAGGTTAACATGCGGCGCGCTGTCCCAAATTCCTTGCGTTCGCTGATAGTCTGACCGGTGACAACGCCTTGGTAGAGGCCAAACAGCTTGGTCATGAAATGCAACCGACGGCCAATTACGGTGATCTCTTTAGCCGGAATGATCCCGATAACGTTCCTCTGGCGAGCCGGATCTGAGGCTAAAAACACCACGGATACTGTGGCTAAATCCAGATCTGCAAGTGCCATGGTTCCGCTATCGCTGAGTGGCAATGCCATGGCGAAAGCATCAGCAGCCTGCGCATCGCCTTCGGCAGACACGACGATCGCCCTCGAAGCTTCGGATAAGCCCATTTCAACTGACTGACCTACCTGGCTAGGGAGATCTGGGTGTAGGAGTGACTCCCCCTGCTCCAGCCTTACGACTGTTGTCGTCCTGAGCGATCTCGGAGGGAACAGCACGGCAGCACCCAAAATAGCACTGCCGGCACTTGCATTGATCTGCTGGGGTCTATCGCTGTCGCCTTGAATTTCAGCCGAAACCACACCAGCAACGTCCTGCACCACCCCGGCAAGTTTGGTTCCGGTCTCGTCGCTTGTGCTCGAGTCGGACACCTCAATGCAGGCTGTAACCAGCCACAGGCCGAGTGCAATTTTAACTAGTCCAGACATGGTAAACTCCCCGACGGCCTTTAATCCTTCGGAGAGTTTGGTCAAAGTCTTGAGATGATTTTTTTTGTCTTTTTAATTCAGGCGCTTGTCTTAGAGGTAGTACTGCAGTTTGGTATCACCTTGTGAGGTCTTGGCTATATATTTCTCGAGCCGCTTTTCTGCATCCCCAGTGAACTGTATGAACCTGATACCTACACCCATGATCTGATTGCCGTTTCGTAAATTCCGGACAACGAGGCCCTTGATCTTGACTGGTTTTTTGCCTCCGGGTAAGTCAAATTCCACAATGATATCAGTGCCCTCTGGGATTTCGGCCGCAGCGGCGACGAGCATTCCTGATTGTGAAAGATCGCTGATGGGGCAGGTCATCTCAGTGCCATTAAATTCGCACCGAACGTCGCCAGCCCCTTCCACACGCTCCGTGGTCCTCGTCTTTTGTTCCAGTAGTTGCTTGAGCTTCTCAATGAAGTATTGCCGTGGCAGAGGCTGCTCAACGAAGAGATCGGCACCGGCATCTAGCGCAGCAGCCTTGACCCGTGCTGAGGTGCGCACACTGGTCAAGACGATCGGCACCGTTGCAAACTCTTCTTGCGCCTTGAAGTGGCGCGTGAGAGAGGTGCCATCGACGGCAGCGTAGTCTAGGTTTATTACGATAAGATCGATCTTCTCTTTGGCCATGGTTTTGCAGGCTTCTTCGTAGTTGCCTGCAGCCCTTACGAATACGCCCATTTTACGGTAGCCGGCACGGTCTAGGTCCGTAGTTACAGACTTGTCGTCAATCAGGATCATCCGGATGAATTGTCCATCGCTCATTTTCCAACTCCTTCCAGTGCATGCCGCACTCATAGGCACTTCGGAAAATCGCGAAATAGATTTAGGATAAATTGCAAAAAATCTTCTAATAAACTAGAATCATTTAATTATTTTTAAATGTTTGGAGGCTACCCCAAGCATGCCTGGTGAGCGTCGTTTAAAAAAAAGGCTAGATCTTACCTTAGTCGAAAAGGGCTTAGCCGATACGCTTGAGGCTTCCCGAGCCTTGATTATGGCGGGCAAAGTTTTGGTAAACGACCAGCGGCGAGACAAGGCTGGCGAACTCGTTGCGGCGGACGCGGTTGTGCGCGTCAAGGAAGCAAGTCGCTTTGTTAGTCGCGGCGGCGAAAAACTGGATGCGGCCTTGGCTGACTTGCAACTTGCTGATGTGCTGAGCGGGCTGACGGTGCTTGATATCGGTGCGTCCACGGGTGGGTTCACCGATTGCTGTTTAAAGCACGGTGCAGCCCACGTCATCGCACTCGACGTCGGTAGTAATCAGCTCGCTTGGGAGTTGCGCACAAACCCTAAGGTGACCGTCCTAGAGCAGACTGATGTGAGGCAGTTCGTTCCGTCGGAGCATCCTAGGGTTCAGTTTGTCGTCGCCGATGTCAGTTTCAATTCGTTAGCCCGATTAGCAGCAGCAATTGTCGCTGCCGCGCCTGGTGACGGAGTTCACTTTCTCTTGCTGGTCAAACCGCAATTCGAGCTGTCGCGCGAATTAGTACCGGAGGGCGGAGTGGTGAATGAACCAGACCTGCGACAGCTGGCCGCGACACAAGTCAGCCAGGCATTCGCAGCCGTTGGGCTCGGTCAGAGCAAGATCATTGACTGTCGCTTGCCTGGACGAGCAGGTAATCACGAACTGTTTTTTTACGTTAAATCGTGAACGGCAATTCAGTCTGCAAAAAGTTCCTGAGTGTGCCGGACGCAAAAATAAAAATGCGCAGCATCTAGGGCATCAACCCAGATGGTGTCGTTTAGATAGTCATAGTGAGCCGCGATCAATCTGTGCTCAATAGCCTCAAGCACCGAGTCAATCTCTAGACTGTAAAGTTCACACATCCCCGCCAGTGCAAGTCGCTGTCCACGGTACTGCTCCGGGTTATGACCGAGCTCATACAAAGCTTGCGCGAACGCTTCTTTACTGACCTGCGTGGGCATCGAAACCTCCAGGCGATTTTGGTAGGTTGGGAGTTGAGTTTAGAGGGGGGATACAAGGTGAGTTCTGACTTTATAAGTGTAGCCGTTTTGCGAGCGCGGAAACAACGGGAAATCTTTGCAGCGCATGCCATTGCCGCCGTGCGAAAGATGCCCTGCTAGCTGCCAAAAACGGTCGGCTTTAGGTCCAGCTAGCTAAGCTTTGATTCATCGCGTCTTTCAGTGCCTTATGCGGGTTGAAGACCAGGCGTGGCACTTCGACAAAGACCATGTTGGCAAAACTGCTGTTGCCAACCAGCTCGTAGATGACGGTCTCAAAGTATACGACCTGCTCACCTCGGTAAGTTTTTTCCGCCATAATCCAAAAATCCTGATTTCTCTCCGTGTAGTATCCGGGATCGGTCGGTATTTCCACGGCACAGTACCCAGGATTAAAATGGGTGGCGATCGTTGCATCCTCGAGAAAAGCCTGGCGATCTGCCGCCGATATATGAGGTAGCTCGAGGCTGACCTTGAGGGCGGGCTGACCAGGGGCAGCTTCGATGAAGCATGGAGTACCACCAATGTCGTTGCCAGTATTGGGCACCTGACCCATCAAATTGACTGGTCTTGCGTACAGATTTTTCAGCTCAGTGGTGCTTGGGTGATCGGCGACCACACTGTGGAAAATGCGCTTCTGCAATAACTTTAGGGCAGATATCGGGCTCGTTAATGCTTCGTCATGAAGACGGCGATCACTGGGTAAAAGTTGCCGCATGAGAGCTCTCGCCTCGTCAGCGGCGAGATCAAGTTGGTCAAGCGACAGCCTGTCACGAATGGCACGAACTGCGGTTAAAAGCTGTCTGTGCAATGAGAGGAACTTGCGTGTCGCCTCTGTCGCCTCTGGACCGCTACCCATGATGTTGTCGATGTTGCGAATGAATAGCGAGTCTGCGGCAGGTGCAATTGACCGTGCGGCCGGAAATAATTTGGTGATGGCGCCGTGTCCAGCAGGCACTAAACTCGGATTGCCCTCTCCGTCGAGCACGGGTGAACCGTCGCGGTGAAAACGGATCGTCGACAAGTCAGGCCCCTGCTCAAGAACCAATGATTTGAGCTCCGGTGCGCCGAAATGAGATTCTTTGGCCTTGGCAATTTCCGCCAAGAAATCGGCAGTCCGTGCACTAGGCGCGACGTAGATCTCCCCACTCAAGCTACCGATAGCGGCATGCTCCCAATGCTTCAGGGCAAGAAAAGTAGTGCCCTCCTTGACGCACGGCATTAGGGCCTTGGGGAGTTGAATCGCCTCTTTGAGGTTCGACAAGTCTGCAGGTGACAGTGAACTTGCAGACTCCGGTTTAGCTACCAGTGTTGCTAGCCGTTCAGGCAGCGGCCAACTCAAAGCTCCCTCGCTCGCAAGGGCGCGAAGGCTAGATTCAATGGCTACCCTGTTATTGGCCTCCAGGGCTTCGCTCAATAGGTGCAATGGTTGCGAATACCGGCTGGCAGCGCCCGCTGCTAGAATGAAGCCTAAATAGCCCTGTCCTGCCGAGTTCTTGGCGACCTCTGGCAACGATAACATCGCACCGCTGCCAGTACGGCAGGTGTCTAGAATGGGAAACGTGCGCTTTAGCTCGCCTGCAAGAGCGCGCCTCAGCTGAGTAGCATGGCGCTCAATGTCATCCGGCTGAAGCCCGAGGGCGCTCAGTTTAGCTGTCCAGTTTTTACGTTCGGTTTTCATAGCCGGAGTTTGCCATGCAACGACTTTCCTGTCCATGGGAGCCAGTCAGACTAACCATCATTTCACGCACCACGGTCTCGGCAAATGCCGGTAGCTCCCGCGCAGCTAATACGCGTAGCAGCTGGTTTGCTTCAGCCACGCCGACATCTCTTGCAATTCTTTTGAGAGCCATTTTCAAGGCGCAGGCGCTAAGTGCCGGCTCCTCTCTGACTAGGGTCAATAGGTCGTCCACGCTTAAGTGGGGGCTAGAAACAACGGCTACCTGCAGATCACTATCGTAACGACTTAGTTGGCCCTTGCCGGTTAACTCCGCTAGAGGCATGCCATTAGCCACGGCCTGGGCGGTTATTTGGCTAGCTAGGGGAAGATTGCGCCACTTTTTCGGCCCGTCAGCAGCAATCAGTCCCCGTTCGGCTAAGAGGCGACAGACGTCGAGTGCCGCAATGTTTTCGTTTGCACTGCATCCAGTCGGTAGTAGTTCAGTCAAGAGGGCGCTAATTTCCCTTTGCGACATGGTTTGCTTCTCTACTAGTCGCACAAGTAAGTCGAAGATCCAGCCGCTACCGTGATCTGCAATGATCTCGGCCCATGGACCCTCGGCGTCAAGCAGCAGGTAAAAGAGGCGAGCTCGCTGCAGAGCCCAAGGTGAGCTTTCGAGCTCACCAGCCAGTGAGCTCACGGCCTCCGTGATCTGCTGGTCGAGCTCGGCCAAGTAGCGCACGCTCGTTGAACTCTCGGCAATGAGACCAAGTGCTGCCTTGATGCGCAAAAGTAAGTTCCTGCCGATGCCGAGTTCGGTTTCGAGTTCAGTTTCGTTAACGGATAGGGCGGTAGCTACACAGATGTATTTGAGAAAGTCGCTGTCACTGCGATCGGTAGGGTTCAAAGTCTGTTTAGCCGAGCCGAGGACACTGCGGACACAGGCCGTTGCTAGTTCTTCAGGTAAACCAAAATGTGTCGCAATGTGGTCGATCAAGATAGGCGTCAAAAGGGGGCATGCCAGCCAGCAGCGATGCCGCACTATGGCATAGAGCAGTTCTACAGCTATAGCATCAAGAGTACCTTTCGGGATGATGGCGCTACCGAGCATTGGGGAGAGTGCAAGGTCGATAGCCTTTGCCACTGAGCTTGTTATCGCTCCTAGGCGTGGGCTGTTGAGAAAAGCTAATCTATGGCGAATTTGCTCTAGTGCCATCAGCGTAGTCCCCTGCGTGAAGTGCAAAGATTGCCTAGTTTAAAGATCGACGTCTCGCTCGATTATACCAAGCGTCAGCCCCGCGGCGGACTTTACCGCCCAAAGTTTAAGCCTGAGATGTAAACCGCCGATACCTCACATGGACACCTTCGGTCTTGGACCGGGGGAGTAAGGGGTGCCGCAGTTGGTATTACAAGTGACTAGAACTAAAGATTAAATTTGCCTGTCTCAGGAGCCTTGTGGGTGCGTAAGGAGAGCAAAAAAGGAAGCGAAGCGCTGCTGACCGAGCTCGGATTTGAGTCCGAGTCGCGTCAGACTTGGACGCTTTGGCGTTTGCCTCCTCAGGTTTTGCAAAATAAACAAAATTCACAAGAAAAACCTGTAACCAAGGCAAATTCGAGTCGCATTTTGAGTCCATGGGTGACGAGAGAGTGTGAGCTTGCAGCCCGCAAAGGTAGCGTCGCCGTCCATAATCTCCAGCTATTTTTGCAAAAAGATAATGCAGTTGCGAATTTTCAAAATCTAACAAAAAAATACTTCGGTGCACGAACGGCGGGAGATTTCGTCTTCAGTAAAGATGGGTCCTTCTGGTGTCTATTTGAGTTCAGTCGGGCGACCCGCCGTGACCCTTCGCAACCTCAAGAGGCGATGGGAGGTCTAGCTCTCACCGGGGGTGGGGTCGGCGGCTTTAAGGTCCGGATACTTGCCGATGGTACTGAAGGGCAGGTGATTGTTTCGGATGTATTCGGCTTCGGTTTTGTGCCTTTTGTCTTCGTTACGGTACCGTTAAGATTCCTCGCCGAGGCCTTAGGCCTAAGGACATGGGGCGAAATCAGCCGCAAAGATAGTATACCGACTACGGTGTATGAGCTGCGCTTTCCGCTCATTGCTCCCACCTTGGTAACTCTAGCGCAGGGTGGTGCTACACCCGCGGTTCTCCGCAATTTGGAGGCCGCTTGCGCTGACGCCAAGGGACTTTATAGCCCCTCTGTGCGCTCAGGCGACGATGGCCTACATGTGAGTCTAGCAGCAGAAGAACGCGAAACTCCACTTGGTCAAATCGATGTGACCTACGTACCAATCGAGGCTCTTGAAGCGCGTGAGCGCATCGAGGAGTGTCGTGAGGTCGATAAGCTAATGATCGCAGGCAAGCTCAATCAAGCACTCGAACTTGCCATAGAACGTGGTCGGGCAGAGGTTGATCCGCTTTATCTATGGCGACGGTTGGCCATGCTTGGCATTGTCGGCTGCGGAGATAACTCAGAAGTATTGCCTATAAGCCGGACGCTTGAGTTAGAGCCAGACCATAAACTCTTTCACTCCTACGCGGTACAGCGTGCGCTAACTACGGGTAGCCATTCACTCGTGCTCGAGCACCTCTCTAGGATCGGAGGGCAAATCATGAAGGAGGTCCGCGGTGCGGATCACCTACCTGTGTTTGATGCCGTGTTGCCGGAACTTCTGGGAGATGCCTGGGCAACAGAAAATATTGATAGAGCTGCGGATTGTTATCACCGGATTTTGGAGAAGCGTGGCGAGGTTCCGCGCGTCCTACAAAAGCTGATAGCCTTGGCGCGCCAAAGTGGCGCCATCGACAACGAAATAAGCTTGCTACACCGTCTCGCTAAAGCTGAGCGGCGGCGACTTGAACTGGCTCGTATCAATCTACGTCTAGCAGAGCTAAGAAGAGCGCAAAAAATCAGCGGTGATGATGCCATTAACCTCGCTCAAAAAGCACTTAAGCTTGACAGAAGCCTCGTCCCCGCTGCCTTACTAACGGCCGATATATTGGTCGAACGCGAGCGTTTTGAAGAGGCAATTCAGGCCTTGGATAGCCTACTCAAAGATAGGCATCTGACTTTGCCTCCAGCAGCTCGACATGACCTCGAGGCAACAATCGGGCGGATTTGGAATCATCACCTGCATAGGCCCGACCTTGCGGCAAATCGTTACGAAATGGCCATTAAATACGATATGTCTGATTTAGATTCCCTTTCGGAACTAGAGCAGATTTACCGCCGCAATGTGTCGCACGCGGCTCTGGCGCGCATCCTAGAGGCGCAATTTACTGTCTTTGAACAGGCCGTGAATAGTGAGCGTTTAAAACCAATATTCGACGATCTCGTAGCCCTCTACCGTGGTCCAGTGCGATCACCGCAAAAAGCCTTGGATATCTACCTCCGTCTACTTGCTGCGAGTGCTACGGCAACTCAGGATTTGGAATTACTGTTTAGTTGGAACGATATCGATATCGATTGGGCAGATCTCAGCGCTAGGCTTCTTACCAAGCTACCGGCAGTACAATCTGGTAAGCGTCGTGCTGAGTTTCTCTGCCGTCTTGCCGAAATTTATCGTGACCGTCTTGGTGATACGGTCGGTGCTATCAGGCATCTTAGATCCGCCAATCAAGAGGGTTGGATAGATCCAGGTGGATTTAGATTTTTGGTGGACTACTTTGGTAGTCAGCGGGACTACCGGTCCTTGGTGCAAGCATATGAGCTGCGCATACAGCAGCTTGCGCCTGCTGAGCAACAAAGTTTAATTATTGAAATGCTGGCTATTCCGGCCGAGCTTAGCGATATGCAGAGAGACAATCTTGCACTTAGAGTCTATGCATTCGACTCTAACTCAGAGGCCACCGTAAAAAAACGGTTCTTAGCTTATCAACAGGCAAACCAGGTTGATGCCATCGCTAGACTCCTTCGCAGCATACTGGACATTCGTAAGCTAACATCTGTCCAACGGCTGCAGTGGATGCGTGAGGCCCTGCAATCGTTACTTGATCTCACTGATGATCGACGATTTAATTTAATGGCGCAGGTATACGAGCAGATGCTTCCATTAGTGGATGATCAGACGCTTGTACTAGGCGAGGCCATCGCTACACTTAAGGAGTCGCCAGAACCTCGTCAAATGCTCTTTTTTGTGAGGGAGCTGCTGCGCCGAGGTATGACTCCTGAGTTGGCGGAGCGCGACATTATTAAGCTCCTTCGCGGCATGGACCAGGAACTAGCGGTCTATCACGAGCTGATGTCCTTTAAGGCTACAACTGTACCAGTTGCAGTAAGTCATGCTCGCACTGCGGCTGCACTTTACAGTAAGCGCCTTGGCCAGGAGGCTGCGACCGAAAAGATGGTCGCTCGGGTTTGTACTCTAGTGGCATCGACTCCAGATGAACTTAGCGAGCTCAAGACACTTGTAGAACGCACGGGTCACTGGAAGCTACTCGCCAAGGCCTTACAAAAGCAGGCAGAGTTTGAAGACGACCGTAATGCTAAGTTTTCCCTGCTTGATCAGCTGGGTCACGTATTTTGGCACAAAATTAAGGATCACGCGCGCGCCCGCTTAGCTTTTAGTGCATCCGCTAGATTCACGGATGAACCTCACAAGATTCACCACACGTTGGCCAAAGTGGCAGCTGACATCAATGATGTGGATCGGGAGAAGCAGCACTTAGGTGAATACTTGTCTGACTCCGCATCGCTTGTAGACATCGAGCTCTTGACCAAGAACGCTGAGCGGCTCATCCGAATTGGCGAAGACCCGAGCACCGTCCAGAAGATCCTCCAGAAACATGTCGACAAGGCCTTCACCAAAGGAAGATGGCACCAAGCCTCAGCTCTAGCTGGCGTCTTAATTGATGTGGGTATCGTCTCGAGCGATCTCTACAAAGTTAGGCTTAAGTCCTCAATCATCGAAAAAAACCTGGATCAGTTGGTCGAGTGTTGGTGGCGTGGCTTAGCATGTGTGGCCAATAAGTCGAAGATGAAGACCTATCTGAGTGAAACCACTGTAATGATCGAACGCGGTGATCTCCGCCATGTACTGCTCGATTGCTACAAGGCTGCTCTTGACCATAACGTAGGTGATCGCATTGGTCCTACGAGTAAGCAAGAGCTCATGCTCGTATATGCTGGGATGCTATTTGATAGCGACAACCTCAGGTCCCGCGCCTTGGCGATTTATTCTGAGGCATATGCCGCAGATCCAAACGACTATCGGACCTGGATGCCGCTCTATTTCCTACTCCTCGAAATGGGCACAGCTACAGAGCGCTTGTCCCACCTGCGCGAGACTCTGCCGAAACTTAAGATCGACCAACGGCCACTCAAATCTTTTCCTCTGACTATCGAGTCGCTTCAATTGGAGCTTCGTAATTTAGAGAAAGAGGTCTTGCAGCCTGGTGCTAGCACTGCCAGGCCTGTTGTTAGGACAGCCGAGAAACCATCGGACACCTATAGACCCGAGTCACCGGTCGCCAAAGTCGCTTCGGCAAGTGAGTTGGAAGTTGCTCCAGCGGTCCTTGACCTAGGCTTCCAAAGTCAAGAGGTTGCAGCATTAGGCGTTCAGGAAGAACAGATAGCTGCCGTCTCAGGTGATTTTATACCAGCTGTGCCATATATGGCTGCAGGTTCGCGGCCTTTAAGCCAAGAAGGTCGACCGGTTGATTTGCCAGTTCCACCTGATCTAGACCTGATTCTCCCAGTCGACGGAATGAAGCCGTCGAGCAATGAAGAGATTTCTAAAGAAGCTGCCGATAGCCTATTTAAAATTGACCTAGAACCGGCAAATTTGACCCCGATTAATGAAGACGAAGATGAAGAT